>SL_3KL_010_SEDDRAFT_10001872_pt1 | contig 19231 bp, 10 predicted proteins | sample SodLakKL_010_SED_2_FD_10381 | JGI IMG/M metagenome (IMG submission 10381) | reverse complement strand
GCCTGTCTTGTAATGATTTCCTGCACTATCTATATGGTTTTTCCTGATGATTTTGGAAACTCCGAATAATATTTTTCAAGCAGCAGCTTCACGGTTTCACGCGTCAAAGCGGCATTAATTGGGGCTACATTGAGAATTTCGGCGATTTCATCATATTTTCGATGGATCGATTTTCTGAGCGCATCCGCAGTGCATCCCCTCCCATCAAGCTCGTTGACCAGCGGGATGAGCCGCGTGTAGACCACCGCATCTTTGGTCTTGCGGCGCGCTGCAGAATGATTGAAATTCAACATGAATTTGTCCAGCATGTCCTTGCTGCAAGTGGGGTAGCACCGGAGCACATCTTCTTCCGTGATACCAAGCCGTAGTGATATTTTGAAAAACAACTCTATCCTTGGACGTCTGTTTCCGTACAGACACAACAGCGTTTCAAGTTGTTCAAATATTTCACCAAAGGCAACCTCCGCGCTTGTGGTTTCCTGCGTGCCAAATTGCGCCCGTGAAAAATCCACCTTCATCTCCTGGATATTTCGTTTGTTGCATATTTCGGCATATTCCAGGCAGAGGTTGCGGACGATTTTCGAGAAGTAGGTCTGGATTCTGCACATTGGCCTGTATTGAGACTTCATCTTTTCCAGAATATCCGTCAACAGGCGTTCATTGACATGCTGGATGACGTCGTCGATCTGGCAGCCGGTAAAAAGCCCGGAACCTGCAAACTTCAAGACGATGCACCTGATCACACATTGGTTGCTCTCCAGATATTCTGAGGCATCCCGAAACAGCAGTTCGGTTTTTTCTCCCTTAAAACCACTCTCTGAATACTCCCGATTTTTCATCCGCGCATCATCGTTAGCGAATTATCTCACGTTGAAACAAGTCCAATTTCAGGGCGGACGCGGCTTATTCCCACCCGTTGGATGAGCCCCAAAAAAACCCATCCCTGCCATCACGAGTAAGGCCCTGATGGCATGCGTGCACCAACTGGTGTTGTCCTGCCCGGATAGTGCTCTTGCCGTTATCATGACGTTAGGCGAAAGTACAGCGATTAGGAACGAACGGAATACTACACCATGTGCTGCGAAAAAACAATCTTTAGAACTGTATATGATGCTGATAGCTTAAATTTATGAAAAAATTTTTAAAAATTATCAAATAAAAGTAACAAACTGCTTTATTTTTCAGAATGTATTTCTGTGCTTTGGTCCTGTGACCGTAAGGGCTACACCACACGAAGCTTTTGGGGGGCATGGCCCCGGCTATCTCAGGTACATCATCACGCGGCTTTCGGAATGGCCTGCCGCCTCGAGCCTGCAGATGTACAGACCGCTGGCCAGCCCGTCGGCGATGAAGGTGGCGTGATGCAGGCCGGGCGACCTGATGTCATCCACGAGCAGGGCCACGCGCTGTCCAAGCACGTTGTAGACGGACAACCTCACGTGTGCCTGCTCCGGCAGGGAATAGGTAACCTGCGTGGATGGGTTGAAAGGGTTGGGGTAGTTCTGGTGGAGGGCGAACCGCTCCACATCCTCCCGGGTTTCCTCGTCGATTGAAATCGCGCCGCTTTCATTAAAGATACCAAGACCATAAACCGAACCGATCCATTTTGTGTCGTTTTTGTCGATGGCAATTGACAGGACAAAATTGCCTGGCAAGCCTGAGTTGCCGGCATTATAGACCGTCCATTCCGTACCGTCAAACCTGGTCAGACCCGCATTCGTGCCAATCCACTTTATGTCATTCTGGTCAATGGTGATAGCACGGACCCCGACAAACGGTACGTCAGAGTTGTCGCGATCAAACACTGTCCACCCCGTGCCGTCAAACCGGGCAAGGCCACCTTCCCGGGTACCGATCCACATGATGTCGTCTTCGTCTATGGCGATTGACCAGACGATATCAAACGGCAGGCCCGAGTTCCCGGTATCAAACACCGTCCAGTTCCTGCCGTCAAACCGGGCAAGGCCGCCATAGGTGCCAATCCACTTTATGTTGTTTCTGTCTACGGCGACGGCTCCGATCCGGTTATTCGGCAAACCTGAGTTATCGGCATTGTAGACCGTCCAGTCCGTACCGTCAAAGCTGGCAACACCGCCACCAGATGTGCCAATCCACATCATGTTCTCTTTGTCGATGGCGATGGAAGTCACGGAGCTGTGCGGCAAGCCTGAGTTCATGGTATGATACACCGTCCATTCCGTGCCGTCAAACCGGGCAAGCCCGCCACCCAGTGTGCCAATCCACTTCCTGTTGTCCTGGTCTATGGCAATGGAACTCACCGTGTTATTCGGCAGCCCTGAGTTCGCCCTATTGTACATTGTCCAGTTCCTACCATCAAACCGTGCCAGAGCGCCGCGATCTGTGCCAATCCACTTTATGTTGTTTCTATCAATGGCGATTGCCAGGACCCTGTTGGCCGGCAGGGCCGAGTTCCCGGTATTATGCACTGTCCAGTTCCTGCCACCATACCGGGCAAGCCCGCCCTCGGACGTCCCGATCCACATTACGTTATCTGAGTCTGCGGTGATTGCAAGGATATCATTATGCGGCAAACCCGAGGTTCTTTCATCGTAAAACGTCCAACCTGTGCCGTCAAACCTGTTAAGCCCGCCAATGGTCCCGATCCACTTGATATTGTCTTTGTCGATGGCGATCTCATTGACAAAATTATGATGCAAGCCGGAGTTGTTGGAATGGTACACGGTCCAGTTCGTACCGTCAAACCGGGCAAGCCCGGTGGATGTGCCAATCCACTTGATGTTGTTGTTGTCGATGGCGATTGCAAGGACATCACTATGCGGCAGACCCGAGTTATCCCTGTTGTACACGGTCCAGTTCGTGCCATCAAACCGGACCAGGCCTCTTGGCGTGCCGATCCACTTGATATCATCTTTGTCGATGGCGATGACGCGGACATTATTATCCGGCAAGTCAGAGTTTGCAGAATGGTACGAGGTCCAGTCCTTGCCGTCAAAACGGGAAAGGCCAGCGGCCCCAATCCACGTGATATCATCTTTGTCAGTGGCGACGGCATGAACCAGATTGTGCCTCAAATCCGAGTTATCGATATTGTATACCGTCCAGTTCGACCCGTCAAGCCGGACCAGCCCGCCCTCCGTACCAATCCACTTGATGTTCTTTTTGTCTATGGTGATCGAGAGGATCCTGTTTCCCGGCAAACTGGAATTTGCGCTGTTGTAATTGGTCGTTTCACCGGTGTACCTGTTCATTCTTGTCAGGCCACCCTCACCGCCGACCCACAGATAATTCCCTTCTTCAGCGATGGCATTTACATGAGAGCCGGATGTGTAGTTGATCCACTCCGGTGTTTGCGCGTGGATGGGCAGCCGGATGAAGATGCAAAGCACCAGGATGCCAAATATACTGACTGAAAGTTTTTTCATAACTCCCCCCAACCGGTTGAGTGGTTGATTATGGTGTGATCACGATGAGTTGCAGCTCGTCGGGAGGGTCCCGGAGAGCCTGATGCACTGCTCTGGATTTCGTGTCTGCTGCCAGATTGAGAAAGAACTGTTTGGAGAAAGAGCTGTGTGGAGAATGAGCTGCTTGGAGAAAGAGCTGTATGGAGAATGAGCTACTTGGAGAAAGAACTGTGTGGAAAAAGAACGCTTTGGTGTTCAGGGTAGAGGGCTGGTTCCGGAACTAAAGAACCAGCGCTCTTCACTCCAATATATATGGATTTCGCGATCGTTTTTGGAAAAAGGGGGGAGGATTTTTTTTGCCCGGCCCCGGTTACTTCAGGAAGATCATCGATCGGATAAAGCTACTTCAGGTACATCATCACCCGGCTTTCGGCATGGCCGGCCGCCTCGAACCTGCAGATGTACAGACCGCTGGCCAATCCGGCGGCGTTGAAGGTGGCGTGATGCGTGCCGGCCGGCATGATGTCATCGACGAGCAGGGCCACGCGCCGGCCAAGCATGCTGTACACGGACAACCTCACGTGTGCCTGCTCCGGCAGGGCATAGGTGAGCTGGGTGGATGGGTTGAAAGGGTTGGGGAAGTTCTGGTGTAGGGAGAACCGCGTTACATCCTGTGCTGGTTCCTCGTCGATTGAAACAATACCCCCCTCCTTGAAGACGCCCAGACCAGCCTGTACATGACCCCATGCGCCAATCCACTTAATCCTGTCATGGTCTATGGCGATAGCACGCACCCAGTTATCCAGCAATCCAGAATTATCGGTAGTGTATACCTTCCACTCCGTACCATCAAACCGTGCAAGACCACTAATTGTACCAATCCATTTTATATTATCCTGGTCTATTGCGATTACAGGAGCCCGATTATGCGGTAAACCTGAGTTATCGGTATTATAAAACGTCCAGTCCGTACCGTCAAACCGGGCCAGCCCGCCATCAAATGTCCCAATCCACTTATTATCATCTTGATCTACGGCAATTGCACCAACATTATTAGATGGCAATCCCGAGTTATTCGTGTTATAGAGGGTCCAGTTAGTGCCATCAAATCGTGTCAATCCAGTGTCCCAAGTACTAATCCACTTTAATCCACCTTTATCTATGGTGATGCCCCTGACAGAGTTACTCGGCAAGTTGGAGTTTGCGGTATTAAATATTGTCCAGTCCGTACCGTCAAAACGAGCCATTCCACCATACTGTGTTCCAATCCACTTAATATTATTTTCGTCAATAGCGATTCCCGTAACCCAATTATCCGGTAATCCCGAGTTATAGGTATTGTATACCTTCCAGTCCGTGCCGTCAAACCGGGCCAGTCCGCCATCATATGTCCCAATCCACTTTGTGTTATCCTGGTCAATAACGATTCTTCTGACCCAATTATCCGGCAATCCCGAGTTTTCGGTATCGTATACTGTCCAGTCCGTACCGTCAAACCGTACAAGACCGCCAATTCCTGTACCAAACCACTTAACGTTTTTTTTATCAATGCTGACAGACCAAACCATGTTTTCCGGCAAGCCGGAGTTGCCGGTATTGTGGATCGTCCACTCCGTATCGTCAAACCGGGCAAGGCCGCCTCTGTATGAACCTATCCACTTTATATTATCGACGTCAATGGTGATTGCATAGACCGTATTACGCGGCAAGCCGGAGTTGTCGGTATTATAAATCGTCCATTTCGTACCGTCAAATCGTGCAAGACCGCCAAATCCAGTGCCGATCCAAGTGATGTTATTTTCGTCAACATTGATTGACCAGACATTATTATCAGTATCCGGAAAACCCGAGTTATTGGTGTTATACACCGTCCAGTTTGTATCGTCAAATCGTGCAAGACCGCCTCCTCGAGTACCTATCCACTTTATATTGTCTTTATCAATATAGATTGCATGGATAGAATTGCTAGGCAAGCCTGAGTTATTGGTATTGTAGACCGTCCAGTCCGTACCGTCAAACCGGGCAAGACCGCCTGTTGTTCCGATCCACTTGGTGCCGTCTTTGAACGAGGCAATTGACAGCACAGTATTATCTGGTAATCCCGAATCCCACACATTGTACACTGTCCATTTGGTACCGTCAAACCGGGCAAGACCACCATTGACTGTACCAATCCACTTGATGTTGTCTTTGTCCACAGAGATTGTACGGACAGTATTGCGAGGCAAACCTGAGTTATCGGAATTATAGATCGTCCAGTCGGTACCGTCAAACCGGACAAGACCACGATTTGTACCAATCCACTTTGTGCCATCTTTGTCTATTGCGATACTTCTGATGTTGATAAATTGCAACCCTGAATTTGTGCGGTTGTAATAGGTCATTTCTCCCGTATATCGATTCATTTTTGTAAGACCACCATCCCCACCGACCCACAGATACTCCCCTTCCTCGGCAATGGCATACACATTGGCACCTGAGGTGTAGTTGATCCACTCTTCGGTTTGAGCTTGGACAGGCAAATGAAAGACCACAAAAAGCAACAAGGTGCCCGTTACCAGGATGCCCGTTGCGCTGAGTAAGGTTTTTTTCATGTCGGACTCCGTTTCTGAAGTGTTGAATTATTTCTGCGTCACTTAAGTAACCGGGAAGAGGCAGCATGTGCCGGCCTGCCCCTTCCCGGATGATGACCGTCAAAAAGCCTCCCAAAGCCTTAGAGCTGAATATGCTTGCTCTCCGAGAGGCTGCCAATTTCATCGGTAACCGTAATGGTGACGGTATAGCTGCCAAATCCCCGGCGGAAGCTGAACTCATGCTGGCCGTAGGCGCTGTTGCCGCTCACATTCCACGTCCGCGAGTCACTATTTGGACCAGTGATTTCAAGTTTAACTTCGGTGAGATCTTCTCCCGACACCTCCCAGTCAACTCTCACACGCGCAAACTGCGGGTTGCTTGTGCTGGTGAGGTCAAACCGGTCGATGGAGAGGTCGCCGGATCCCAGTTCTGCGAGGCTAAAGTTAATGGTGAGATCCTTGTCCAGGATGATGCTTTTTGTCTGGCTTTGATACCCCGAAAGGGAAGCGGTGATGTGGTAGAAGTCCTCGTTTACTTTTCCGATCTCGTAGAAGCCATTACCGTCTGTCGTAACCAAATGAGTTGTGCCATCAATGGATACGGTCGCATCCGCCAGTTCATTATTATAGTCATCTGTCACTGTTCCGGAAACCGTATACTGCTGTACGGGGACGAATCCCTCAGGAGGCAGCATGAGTTGAAGTGTTGTTAGTTCCTCAGCCACAACGGTTGCTATTTCGGTCACTGGATCGTAGCCATAACCGTAGGATGCCGTTACTTCGTGTTCACCTGGAGGTACAAACAAATAATAACCGAAGGGACCGGAAGTGCTTGTTCTATAGAGATCCTCTCCAACATTCACAGCTACGGTGCCTGCATAGATTGCGTTTTTCGTATCCGATTCTATAGCTAATCCTCGGATATGACCGGTCTCAATCCCCAGGGCCTTATCGGCGCGGACCAAACCATGACCTACATGCTCCTTTGGTGCATCAAGGGGTTCGACATTTTCTCTCAGCCGTGTTCGAACTTCCTTATTGGTCAAACCGGGTTCGTTGGACCACACCAGCGCTGCAACACCGGCAACGTGAGGCGAGGCCATGGAGGTACCAACCAGATACGCGTATGCAAAATCGTTATTATAGGTTGAGAATGTTCCTCCACCGGCGATCAGTTCAAGTTGCGGCCCGGTGCTTGAAAAGCCCAGTCTATTGGTTCCATAATAGACCGTACCAGCGACAGCGATAACTTCATCAAATGCGGCCGGATATCCCACATTGTCACCTGTTCCCTCGGAATTGCCTTCGTTCCCGGCAGCTGCCACAAGCAACAGGCCCTCATCCCATGCAGTTTTAACCGCTTCCTCGACGGCCTGGGAATATCCACCGCCCAGGCTCATATTTACGATATCGATATTATTGTCGATGCACCAGTCAATGCCGGCGGCAACATCAGCCCAACTGCCATACCCCTGCTTGTCCAGAACCTTGACCGATACCAGCGTCACTTCGGGGGCAACACCGACCAGCGCGTTGGCATACCCATTGAGTATTCCGCTCGCCCCGGCGATGCCGGCCACGTGCGTACCATGTCCGTTGGGGTCCACATTATGGTGCCGGTCGCTGGGAGGCCCGGTTTTAACGGCGCTGAATCCGTCCTGTGCCACATTGTCTTTCAGGTCTTTGTGATCCGCCCGGATACCGGAATCAACGATGGCCAGGCGTATGCCATCACCGGTTGCACCCGATCTCCATGCGGCTTGTGCACCGATACGGGATACGTGAAATGTTTTTATTCTTCCGTCAACACAAGCAAGACTTGCTCTTGGACAATAATCAGAATAGTCGTAATCAGACATGGTCTTGACGATGCCATTGGGCTCCACGAATGTCACGTTTGGATTTCTTGCCAGTCCCTGCAGTGCCTGCTCAGGCACCTTTATATGCATTACCGGAAAATTCCTGTAGGTTCGAATAACGCTTCCACCGACACCACGAATCAGGTCCGCATCCGGTATTGCTTCAAATCCGATCAGATACCCCTCAGCAATATTTCTTAGCTCTGCTGAAGAGAGATCTCCCTCCGATGGGGAGATGAAATCCGCATCAACCACACCCGGCGTTTTGTCGCACGCGTAGGCGAAGAAGAGCAGCGCTGCGGTACAGAAAGCTGCCGTGAAACCAAGCAGCCGCTTTGAAAATATGTTACGTTTCATGATTGCCTCCGTGAGGATGGGTCCGCGCGGGCTGCCCGCCTGATGGACTGCGGCAGGAGGGCGGCCCGGCGAAATGTTGTGAAACTGCCGGATTGTGAAAGAACGGTTTTGGATTCAGGGAACAAATCTGCTTTGCGGACGCTGGCCCGCGGTACCCTTCACTATTATTAACTATGCATTTCGCGATCGTTTTTGGAAAAAGGGGGGAGGATTTTTTTTGCCCGGCCCCGGTTACTTCAGGAAGATCATCAATCGGATAAAGCTACTTCAGGTACATCATCACCCGGCTTTCGGCATGGCCGGCCGCCTCGAGCCTGCAGATGTACAGACCGCTGGCCAGGCCGGCGGCGTTGAAGGTGGCGTGATGCGTGCCGGCCGGCATGATGTCATCGACGAGCAGGGCAACGCGCCGGCCAAGGACGTTGTACACGGACAGCCTTACGTGTGCCTGCTCCGGCAGGGCATAGGTGAGCTGCGTGGATGGGTTGAAGGGGTTGGGGTAGTTCTGGTGGAGGGCGAAGCGCGTCACTTCCAGGGTTGTTTCCTCTTCGATTGAAACAATGCCGCCTTCATTAAATACTGCAAGAAATAAGAGAGGAAATCCTCCACTAATCCACTTGTTCTCTTTTTTATCAATGGATATTGAAAATATCCAATCACTCGGCAAGCCTGAGTTAAACGAATGAAACACTGTCCACTTTTTGTCATCATATCGGCCAAGGCCACCAAGCTTTGTACCAATCCATTTTATTCCCTCTTTATCAATGGCGATTGCCGTGATATCCGAATCCAACAATCCCGAGTTTGTTCGATCATATACCGTCCAATTCGTACCATCAAACCTGGCAAGGCCATCTCCCGTCCCAAACCACTTTATATTATCATCTCCAACAGCGATGGCTTTCACTTCGTTATGTGGCAAACCCGAGTTGCTGCTATTGTATACTTTCCTGTCTGTACCATCAAACCGGACAAGGCCACCAACGCTTGTACCAATCCATTTTATTCCCTCTTTATCAATGGCGATAGCCTCCACAAAATTATAGTTTAAGCCTGAGCTTGCGGTGTTGTAAACCGTCCAATTCGTCCCATCAAATCTGGTTAGATAAGCTTCCCGGGTGCCAATCCACTTAATACCGTCTTTGTCGATGGCGATTGAACTCACCCAATTATGCCGCAAGCCTGAGTTTTTGGTATGATACACGAACCAGCCACTTCCGTCAAAGCGGGCAAGACCTTCACGGGTGCCAATCCACTTAATACCGTCTTTGTCGATAGCGATTGAACTCAAATTGTTATTTGGCAATCCTGAGTTGTCTGTATTGTATACAATCCAGTCCGTACCATCAAACCGGACAAGACCACGCGAAGAAGCAATCCACTTGATATTTTCGTCATCTTCGGCGACAGAATGGACTCCTCCGCCCGGATAGCCGTTCTCATCGATGGTATACTCCGTCCAGTCTGTACCATCAAAGCGGGCGAGGCTACCGGAAGTATGGATCCACTTATTATTGTCTATATCAATCAGGATTCTCCCAACCGAATTATGCTGCAATCCTGAGTTGTCTGTATTGTACACGGTCCATGTCGTGCCGTCATAGCGGGCAAGGCCTTCCCCGGTGCTAATCCATTTGATGTTATCTTTATCTATGGTGATTGAATTGACCGAATTAGTCGGCAAGCCTGAGTTGTCTGTATTGTATATAATCCAGTCCGTACCGTCAAACCGAACAAGACCACGTGAAGAAGCAATCCACTTGATCTTATTCTCGTCTATTGCGATTGCACGGACAGTATGATGCGGCAAGTCAGAGTTTCTTGTATTGTACACCGTCCAGTCTTTACCATCAAAACGGGCAAGACCTCCTTCCAAGGTGCCAATCCACACAGTATTGTCTTGTTCTTTGGTGATTGCCGTGATATAATTATTCGGCAAGCCCGAATTACTTGAATTATACACCGTCCAGTCTGTACCGTCAAAGCGGGCAAGACCTCCCCGGGTGCCAACCCACATAGTATTGTCTTCATCTATGGTGATTCTGCTGATATAATCATTCTGCAGGCCCGAATTGTAGGCATCGAATACCGTCCATTGCTCACGATCAAAACGGACTAAACCACCCATAAATTCAATATTAATAGTACGAAGCAAAGGCATACCGCCTTTACCGATCCATATGTTTCCTTCTTGATCTATGGCGATTGCTTGGACATTCATCCACAAGGGTAAGCCATCTTCAGTATTATAAATGGTAACCTCTCCCGATTGCTTGTGTATTTTTTTCAAACTACTTCTTCCAGCAACCCATATGTACTCCCCATCCTCGGCCATGGGTCCAAAAGTATCTGAATAATAGACTTGCCAATCTTCTGATTGTGCCCGGGCTTGAAGATTCATGATCACGAAAAGCATCAGGATGCCCATTATCAGGATTCCCGTTGCGCTGAGTAATGTTTTTTTCATGGAGGACTCCGTTTCTGAGATTTTGATTTCCGGTGGCGTTAGAATGATTGCCTCCGTGAGGATAGCTCCGCGCGGGCTGTCCGCCTGATGGACTGCGGCAGGAGGGCGGCCCGGCGAAAGGATGTGAAACTGCCGGGTTGAGAAAGAACGGACTGCATTTGTGGGATCTATGCCGGCCTGACTGATTGCAGCAAATGGACTATACCCCACATTATATACTATGCCGGACACGGTCGTTTTTGGAAAAAACATCCCGAATTTTTTTTCGCCGGACTCGGAACGCATCCACCCGATCCGCTTCTGCGGTTATCCTGATGGGATCCACCAGCACTGGATTTCACTTGATGACAGTCTGCAAATTTTCTGAAAACAGGGCGGGACAGGGCCATAAACCGGTCCCTTACCCGGCGGCGCTGCCCGTGTTGCCACCGGACACGATCAATCCTTTATGCAGCGAACGGAAAAACCTGCCCATTTCCGGACATGATATTCATGGGGACCCCGGAAAATCGTCGGATCCAGGTAATGCAGGCTGCGGTAGCGGGCGAATTTTGTGTCTTCAACCACATTGAATTCCGGCCAGTAGCACTCTGAGGAGGTCCACCAGTATCCACCTGCCCCAATGAGGCGGAAGGCATACGACCTGGCGCCACCCGGCAGCGCGGCCCAGCCATGTTCATCGTTGGCGCCTTCGTTTGGGATATCCCACCTTGGGTGGGGTTCGGGATAGAGACGTGTGGATTTGAGTTTTCCACCTTCGGCACGACCGCGCCATCCCAGCAGCTTCAGTTCACGGAAATCCAACCCGATAAAATCCTCAAGTACCATCCACTCTTCATCTCCCGGAACATGCCAGCCTTCGGGACATAACCCGCGCGGATCGTTGACAGCATACCAGTTGTAAAGAGCGCCGTAGGCCCTCAGCATTTCCTCATCGCTTCCAATACCTTCCACATCATCTTCCGACTCACCGCCGGTATGCGGATAAACCGCATAGGCGCCTTCTGTCAGCAGCTCCCATTCCTCTTCATCAAAACCCGTTGGGATGGGGCTGCCGTCGGCAAAGCGTGTCGTGCGGAGGTTTTCCGCCATCCACCATTGTTCTCCGATCTTCACGATCGGGTATACGTTGCCTTCGATGTCGGTTACTGTGGGATGGGGCTCATCATCCACCCGAACCTGAGCCGGGGCCATCATCCAGCCTGCCAGAATGAGTCCGAAAACAACCACACCGGAAATCTGGGGGATATCGCGTTTCATGCCGCCCTCCATTGTTATTTGTGACCAGGTCATCACAACAAAAATACATTGTGATTTTTGAGTGTGTCATATCATCGATCGGGTGCTGAGGCCGTTTCACTTTTTGCTGCTGACAATACATCAGGGGTTCTTATGTCAACATCCTGAAAATCTAATTAAATACATGGCTTATGCCTAAAAACTTAAGTTTATTATCTGCTTAACGCCTTGATTTTTATTCTCATATATAATATACTATTGAATATATAAGTTGTGGAAATAATATCCTGTTTTTTTGTGGCACCACCTATCTGAGGAACACAAAAGTGGGATTTGTAAAAACATACTTTTCTGCACTTCCGGGAATCCTTTTTCTTGTCATGATCCCGTGCAGTGTCCAGGGTTTCCACAGCGCTTACGGCCTCCGCAGTCCACAGAGCGTCCAGAATCCCCAGATCCACCAGAGTCCGGGCAGCCAATACCATCCACAGAATTCCCACAACCTCTCTTCAGACAGCATCCAAGCCCGGGTTGCGCTTGCGGACAGTTTCTTCACCGCCCACAGGTACAGTGAATCGCAGCAAATTCTGGAGGACCTGCTTCCCGGGGCAAGAGAAAAGCTGGGGGAGAGGGATCCGCTTGTGGCGGACATCCGCCATCATCTGGGACGGGCTTACATCGGGTTGGGGATGTTCACGGAAGGTGGATGTGACGGAAAAAGCCCTGGAGGTCCGGCTTGAGCTGTACGGGGAGCATCATGTCGATGTCGCCCGCAGCTACAACAACATCGGCTTCGCTTATCATTTGCTTGGCGAGAATGAAAAATCCGTCGACAACCTCAGCGAGGCGATCCGCATTTTCGAAGAATTGGGGGAACATGACCATGAGCATTACGCGCGCGCGCTGACAAATCTCGGAGCCGCATATCTTGACTCAGAGCATTTCGAAGAGGCTCTCAGGTATTTCCACAGGGGGCTCAGAATCCAAAACAGACTATTTGGCACGGAACCCTCGAAAGTGAGCCGCTCACTGGCCTTTCTGGTTTCTGTGTATGAGACCTGTAAACCGGAGCTTGAAGACGGCTCGGAAATCTCCGGCCTGTTTCACGAGTCCCTTGAGATCTACGAAAAAATACTCGACGAGGCGATCAGCGAACTGGGGATTATCCACCCGTATGTGGCATGGATCATCAACAACCTGGGGATGATGCACTACGCTGCGGGCATGCCCGAAGAAGCGCTGGTGATCTATCAGCGATCCCTGTCCATAAAACTGGAACTGTTTGGCCGGTTGCAGATACAGTCTGCAGCTGTTTATCACAACATGGGAGTCGTTTACGCTCAGCTTGGTCAGCATGAGCGGGCGTTGCCCTATCTCGAACAGGCGCTTCGCATACGGACCGAGGTGCTGGGGGAAGACCATCCACTCGTAGCCGTCAGCCTGCTGCATGTGGGACATTTGTACAAGAACATGGCATCGACGCTGTACGACAAGGGGGATTTCCTGCAGGCGTTGAAAAAATATCAGCGTGCCCTGTCCATGATGATGGAAATGCATGGGGAGCAGAGTTATGAGGTTGGATATGTTTACAGCTACATCGGCGAGACCCTCTCAAAATATGGCCGATATGATGCAGCGCTTCTCTATTTGCAAAAGGCCCGGGACATTTACCTGAGCAACGTGGAACACAGGCCGCCCAAAATTACAGAGCGCGGTCTCTATCCGGCAGTGATAAACGAAATGGGTGTGGTTTACTCAAAAAAGGAGGAGTACGAAACAGCGCTCGCATACATGTATGAGGCGTTGGAAATTGTGTACGCGACACACGGCAGGAAACATCGGCAGACGGCCAGACAGTACTATGACATCGGATTTTGCCACGAACTTTCAAAAGAATACGACAAAGCGCTGCGGTACTACGACAAGGCGCTCAAAATATATCAAATCACGCCGGATGCTTTCGCGGATCAGATGGCAAACCTGAATAACCATTATGCGAACATCTATTTTGAATCCGGTGAACTTGAAAAAGGGTTGAAGCATGTCAACCGTGCCCTGGAAAATGTGGAACCCGGCTTTAGCGACAGAATATCCGATAGTGGTTTAGCCCCATCCGGGATTGTGAATGACTTTACCGTCATATGGGCATTGCACACAAGGGGGATGATCCTGCGCCATCTCTTCCTCAGCGGGCAGAAAGGGCTGGATGCGCTGCATGAAGCGCTCGGCAATCTTCGGCTGGCCGTCGATTATATTGAAAACGCCAGGTTGAACATTCAGTCAACGGATTCGAAGTACTGGGTCAGCGAGCGGTATCACAGGCCATACGAGGAGGCGATTGCCACGTCCATTCTGCTTCTGGAAGAAACCGGTGATCCGTCGTTCAAGTATCTCGCATTTGAATTCGCCGAGAAGAACAAGGCGGCCACGCTGCGCGAGGCGGTTACCGAGGCGAACGCCCGGTCCGTTTCCGCGATACCCGAACACCTGCTTGAACACGAGCAGGAACTGCGCTGGGATATTGCGATTTACGAGGTTCAGCTTGCGGCATCGCAGCAGGACACCGAAGAGGCAAGGCAGCTGCACGACAGTCTGTTCGCTGCCAGACAAAGCTACCGGGAACTCATCGAATACATCGAACAGAGGTATTCTCGGTATTACGAACTCAAGTATCAGACGCGGACCGTATCGGTCGGGGATATCACGGACTACCTGGATGAGGGCGCCGCGGTGCTGAAGTTTTTCGCCGGCGAGGAGAACATTTTCCTGTTTGCTTTTACGGAGAATGCCTTTGAGGTCCGCACGATTCCTTCCGCCGATGACGTTGCCGGGCTGGCCGACGCGCTGGTGCAGTCCATCCGCAAAATCGATCAGGATGGGTATGTTGCTTCGGCGTCCGGGCTGTACGAGCTGCTCATCGGGCCGGTGCGGGATCTGATCGACGGGAAAGAGGAGCTGATCATCCTGCCGGACGGGTTTCTGTACACCATTCCGTTTGAAGCCCTGCTCGACACCTCCCGGGGTTTGGAACCGGACCGCATCAATTTCGCGTCACTGCCTTACCTGATCCGGGACGTTTCCATTTCGTACCACTACTCGGCGACGCTGCTTGAAAAAACCGTGCCCGGATCGCTGCCGCTGTCGCAGGCATCCTTTGCCGGATTTGCGCCGGTATTTGCCGATCTGCAGGCCGACGAGATGGACGAGCTGCTCCGATCGGCGCTCAATCCGCTTCCGCACAGCGAAGAGGAGATCCGGGAACTGGTGGCGCTGATGGAGGGGCTTGGGATCCCCGCCGTCGGTTTCTACCATGACATGGCAAACAAGGAGAACTTCCTGCGCAATGCCAGGGATTATTCCGTGGTGCACATTGCATCGCACGGGATAGCCGACGAGCTCCATTCGGGCTTGTCCGGAATCGTGTTCGCATCGCCTGACGGGTCGGACAATTACGAGATGCTGTACGCCCGGGAGATGTACGACCTTGACCTGGGCGCGCTGCTTGTGGTCATCGGCAGCTGCAAGAGCGGCTACGGTGCGGTGGTGAGGGGGGAGGGGCTGATTTCGATGACGCGCGGATTGCTGTACTCGGGAAGTCCGAACATAATCGTGACGCTGTGGGAGGTGTACGACCTGTACACTAAAGACCTGATGCTCGGGTTCTACGACTCGGCGCTCTCCGGGCGTTCGTTCGCGCATTCGCTCAGGGACGCCAAGCTTGCCCTGATCGGGGACGAGGCCACGGCCTTTCCGATTTTTTGGAGCGGAACGGTGCTCATCGGGAGGTGATTGCGAAATGGTAATACCTGCGGAACTTAAGTACGCGCAGGATAGCATATCCCACGTAACTTTTTTATTCCATCACATATATTCTGCACTAGGTTGAGGCTAGATACACATCCTACCCGCGAGTACAGTTTCTCAAGGGACGGATAGCAATTAAACTATGAGCAGAGGCCATTTCTGACCTCTGCCGGGTGAATCGCACTCTTCCATCCATATTCTTATCTTTAGTAATATCTGACAGTCATCAGATGTAATTATCGATCCATAATACAGCGAACGGATACACCAATACGAGTTTCATGGGGAAATTCAATTATAAGCTTTCTACCTTCCGCGTGCAGAAGATTGTCGTTATCATGGGCTAAATGAATGTAGTAAAAAGATTTGGAACCCTCGATATGCCAGTAGCCGTGATTTCCAAGATCCCTGAAGAAATAGCTGTAAACCGGTTCTTTTTTATGCCCTTCAGTAAGCAAGTAAAAACTGCCGCCCGGAACACCTGACCAACCGCTTTCATTAGTAGCTCCCGTATTTGGTGCCCACCATAGTCCATCCCCGCCTTCAATAGTCCCGGTAGTTTTCATTTTACCACCTGCAAGTTCCCATATATTTTCCTCTTCATCATAATAACCCAGAAACTTTCCAAGCTCATAAAAATCTTCCCATTCGGGTACACGCCATCCAATGGGGCAAAGTTTACCGGATTCCACAGCACCATAGCCATATAGTGCACCGTAGACAGAGCCGTGGCTCTCATCATTGTCATACCACACATAATAGGCACCGGTTGATCCATGTTGCTCCGGATCATGATACTCGATTTCTTCGCCGTCATTGTACTGTGTGGTTTTCAGGTTCTCTGCCATCCACCACTGCTCCCCAATCTTGACCATCGGGTAAACATTTCCTTCATCGTCATATATCGAAGGGGGAGTGCCGCCACCAGTCTGGACATATCGAAGACATTGTCCCAGGTTCCGGTATCCTAGGGCCCAGTAGCCCGGATCGCTCTGACACATTTCTCTTGTCATTACAAATGCCGATGAACTGTCCACTGCGAGCATTTCGCCAAATTGTGGCGCGTTTTCTTCTGACTGCTGATCTACGACCGACTCGCAGCAAAATACCATCAGGCCCATAACGGCCAGGCCCAGAAACAGCATGATATTGCGTTTCATAATAACCTCCATTGTGGTTTGTGTTTTGTGCTGATGCTCAGGCAGCAGTGCGTATCCTGCCTGTATACTTAGTATGATCGCCGGGGCCGTTTTTGGAAAAATTTTGTGGATTTTTTTTTCAGATCCCTGAGTTCTCTTGAGGAATAACTATCTTTAAGCTCCTTTCTTGAAACTCAATTCTTTGCAAACCAGGGGATGAAATGCCCATGACCGTTGGCCTGGTCACACAGGAGCATGTTAAAAAACGGTCTTGGAATTACATGTGACCGATTGAATCCAACATTTTTAAATAGATTAAAAAATCTATAAATCGGGCGTAATCAGCTGCCGTCAGTCTGCGTGGATGGGGCCGGATTATAACGGCTCAATCAGGCATCTTGCGCCAGGAACAAGATTCTTATTTGTAAAATGCTACATCGCAATGGGTTGTCCCAAAGAATGGACCTTTACTTAGAAAAACAAAATGTAATGATCAGATCTTATTTAAAACTGAAAATAGCATCCGCCTTAAACCGAAGTTGATCGATACTATTCCTTTAAACATCGAATTGAGAAACCATTCTTTTTAGATGAGTTGCCCTTGTTTACATTCTGGTAATTATGACCCAGATACCCGTATAATGCGTCCTCAAAACTACTCTGAGTGGAACTCCACCAAAAACCATACGCTTTGGCAACATCATCAACACCATAAAGTCCACTTATTTCACCATGTGGGTAGATCGTGAACGCATCTGAATTTGTACTTGCCCACTCTGTGTTACCGGGCATAAACTGAATATTGTTACCATTACGATATCGCGTTGTTCTTAGGTTTTCGGCAGTCCACCATTGGTCGCCGATTCTAACAGTTTGATATACATTTCCGTCAATATCGTTTATTGTGCCGGTTCAATTCTCAGTTGCAAAGAAATTTACTCCGGTTTGATCCTGCGATATGTTACTTATCACCCTGGATTGCGGCTCAAAACTATAATCAGGATAGCTCGGTGTAATCGTAACAGTTTCTCCGTCTGGTACCCGGGTGATGGTATAGTAGCCCGAATTGTCCGTATAAACTGTTTGCGTATGCCCGCCCGAGGCGGTAATACGTGCACCCGATAATCCTACTACTATAGGAAAAGGACCATCGGGTCCGGGTTTTGTAACCCGACCAGAAATATCATAGACCTCCCTCCCAAATCCAAGTAAATTTACCCATACAGGACTTGAGGTGTTTGTTGCGTTGTGATTTATGCGAATGCTATTCTCAAAGCGGCCTCCTGTCTTTGGTTCAAACAAAACTTGCACATTTCTACTCGATCCCGGATCGAGAGTGTATCCTCCACCACCGTTAAGTATCCTGAAATCATCATCGTCATTACTATGGTATACGTATACGACAACCTCCAAATCAGCTGTGCCAGTATTCGTGATGGTAAATAATTGACTTCCAATTTCGTCCACCAGTACTTCTCCAAAATCTAAATTGGTAGGGTTAACGCTAATAGCCGGCTCCGTCAATGGCCCGGCGGTAAAATCAATACCGGTTTGATGCTGTGTAATGTTACTTAACGTGCGGGATGGTGGGTCAAAAGCGTAAGCATAACCAGTGTAACTCGGAGTTATAGTAACAGTTGCACCGTGCGGTACTCCGGTCATGAAATAGTCCCCCGTAAAGCTAGTCATGGCCTCTGCGCTATGTCCCCCCGAGACGGTGATTCTTATACCGCCAAGGCCGGAGCCGCCCTCGGTAACTCTGCCTGAAATGTTGTAGGATGCCGTGATGCCATCTCCCCGCAGCGTCACGTCAACAGGGCTGGCGGTGTTGGCCGCATCATGGGTTATGCGGAGCGTTGCTTCTTTTCGGCCGGTGCTGGTCGGATTGAAACGCACCGTCACACTGCGGCTCTGTCCTGCGTTGATCGTGTAGGAGCCGCCGCCGCTTGTGATCGTGTACTGATTGGCGGCAGTGCCGGTCAGGCTGATCTGCCCGCTCATCGCCGCCGTGCCGGTATTNTGCACCGTGAAGGTCATGCTTGCGTTCTGACTCACGATGACATCCCCGTAATCATGGGATGCCGGGTTGACAGTAATAGATGCCGTTGGTGCCGCTACACCATCTCCCCGCAGCGTCACGTCAACAGGGCTGGCGGTATTGCCCGCATTATGGGTTATGCGGAGCGTTGCCTCTTTTCGGCCGGTGCTGGTCGGGTTGAAACGCACCGTCACACTGCGGCTCTGTCCTGCGTTGATCGTGTAGGAGCCGCCGCCGCTTGTGATCGTGTACTGATTGGCGGCAGTGCCGGTCAAGCTGATCTGCCCGCTCATCGCCGCCGTGCCGGTATTTTGCACTGTGAAGGTTGTGCTTGCGCTTTGATCCACGATGACATCCCCGTAATCATGGGAA
>SL_3KL_010_SEDDRAFT_10001871_pt1 | contig 19247 bp, 9 predicted proteins | sample SodLakKL_010_SED_2_FD_10381 | JGI IMG/M metagenome (IMG submission 10381) | reverse complement strand
GTTCGGTCCCAGCAGATAGTAGCTCGGTTTTTGAGTGCGGTAGAGGTTCATTATCGGATGATCCACGCCGCCTCGGGTACGAACACGATACAGAAAAACGGTCAGGAAGCGGACAAATTCCTCTTTCTCAATGTGGCCTAGTGTGTTACTCTCCAGCCAGGGTTGCATCTCTTCGTACACTTCATTCAGGGTAGTAACCGGCACCCACGCCGTGGCTGATCCGCTTTTCTCGAGTGATCGGCCTATAATTGCATTATATCCGAATTCTGTTGAAATCTCCCAACCAATCCGGTCATTGAGCATTGGAATATGGGATTCAAGCTCTTTCTTATCGTTTGTTATCGAATCCGGTTCAATCTCACGTTCTTTGTCTTCAGGAAAAAAACGGTAGTAATAGGTTTTAAGGTTTCCGGGTTGTAATTCATCAGCATGCTCTATCCAATACTCCTGAAAGGATAAGATAAGCCTGCTCAGAGATACGGGATCGGATTCCCTATTGATTACGGTTTGAAGTGCGGACCGAAAGGAAAAACGATAGTTGCGGGCCTGTATAAACCCGGCACGATGGGCTGCATCCTGGACACTATCGGTGAACCCCAGCAATTTGCGATCAAGGTCGTTTCGCTCATCCAGGTCTGATGAAAGAATCTGACTGACTGCCACTGATACCAGTGTGCTGTTGCGGACTCCAATGATATTCAATGTATTCCGTGTGTTGCAATTCGGGCAGGCAAGGTCAGCCCGGGCCTGCTGCCCCGCTTGATTCCGGTGTTTCTGAAGCACCCATACAGGAATACCGCCATCTTCATCGTCTTGCTTCAATACCAGCTCCTGCGGATCCAGGAAAACTTTTTTTGCAAATGTGGCCTGGTATTCTTCGGCGGGTTGGTTTTCAGGGGTATCAGGCAGGATCAGGCACAGGTCCTGATGTGCCCCGAAGTACTTTTGGATGATTTCCTCATAACTCCCGATCAGTGATATCTGATTTCGCTTGAATGCCGCGACCCATCCTGAACCGCCGCAATCCCGGCAAAACCACGTCGGCAGGTAATGTTCTTCAGGATGACGGGCAGTCATCTGATCACGCAGGAAGAAAGCGGCCTGCTCACTGACCGGCCTTATAAAAGGGGAGAGCTCCCGAATCCACAGCTTGGTCTGCACATAGAGAAACGGAATCAGGTGGTTGCCCTGTTTGCTTTTGGCATCGGTAATAAGTGCCAGCAACGAACGGAGCATTTCTTTTTTTGGATGAAGATCAAGCTCCTCGTCATAATCCGGCAGTTCTGAAAAATCCCGGTTTTTCCGATTAAGCTGGAGGATGAGATCATCAAAGTGGATTGGTGCTCCGGAGAGGCACTCCAGCAGATGGCGAACCACAGAGATGTTCTTCAACGAATGGCCGAGCGAGACAGGATCCATGTCGGGATCAAGCCTCCATACCTGTCGTTGCTCACGAAGATACTTGGGGTACGATTCCTGTTTTTTGAGTCTCGCACTGGACAAATGAGTCAGGTCGGGCAAATAGGAGATGGCCCCGGCGTCCCGAAAAAAATCCTGGACCGCAAGGCGCTCCTCGTCGATGATGGCATCTTCACCAATCATCTCCCCGAAAATGCGCGAGGCAAAATCGGCCAGTTCCTCTTTTGCCTCCTCACCTGTACCAAGCGTTGCCGAAGTGCCAATGGGGCAAAGATGGCCTTCGGGGATGGCAAGCTTCAGCTTGATGCGCCGGATCAGGTTGGCGACATCGGTACCCTTTACGCCGTCAAACGTATGTAGTTCGTCGATGACAAGGAATTGAAGAAGTTGCGGATCGTTTAGGTTGTTGTGCCACAAATTATGATAGCGCGACTGCAGCAGGCTGAAATCCAGCATCTTGAAATTCGTCATCAGGATATCAGGCGGTGCAGACAGTATACTGTCACGGTCTTCGATGATGCGGTCCGGCAGCATGGTTTGGGAGCGACGGTCACCCTCTTTTCTGGAGCTTTCGCCAATAAAAAGGCCGGCTGTGATATTACCCCGGAGCCGCGGGTCTTCATGAATTGCTTCTGCGAGGCGGCGGGACTGATCGGTGGCCAGGGCATTCATGGGATACATAATGATTGCCTTGATGCCTTTTTTCATGCGGTGCTTGTAGCAGAAATCGAGCAGGGGATAAAGAAAGGCCTCGGTCTTGCCACTGGCTGTACCGGTAGTTACGATGGCCGGCTGCGGATTTTTGCCATCGCGGCTTGAGAGCTTTTGAAACGCTTTGAGCTGGTGGAGATACGGAGTAAAACCCGGGGCGATTTCAAGCGGTATGGGTTGGTTTTCGCTTGCCTTTCGATAGGGGAGCTGGATAGAAATATAGGGTCCTTTAAAAATGCCGGCCTCCTGATCATCCAGCAGTTTTTCAAAGGCAATCGTCGCCTGTGGGTCCCGGAAACCAAACGTAGCTGTCAGATAATCCCGAATCGAGATGCGAACTTCCTCGGCTTGTTGGAGTGCTAACATTAGCTGTTTGTTAGTGCCTTTGATAAATTCAATTTTTTCCTTCCATCTACCAACCTATCTGTACAACCTGTTCCTCATGTTCGCCACCGTTACTATTACCCTATCAACTCCTGTTCAAAATGTTCCCAGGCTACTCGATAATCTTCCTCGCGGTCACAACGGTTAAAGGGAGGATAATAGGTGACTCGCTCACCACGGTACAACTCGCTTTTTTCGATGGTCTGTGTGTATGAATCGCCTTTCTTCAGAATACGTCGGTTTGATCCATCCTCTTTGGCAATGGCATCCCATTCACTTCGGTCCAGTCCCACACCTGTCAACCCCTTGGAGCAGGTAAAAATGATGTTGCCCCTGGCATCATACCAGGTGTCGTTTTCATTTTGCTGCAGGACCGGGAATTGAACTCTGTAAATCAGGAGCAACTCCTCCAAGGTGATTCCCAAGGCCATGGCCACCAGCACGTCGATTTCAACAAGAGCCTGACGACGCTCGAAAAAGTTTTGGAGGATTTTTTTTGAAGCCCACTCACCCAGTAGCATTCCAGTGAATGAAAGCCTATTATCACTAATTGACCATTTAAAGTTTGTATGTAATGCATCGCTACTATTCCATAAATTTTGGTAATATCTATTTATACAGTTTAGAAGAAGTGTTCTCTGCACCAAAGGAGTTTTATAGTTTTCAGACAATCCAATAGGAAAAAATTTGATGGCTGAATCTCCTAAATTTTCTTTTCCGATTGTTTTTATATAAAAATCAAAAAGTATTGATGAACATATTCCACATATCTCAGTCGTAAAATTCTTTTCCTGGAATGTGATAGAAATTACACCATGAATATGTGATGCCTTTGGAGGCAAAAGAGATGGTTGTAAAGTTCTTTCACCATCCAAACTCAACATTTTACTGAAAATCACCTTATAATAATCTACCCATTTATCATTTAATGGTTTTCCATTTTTGTCTTTACCAATTTCGAACCCCCGAATTTTGTGGGTGAATTCACTTAACGGCATATCCGGCACATAGTTGGTACGGGGAAGATAGTCTACTGGGATGCGGCTGAGGTCAATAATATCGTAATCAGCTTTTTCAATGCACACACTCTTGGGGGTTTTATAGAGAGGATTTCCCACAAAAAAGTGTGGACCACTATAGATCATTTCATAATTATCTATATCTGGATATTTAGTCTCTCGTCGGATAATTCCATTGTCAATTGCGTTCGTTTCATGCCACCCTTCACTAATGAAATGCTTGACATCAGAAACTCTTCTTCCTTCAAATTGACCAATTTTATACAAGATATTTAAAAGCGGAGCAACGTGGATGCTAACAAGCTTGGTCCCTTTCCAGTCATCACTATCTTCAAATGTTCTTGCAATTTTTTTGAGCACATCATCTGTGTAGTGAATGATTCTTGATTTATGAGGTTTAGTATTCCAAACGGGTTTATTATCTGCATTCATTATTTTAATCCCCCCACACACCCCAGAACCATCGTGTACAAAACACCCGTCTATAGTGGTAGGATTAAATAAATTATTAATAACATAAAAACTTACCTCATTGCTTTGTCCAGAATAAACGTTCACGCTAAACTTTTCTCTATGACCAATCTGAGCAAAGAGCATTAACTGATTTCGAAATTGCAGACGAAACATGAGTCTTTGATATAACAGCTGACGAAAAATGCTCCCATTTGGATCATTATATACCCCTTCGGGGTGAAGTAAACCCATTTGACCTTCTTTTGAAAGCATTCTAAGCCCATTATCCAATACGCATCTATATAAGTTTGTTTGTTGGCCAATTAGGTTCGGGTGATTTGCTTTGCTATTTAAAAAAACAGATGTCCCCTCGCCCTCCAAATATTCACGAGTGTACATCTCTGGCATTCCCTTTACCGAAAGAAATTCAGGTACTTTTTTACGTACCTTTGGTGTTTTCATTTTTCTTGTTAATACCTCCGGAAATAGCTCGGCCACCACTCCTGTTTCATCAAATTCCATTTTGATCCACGGTGGATTTCCGGCAATCACATCAAATCCTCCACGCACGACGAACACTTCCACAAAGTCCAATTCATAGTGGAAGAACCTGTATTTCACCGCGCTGTCACGAACTATCTTCAACCGATGATTTTCGAACAACTCAGTTCGATTGTCGTAGCTTACAATAGCGTCGATGGTGGCCGTCACTGCGTCATCGTCCCGATCCCCTATCAAACCAAGCTGTACACCCCGAAAGGCATCTCCCTGCTGCCACTCTGGCTTGATCACTTTTTTCACCTGTTTCTGCAATAATCCCACCTTCTGCATGGATTCGTATCGCGCTTTTAACTCATCCACATCAGCTTCCAGAATAGTCAGGATGTCCCGGTACCAATCATGACGCTCCGGCAGCTCCCGTGCCTGTTCGGGATGCCAATACCAAAGACTGCACCAGTAGTCCATGATGAGTTTCAGCTTGGCATAAGGGGCGCTGTCTTTCAGGCGCTGACGATCAAGCTCCTCTTTGCGGTCATAGGGAATGGCTTTGAGTTGTGCGCCTTCCTGTCCGTAAAGATTGACCGGTATGAAGGTTTCCTCCATCAATGCGCGCTGGTCAAGGTAATGCTGCTCAAACAGCTTGTCGATTTCCGCGGAGATCCAGACCAACAAGTTGTATTCTTCGGTTGCGAGTGGTTCAATAAAACGTTTTTTCCAATTCCTGATGGCAGTACATTCAGAGTGGAAATGGTCTTTGAACCACTTCAGCCCGGCTGCCGGAACCATATTGCCATCCGGGAGTAGAAACTGGTAGATGTCGCCAGCCCGGCGATGACTCTTACCCCGACGGGTGAATCCGGTCATCTTCGGCTCATACTCCCACCATTTCCGCCCCGCCTGTTTGTTCTTCGGATTGCGACGAAACAACTCCGGGCGATATACCCGCCGCCAGCACCCCACCACGGCGTTACCAGCGGCAAACCGATGGCCGAAAAACGGTGTCTCCATCGCCGGATGCATTACATTTAGCCAAAGGGCCAGTTTACCCAGTTCGAGCGCAGCCGGATTGATATCCACCCCGTACAGATTGCGGGTGGCCAGCCAGGTTTTGGTTTCCTGGAGGCGGCGCTGATAATTCTCCGGGCTGATTTTATCTTTTCGCTCTTTCTGAGCGTATTGCAGATAGGCGTCAGCCAGCTGATTGAGTAACTCGTTATGGAATGCCGCTGCCCCCATGGCGGGCTCCAGTACCTTGAGATCGAGCAGGTCACGAGACTTCAGCTCTCCGCTTTCCAGTTTCTCCAGAATCGGCTTGAGCGTGTATTTGACCGTAGTGCGTGTAAGGACTTCCGGAGTGTAATAGCTGGCGGTTTTCTGGCGATCGCGTCCACTCAGGCGGTACACAAATGTGTCCTTTGGAATAATGATATCGCGACCTGCGTCCTCTTCATCCTTAACGATTTCGTCCTCCTTGAAATCGCCGCGTCGACGTCGCGGGACGACAAACGTGTTGTTGTCATTGTCCTTCTTGCCGGCCGATTGCACCTCAATCATGTCCTCCTCGGCAAAAAATCCGCGGTAGGCCAGCAAGCTTTCATATACGCTCCCAAGCTGATTGATGTCCAGATTGGCGTAGGAGATGCGCCCCCGGGTACCGTTGCGCCGTTTTTTTGAGAGACTGAGTCGCTGAATAATATCCTGCAACACCACATTGCGGAACCGCACCTGTTTGAGGTGGATCAGGCGCCGTTCCTGAAACAGTGGTGAGTCGATCGGCTGTACACGGAATGTCCTACTGAGCTTGCTGCCTTCGTTCTGGCGGTAGCCGCGTTCCAAAAGCCGAAAGAGTGTTTTGAGGGACTGGTCAAAAAAGTAGCCGCTGCGCGACGATTCACTTTGCAATGGAACCTGTTCCATATCCCGCAGACGTTCCAGACTGTATCCTTTCTGGTAGACGGGATCGTCCACCGGCAGCAGGGCAAGATCCGGCCGGGATTCCGCGTAAAACAAGAAAAGCAGTCGATAGACGTAGGTCAGGCAGTCGTCTTTCAGCTCTTCAGCAAAATTTGGTGTCAGCTGCAGGCCGTTTTCACCATAGTTCTTGAAATACCAGACGGCCTCGTTGGCAAGTTGCTCCACGGCGTGGACCACACCGTCTTTCAGGTCTTTTGTAACGGCATGGGCGCTCTTGTGTGAATCCTCATCCAGCTGCTCTACCAGGATGTTTTCGGCATCCGGAGCAAGAAACTCGCGTCCGACGAGCATGTAAAACAAGGCAAAGTAATCCCGGTTGGCGGACTGTTCGTCAAAAAGGGATTCCAGGTTGAAGCGCAGATAGCTGCCCTTATACCATTTCTCGTAATGCATCAGGTAGATGTCCGGTGCGGCGAGCAGCAGGACATAGGTCGGGCGCCTTCGCTGATCCAGCATGAATAGCTCGGAGGCGGCTTTATAAATATGAGAAGGGGTGAGGGTTACGTCGTCCTCTTCGGAAAAATGGAAAACATCGACCCATTGCGACCGGTGATATCGCTGATCGAAAATCCCGCCGGTCTGGTCTTCCTCCTCCATGACCGACTGCATTTCCATGACGAACAGATGGGGCTGGGTTCCACGATAGAGCTTATGGCGTACGGGAATACCCTCTTTATCATTCAACAAATAGAGATGTTCATACTCCGGTTGTGCGGCCTCATAACCAAGCAGATCCAGCAATTGCGTGTGGAAATGATGCGTTTCGGTGACTCGGTCCTTTGTACGGCGCAGTTCCAGGAAATTGTTCTTGAACCGGAAATAGCGTTCGCGCAAGGGGGTGAGTTGTTTGTTGAATGCCTGCAGATCTGTCTGAATGAGTCCGGCCTTGTCCCGTACCTTTTTCGGAAAATCCTCATCGAAATAATTGGACGCGAAATACTCGCCGGTGTTGTCAATAAACTTAATCATGCTCTGTGATGGTAGAAAACGGTGATCAATTTGAGATGCGCCTCGTTATCCAGGGCGAACATGTCCTGATAGTATCGGGACTTTTCACTGGTAATGTCCTCGATTTCTGTAAGCTGATGCTTTTTGCGGGTAGCCACAACACCGGTAGCGTGTTGGCCGAAATCCAATTCTAGCTGTTCGATGGCATCATTTTTCCAGTTCTGCAGCTGTTTTTCGTACTCTTCGAGCTTATGGAGCATGCTATCCTGTAGTTCGTTTTTCTTTGAATCTATGTAGTAAATACGGGCGCTTTCGACAGCTTCGGGGAGGATCGTTTCGATTTGCGCCAGATGAGCGGTTTCCACCTCAAGATTGTCTTCAAACTTCTGAAGCTGGTGGCGCACCAGGTATTCCTCCAGTTCCATCACAGGATCTGTCATGGCGCCGTCCGCATCCAGTGAGATCACAAAAAAGCGGGATACGAGGGGTTGTCCGAGGTTGTTGGAGACGATTCCCTGGAAGACAAAATGACAGGAGTTTTCCGGAAGATGCGGGAACTGTACTACCGTGGCGACGTTTTTGTCCACATGCGCTTCAAGCTTGCTCATCCAGTAGGCGGCAATGGGGTGGAGGTCGTAAAGCATCTGGAATCTCGGCCATTCACGCTGTGTTTTGCGGGCTTCCTCTATGGACTGTTGGACCAGGTTCTTGTCCGAGGTCAACTCGTAGAAATAGCCGGGCTTGGGACGGGCTTCGTGAGGGAGATGGTAAAGGTGCTCTGAAAGCTGCCGGCTGTTGAGGAATCGAATGTGGCGGTCTTCGGGGATGAACTCCAGTTCGTTCGGATCGATCAGATGGTGAGCTTGAAGATACCTGGTAAGCGACAGGTAGTAATCAAAGTCGCTGTCAAATAAGCTGATTCGTTCCTCCAGAACGGTGGCATCGGATACGGTTGGGGTAACTTCGTCTTCGCCGTCAAAAAGGACACTGAAATCGAATATTTCATCTTTGTCGAGAAAATCCGTATCTGATTGTTCAATGGCCTTTTCGACCCGTTGCTGCTCCTTGTCCGGTTCGTAAAGTTTCATTACCGATCCGGCATCTCCTAGGGTATGATAAATCACATCCTCCTTTTCCATCAATTTTTTTATGATGTGGAGGTCGGTCTTGAGACCATCAAGTTCGGAATCTGCCACCAGGTAATAAATGTGAGGTGTTTGCTTCTGTCCGTACCGGTCAATGCGTCCGTTGCGCTGCTCGAGTGTGATGATCGACCACGGGATGTCGTAGTTGATCATGTGGTTGCAATGGTAGTGCAGGTTTACACCTTGGGAGCCAGCGTCGGTGGCGATCAGAAGCCGGATCTTCGAATCACCCTTGCCGAAATCTTCAATAATCTCCTGCTGCTCCATGTCGGTCAGGCTGCCGTGAAACGTCTTGACGCTTTCCTGATCCAGTCCGAAATGGGTCCTTAGCTTTTCAGAAAGCGATTTTGCCGTCTTAACCCGTTCGGTAAAAATAATGTAGCGTGGGTCTCTGGGTCTGCCGGACCAGTTTTTGGATGAAAAATGATTCAGCAGGCGATTATAGCGGGAATCACTGTTGGTCTGAATGATGCTCTGCACTTGCGAAATGGCCTTTCGGATTTCTTCCAGGTCAATCTCATACCCGTCTGCTTCGGGCTTTTCACGTATCCGTTTTTCTCGGTTCTTCAACGTCTCCAGGCAGGCTTCAGGACTGGATAAGTAGGCTTTGAAAAGGCCGATAGAGAACAGAATATCATGCTCGTTCTGACGGGACAGTGACCGGGATTTCATCTCCTGCTGGAATTTCAGAAACTCCTCCTCGGGTACACTCAGATCCGTGCTCAGCTTGTGGATTTCCCGGTCCCGAAAACTTTCCTGAGCCTCTTCACCGATGTCTTTCTTGAAGCGGCGCACATAATAGGGTTCGACATCCTTCTTGGTAAAGACGCCGTTCTTCGGAATGGCGACAGGTTCGATCATGCGAACCAGGTTGGCAAAACTCTCCCTCTTACCATTGTGCGGAGTGGCTGAAGTCAGGACCAGGGATTCACATCTGGTAGATAAAAAATTTGCCAGATCACCCCGGAGACTTTGGATGTTGGACACCGTGTGGCATTCATCGATCACGATGATGTCCCAGTACGATTTTTCGATGTAGTGACGAAACTTAGCGTTGTTCTTAAGCGTGTCGATCGAGATGATCGTTTTGTCGTAGTAATCGAACGGGTTTTTGTTGGCCGGCAGCTCTGCCTTGACCCTGGCGATACCCTGCGAGTCAAGTTTTACCAGGGGGATTGAAAACCGGCTCCATATCTCCTGCTGAAACTGGGCGAGGATGGATTTGAGCGCCAGCACCAGGATACGATCACCCTTGCCACGCTTGATCATTTCCGACATGAAGACGCCTGCTTCAATGGTTTTTCCAAGACCCACGCCGTCAGCAATCAACATTCTTGGGCGGGGGAGTTTCAGGGCTTTGACAACTGGGTCAAACTGATATGGTGATGGGTTGATTGCGGCTTTATGTCCAATGACCAGATTGCTGGAGTGCACGGCGGTGTTTCGGACCTGTGTTTCCAGGTGGAGTTTGGTTTTCTGCCACTTGTTGCTGTTGTCAGCCTTGAGCACCGCTTTAGAGGCATCCTGAATGGTTATATGATCCTCTAGAGATTCATCAAAGATGAATGGCAGACCCTTTACAAGTTCTGAGACCCCTTCGGCGTGGATGAGATGTGTATCATCTGCTTTGGCAACAACCTTGCGAACCTGGTAATCCTCTCCTCGTACAGTGATAAACGAACCGGTGGAAATAGATGTCATGCTGAAATACGAAAGTGTTCTGGTTATCCTGTCATGATAAGGTATTGAGAAGATTTTTGCGAAATATTCGATAGGAATCAAGAATTGAAAACAAGTGCTCAAACAGCGACACTAAATGGGCCTACATACGCCACAAACCCGGACCGTTGTAAAAAAGATAAAATCGGATATTTTGTTGATGTGGAAATCCCAAAAACCCAAAGAGTGCAATTCCGTTATATCCGGTGCGGCTGTTACAGAGAAAATTAAGTCGAGGTGTTTAGTATGAGTTCAGAGGTTAAACGTGATGTTGAAGAAATCATCAGGAAAGCAAAAGCATTCTACAAAGAAAACCCTGAACGCCTGCGTGCGGATTACCGGGCAGAAAAAGAGTTTAACAAAGACTACAATGGCCGTCAGTTACTGGAACTGATTCAAAACTGCGATGACGAAAAAGCTGATGAAATTTTCTTTTCTCTGAATACAAGACAAAATAGTTTTTCCATAAGCAATACGGGTACGGCATTTTCGCTAAAAGGGTATGAATCACTAACAGTAGCACATTTGTCGCCCAAATTGTCAAAAAGACAATTCATAGGAAATAAAGGATTGGGTTTCCGATCACTTATCAACTGGAGCACAGTTATTAATGTATACAGCAATGGTTTTTGTGTGCAGTTCAGTGAATCATTGAAAAAGGACATTTTTCAAGAATTATACAGTCCTGATGAGAGACAAACGATTTTGGAAGAACTCGATCTCAAAGACCATGTGGTGCCAGTGCCCATGCTGGCCATACCGGTATTGATTGACGAATTTCCAGAAACCGGTTACACTACCACAATTGAAGTCAATTATCATGAAAAATTTGAAACCGATATACTTAGTCAAATCAATGATCTGGGAGCAGATACACTCATTTTCCTGAACCATGTTTCCCGTATCAAAATTCAAGTTGATGGAGAAGAAACCTTTTATGAGTGTAATCGCAAAGCTCTAGGCAGGAACAGCGATGATCTTTTAGGACCGGTCGAGCGAGTTGCTATCGGTAGTGAGGAATGGAATATTTATAAAACAGAGGCCTCACTTCCTGACAATGAGGAAAGTGAATCAAGAGAACCTGATTATTATGAGATTAAACTGGCCATAAAAGACGATTTGAGCGATGAAAATACGTATTTATACTCCTACTTGAGGACTCAAATCAGGGTCAATTTTCCATTCCTGGTCCACGCAACATTTGATTTGACTCTTAACAGGAATGGTTTTGCTGAATCTGAAAAAAACAAACTCGTAATCCAAGAAACGGTACGCTTCATTATAAAAACTGCTTTAGAACTTACTCATGAACAAGTAAGCTGGTTGCCCTTAAGGATGTTGATTGGTGGATTAAATAATCAAAATACCGTATTGGAAAAGTTGGGATTCAATGAAGAAATCCAACACACCATCAATTCGGAGCCAATTTTTCCTTGCGTTGATGGTCAGTACAGAACGAAAAGCGAAGTCACGTATTGGTCGCCGGAATTTTCAAGTCTTATCCAGAAGCACGGGTGGCAGGACGTTTTGCCCAATGTTGTCATAAGCCCCTATGATACTATTGAATTATCTAGCTTGTACTTGGAGAAAAAAATCAGCGGTATTCAAGAAGTTGCTTTAAAATTGTCGCAACGGATATCTGATATCGAGGTTAGGGCAGATCTTATTTCTGAAATATTGAAATTCAATGAAAGTGACTTTAGTTGTCTGTTCATTGATGAGAATTTCAAACGTTTAAGCCCCGACATAATTATTTATACTCCTGTTAGGCAAAATTTGAGTATTCCGAAGCACTGTTCCTTCAAGACAATTAATCGTAAACTATTCAAAGCTCTTCGTAATAAGTTGAATCTCGAAGAGGATGAAAACTCGGATCAGGCACTTCGAAAAAAACTTTCCAAGATTGTAAGTATTGAATTATTTGATAAAGAGAATGTTGCACGTGAAATTATTCGCCAAACGAATAAATCTCTTGATAGTGATACAATAGATGCTATCTCTTCACAGTCAATGGTGTTGGAACAGATTGAATGCTTGTATGAAATGGACGGCTTGCCTTCAATGAAAGATGAGCAGGTACATCTAATCAATCAACTTGGTGAAGTAAAAAAAGCGGAAAATCTTTTTCTATCTGAAGCTTATGAAACTGGAAGCCAGGCGATAAATATTATGGGGGAAATTTATGAACCAGAGTGTTATGTAGCTTCATCTGGTGAATTAGGCCTTCCAGTAAATGCTCCTAGAAAAGTAGAGTCATTTCTAATCAATCTTGGATTGAATAGGCATGTAAAGGTTGAGAGCGTAGAAAAGCAGATATACAATCAGGAACCTGTATTCCTGGAATATTTCAACAGGCACAAACACAAACTTGAGCACGTCCAAATATCAGAGAAAGCGGTAAATGCAGATGTATTGGTTGAACTAGATCAATTATTGGAGACGGGTAGTGAAAGGCTATTGGCGTTGCTCAGTTACGACAAGGAGCACGATGAAATTATTTGGAAGGCTATTAATGGGAAATCTAACTTGTGCTATAGTACCCACAGCTATCGTCATGAACCGTCCATTACCCCGTCATTTTTAAAGGAAACTTTTCAAAAGAAAATATTTGGTTGTGAAGAATATTTGATTGATCCGCCTCACAGATTATATAACGAGGCAATGGTAGATTACTCGGATCCAATTTTTGAGCAATTAAATATTACCAAAGCTGATATCAGTAAAATATTGATCGAATTGGGAGCTGTTGAACAGTTTTCCGGGTTATCAGAAAAACGGATCAAGCAGGTATTGGAGAAGTTTCATTTAAATAATGATGGACAAAAGCATCTTAACACATTGTATAGAAGAGTTTTATCCGCGTTCAAAACAAAAGGATTATCTAGTGTGAAACTGAAGCTCTATGCACAAACAAGGAACCAACTCAAGCTTTTACCCAATGATGAAATCTATTACTCAAATCGTCGCACCATTCCCAAATCACTTTGGGATCGATATCCTGTCCTGAATTTGCCTAGGCATCCTGAAACGAAAGATGTCGAGAATTTCTTGGGAGTAAAAAGTCTGGACAGTATAAGTTTTGAAATAACAGAAAGTAAAACTGCTATTGAACAGCAAAAGTTTTTTTTGGAGGAGTGGTCAAAAAGAAAACCGTATCTGCTGTGCGCCCGTCTGAAAGACGTAGAAAAAGAAGAAAACAAATTAAGCCTTGCTGAAATACTTAATGAGCTAAAGATCAGACTATGTCATAATGTGGTGTATCAAGTCGAGAAGGAAACAGGTCACATTGATGATTTTGAATATCTGGAAACTGTTGACCGTGAATATTTGATTAAAATTCCCATTGACCTATCTGGAAATAACTTGTTCTTTAATACCCGCTTAACGGATGTACTGGCGGAAGTATTAGGCTTGGTTTTCGAAGTACGGTCTATTGTTGATGAATTTAAGCTTCGTTTACGAGAAAACGAGTCGGATTTGGAATACGCAATGGGACAGTATGGGAAAGAGCTTTTTTTAAGATGCCAGGCACTCGTAGGTGAGGCAATACCGGAGCATCAGTTTTGGAATCCGATTTTGAATTTAAAAGTCATTGAATGGTCCGATGATCTTCAAAAAAAGTTTTCAACAGCAAAAATAGCTGAAGCCCTTGGAATCCCCGAAGATATGGCGAGAATAGATTGTGAGTTTGTCTTAGAAGGCAAAGACCATGACAAGGTGCAACTGTTATTTGAAACTTTGGACATTTCGCTCATTTCTTATAACAATGCTGCTGAAAAGCCATTGGATTACAGTGGTATGCATATAAAGAGGATTAAAAACTTTTTAAAAGAACATTATGGTCAGTTTCAAGGAGCGCTGCATGATTACTTGACGTCTACTAAAAAAAAGGAAGAAAAAAAGAAATTTCTTGAGTATCGGAGAAAATATAATGCTGGAATAGAAAACTTTGCATCTGATGAGGTGAAAGGCTTTATCGGATTTCTTTTTCCGTTAAATAAAGAGCTTCTTGAAAAATACGTGAGCAAACTGGATCTACCCGATTTTGAGTTGGATTTTGAGTTTCAAACTCATAGTCTGGAAAAGAAAAGTGAAGAAACACTTTCAAGGTTTCAGCAAGATCAACAGGATATTATTAAGACTAACCCTGAGCTACATAGCCTCACATACTTTGGGAATTGCATGCCCTTCATAAAGGCAGAGTTGAGTAATCGTACGAATGATAAAGATGAAATAGCCGAAATAGGTACAGCAATAGACGTTGTTGTTAATAAAAGAGCCAATGTTGAGCCTGTCTCGGTTGCGACAAAGAAATCTGAACGTGTGTTTAAGGATAGCGGAAATGATCGAAGGAAAAAAATTGGTGACGCATCTGAAAAAGCAGCTGTTCTTGCTTTATCTAAGATCTATGGAGAAGAGAATGTGCGCCACATAAGTCGAACTGATGATAGCTTGGGGTATGATATCGAATATAGGAAGGGTGCGGGCGAGGAGTGGCGTATGATGGATGTAAAAACCTGGTCAAATCAAGGTGTTTATATTACGAGGAAAGAAAAGGAAACAGGATTTAACAACACTGATATATATGACATTGGAGTCTTTAACTACCATAACAATACACTTGAAATCTTTGAAGCAATCTTTTCTCAGATAAAAGAACATGAACTCACACCAACTGAATATATCATTAAGTTAAAATCTAATCCTGAGGTCGTAATCGATTAAGTATCTATAAAATCTTCAAGTGGGAAAACTAAGGTCTTATTTTATCGCTCCATGGCAAAAAGGGCCAATCATTAATAGATTTATAATCGATCAATAAACCACCTACTGTTGCTCTCTTGTCGTTGCCCGGTAATTTTCCCGGAGCGGAGGAGATCCCGCAAGGGCTTGCCCCTTCTGGTCTCGGAATCCTTTAGCAGCCCGGCCCTATCCAGCCATTTTGCAGCTTCAACAGCTGTGACTTCTTTCTTGTTCTCTTTCTTCAACTTATCTTGAAGAAACTCATTTATCTTGTCAACCTTGCTCTTTCCAAAGCCAATGGATTTAAAAAGATTTTTCTCTTGGTCCATGATTCTGTTATTTAGGATTAAACAATATGTTCATTGAAAAGGGAAGCCAGCTTTCATCGGTAGCATATCAGCTACTCTCGTAGCTTCTCAGAATGAGCGGCTCGGCCTTCTGTAGATCATTTTGATTTCTTATAGTCACTTCAAGGTCCCCGGTGCCGAAATGTCCGATATTTCGCACATCTCTGGTGAACCCCTCTTCCAAGTCAATTTCGTCCGGGTTAATCTTCAGATATAATTGAAGTTTATTGCTCTGGGTATAAATCTCGACGCACGTAAAATTCTTGATCCGCTTGAATGCGATATAGTATTTCAGTGTCTTCTCTTGGACATCTTCTCCAAGATTCAGGGCATAGTCACGCACCGAATAGTACATATCCAGTAATTCCGGACTTGCTGTTTCCAAATGATCGGTAATTGTTTTGTACTCGATTTTCTTTTTGCTTGGGGCTTTTGCCGTGTTTTCTGCTGCCGGATCTGGTTTTGCCTCGGCAACATTGACCAACTCAAGAAGAAGCAAGTCCTCGCCGAATTTCCGGTATCTCAGAAGTTCGATATTGCGGTTCATCTGCTTTACAGCGTGTTCGTCATATTTGGTAAAGTCACCTGCAATGCAGAGCAATCTTGGATTCAACCAATCAATTCTTTCCGATTCCTCCCTGCCCAGTTTTCGGAGAACCAATAGTTCAAAATCAGCCTTGTGGTCCATGAGCCAGTCCAGGTAGAACAAACCCTGATTTATCACATTCTCATTCATGGATCTTTTGTATTCGATGATAACAGGGCTGCCGTTCTCATCAATACCAAGTGTATCCATGATCCCACCATGATTTGCACCTGTACGATATTCTGAGGCCAAAAAGCGAACACCCAAATAGGCATCAAGATTGCTTTCAATGAGGGTTTGGAGTGACTTTTCGATTTTGGATGAGAAACCCTTCAGTTCGGTTACTTTATTCTGGCCGATGTGGAATAGTTTAATGTCGGACATCTTATTTCTTCGATACGATGAGTACTTGAATTATTTCTGCGCAGTCTTATGATAACTACAATTTCATTTTTCGCAAATTATTTCTCTTAGCATGGTAGCTACATTATGAGGGCTTAAATTGAAAACGGGCGTATACACCTTAATTTTTGGAGTTGTAGAAGTCAGGGCACTTTCATAAATCCGGTGCCACCCTTGTCCATCCCGTTGCTCCTCGTCCTCTCAAGTCGCCTCCCTTGCCCACCCTGTCTACCCCCGTTGTTCCTCACCCCCTTAAGTCCCCTTTGTTCACCTTGCACCTACGTCCTCCCGACCTCTCCGACCTCCCGTCTCCTCCCTTACCTTGCGGTCAAAATCCTTTAGGTCATGCTTATATTAGTGGCACCCACAAAACAAATCCGGAGGAATCATGGACTATTCGAGTGTAGATGGCATCAAATTAGCAGGATTTAGTGGTTTCAGAAAAATCGGTGAGCTTGTTGCCGATCGCAACATACTTCCAGATGTTCAGGGCGTTTACATGGTCCTTTATTTCGATAGTATGGCCCCCGCTTTCCTGACAGAAGGAACGGGAGGACATTTCAAGGGGCGTAATCCAAATGTCCCTATTGATATACTTGAATCCAGGTGGGTTCAGGCAACGCCGGTCATATATATTGGAAAAGCCGGTGGCAGTGAAAATAACGCTACCCTGAAATCCCGAATAAGGCAATATCTGAGATTCGGTCAGGGTAGAAATGTTGGGCACTGGGGTGGAAGATATATTTGGCAATTGGAAAACTCCGAAGATCTTGTGATATGCTGGAAATCTGTCACGGACGAAGAACCGAGAGAATTGGAAATCCGCCTAATCCAGAAGTTTGTCTCGGATTTCGGGAAAAGACCATTTGCCAATCTATCGAACTGAATAAGTGAAGATTCAATCCATGAATGCTTTGTAAACCTGAAAACTTAAATGAAGGAGGTGCACATCATGAGTAACAAGCAAAATCTGTACACGGGTATTTGGAGAAGCCAGTCACTCAAAATCAGGGATTTTTTGACCGGTAATGATCAGGAACAGGTAATCCAGCTTGACAGGACTGAGTTTGAAAGAGCCGGAAACAGAAAGGGCAGCGGCTACACCTTTAACCTGATGCTTGAAAATGGCAGGGCTGTAAATAATATAAGCGGCACTGCCGTTGCCAGGGACCTGGACGAATATTTGTCAGATAACAAGCTGTTTAGAGATCTTTTGAAAGATCGGAAAGTCAAAATCAATCTTGATTCAGAGTTCAGGCTTCACCTGAAGAAGTTGTAGATATCTGGAAAAAGTGTTGATAGCTGGTGCTTGGCCCCTGTATTGTTGTAGCTGAAAATGCAGGGGCTAAATAATTGTAATGCAACTGGTTGAGTGGCCATGATGAAAAATAGTTGTGGGTTTTCTTTAAAAAATCGCAACTTCCAACGTATAATATAGTATGGAAGAACACGAAAATGACATGAAGCGAAAAATCGACTTGATCCAAGATCTGTTTGCATGTGAACCGGCCCAGGTAGCCGATGATCACAATGCACCGGCCACTCGCGGAGCTGAAAATCAGAAAGAGATGGTCCCGGACCAGGAGCTTTTAGAGTTTCTGGACGAACGGGAGGAATTACGGGAGCAGATGAAAGATGATCTCAGTATAGACTCTTACCTGTACTCTTACGATAAGCTGTGCCAGTATGGGCTGGAAGAGTATTTCATGGAGTTGCTGAAATGGGAAATTAATCTGAAGATGGGTGGCGATCCGGATACTTTTTTTTCACGGGATTTTGAATTGAGATACAAGGATCAGAGTGAGATGATGGAGTTGATCACCACCCTTGAAAGCTAAGTTGAAAATCTATTAACCAAAATAATAGAGATGACCAGAAAATTAGATGAGCAATTCGAGCATGATTTGAAATCAAGGGAGATATCCGGTGAGCTTTTTGGTTTATTGGACTACGTAAAAAAGGACCATACCCTTGACCTTCAGATAAGAGAGAACTATATCAATATCTACTACCTGGGGGGAAACATTCTAAAGGTTACGAGACCCAAGAGTACTTATAAGTTCATATTTGACAAGAAGTATTTGAAGCCCTCGGAATCTCTCAGTGAGGGCTTCCTTATTTTCAAGGATCAAAAAAATTGGTACTCGTACTTCCCATTCGCTAAACAGGCAATGGAGTCTTACTTCCATCACCACCCTAAGCCGGAGAGAGAATTCCAGCAATTGGTTGTCCGGGAAAACAATTACTCCCCAATCGCAAGCTCAAGTGACTATTTTGTAATTGATATAGAGTATGACAACCGAACAAATACCCGATTTGACCTGATAGCTCTTGAATGGCCCTCTGTTGGATCAAACAGGAAACTTCAAAAGGGTTTCAAGCCCAAACTTTGCGTATTTGAGATGAAGTACGGGGATGGTGCTTTAAAAGGAAAATCCGGAATCCAAAAACATTGCAATGATTTCAACTCGTTTTTTGATGATGAAAATGCCGAGGGAGTAAATGCCTTTAAAAAGGAGATGCTTGAACTCTTCAAGCAAAAAAGAAGGCTTGGATTAATACCCTGTTTGTCAGATAAAGGAAATGACAATGTGATTGATCAATTTCATGACGATGAGAAGCCAGAATTCATCTTTTTGATAGCAAATCACGACCCTGAAAAAACCGCTTTAAGTTCTGAGTTAGATCAATTGGATAATCAGAATATTAAGTTCATTACCGCTAATTTTTTGGGTTACGGGCTATTCAATAGTAATGTAATGAGGCTGGAAGATTTCAAGATGCGTCTTTAATACAAAAATGAAGTTTAAAATCCACAGGGGGGCGCAGGAAATAGGAGGGTCCTGTGTTGAGATCTGGACCGACTCAACGCGGGTCGTCATTGATTTCGGAATGC
>SL_3KL_010_SEDDRAFT_10001870_pt1 | contig 19252 bp, 13 predicted proteins | sample SodLakKL_010_SED_2_FD_10381 | JGI IMG/M metagenome (IMG submission 10381) | reverse complement strand
TCTCCCGTGAAAGCATATTCATAACCATCAGGCATTTCATAACCACTTAATAGCTCTCTTATTTCATTGTTAACACTTGTTGCATTATACCCTGGCAGAATGTTGGAGCTTAAGGTTATAACCCTTTTTAATTTTATCCTGTTAACTGATCCGTATGTTTTGCCAAATTCCACTGAGGCAACCGCAGAGACGGGAACCTGCATAAGTTGTCCGCTGCTTTGGCTTCGGAAACTGATCCGCTGGTTCATCAAACTGGCAATATTGTTCCTGTAATCTTTCTGAAGCCTTATTATGATAGGAAATTCCTCCTCCCCAACCTTGAATGACGATACTTCGTTGCCAAACAACGCCGTTCTAATGGTATTCGCAATTGAATAAGTCGATATTCCGTAACGTCTGGCCCTGTCGCGATCTATGTTAACTGTTATTTCGGGCTTATCTGTGTCCAGATCCTTTGAGAGACCTTCAATTCCCTGTATTCCTGATCCTTCAATCATTTGCTGGATATCATCAGAAAGAGTTAGCAGCTGGTTAAACTCCCTGCCGCTTATCTCCAGATTGATAGCTCTGCCTGCCGGTGGACCCGCAGTGTTTTTTTCTATGTTAAATTCCACACCGGGAAATGTGCCGAGCAGCTCCCGGCTTAACTTCGCCATTATATCGCTGGTATTGATACCTTCCCTGTTTTCGTATTCAATAAAAGTGACCGTAATCCGCCCACGGTTTGGTGTATCTCCGCCGGCAAGTTCCATTTCCCCTCCTGAGCCCTGTCCGATTGTAGTAAGTACAGATTTTACAATGTGACGGTAGGGTTGAATTATTTCGTTTACCCTTTTCTCAATCTCAGCTATTTTATTATCAGTGACCTTAATATCCGATCCTATAGGCAGCTCAGCTATTATGTTTATGTACTGAGGCTCATTTTCCGGAAAAAAAAGGACATTGGGGCTCCTTACTATGAAAAAGAAAATGGATAGAATCAGGAATACCATGGTGCCGGTAACGAAGAAATAGGGGTTTTTACCCCTGAGGGCATAAGAGAGTGTATTTGAATACAACCGTTCGTTAAAAGGAAGTAACTTTTCCTGAAACCATTTCTGCATCCGGCCGAAAACATAATAACCAAGAAATCCGACTATTGCAAAGAGAAGAAATATATTTCCGGCAAGAGTTGCTGATGATATGTGTAAAAGTATACCGGTTATTGCCATGGCACCGGTTATAAACAATGGTTTTCTGTTAAACTTTTTCTGTTTATCAGCATTATCCGTAGCATTATTTCCAGGTATGGCCGGACTGAAAAAAGTTTCTGAGAATACGGGCACAATTATCAGGGCAACAAAGAGGGATGAGGTAAGGACTATTATGAGAGTAATGGGCATATATTTCATGAATTCACCAACTATGCCTGACCAGAAAGCAAGTGGCAGAAAGGCCGACAGGGTTGTGGCCGTTGATGTTATTATAGGCACAGCTATCTCTCCTATGGCGAGTTTTGCTGCCTCATAAACCGGGTATCCTCTTTCAACATACCTGTAAATATTGTCAACCGCTACTATAGCATTGTCAACCAGCAGGCCCAGAGCAAGTATAAGAGAAAAAAGAACTATCATGTTTATTTGTATACCAAGTAATCCGAAAACCATGAAAGATGCAAGCATTGAAAGTGGGATGGCAATTCCAACGAAAAGCGCATTCTTCAGTCCCAGAAAAAAATAGAGTACAAGGATTACAAGCAGCACGGCCAGGATTACGCTGTTTTCAAGGTTGCTGAGCTGGTTGCGTATCTCCTCCGATTGGTCGTTGGTAATTGTTATATTAAGATCTGCAGGGAGGGTACCATCTGTTCTGGATTCGGAAATAATTCTAAATATCTTGTCAGTGGCCGATAAAAGGTTCTCCCCGGACTTTTTAATAACCTGCAGGGAGACTACAGGCTGATCATCCAGCCTGGCAAAACTCAGCGGATCGGCATAGGTGTCTTCCACCTCAGCTATATCTTTGAGATGTACGATATTACCCATCTCGTGCTTAATAATTATCTCTTCTATCTGCCGTACATCGGTAAACTCACCAATGGTGCGCACAGCCCATCGGGTATTATCCTCAAACAACACAGAGCCTCCTGCGATGGAGACATTCTCCTGCATTATTGCATTTTCTATGTCCCCGAAGCTTAGTTCGTTAGCATCAAGCTGAATAGGGTTTATGTTGATCTGAATCTCTCTTTCCGGGATCCCTGTAATTTCGACCTTTGATATTTCCGGTATCAGTTCTATTTCATCTTCCAGGTAATCGGCATATCTTTTTAGTTCATCGAGGCTGAAATCACCTGAAAGATTTATGTTGATTATTGGAAACTCTGAAAAGTCAATATCAAGTACGATAGGATCAGAGGGAAGGTCTGCCGGCAAGTCAGGTTTAACGCGGTCAACTGCATCCTTGACATCCTGAAGAGCAGATTTGATGTCAATATCTGTCTGGAATTCGATAAATATATCGGAATTGTCCTGGGTAGAAGTGGAGCTTAGTACTTTAATGCCTGAAATTGTATTGATCTCATTTTCAAGTGGTCTAGTGATCAGGTTTTCTATATCCAGCGGGGGATTTCCAGGGTATATGGTTTTAACCATTATTGTCGGTATCACTACGTCGGGAAAAAGCTCTTTTGGAAGTGACCTGTATGAGAATATTCCAAAGATGGCTAAAATAAAGGTAAGCAGGAATATGGTGCTTTTATTTCTGAGTGCTGCTGAAGTTGGCCTGAACTCCCTTGGGGTTATATTTTCAGATGGAATATTGCTCATTAGATTATTATACTGGATTACATTGATAGTTTACGCTCATCATTAAAGACTTTGCACTGGAGTTATTGATGTCCCCTGTGCAAGCTGGTTGTGCCCCTGAATAATCATCATATCACCTTCTTCAAGACCACTGTGTATCATAGTTTGTCCTTCACCCTCCGGTCCTCTTTCAACGTACTGTTTATGTGATTGCCAGGAGCCGTTTCCGTTTTTTCTTGCAACATACACGTAAAAGCCCTGTATATCCTGCTTTATAAGTATTGAAGGTACAACGATGACATCGTCAGCTGAAAATGACCTGATGTTCAGGCTTGCAACCATATTAGGCTTGAACCTTTCTTGCGGATTGTCTATTCTGAGATGTATCCTGAAGGTGCGGTTTTCGGGATTGATCACATGACTCATCCGGTAGATGGATACATTTGCTTCATAATCAGGGTAGGCAGGGAAACGAAGAATGACATTGTCGCCAGGATCAATCTTTGGGAGGTATGTTTCAGATACATCGGCATTTACATATAGACGGTCCAGGTTGATTATCTGCATTACCGGTAAACCGGGCATTGCCAATTCTCCTTCTTTTAAATGGATCTTGTCCACCACTCCTGAAAAAGGCGCACGCATAACGGCCATGTCCAGCTGAGACTCAAGCGATTTTAGACGGGATAACAAGCTCTCATATGAGTTCTTTGCTTCCAGGTACTGTATTTCGCTTCCTATCTGTTGCTCCCATAAACCTTTTTGCCTCTCAAAAACCGTCTTTGCCAGGTTAATGTTTGTTTTTAGTTCTTCAATATTGTTTTCAATGACCGATGTATTCAGTCTTCCTAGCTCTTGTCCCCGCACTATTCTCTGGCCCTCGGTAACAAGGATGTTTTTTACCTGTCCGTTGGTTTCGGGACTGATAATGGCCTGCTGCACCGCTTCAACTGAGCCATTAATCCTGAAGTAATGATCAAACGGGCCCCTTGTGACCTTGTCAGTTGTCACTCTTATTCCCTGACGGTTATCAACTGGTTCTCCCATTTCCGACAATTCATTTTCAAGAATATTAATCTCCCTGTTAATTTCTCCTATTTGCCTGCGGTACTCAGAAATCCTGTCACGTATTTCTGATGGTGAACTTTCTTGCGTGGAACTGCAAGAATAATTCATGACCAGTAAAGGAACACTTATAATAATTATTGTTAATCCTGGAAAACTCCTGATCCCATATTTTTGGCCAGCCGGTTCTGACAGATATAGTTTATTAAGAAGTTTTTCAAAAACATATTTTATGGCTTTCATCTTGTTTTGTTATTATATTAAACTCTCAGCAGGGTTTTTGATTAAATGTTTTGTCTGATCCCACATATATTTTATCATAAACCTTTCGCCTTGTCCAGGTTATTTTTGGCCGTTATGAACTCAAACATGGCATTATAATAATTGGCTCTTGTAGCCAGCAACTGATCGCTGGCCTGGGTCAGCTCCAGGCTGCTGACCATACCTTCCCGGTGCATAATGGTTGTACGCGTAAGTATCTTTTCGGCCAGTTCCAGGTTCTCTTTCTCACTTATATATTTATCCTTCGCCGTCCTGAACATCGATATTGCTTCTGCAATTTGCAACCTGAGGCTCTCTGAAACCTGTTCAGCAGCAATTTCAGTTTTACTTAGTTCCAGCCTGGCCTGCTGCACTCTTGCTGAGCGAAGACCGCTGGAAAATAATGGTATGCTCAAATTTACAGCGATAAATGATGAAGGGAACCAGGGTTTTGACATATCGGTGAAATTAAAATCATTTCTCATGGCCATCTCCTGGTAAGTAAAGGATGCAGTTAACCGGGGCAGGGAGAAGGATTGTTCTCTTCTTAGAGCCATATAATCCATTTCCCGTGTTGAGAGCATGATACGGTAGTCGATGTGATCTTCATGATTGAACTCCTCACCGGGATCAGCTTCAAGCATCATTTTGTCAAAAAGCTGCCCCAGTGAGTCGGTGAGATTAATCTTCCTGTCCATATCCACTCCAATTTGAAACTTCAGCAGGTTCAGGCTTATCTCATATTGCCTTTCCAGATTTGTTAAGTTATTCTTCATGTTGGATACAGACAGTTTAAGCTGGTCGACATTAATAGGGTCGGTAAATCCTGCTTCCAGGATTTTTTCCGTTTCGTCAAGAGTCTGCTTAATATTTTCCAGGTTCTGCATGACTATTCCAAGATTGTCACGGGTGAGAAGCACCAGGAAGTATGTTTCCGATACCTGGTTGCGAACATCAAGTTCAGATCTCTCTTTGTTTTGCAAGGCAAGCTCCCTGTAAATCCTTGCAGCCCTAAGTCCAACGATATATGAACCATCAAACAGCATCTGGCTGACTGTTGCTGATGCACTCGCTGTCTGTTCAGTTCCAAACCTGATTTCTGCAAATTCACCTGGTTGTCCGCCAAAAAACTCTGCTGGTACAAGGGAGGTCGGGATATCAAAATAGTATTGGTATCCAAGTGATGCATCAATCTGCGGCAGTCCACTGGCAGTAATTTCTCTAATCCTCTTTCCGGCTATTTCAACGTCTACCGCTGCAGTTCTCATCTGTGTGCTGTATTCTGTGGCGTATTCAACAGCCTGTTGAAGACTGAGTCTGAGAGGTAAAGCTTCAGATTCGGGGCCCATGTCATCCTGTGCGATGGTAATGTTTATCAAAAGGATACATATCGTGGCGATTGAAGTCGACAGTTTAATTATTTGTGGCATAAAGTCTTAATATTACGGGGTCTATAAGAGATCAGAAAACTTGTTTCACATTTTTAGTTTCCTCTTAAACGCTTTTTTTCCCTGTTTGTTCAAGGTCTTATATCTGTTTTTAATGTTTTAATTATATGCAATGATGACCGGAAATAGTTATCCGGCCCGAAAAGAAATTTTTCTGAAAAAGAATATATTAAGTGGCTGTTTTGTGCCAGGGTTTCATCTCCTCCTGTGGCCGGTTATTTTCATGATCACCCTGAATATAATTAAACTGACCATCATTAAAAGCGGAACCAGCATCAGTGCCACCCTTAGATTGAAGTTTCCGGCAAGCAGACCGGCGGCATAAGGAACAGACATCCCTCCGATAAGGGCAATGGACAGGATTACGCTGAAAGCCGTACCTGAGTATTTGGGAAACAGGTTACCCACATAGGCAAATACCAGCGGAAATATTGCTGCAAATCCCAGGCCTGTTATAAAAAGGGCCGGCAATGCCATCCACAGGCTTTGCGACAGCACTAATCCTGTTGATGCTGCAACAGACAGGAGCATCGAAAATGTCATTACCCTGTTCATTGATACTTTGCGAAGCAGCTCACTTATGGCAATACGTGCAAAAATAAGTCCGAGCCAGTAAAATGACAGGTAGAGGACAGACTGCCTGGCCTGGATATCCAGCTCCTCATGCACGAAGGTAGCCGACCATCCGCTTACGGTCATTTCAAGTCCGCTCTGAAAAAAAAGGATCATACCGAAAAGCAGCAGCGAAGGTTCTTTTACAAGTTGGATCCCTTCACTGACCGGGAATCCCTGTTCATGTTTTGGTGGCGGAAACTTTAAGAAAGAAAAGAAAAGAATCGGTATCAGGATCATACCTCCTACAATTCCGATGAGTATTTCATAGGGAACCCTGTCCAGCATAGTTCCCAGAATAAAGGGTACTCCCAGGGCACCTAACCCGAAGAATACACCAAGCAGGGTGAGTTCAGCTCCGCGGTTTTCTTCACTTATATCTGAAATAAGCGCATTGGTTCCGCCGTTGACCCCTCCTCCGCCAAAACCAACTATAAAAAGTGAAAGCCACAGTATTAAGATTGAAGGGGCCAGCGCTATACCTTCAATTCCAATAAACACCAAAAAAGCATTGATGATCAGAACCCATTTATACCCGTAGCTGTCAGCCAGCGGACCGAATACCAATGACCCTGCCAGCATTCCCAGGCTCATGGCAATAAAGAAAGAACCGGCATCAGCCAGTGTTACGTTGAATTTCACAATAACCGAAGGGAGTACTGAACCCAATACCGCAATTACAATTCCGAAAATCAGCATTCCCATGCAGCCGGCTGCGAATATCGATTTTTTATTGATTTCCGACATAATCAGATAATGCCTTTTAGAGTTTATAATTTTTGGCTGTCCCGGTTAATGACTGTCTGGGTTAATGATTATATCAGTTAATGGCTGTCTGCGTTAATGGTAATTCCGGTAACCGGGCAATGGCAATAATATTGAAGGATCCATGCATTTTGTGCCAAAAGGCGCACGGTTCGGTTAATACCTTATTTCCCAGACTTTTACCTGCTTTGCATCCAGCCTTGTGCTGAGGTTGAGGATATTGTTGCGCGCCCTTATACGCCTGTCCTGGTCCATTATCACATCTCTTACCCTGTGGTTGCCGTTGTGGGGTGTCCGCATGTCGACAGATACATCTTCAATGCTGTCACTATGGTTGATCAGGTATAGCACAAACCCGTTTTCATTTTCCTGAAGCCTGACTTCCACGTAATTTTCCTTATTACCGTCGTGTGAGCTAATGAATGGCCTGTCTACCATTGCCCAGTTAAGAAGGTTCATGAAGAATTTTTCATTTTCCAAAACCGGTTCGGGGTGGTTGGCCATTCCAAGGTAGGATCCTGCGAGCATGGCTTCTCCCTTCCCGTATTTTGTGCTTACAAGTGTTGCGGAACCATCATTCAGCCTGGCCAGAACTTCAACTTTACTTTCGTCAAGTGGCAAAACCGATTTGGCATATAGCGAGCCCTTTAAAAGTGTTCCCGGTTCAAGATCTGATGTTGCCGGGTGATAGCCCTCTGCTATTTCAATCTCAACTTCATCCCGCATTCTGACCTCATGCTCACGCACGCCAAACACCTCATGGAGTCCGAGTCCCGGAATGATCTCCGATGCAAAGCCTCTCTCATCATTCCATCCTATTCTTGCCTCGGCCAGAACATGTCCGCCCTCTTTCACAAACTGCCTGATTCCCTCTGCAGCTTCCCTGGTAATCATGACCGGCCATGGAATTATTACAAGTTTATACTGAGAAAGTTCCTGTTTTTCGAAATGTTCGCGATGAACAAAATCTACAGGAACATTATGATCGGCAAAGGCCCTGAAGTATCCTATCAACGAGTTGGTGTGGGCTCCGGGGTAGTCCCTTCGCTGCATGCCGCCTACCATTTGCGAAAGCGGGTTGTACATAATGCCGATCTCGGCTTTAACCGGTGAAGAGGAGAGAAAAAGTTTCTGGTTACGGTCGACTATAGATGCAATTTCACCCGCATGCACTGCCCGTTCGGTAATTGTTCCATCCAGGTTTATTAATCCATATCCTCCGGCTTCATATCCCGATGACATCGGGTAATACGCATAGATGTTAATACCTTTTGCACCTTTTGCTATAGCCGACCATGCCCATATCCGGTGGTCGTCCGGAACAACCGGGTCGCTCACCAGCAGTCCTATTGTACCCATTCCGGCCTGAAGTTCGCCAACGTACCAGCCGCCCTTTTCCCTGTTGGCACTGCGTGTAAAATCCATGACAGTGCGCAAGGTTGTAACCGACCAGTGTGCTTCTGGCCGGTTATGTTTCGGGTATATCGACACACCATAGAAATCAAGTGGTTCAGCCATCATGAAATCGTCGGTTGCTCCTGTGCCGAGGTACGGCGACTGGAACAGGGAGGCTCCAACTGCATGGGCTGTTATAAGGCTTACAGTATCTGCTTTTCTTATCGCTTCATACCGCATCCTCATATCTTCAACCAGCTTTTCGTAGATAAATGTTTTCCAGTCGATGAAGTCGGTATAACTCAGAATGGTGCTGAAACGTGGCGGATCCACCTCTTTCCAGTTTGAGAAATTCCTGTACCAGGCCCTGTTGAGATCATCAAGACTGCCGTATTTGTCCATCAGCCAATGCCTGAACCTGGTTCTCGTTCCCGGGCAGAAGCAAAACTGAACGTTGGGAACATAATCGAGATGGGCCCAGTTTATTATGTGGGGCTCACTCCACAAGTCCCATCCGAAAAAGTTGCTGTAGGAGGAGGCTACTTTTGCAGTTTCTGTGTAGAAACCAAGCACTGCTTCTTCAACACCGGCATTGTCTGTGCAGGCTCCGGGAGCTGACTGGGGGTAAACCTTAATTCCGCTCTGTGTTTCAAACAGAGCATGGGGGAATGCCTCAGCAACCCAGTCGGGTGCCGAATCGACATACATCTGTATAAATACCCTTAAACCCACTTCCTCTGCAAGCCTCATAAGAAGGTGCAGATTCTCAAAATTATACTGCCCCCTTACTGGTTCACACTTCGCCCATTCAACCCAGGTCCTTACCGTGTTGAATCCAAGTGCCCTGATCTGTTTAAGATCATGCCTCCACTCTGATTCAGACTCAGGTGTTATTTCAGAAAGCATAGGTGCCCTGGCAGTTCCTCCGCTGTACCATACAGAGAACGGAAAAAACCCCGGATCAGCATGTGCGGGTTTATCCTGTGATTGTGCCGTCACCACTTCTGTGGCGAATAAAACCAGCAGAATAAACAAAATTTTTTTTGATCTCATTTCAGACAATAAACAGGTTCAGTTAATAAAAAGTGTGAAGAATAATTTGCCGGATATATGGTCCATTATATTTTATAAGACACTATGATGGGGATTCATATTATTGATAGTATTATCCAAAAAACAGCCCTGCTATGAATATTCCCGCAATAACCGCCGTTAAATCGGCAAATAGTCCGCAACCTATAGTATACCTGGTGTTCCGGATCCCGATGGCTCCGTAATATACCGCTACCGTATAGAAGGTTGTTTCGGTCGAGCCCTGAAAAGTCGCTGCCATACGTCCCACAAATGAGTCGACACCATAATGGTTGAAAGCCTCAATCATCATCCCCCTGGCCCCGCTGCCGCTAAGCGGTTTCATGAATGCAGTGGGAAGTGCACCGACAAATTCACTGTCCACTCCAAAAAGACCGACAAACCCCCCGATCGCCGCAACAAGTATGTCGAGAGCCCCGGACGCCCTCAGAACACCTATCGCCACGAGCATTGCTACCAGGTAGGGAATTATCTTTACGGCTACATGAAAACCCTCTTTTGCACCTTCAATAAACTGTTCGTAGACATTCACTTTTTTTCTCCATGCCAGCAAAATGAAAAGGATTATGATCAGGAATAGCATCAGGTTACCCGCAAAAGTTGAGGCCACACCTATTGTAGCTGACGCCATGTTGCTGAACAGCCAGATAATAAGTCCAATAATTATAGATAGTCCGCCAACATAGCCCAGTACAACCCGGTTAAACAGGTTGATCCTCTGGATTACCGAAACTATAAGCAGGCCTGCTAAAGTTGAGAAAAATGTCGTAAGCATGATGGGCAGGAATATATCGGCAGGATTAGCGGCTCCCATCGCGGCCCTGATGGCCATTACCGAAACAGGAATAAGGGTCAGTCCGCTGGTATTGAGTACAATGAACATGATCTGTGAGTCCGATGCCTTTGTCTTGTCAGGGTTTGCCTCCTGTAATTCCTGCATAGCCTTGATCCCGAGTGGTGTGGCAGCGTTGTCCAGCCCGAGCATATTTGCGCAGATATTCATTGTCATTGACCCGAATGCCGGATGCCCGGCAGGCAGCTCTGGGAATATTCGTTTGAAAAACGGCATGGCCAGTCGTGTCATGCCGTTAACGGCGCCTCCCTTTTCACCAATCTTCATGATACCTAGCCACAGCGCCATTACTCCAATAAGGTATATGGCTATGTTAACGCTGACTTCTGCCATTTCGAAGGTGCTCTCAACTATTGCAATAAATACATCCCTGTCGGCGCTGGTAAACGCATATCCCAGGATCGGCTCAAGATACCCTCCAAGCATGTAACCGATGACCCTCAGGAGGGCGACTATCATAGCAACGAGAAAGAAACCTATCCATATATAGTTGAGGGTCATATCGGGATTTTGGTTCTGTTTGATTAAGTTCAGTATAACGATTTACATTCATTGGCAAACAGGTTGGTTTCAGCCCGGCCTGAATGTGGGGGCAATATAATAAAAATTCCCCGTAAGAGAAGAAATTAACTTCGCGAAGTTTTGTAAGGATTGTTCAGTATGGCTGAGAAAAAGTCATTCAGCTCAGTAATCTCAGAATCAATGGCTTCAGCAGTTGAGCCTTCAAATACTACTACCCCTTTGTCCAGATATACAATATGGTTTGCTATCCGAAGGATGCTCGACACTTCATGGGTTATTATTACAATCGACATACCCAGAAGATTCTTCAGGTTGATGATCAGGTGATCGAGCGATTCGAGTGAGACGGGATCAAGTCCTGCGCCTGGTTCGTCGCAAAAGAGAAGGGGCGGGTCCATTGCTATGGCCCTTGCAAGTGCTGCCCTTTTCAGCATGCCTCCGCTTAGCTGGGATGGATAAAGGCGGTATGCTTCCTCCAGGTTCACAAGTCCCAGTTTCATCCTTACTATCTCCTCTATCAGGTTATCCGGAAGGTTGCTTTGCTGCTGAAGGGGCAGGGCGATATTTTCCGCCACCGTGAGGGAATTAAGCAGGGCTCCGTCCTGGTAAAACACACCCATCTGGAGATAAAGGTTATTCATCTCTTTTTCAGTAAGAAGGGAAAGGTCTTGTCCCAGTACAGAAACAGATCCCCGCTGAATATCATATAATCCGAGAAGATGCTTCAGAATTGTTGTCTTGCCTGATCCGCTTCCGCCGATTATTGCCGTTACCTCTCCCTTGGAGGCAGAAAAGGAGACATCTGAAAGAATTTCAATTCCGTCGAAACCTGCAAATAACCGCTTTACTTCAATTACTTTTTCCATTTCTTTTGATCAGCTTGTTTTAATATATCCATATACGGCATAACTGTCAGGAGCTGTTGCTGAACCCGGACGAGCATATCAGTAAAATATTAATCCCATAGCGCTGTCTGCCAGTACGACCAGTGAAATTGCAACTACCACGGCATGTGTTGTTACCCGGCCGACACCTTCTGCTCCGCGTTCTACACTAAATCCGTAAAAACTGCCCGTCAGTACTATTATGCTTGCATAAACCTGGCTTTTGACAAAACCCGTGAGAAGATCTTTATTCTTCATGATACTTCCCATCCGGTTGAAAAATATCTCGGGTGTAATGTCAAGATTGTAATAAGCTGCTACAGCTCCGCCGGCTATCCCGGCAACATTGGCCAGTATTATCAGGAAAGGCAGCGTAAACAGGGCGGCATACAGTTTTGGTACAACTACAAAGCGTACAGGATCGAGTCCCATTGTTTTGAGCGCATCCAGCTCAGAGGTGACTTTCATGGTAGCGATTTCAGCCGCTATTGATGAGCCGCTCCTCCCGGCCACCAGGATTGCCGTTATCAGGGGGCCCATCTGGCTCATGATTGCAATAACCGTCAGATCAACAATGTATATGTTAGCTCCGAAAGTCCGTAATTGTCCCCCCGACTGAACTGCCAGTACCAGTCCGATCGCGAACGACATAAAAACCACTATCATTGCAGCGTTGGCACCTATTTTCAGTGCCTGTTTGGAAAATTCACCCTTCCTCCTGGATTTTTTCCTGAAAAGGTCTGCCACTGACCAGTAAAAAACATCTGCTGCAAGTACCGTAAACCCGAAAACATATTCTTTGAAAAATCTGTGGGCACCTGTGCCTATTGTCTCTGCTAAACCCGGTTTAGCAGGAGTTTCCTCCTTTTTTGTGGTATCGGGAGCAAAAAGGCTGATCTTTTTCCTTATGGTGCTGTTACCGCCTTCAATGCTTATTTCCCGGCTTTTACGGGTAAGTTTTTCCTTGAGATAAAAAAGTGTTATAACTCCCGCACTGTCAATATCTTCAAGTTCGTCGATGTTAATAGCGGTAACATTTGTCTCAATATGTGCAATCTCTTTAATAATTGTTTTGACAAACCCGGCCGAACCAGAAATCCTCAGACTTCCTGATATTACCAGGATGCTGTCCTGCAGCCGGCAACTGACTGTTCCTGATTGCAATACCTTGCCGGGTGTATTTATTCTGGAATACTTCATTGGTTCTTGTAATTGCTTTTTTCAGTTAATTCAGGATTATAATTAATTCAGGATTTCAGTAAATGATTTTGTGAATACTGACAGCTCTTCTATTAGCATCCTGCTAATGGCAGCCGCATAGAGGTTGAGGTCCCTGTCCTCCAGCTCCACTTTCCGGCTGGCTCTGTGAACATCGGTTATCTGACCGTCAAGATTATTGATTAACATGAATTCAACTTCGAGATTCGCAAAGTAATCTCTGTTTTCAGCAATTACTTCAAGCCGGTAAACAGTTGTTTTGAGGCTGAAATCTGTTTCCCTGATTATGGCGGGGGCATACACAGATTGAAACACATTGTGCTTAAGGAGGAATTCGGTTACCATGTTTGTGATACTTTGTTNCGGCCTTACTGCCCAGACATTAAGTGCAAAGTACCGTATTTCATTACTGCTTTCCCTTAAAGCTATCTGGTGTGTTGCAAATGCCGGATAAACCTCTGCCGGCATTATCAGGCATGACCTGTCAGCTATTTTACTTACAGGAACAGTCTCATAACCTGCCGGGTATTCCAGAATGTAGTGTCTGGTAGTCTCCGGTTTCCGGGTCAGACATCCGGTAAGTATTAATGAACCCAGCAATGCGAAAATAACTATTCTTTGTACCATTTGATCAGTTTTTATTCTTTTTAAATAAAGTGTAAACCATGTTATGAATTTATGAATTAATTCCTTAAATCCTTGTCAGGCAGGTTTCTGGTTCTCTGACCCCGAATCAGTACTGATGGATTGGTATTGATTTTTCGTGATGCCTCATTTAGATTTTCCAGGGTATGCTGGAGTAATATAAGGTTGTGATTAAGATGCCGGCTGCTCTCATCAAAATCTGAGTCCAGCTTTAGTAAAAGTCCCTGAGTCTGCATTGTAGCCGCAGCAAGATTTTCGATCAGCTCCTTCATGTTTGCTTCCCTTACCGAGAGAGAGATATCTCTGAGGTTGCTCAGCACTTCTGTAATATCTTCGCCCTGCATTATCTCGTTGAACCTTGCAATTGCTGATGCCATATCTCCAGATGAGTGTTCAAGCCGCTCTGTTATATTATTAACAGCAACAGATGTATTCCTTATTTCCTGCCTGTTCTCGGCAATTATCTGATCCAGGCTGGCAAGAGTATTTTCTGCATTGTTTGCCAGACCGGAAAAATCTGATGCAGCCTCTGTAAAGTTGTTAAGATTTTCAGGCCTGGTAAATAACTGAAGGTTGTTCAGTATCTCCTCCACCTTGAATGCTATTACTTCGGCCTTTCCGGTTATATCAGCAGCCATAGTTGATCCGGATTCAATATACTCTTCCGGTTCAAGAAAATCGGCCTCCTGGCTGCCTCCCCTTATCTCAATTGTTTTGAGCCCGGTTATTCCAATTGCCACTATGTCGGCTACCGCATCTTCTTTCACCGGTGTGCCGGTATCAAGCGATAATTGCACTATAATCGAACTGACATCCTCCTGATCTATACTGATACTTGCAATTGATCCGACATTAATTCCCATATATTTGACGGGACTTCCAACCTCAAGTCCGCTGACAGAGATGTCTTTGTATGCAACATAATAGACATCTTTCTGCTCAAAAAGGTTCCGTGCCGTGAACAGCCCCAGTATCAGCAACAGGAAAGCGGAGCTAATCATAATAAACAATCCGAGTCTGATTCTTTGTGCTTTTCTTTTCATAGTCATTTGTATTTTGGAGTTACTCTTTTTTTAACTTCGGTTTACCGGCTGAGTCACCCCCGCTTCAGGTCCGGGAGACTGTCCCGCAGGAATTCCGGTCTGCCCGGCTATGAACGGGTGCTAAAGCTGATAATAATCCTCCAGCGGTATAACACCTATTCCTGGCCTTTCCGGGATAGTTACCTTGCCATCCCTTATTCTGATACCGTCAAAAAGGTCATTATTTATCAGCAGGTTTCCGTCAAGGTCTGCCCAGTCGACTGAAGGTGAAAGCTGTGCTGCCGCTGTCACCGCGCAGGAACTTTCAATCATGCACCCAATCATAACTTTCATTCCGAGAGATCTGGCAGTACTGATCATCTTGTGTGCCGCACGCATCCCTCCGGCTTTCATCAATTTTATATTTATACCATCATACACTCCATAAACTTTCCCGATATCTGCCGGGCCCTGCAGTGCCTCATCTGCCATTGTGGGAAGGGGGCTTCTTTCTGTCAGCCATGCCATGTCTTCAACAGCCTCTTTAGGCATAGGTTGTTCGATAAATACTACACCCCTCTCATCCAGCCAATGGATCATCTCAAGTGCCTTCTCCCGGTCTTTCCACCCCTGGTTAACATCAACGCAAATGGGAGTATTTGTTATTGAGCGTATTGTTTCTATCATCTCCTTGTCGCTGTCAAGTCCCAGTTTGACTTTAAGCATCCTGTACCCTGATGCTTCCCTTGTCTTTTCCCTTACAACATCAGGAGTGTCAATACCTATAGTATATGATGTGTAAGGTGTTTCTGAACTGTTGAAGCCCCATATCCTGTACCAGGGCTGGCCCAGCAGTTTCCCTGCCAGGTCATGCAGTGCTATATCAACAGAGGCTTTGGCAGCATAATTACCCGGAGCAATTGAGTCGGTGTATGTTAATATATCATCAAAAAGAAAAGGATCGTTGAAACGGGACAGGTCAACCTTGTTGAGAAAGTTAATAACAGTATCATGATTTTCACCCAGGTATGGCGGCATGGAAGCCTCTCCGTAACCTGTAATTCCATCATAACCGATCTCTGTTAAAACGACGGGAGTAGTAGTACGGCTTCCTGCTGCAAGCGTAAAGACATGCTTCAGCCTTACCTCAAAAGGTTTGAACCTGAGAGTTAGTTTTTTGCTGCTCCGGATTCCCGGGAGGCTCTTCCCGTATAGACCTGACAGTTTAGTTCCAATGATTGCCGACCCTGCCAGCAATCCTGCTTTTCTCAAAAAGTTTCTTCTGGATTCCATTATCGTGAAATTTTTGAGTTTAATACCAGCTATGATCTGCCACAGGCACATTACCTTCTCCATAAAAGGCAGGTGTAATCCTCCTTGCGCTCTGGAGGGTTGAATGCCTGTATTCATCATAATTCATTCTGTTGCTGTCAAGACTATTGATCTTAACCATCCCCGATGCATGAATATACTCGGAATCTCCGGTATATAAACCAACATGAATAACCGGAGAACCTGGCGCCCCGTCAGGATCACCTCTGAAAAACAAAAGATCTCCCGGCCTGTAAACTTCCCATCCGTTATTTACTTCCAGTTCCTGCCCAAACCTGGCCTGAAGTGATGCATCCCTCGAAATTACCAGTCCGTTCAGGAAAAAAACTATTCTTGTAAAACCACTGCAGTCAATACCCTTGACTGATGTTCCTCCCCAGAGGTAAGGGAACCCGTTCATGGTCATCGCTGTTTCAGTGATCTTTTCGGGAAGAGGCTTTATATTGTTTCTCCACAGGTCGAATGGGGCGATATCTTCTGAAAACACAGTTCCCTTCCTGCCGTCGGGAAGCACTACATTGGCTTTATCTCCCTCAGTGTAAATATTTTCAAGAACTGCACCTGCAACAATATCTGAAACAACTTCCCCTGTTTCGGGTGTTTTTATGAATCCGGATGTATTTAAAAAAATTACTCTTTCTGATTCTCTCCACTTAACCATTTCCATGTCCGTTTTTCCAGACAGGGATGATTTATCAAGCCAGCCAAGATACCTGTCGGGAGTTTGAATAAACACCCAGGATCCCTCCTCTTTCAGTATTCTTAAAGGAGTTCCCAGTATTGCCTGGTTTACAAGCTCAGATCTGTGCGAAGGAGATGCCCTGATGTTTGCTACGCTGAGGTTAACCAGGGCCCATGGCCAAGGAACCTCCGAGGGTAATACTGTTATGTTGTTTATTAAATCAAACCCGCGTTTCTGAAGTGAATCATTGATCGCTGCCTTCACTTTTTCGGAGTCAACTTCACCGCTAACGATAATTTTATTACGGCCTGATAATTTACCCCTGACATCAAAAACGCCTTCCCTGGTATCGGGTACATGCTTCAATTTTATCTCTTCAATTATTGTTTCAAATGAATTATCACTGATGCAGCCGCTGATCAATATCAGAATAATCAGCAAAAACAACTGAAAAGCAGAGGCTTTTACTGATTTAATCTTCATGTGTTTTAAAAGGATCATATTCAAATATAACTTTTAAACCGATAAAAACAATCTCAATTCGATGTTAAAGCGACAGTGATTCTCCTCGTGCTAATGACGATTCACCATAAAAATTTATTATTTTTGGAGCAAATGTAAATCAAATCCAGTAACATTAAAATAACTTAAAATGAAGAAAAGTATTATTATTCCAATTATTTTTATTGTAGCCCTGTTTGCAGGATGCGGTCAGCAAACCGGGTACTCACCCGCCGAAGAGATTGAGTATTCAAAGATCATCGCAGCGAGGCTTTTTATACAGCCTGAACACGTAGATGAATTTATTGAACTTTTCCAGGAGCTTATAGAGCTGACCCTGGAGGAGCCTGGATGTACCGGTTATGAGCTCTTCCAGGATCCGAATGATCCTTCAAAATTCCTGGTATTTGAAACTTATGTTAACCAGGAGGCAGTTGAAGCGCACTTTGCCGCCCCCTATTTTGCCGAATATGGTGAAAAAATTGGCGAACTTGCTTCTCAGCCTGCCGAGATAATTGTATATGATGTTGCCGGTGAAACACGTCCCTGAATTATGAAATCGGCTATGCTAACCGGATTAAGGAAGATCGAAATGGCAGATGTTCCGGATCCGGAAATTAAAGGGAGCAAGGATGTAAAGATCAGGATGCATGTTGTAGGGGTTTGCGGTTCTGATATCCATTACTACCAGAACGGCAGGATCGGAAGCCAGGTAGTAACATATCCTTTTACTGTCGGCCATGAGGGGGCAGGAACAGTCGTTGAGACCGGTACCGAAGTAAGCGTTGTAAAACCCGGCGACAGGGTTGCGATTGAACCTGCCATGCCATGCATGGACTGTGATCAGTGCAAATCAGGAAGACAGCACACGTGCAGAAAACTCCGTTTTCTAGGATGTCCGGGACAGGCTGAGGGATGTCTTTCTGAATTTATCGTTATGCCTGAGTCTTCATGTTTTCCGGTACCCGGTACTATGAGTTTTGATGATGCTGCCATTTCAGAACCGCTTGCTATAGGTGTATATTCGGTCAGACAAGCCGCCCAGGTTAAAGAGGCCGCGATTGGAATTCTCGGATTTGGTCCTATAGGGATGAGTGTTATGCTTGCAGCCTCTGCACGCGGTTGTGATAAATTTTATATAACCGACCGTATTGAAAGCAGAGTCGGTATGGCATCGCAGACAGGGGCCAGGTGGGCAGGTAATCCTGACAAGGAAGATATTGTAACAAGGATAATTGACGAGGAGGAGCAGGGACTTGATGTGGTGTTTGAATGCTGCGGGAAACAGGAGGCAATGGATCAGGCCGTTGAGCTGGTNAAGCCGGGGGGAAAGATCATGATTGTGGGNATTCCCGAATTTGATAACTGGACTTTCANCGCCGACATTCTCAGGCGCAAAGAGATCAGCCTGATCAATATTCGCCGGCAGAACCATNCACTTGGGGAGACACTTGAAATGATTTTGCATTCAGATGTCGATTTAACCCCCATGGTTACCCATCGCTTCCCATTGGAACAAACCGGACTTGCTTTCGATCTAGTTGCCGGGTACAACGATGGTGTAATGAAAGCTATGATAGATATCAGTTAATTATTAAAGTTGCCTTCCCATGTACTTTAATATTTACGCAATTCCTGTTGCTATTGCCGCATTCCTGATGGTTGCCCTTAGTCTTTTGATCCGTGCCCATAAATCGGCCCCGGGAGGATACTGGTTTTCACTTCTTATGCTCTCAGGTGCTGTCTATTCAGTATTTTATGCGCTAGAGATATCATCGGACAGCCTGTCGCTGGTGCGCACTTTCTATAATCTTGAATACATCGGTATACCTTTCATTCCTGCTTTTTTTCTGCTGTTTGCCCTGAGTTATACCCGGGGCAAAAGGGGCCTGAAACCGGGAGTTTACCTAGCTGTGCTTTCTGTTCCTGTTGTAACCTCTTTGCTTGCCCTGACCAGCAACATGCACAATATTTTTATCTCCGGCGGAGAAATTGAGGCCGGAGAACTGTTTCCTGTTTTTATCTTCACTCCGGCACCATGGTACTGGGTACACCAGTCATACAGCATAATTTCGATTATACTCAGCATCATACTTTTTATCCGTATGTGGTTTAATGTTACCAGGGCATTCAGGGGCCAGGTCGGAATTGTTCTGGCGGGGTCGCTTG
>SL_3KL_010_SEDDRAFT_10001869_pt1 | contig 19264 bp, 18 predicted proteins | sample SodLakKL_010_SED_2_FD_10381 | JGI IMG/M metagenome (IMG submission 10381) | reverse complement strand
CCAGCCGTATCCCTGCCGCTCTTTGCGCCGCCACCTCATCGGCCAGATCGTCCGCAAGCAGTGGGTGATCCCGCAACCAGCCCGGCGGCCCTGCCACGGACCAATGACGCGGACCCGGCGCGTCGAAATGGATGTGGGGAGCCGCCTCACGCGCACGATTGAGGATGATAGCCACCCGCAGCAGGCAAGCCACGGGCAGGCAGGTATCCCGGTGCCGTGACGCCAACTGATGCTGATACCGTCCCGTGAGCCGCTTCCGCTGCAAGCGGGTCAAAACCGAGAGCATAGCCTGGTCATCTCTTGAGAACCCCGCCATGTCAGCATTCTCCAGCACATAGGCCCCGTGACGATGGTGCTGGCTGTGAGATATGGCCAGGCCGATTTCGTGCAGGCAGGCGGCCCAGCGCAGGTAATCTCGGGTGTCGAGCTGCTCGTCCAGGCCCCATGCGAGCGCGATCGCGTCCCAGGCCTGCACGGCGGTCTCGGCCACCTGACGGGCGTGGGCGCTATCCATGCGATAACGCTGAAGCATCCCGGTGATGGTGTGGTCACGAACATCATGGCCGTTGAGGCGCGCAAGCATTTCGCTCAACAGGCCTTCACGCAAGGCCCCGGGCGCCAAGTGCATGCGCTCGATGTCCAGAGTCTGGAATGCGGCCAGCAACACAGCCACCCCACCGGGCAGGATGGGAACCCGATCAGCCCGCAACTCCGGGAAATCCGACGGTTCCGGGGAAGCGCGCTGGATCAGCAGCTCGCTCAGATTCCGCAAACTCTGCGCGGTGATACCTGACTCGGTCCAGCCCCGGGCTTCAGCAATAGCAGCAATGGAACGGATGGTGCCGGAAGCACCGAGCGCCATGGACCAGCCTTCATGCCGATAGGCCGAAACAACCCCTGCCAGCTCGCCTCGGGCAATACTTAAAGCGCGCTGCATAGCAGCCTCGCTGATTCGACCGCCCTCGAAACAACGCTCGGTCAGGGATACCGAGCCCATCCCCAAGGACTTGAGCAAACGAGGCTCGCGGCCCCGGCCCAACACCAGCTCGGTACTCCCACCGCCAATATCCACCACTAGGCGCTGGCCACCATCGTCACCATCACCATCCACCGCACCTGCATAAATCAGCCTGGCCTCCTCGTAACCCGAGATCACATCGATGGGGTAGCCAAGCGCAGCTTCGGCGGTCTCGAGAAAATCCCGGCAGTCGCTGGCGCGGCGGAGGGCATCGGTGCCCACCGCACGCACATGCACCGGCTCACTTCCCTGGAGGCATTCCCCGAATTGGCTCAGGCATGCCAAGGCACGACTCCTGGCTTCGGCAGTGAGCTCACCTTCATCGCTCAACCCACTGCGCAAACGCACGGTCTCCTTCACCCGCTCTACCACATGCAACTCCGCCCCCCGACGTTGGGCCAGAAGCAGGTGGAAACTGTTGGAGCCCAGATCAACCGCTCCAAGCAAACACTCTTCCGTTCCCCGGTTCTGTGAGCCACGACGCGGCCCCACTCTCCTGATCATGTGCAGACCCTTTCTGGACACAAGGGGGAAGACAAGGCCGGACATGACGGATTCAGCCCGTTGCCAGCGACCCAGAACACGAAAAAGGGGCACCCGAGGTGCCCCTTTGATACTGCGAATGACACTAGCCTGACCTACTCAGACGGCGAAGGAGGAGCCACAACCACAGGTGGTACTGGCATTGGGGTTGCGGATGACAAACTGGGCACCCTCCAGCCCCTCGCTGTAGTCGATCTCGGCACCCATCAGATACTGGACGCTCATGGGATCCACTAGCAGCGTGACACCGCAGTTATGGATCTCCGTATCGCCTTCCACCACGTCCTCATCGAAGGTAAAGCCGTACTGAAACCCGGAACAGCCACCACCGCTGATGAAGACCCGAAGCTTGAGGCGATCATTCTGTTCTTCGTCAATGAGCTCGCGCACCTTGTTGGCCGCAGCATCAGTAAAAATCAGCGCATCCTGGGGCGGAGACGACTCGTCCGGTACATAATTTTGCGTGCTTGTACTCATAGCCGCACTGCCTCCTGAACGTAATAACGGGTCAACATGGCAAGGAGCCACCTCAACTACCGGCTGCCTTATCCTCACTCTGCTGATTTCTGGTGTCAGCACTGCCCTGTTGTTCACCCGGCTTGGTACCCGGTCGCTCGCCAGCCCTGCGGGCACTCTGGTCGGCACCAACAGCCTTCCGATCAGCGCTCTTGTCGAGCAACAGCGGACGGTCGGCCGGCTTGTGCACCATCTTGCCATTGACGCTAGCACCCACCGACATTTCTACCAGGTTGTAGTAGACATCCCCGTTGACCTTGGCCTGGGCTTCCAGCTCGAGGCGCTCCCGGGCGTAGACATCACCGGTGACCGTGCCATCCAGCACGATATGCGGCACCTTTACATCACCCTCGACCACGCCATGCTGACTGACGCTGACGATACAGTCGTCGCCATCCGAGAGGATATTGCCACGCACGGTGCCGTCCACATGCATACCGCCCTGGAAAACGATGTCGCCGGTGATTTCCGTGTTGCGACCAACCAGCGTCTCGATTTTCGCGCTCTTGGACTTGCTCTTGCTCTTGCTCTTGCTACTATTGCCCCACATGCTCGGCACCGCCTCCAGTCGTTTCAACCATTGGTTGGATCCAGTCTAACAGGCCTGTGTGAATAGGGCCTAGTATCGATTCACCCTTATGCCAGCCACCCTTAGCCACTAACCTTGCTGTCTACTCACCCTGGGGCCAGTCAAAGCGTTCGTCCAGGGGGCTGCGGTTCCTGCCGGAGGGCCGCACCCGTAGCTCCACCTGGCCCGGCTCGAACCCCTCCGGCAGCTCAATAACACCATCCAGGCCCTCAAAATAGCGAAAGGAAAAGGCCAGCTCCTCCCGATCGGCCACATCGGCCAGCTCCAGGCGGTGAGATTCGCCATCCATGCGGCCCAGCACGGACAGCTCGACCCGCCCCTCTACCCGGCGATCGTGTGTGAGCGCCTGAATCAGCATCAGGCTGTACGTGAACTGCCGCGGGCCATCACCGGGCGCCAGGGAAAAATCCTGAATCTTCAAGCCCCGCTGACCATCCTCGGGGGACACGATACCCCGGTAGAACGCCAGCTCCTCACGCAAATCCTGTATTTCATCCTGCAAGCCGAGCAGGTCCTGTCGGAGATTTTCCCGAGCGGCCTGCCCCACTTCCTGAGCCCGCGCCAGCACGGCGACCTGTTCACGCAAACGCTGTTCAGTTTCATCCGCCTGGGCCAGGCGGGTCTCCATCTGCTCCCGTTCCGCCCGAGCTTCGCCGTAGAAGTAGCCGCCGTCGGTCAGACCGCGATTATAGGCATAGGCCACCGCCGCAATGGCCAGGGCCAGCAGCAAGGCGATGGCGATACGGTAGCGCCATGGACGGTAGGCTTTGACAACAAGACTGTGGGTACTCATGAATCAGGGCTACTCCAAACCAGTGGGTACCGCTCACCTGCCGCGGTGCGGCTCTGGTATCTTACGGCCAAGCGGGACATCCGGGAAGCCGGCGTCATCGATTTTCCTGACTTCTTCACGCGGGATGAAATGCAATGCTGACACTCAAGGCCTTTCATGTAATCTTCATGGTGACTTGGTTCGCCGGCCTCTTTTACCTGCCCCGCCTGTTCATCTATCACCGCGCCAGCGGGGATAAGGTGTCCAGGGAACGCTTCGAGATCATGGAATGGCGGCTCTGGCTCATCATGAGCATCGGCGCCGGACTGACCGTGCTCAGCGGGATCGCGCTGGTTGCCTGGCAGTGGTGGCCCATGCCCGGCTGGCTGCATGCCAAGCTGGCACTGGTCGCCGGGTTGCTCGCCTACCACGGCTACTGCCTGCATCTGATGAAACAGTTTCGCCGCCAGCAGATGCCCCATTCGGACCGCTTCCTCCGCCTGTTCAACGAAGTGCCCGCCATCGGACTGATCGGCATCGTCCTGCTGGCAATGCTCAAGCCCTTTTAGGGATCTCCTTAGGACATCTGGGACTGAATGTAGTTCTGGAGCCCGGTTTTGGCGATCAGACCAAGCTGGGTTTCCAGGAAATCCACATGCGCCTCTTCGTCCCGAAGAATGGCGGCGAACAGATCGCGGGAAGGGTAATCCCCCACCCCCTCGGCATGGGCAATGGCGTCCTTGAGGTCCTTGTGGCCCGCCAGCTCCAGCTTGAGGTCACACTCCAGGATCTCCTGCACATCTTCGCCGATCATCAGCTTGCCCAAATCCTGCAGATTGGGCAGCCCCTCGAGGAACAGAATGCGCTCGATCAGCTCATCGGCATGCTTCATCTCATCGATGGATTCCTCGTATTCCTTCTGCCCCAGACGCTCCAGGCCCCAATCCTTCAGCATGCGCGAATGCAAAAAGTACTGATTGATGGCCGTCAATTCGTTCTTGAGGATGGTATTGAGGTACTGAATGATCTTCGCATCGCCTTTCATGGCGCGCTCTCCCGGTATGAGATTGTCGACAGGCGTCATGCCAGGCCCCGTGCCCGAGGCGGCTACAGAAGGGACAGTCTAGACCAGAGGACAGTTCAGGTGGAAGCCAAACTCAGGCAGCCACGCCAGCCAGCATCTCGTCGTGCCCGAGGGCATGAAGGCGCTCGGCCAGGTGGTGACGAACCGCTGATTCGCAGCTGCCGCATGCAGTGGCAACGGCCAGCTCGCTCATCAGGGCGTCAAAGCTGTGAGCCCCATTGTCGATGGCGCGAAGGATGGCCTTGTCGCTGACGGCATTACAGATGCAGATATACATGGCGGCGGCTCCGGGTGGCAGCTCAACTCATGGTTTCATGGTAAACGCAAATGAGAATGATTGTCAATCGCAGAGCCAAAAGGGGGCGGGCCGCCACCCGCCCCCCCGTGCCATCAGAAATCCAGCTTCACGCCCAGCCACACCGTGCGCGGCATGCCGGGCCGAACGCCGGCGGGACGTCGGGCCGCGACGTAGTTTTCGTCGCTGAGGTTCTCCACGCTGCCGAACAAGCGCACCCCGTCCATGATCCGGCGCTCACCGGAGACATCAAACAGCCAGCGGGAGTCGATCCGGTCCGATTCCGCAATGGGGCCGGAACCAGCGGTCGCCCGGGTTTCAGACACATAGTTGGCGCTGGCCCGGAGCATCCAGTCGCCTGAAATCACGGCCAGGCTGAGGTTCAACTGATCCGAGGGTATCTGCGGCAATTCATCACCGCGTGTGACGTCGCCCCACTCACTGAAACCACTGCCGAACGACTCCTGAAACTCCGCGCTGGTACGCGTATAGGCCACTTCCAAGGGCAGACTGAGGCCCGTCTCCAGCAAACCTGACAGGTCGTAGCGGCCCAACACTTCCAGGCCCAGCACATCCACCTTGCCGCCATTGAACTGGTCGCCCACCTCACAATGGGCGCCACTGGCGGCTGTGCAGGTCCCGACCAGGTTGTCGAAGGCAGTCAGAAACCCGATGAGCTCGAGATTCACGCCGTTGCTCTGAAATCGGATACCGGTTTCATAATTGATGGAACGCTCTTCATCCACGTTTGGATCCGCGCCGGCAGGCGAGAAACCACGGTGGACACCAAGGAAGCTGCTCAGCGCCGGGCTGTGCCGGTAGACCGCACCAAAGCCCGGCGTCACCACGCTATAGCTGCCCTTGCGAATGCCGGTGACGGTATCGCGGCTGGCATTCTCGCCCTGCTGGTAATCAGTGCGCTTGATTTCGATATCCTCGAAACGCACACCCGGGATCAGCGTCCAGTTGCCGTGCCGGATGCGGTCTTGCACGTGGAAGGCCAGGGCGGTGGCCTCGGTGACGCGGTTGGTGATGCTGCCCGGCACACCGGATTGGGCACCTGCCTCGCTGCCCGGCGCCACCAGTCGCATCATGCGGTTGTCCATGCTGTACGTATCCTGCCACTGCAGGCGGTCTTCATTGTCCTGGTGATAACGCAGGCCCATCTCCAGCTGATGACTCCAGGCGCCAGTCGCGAAGGTGGTATCGAACACCGTCTGCACACCACGAGAATAGTAGGCGCGGTTGTTCGCGCGTACATTGCCCCGGGCATCATCTCCCTCGCCACGAATCCAGGCCATCTCGCCGGCGTAGTTGTCCGGGTCATCCAGAATGCTGCTGATCCCCACATGGGCGGGCGCGCCTTGCCCGTCCCACACCTCATGCAGCTTGTACCAGTTGCGGGCGGTATCGTTGTCGTAGACCGTAGTGCTCAGGCTGCTCGACTGCCCGAATTCGATGTAATGACTCACGGCCAGCTTGCGCTGTTCGGTGTTGATCTCGTCCAGAGCTGAGCCCGCATAACGCCGAAACGGCGCGGCTTGATAGTCATCCTGGGTCAGGCCCAGGTAGGTTTCGCGAATGCTGCGGTCCTGGGTGGAGAACATCAGCTCCCACTCCTGGTAGGGACCACCGGTGTTTGGCCGCCACTGCAGCTTGCCCATCAGGTCGCGCTGATCAAAACCGGTGTCCGGCTGGGGCATCCGCTGATCCCGCCGCTGGGGAATGTCCAACGCCTTGAAGCCATCACTGCCGCCATCCCAGCCTTCCAGCAGCCAGCCGACATTGCCCTGGCGGCCACCGATGGTGACATGATGGCGATAGCCCCCATAGCTGCCGAACAGCAGTTGTGCCGATGCTTCGTCGGATTCCGGTACCGGGGCAGTAATCATGTTGAGCGCGCCGGAGGCGGTGTACGGCCCATACTGGATGGCGCTGGAGCCCTTGCGGACCTCCACCTGGCGCATGCGGGCCATGTTGGGCGAGACATAGGCCGCCGGCGCACTGTAGGCGGCAGGGGCAGCCAGAATGCCGTCCTCCATCACGGTGATGCGGCCGGCACGTTCCAGTCGGGAGCCACGGATGGAAATATGAGGAAAGAGACCGAAGCCTTCCTCCTCGTGAATATAGACACCGGGCACGCCACGCAGGATGCGGTGCGGATCACTGTAGCCGGTCATATCCATATCTTCTTCGGTGATCACATGGGCGGAGCCGGGGATCTCGCGAATGGCGTCCCGGGTGCCGGTGATACTGATGCGATCGAGATTACGGACATCCAGTTGCAAGTCCGTGTCCAGGTCCGCCGCCACGGGGCCGACAACAAACATCAGGCTTGCAGCCATCCAGGCGGTCGGAGAGCGCACTGCTCGGGACATTAACGGCTCCTTCATTATCGATTGGTTGGCAGGGCTATGACTGCGCCATGAGCGGCGGCGCACTGGAACAGACCGACCGCTGGCCCACGTTATTGGGAATGGTAATAGGAATGATTCGTATTTGCAATAAATAACGTGGCGAAAGTGGCCCCGCAGGCAAACCACCTATGCGGCAGGATCGGTCGGGCAGTAGGCACCGGAGAGCTGGCCACGGGGGAATGCCACAATGTGCTCGGTATCCAGGCGGATGCCGATCTGCTCGCCGATGCGGTGGTCGTGATGGCTGGGGACCAGCGCCAGCACACGAATGCCACTGCTCAGTCTCAGGGTATAGAGGATCTCGGCCCCCCGAAAAACCTTGTAGCGGACTTCGGCTGTCATGCTGCTGTTGTCGTCGTGGATGACATCATCCGGGCGCAGCAGCACATCCACGTCCGTACCGGGACTGACCTCGGTGATGAGCCGCCCATCCAACCGGCCAAGCTCGATATCCACCTTCCCGGGAGCCGTGACCCGCCCTGGCACCAGCACGCCCTGCCCCACGAAATCGGCCACAAAACGGTTGGCCGGCCGATGATAGAGGTTATAGGGCCGATCCCACTGTTGCAGGGTCCCCTCGTGCATCACCCCTACTTCGTCGGCCACCGCGAACGCTTCCTGCTGATCATGGGTCACCATCAGAGCAGTGGCACCGAACTCCTTGAGCACGGCCCGCACCTCGATGCCCAATCGCTCGCGCAACTCTACATCCAGGTTGGAAAAGGGCTCATCCATCAGGATCAACCGCGGGCGGGACACCAGTGCCCGCGCCAGTGCGACCCGCTGCTGCTGACCACCGGACAGCTCATGAGGCTGAGCCCGGACTGCGTCGGCCAAACCCACTGCCGCCAACATCTCCTCAGCCCGGGCGCGGCGCTCACGCCGCACCCCGGTCCGCAGCCCGAAGGCCACGTTGTCCCGGGCATCCAGATGCGGAAACAGGGCGTAATCCTGAAAGACGACACGAATATCCCGATGCTCAGGCGGCAAGGTGTGACCCGGTCGACTGACCACCCGGTTGTCCAGGCGCACCTCCCCGGCGTCCACCGCCTCAAAACCGGAAATCACTCGCAATACCGTAGTCTTGCCACAGCCACTGGGGCCCAGCAGGCAGGCGATCTGACCGTGGGTCAGATGCATGGTCAAACCACGCAATACCGCATTGCGACCGTAGGCCAGATGAACTTGTTGCAACTCAAGCAGCATGGGGCGCCTCTTCTTCCGGGGCTTTATAGACACTGAGTGGGCGTCTTTCATCCAGGCGATGCGTCAACAGGATGACCGGAATCAGGCCCACCAGCACCAGCACCACCGCCGGCAAGGCCGCCCGCTCCCAGTGCCCTTCCACGGTCATCTCGTAGATACGCACCGCCAGCGTATCCCAGCCGAAGGGACGCATCATCAGGGTAATGGGCATTTCCTTCATCACATCCACAAATACCAGAATGCTGCCGGTGATCAGACCACCCTTCACTAGGGGGAAGTGCACCCGGCCAATCACACCCAGGGGGCCCAACCCCATGCCTCGCGCCGCATCATCCAGGTTGGTGGAGACACGCATCAGACTGGCATTGACCGGATTATGCGCAACGGCCAGAAAGCGGCCCACATAGGCCATAATCAGGCCAAGCAAACTGCCCTGCAGGACAATGATCAGGCGATCCTCACCCAGCACCCAGTCGGACAGATCCTGAAAGAGCCCGCTTATCCAGATCAAGGGCAGTGCCAGGCCCACCGCAAGCACGGGGCCGGGTACGGCATAGCCCACCGTGGCTACACGGGCGCCCAGCTCGGACAGTACAGTCGGAGCACGCCGAACAGCAAAGGCCAACAGCAGGCCCAGGCAAACCGCCAGTCCCGCCGCCATGGCGGCAAGGCCCAGTGAACGCCCCGCCAGCCCCAGGTAGCGCGCATCCAAGTCACCGATATTGGCCACGGCCCACCCTATCAACTGCAGTGCGGGCAGCAAGAAAGCCGCCAGTAACACCAGCGTGCAGAAGAGGGTTGCCAGCCAGGCCCTTGCGGCGCGCAGGCGAAAACGGCTAACAGCACCGGCACCGGTGGCGGTATAGCGGATCCGTCGACGGGATAGTTGCTCAAAGACCAGAGTGACCAGCACCACCAGGACCAGCACCGAAGACAGCTGCATGGCCGCCTCGATGGATTGCAGGTCATACCAGGCCTTGTAGATGGCCGTGGTGAAGGTTTCGTAATTGAAGGCAGCGACCGTGCCGAAATCTGCCAGGGTCTCCATCATGGTCAGCAGCATGCCGGCGGCAATCCACGGGCGAGCCAGGGGGAGCGCCACCCGGAAGAAACCCTGGAGTGGCGTCATGCCCAGGGAGCGGGCCACCTCAAGAGCCCGCGCACCCTGAGTAGCGAAGGCATTGCGGGCGATCAGGTAGACATAGGGATACAGCACCAGGGTCAGGGCCATGGTGACCCCGGCCCGTGAACGAATCGCCGGAAATCCCGACTCCATGCCCCAGGCCTCGCGCAGCCAGGTCTGAACCGGGCCGGCATATTCGAAGACACCGATGAGCACAAAGGCCATCACATAGGCGGGCACGGCCATGGGCAACAACAGGGCCCAGGAAAACAGGCGGCGACCGGGGAATTCGCAAGTGGCCACCAGCCAGGCCAGGCTGGTCCCCAGCAGGCCGGTACCCACCGCCACGCCAAGTATCAACCAGAGGGTATTGCCGATCACCTCCGGCAATACATGGCTTCGGAGATGGGACCAGACCTCGGTATCCGGCGCGAAAAGACTGAAACTGACCACCAGCAGGGGCAGCAACACGGGCATGGCAATCAGCCACGCCATTGCCGGTGCGCTTAGTCCGTGCCGGGGATGGCGTAGCTTGCGAAACAAATTCTGGAACATGGAATCAGCGATAGCCGGCCCTGTCCATGAGCATCACGGCTTCACGCTGGCGGGCACCGGTCTGCCGCACATTGATGTCGTTCTGTTTGAATTCGCCCCAGCGGGCCACCTGTGGATCCGGTGCCACCGTCGGGTTGGCGGGATACTCCATGTTGAGGGCCCCGAACAGTTGCTGTGCTTCCTCACCACTCAGCCACTCCAGCAGCGCGCGTGCTGCCTCGGGGTGACGGGCATGCCGGGTCACGCCGCCACCGGAAATGTTGACGTGCACACCGCTGCCCTCCTGATCCGCCCAGAACAGGCGCAGGGGAAAATCCGGGTCGGCCGCCTGCAGGCGCCCGAAGTAATAACTGTTAACAATGCCCACATCGCACTGGCCGGCGGCAATGGCTTCCATAACCCGGGTATCGTTGGAAAAGGGATCCGCGGCCAGATTCCCGACCCAGCCACGCACGATGTCCTCGGTCTGTTCCTGTCCATGCTCCTCAATGAGGATCGCCACCAGGGACTGGTTATAGACCTTGCGGGCGGTTCTCAGGCACAGACGGCCGTCCCAGCGTTCATCGGCCAGATCGGCATAACTGCCCAGCTCGCCCTCTTCCACCCGGTCCGGGTGATAGACCATGGTGCGCACCCGCAAGGACAGACCAAACCACTGATCGTCCGGGTCACGCAGGTGCTCGGGGATGTTGTCCCGGAGAACGGCGGAATCCACTGGCATCAGCAGGTCCCGGTCGGCTGCCTGCCAGAGATTGCCCGCATCCACCGTGAGAAACAGGTCGGCACGGGTGCGTCGCCCTTCACTGGCCAGCCGCTGCATGAGCTGGCCGGCATCGCCGGTGGTATAGCGGATGCGAACGCCCGTTTTCTCTTCGTAGCGGTCAAACAGGGGCTTGATCAGGTGTTCCTGGCGTGCCGAGTAGACCACCAGCTCCCCGGCTTCGTCGGCACCCGCCTCCGCAACCGCAACGGGCGACACGCCTGCGGCGATCACCAGGACCGCCATGAGAGCGTTCAGACGAGCGAGAGGACGCTGGCGCATAGTCATTCTCCGGACAATACCAACTGGGAATGCACATGATAATGAGAATAATTCCCAATTGGAAGCCGAAGGAGTACTTTATCGCCGCTGATGACGGGCCTGTCGCGGCAAGGGTTTGATGTTCGCCGGCGGTGCCGGCACCTCGCCTTCCGGGAAAGCCAACTCGGCCAGCTCCTGGAGCGCCCGCTCGTAAACGCGACGCTTGAAAAACACCACATCATCCAGCGGTGCCCACCAATCCACCCAGCGCCAGCGGTCAAATTCCGGATGGTGGGTCAACTGCAGGTCAACACGGGCTTCTTCCGTCGCCAGACGGAGCAGATACCAGATCTGCTTCTGCCCGATACAGACGGGTGTTTGATGACGCCGCACAAAACGGCGCGGCAGGCGATAGCGCAGCCAACCCCGGGTGCGTCCCAGCTCTTGCACATCCTCCGGCTTCAGGCCGACCTCTTCCTCCAACTCCCGGTAGAGGGCCTCCCTGGGGTCTTCGCCCTGCTGGATGCCTCCCTGGGGAAACTGCCACCCGGTACGGTTGATCCTGCGCGCCCAGAAAACCCGACCCATGTCATTGCACAGGATAATGCCGACATTGGGCCGGAATCCGTCGCGATCTATCACGGTCAGACTCCGTAATTCAAAGGGAACCCGGTGGGTTCCGTATGACAATGATTCTTGCACGGCCCGGCACGCGGGGCAATGGCCCGGATGAGGACATGCGGCTGCGAGCAGGGAGCTAAACCCTTAAAACCGGCACGGCAAGGTTTTCATCATTTAGCTCGCTGCTGCTTTCAATGCGGGGATGAGGCGGTACACTCTCGGCAACGACAACGACGAGGAAATGCAATGCGGCTGGCTTTGTTTGATCTGGATAACACCCTGCTGGACGGGGACAGCGATTATCTCTGGGGTGAATACCTGGTGGAACGGGGCATCGTCGACGGTGACTGGTACCGTAGTGAGAACGATCGCTTCTATGAGGACTACAAGGCGGGGGAGCTGGACATCCAGGCCTTTCTGGAATTTGCCCTGTCGCCCCTGGCGGCCCACCCCCGAAGCCACCTGGAAGCCTGGCGGCAGGACTTTCTGGAAGAAAAGATCATGCCGCGTATCGGCGATGATGCGCTGCGCCTGGTAGACCAGCATCGAAACCGGGATGAGCTGCCCATGATCATCACGGCTACCAACCGATTCGTGACCGAACCCATCGCCCAGCTGTTCGGGATTGACCACCTGCTGGCTACCGACCCCGAGGTCCGGGACGGTGAATACACCGGCAAAGTAGCCGGCACGCCCTGCTTCCGGGAAGGCAAACTGACGCGGCTGCAGGCCTGGCTGAAAGATCAGCCGGCGCAGCTGGACGAGGCCTGTTTCTATTCCGATTCCCGCAACGACCTGCCCCTGCTCGAGGCTGTCGGCCACCCGGTCGCGGTCAACCCCGACCCCGCCCTGGCCGAGATCGCCCGCCAACGCGGCTGGCCCATCATGCGTCTTACCGTGGGTGCTGTTTCCTGATGGATCTGGTGGCATCTGGACGCGGGGATTCGTTACGCAGAGGACCACAGAGGAAATGAGGGTTAAAGGCAGGCTCTGCCGTTCGTGAGCGTGAGCGTAGTCGTGATCGTGATCGGTTTTTTTCAAGCGTTTTAAAAGCCGATCACGACTACGCTCACGAGGAGCACTGCCAATCTGACGGGTTTGTCTCCGTCGCCATCTGCGTCACAAACCCCCGGCGAGAACCCGGCACCGCACCATCAGCACTCAGGCGTCGGGGACTTCGATGACGCCGGTCATGTAAAGGGTGGCGTGGCCGGCGATGTGGACGCGGTCACCGAGGTGGCGGCAGAGGAGCTCACCACCCCGTGCCGAGACCTGGCGGGCACGGAGGCGGGTGACCTCCAGGCGTTTGGCCCAGTAGGGGATCAGGGTGCAGTGGGCGGAGCCGGTCACCGGATCCTCCGGCACACCCACCCGGGGAGCGAAGAAGCGGGAAATGAAATCACAATCCCCACCCGGGGCGGTGACGATGACACCCCGGGTGTCGATGGCGGCCAGCTTGCCCATGTCCGGCTGCATGCCCGTCACACTACCTGGTTGACGGTAGACCGCCAGCACATCATTGGCCTGCATCACGACTTCGGGTGCCTCACCCAGGGCATCCGCCAACCTGGCCCGTAATTCGGCGGCCCCGGGCACCGGGGGGCGGGCCGGGAAATCCAGCACCAGACGGTCTTCTGAGTCCACGCTTACCACCAGCTCACCGGAGGCAGAGTCCAGAATGATCCGTTTGATGCCGTCAGTCAGGCGATGGCGAATGACCCAGCACGCCGCCAGGCTGGCGTGACCACACAAGTCCACTTCCGTGGTAGGCGTAAACCAGCGGATGGCCCAGCGCTCACCCTCGCCCACGATAAAGGCGGTTTCAGACAGGTTGTTCTCGGCGGCAATGGCCTGGAGGGTGGCGTCTTCCAGCCAATGGGCCAGTGGCACCACGGCAGCGGGGTTGCCACGGAACACCTGATCGGAAAACGCATCAATCTGAAAAATGGGTAATTGCATCATGGTCATCGCATAGCGCGTTGGGTTTGAGTGGGGGCATAGGCCAGTTGGCGTTGCACAACCGAATGCAATCGGCTGTTGCTGGCCAGTATATCGCGGCTGTCGAGAGCCAGGGGGCTACCATCCAGCTGAGTCGCTCTGCCGCCGGCTTCTTCCACAATGAGTGCCAATGCGGCCACATCCAGGATGTTGATATCCGACTCCACCACTACATCCACGGCCCCTCGGGCCAAAAGATGGTAATGGCAGAAGTCCCCATAGCCACGGGTCCGCTGGACGCGCGTCAGCAATTCCCCATAGCGGGCCCAGGCAGCCGGGTCGCGCGCCAGACTGGCCACATTGCCCGAGGAAAGGGCCGCCTCACGCAAGCCACCCACCTCGCTCACCCGGATCCCCTGCCCATCAAGAAATGCGCCCCCGCCCAGACTGGCCCAGGCGCATTCGCCAAAAAGCGGTGCGGAAGACACCCCGACAACTGGGCGGCCACGATGCATCAGGGCAATCTGGGTTGAGAAAAAAGGCGTCCGCCGTATAAAGCTGCGCGTTCCGTCCAGCGGGTCCACCAGCCACAGCCACTCGGCGTCCAGACGCTCTGCCCCGCTCTCTTCACTCCAGACCGCATGATCCGGCCAGTCCTCATGAAGAACCGCGAGAATCGCCTTCTCCGCTGCCAGATCGACCTCGGTGACCGGGGTCTGGTCATCTTTAATGCGCACATCCTGGGCACCTTCAATAAATGCCGAGCGCAGTATCTTCGCGGCTTCCTCGGCTGCACGGCGTGCCGATGCCAGGTGGGACTGATAGTCGCTCACATGAGGCTCCAGTTGCGTGAGGGTCCCGGACAGAATACCTAAGGAACCTCTGATTAATCCATTCGCACCCGCAGCCAGCGGGATTTTTGCTTCTCGCGAGGCACGACGAGTGAAGTGTAGCCACTGTGCTACATGAGCGAGGAGCAACGAAGTCGAGAAGGAAAATCCCGTTGGCTGCGGGCGGGAATGGATAAATCAGAGGTTCCCTAAGCATGACCGTGAACGCACAACGACAAGGAGTGCGGGCGGGCACTAAGGAGGGAGTCGCTCCCTTGACAGGGCAACAGGGGCGGTCGACCATTGCCCGGCACCGACCAACAACGATGGAAGACGATCATGGGTAAGCGACTGAGCAAGATTTACACCCGAACGGGTGATGATGGCAGCACCGGCCTCGGTGACGGCAGTCGGGTGCCCAAGGATCATCCCCGGGTAGCCGCCTATGGCACCACCGACGAACTCAACTCGGTGGTCGGCATGGTGCTGGCCGAAGATCTGCCCGCGGCCGTGCGCGAATGCCTGATGCGCGTACAACACGATCTCTTCGATCTTGGCGGGGAGTTGTGTGTGCCTGGCTGGACGGTAGTCAGCGGCGACTACACCACGCGCCTGGAAGAAACCCTGGACGCCTTCAACACCGAACTACCCGCCCTGGAGGATTTCATTCTTCCGGGTGGCGGCCGAGCCACTGCCAGCTGCCACCTGGCCCGAACCGTCTGCCGACGTGCGGAACGGGAAGTCTGGACCCTGAGCGCCGAAGAAGACATCAACCCGGAAGTCAGCCGCTACCTCAATCGCCTCTCCGACCTGCTCTTCGTCATCGCCCGCGTGCTTGCCCGCCACGAACACGGCGAAGAAGTCTTGTGGAAAAAGGGCTACAGCCAGTCGGCGGATCAATAGCCGGGTTCGGTGCCGGATTCCGGCCGGTGGTTGTTACACAGAGGGCCACGGAGACAAACCCGTCAGATTGGCAGTGCTCCTCGTGAGCGTGAGCGTGAGCGTAGTCGTGATCGGCTTTTAAAACGCTTGAAAAAAACCGATCACGATCACGACTACGCTCACGCTCACGAACGGCAGTGCCTGCCTTGAACCCTCATTTCCTCTGTGGCCCTCTGCGGATTCTCTGCGTCCTCTGCGTAACAAATCCCCGCCATCCATTGCCACCGGATCCATCAGGAAACGGTACCCACCGTCAGGTAAGGCCGGCCAGGGTGAGGACGGCGAGCAGGGCGAGCCAGAGCACGAGGCTGCGGATAAGCAGGCCGCGGGCGCTGCGGACCACGGCGAGACCGGATTCGGTGGTGCCGGCGGAAATCCGGAGTGCGCCGCAACCGGCACAGGAGAGCACGCCCTCGCTGGTCTCGAAGAAGGGTTCGGTGCATTCCTCGTAGTAGGCTTTCCAGTCAGCAATGGCTTCTTCAAAGCTGCCGGTCAGGGCATAGGTGGCTGCCAGCAAGCGAGCAGGAATCCAGGCCAGGAGTCCGTCAAATATGACGGCGTGCTGGGCCAGGCCTGTACGGGCTTCTTCGCCGGGCAACACCACGCCACGGCGCAGAAGATCAGCACTGCGATAGAGGACGGCGCCGGCAGGGCCCAGCAGGACAAACCAGAACACGACGGCAAACAGGCGATCATTGGCCCGGACCAGCGCGGCTTCCGTAACCGCCCGATGGGTGTCATCTTCCGCCGATAGACCCGTCTCCGACTCCATGATGTCGTGGGCCAGTTGCCGAGGGTCGGTATCTTCGTCCGCATCGGCGTCATGCGCTGCGATATAACGCTTGAGCTGACCCAGCAGTTCACCGGGACCCAAGCAATAGAGCAGCACAAGGACACTCAGAAAAAAGGCCAATACCACGGAGAACTGAGCCAGCAACCAGACGGCAAGCCACACCGTGACAGTAGGAATCAGACAGATCAGGGCAACGCCGACGGGACCATTGCCACCCGGCACGGTGGCCAGTGGTTGCAGCAGCCTTTCCTGATACAGACTGAACCAGCGGATTCGCCGAAAATGCTCCAGATCCGCCGCCCGGAGCGCGCGCTCCAGCGCAAGCGCGGCAATGATGGCAAGAAAGGTCATCGGGCCGTCCCCCTGGCTCGTTTGAGTGTGACCTCAGGATACTGCCTTGCCGCCCGCGGCTCCAGTCCTGCTTTTCACACGGAGCACCAAGGCGCTCTATTGCCAGTCCAGCATGCCCTGGCGTAGCCGATGCCACTGGAACATCGGACCGGGATCGGTCTTGCGACCCGGGGCAATATGGCAGTGGCCCACCACCCGATGGGGCCCAATGGCCGGATACACGGCACGAATGGCAGCCACGACAGGAGACAGGGCGGCATACTGGGCATCGGTATAGGGCCGATCGTCACAGCCCTCCAGCTCAATGCCGATGGCAAAGTCATTGCAAGCCCGTCGGCCCATAAAGGCGCTCCGCCCCGCATGCCAGGCCCGGCGATCCAAGGACACGTACTGCACCAACTGACCGTCCCGCCGGATAAGGAGGTGGCTGGATACCCGCAGATCGCGAATCTCTGCAAAAAAAGGATGATGATTCGTATCCAGGCAATTGGTGAATAATTGGTCGATCCACGGCCCACCAAACTCGCCGGGCGGCAGGCTGATACCGTGAATAACCAGCAGCGAAGGCTGGCATTCTGCGGGCCGGCTGTCCTGATTGGGCGAAGGGCACTGGCGGGCCGTCTCTACCCGCCCGTGAACTATCTCTGGTCGGCGGTTCACGCTATCGCTATTCCTGCGCTATGGTGAGTAAAGGACTGCCCGCTCACTATATCAGCCACAGGAGCCCTGCCAATGCGGCCGACCCTACAGCAGATGCTCACGGAACTCATCGCTTCCCCCTCCATGAGCAGCGTTTCGCCGGAATTTGATACTGGCAACCGGGCCGTGTCCGAGCGCTTGTCGGAATGGCTTGAAGTGCTGGGCTTCTCGGTCCAGCTACAGGCAGTGCAAGGGAAGGACAAATTCAATGTGATTGCCACGCTGGGCAGAGGCAGTGGGGGCCTGGTGCTGGCTGGTCACACCGATACCGTCCCCTATGACGAGAATCGCTGGAGCAGCGATCCCTTCAAACTGATAGAACGCGACAATCGCCTGTATGGGCTAGGCACCTGCGACATGAAGGCCTTTCTGGGCCTGGCTATTGAAGCGGCCAGTCGCTATCGGGCGGAAGACCTGGCCGAACCCATCATCATTCTGGGCACGGCCGACGAGGAATCCAGCATGGCGGGTGGCAAGGCCCTGGTGGCGGATCACAGCCTGAAAGCTCGCTGCGCGATTATTGGCGAACCCACCCGTCTTACCCCCGTGCACCTTCACAAGGGCATCTACATGGAGGGGGTGCGCCTGCGAGGGCGATCCGGCCATTCCAGCGATCCCTCACTGGGCAACAACGCCCTGGACGGTCTGCATCGGGTGATTGGGGAATTACTCAGCTTTCGAGAGGAGATGGCGAAAACACACCACAATTCGGCTTTCGGCGTGCCCTTTCCCACCCTCAATCTCGGCCATGTCCACGGCGGTGACAACCCGAACCGCATCTGTCCGGAAGCCGAGATCCACTACGATCTGCGCACTCTGCCGGAACAGGATATGGACGCGACCCGCACGGACCTGCAGGAACGTATCCGCAAAAGCGTCGCGGACTCCGGCCTGGAGCTTGAGTTTCTGCCGCTGTTCGACGGCGTGGGGGGGCTGAACACGCCACTGGACTCGGACATCGTTCGGGCGGTCACCGAGCTGACCGGGCGGGAACCGGAAGCCGTGGCCTTCTCCACCGAGGGCCCCTTCCTGCAATCCATGGGCATCGACACCGTCATCCTCGGCCCCGGCGACATTGCCCAGGCCCATCAGCCGGATGAATTTCTCGCCACCGACACCATTGACCCTACGCTGAAGCTGATCGACGGGCTCATTCAGCGCTTCTGCGTCAAACCCGGCTAGGGGGGCGGCTTCGATGAACCTTGAATTGCTTGCACAGAGGACGCGGAGAATCCGCAGAGGGCCCATAGGGTAATGAGGGTTAAAGGCAGGCACTGCTCCTCGTGAGCGTGATCGTGATCGTCGTCGTGATCGGGTTTTTTAAAGCAGCGGCGAGCAGCGAGCTAAAAAATAAAAACCTCGCCGTGGCGGTTTTAAGGGTTTTGCTCGTAGCTCGCTGCTCGCCGCTCGTAGCTTGTGAAATGCCGATCACGATCACGACTACGATCACGCTCACGAGGAGCACTGCCAATCTGACGAGTTTTTCTCCGCGCCCTCTGTGTAACCCCATTGGCGCCCAATCGAAGCCGACCCCATTGCGGACCGCGCGCCTGTAAACCACAATACGGCGCCACTGGTTTACAGAAAAAGGGCTCTCCGCGATGACTGACAATGCTTCCCTGATCGAAAGGGACCTGAAGGCGCTCTGGCACCCCTGCACGCAGATGAAAGACCACGAATGGCTGCCACTGGTGCCGATCAAGCGCGGCGAGGGTGTCTGGCTGGAGGATTTTGACGGCCGACGCTATATCGACGCAGTCAGCTCCTGGTGGGTCAATCTCTTCGGTCACGCCAACCCGCGCATCAATGCCGCCGTGCGTGACCAGCTGGACAAGCTGGAACATGTGATTCTGGCCGGGTTCAGTCACGAGCCGGCGGTAGCGCTGGCCGAGAAGCTGATAGAAGCCACACCGCCCGGCCTGTCTCGCTGTTTCTATGCCGATAACGGCTC
>SL_3KL_010_SEDDRAFT_10001868_pt1 | contig 19270 bp, 17 predicted proteins | sample SodLakKL_010_SED_2_FD_10381 | JGI IMG/M metagenome (IMG submission 10381) | reverse complement strand
CTTGAGCTAAATTCTATATCCCAGGATATGTCAGCAAATTCATCGCGATACTGATATTTAGGATTAGTAAGCATTTCATATATAAGCGCAGATATATAAGGCGCACGATGAAATCTCGACATAAAATTACTTGGATATGCAAACATCCCGGTACTTGCAATCCATTGTGTGAATAGTGTACTTCCGCTTCGAGGTGTTCCTATCAGAAATAAAGTTGGATAACTATCATTAATCTGAGAAATTAACTTTTTAATACTCTCTTCTTCGACAGGTGCAAGCAAATCATTAATTAATATAATTAAATCGTCCAGATCTTTATTCTTTTCATACTTCAAAATTTTCTCACTACGCATATTATGTCATAGTTTATTTTAAATATAATGGTTCATTATAGGCACAATTGTTGAATCAGGATCGTAAGATCGTATCATTACGATTAATTAACTCACAGAGACCTGAAAACACGGGATACTCCGAACCAGGCTATCGATCAAGCACAAGTCCCGCCATTAAAGCCGAGCCGGTTAAAAAAGCGCGCTCGTCAATGTTATAGCGTGGATGGTGCCAGCTCCATTTTGAGTCTGCTTCATCGCTGCCGCTGCCCAGAAAGAAAAAAGCTCCCGGAAACTCTTCCTGGTAAAATGAAAAATCCTCACCAGCCATTAAGGGTTTTTTTAGATTGATCACATTCTCTTCTCCCAGAACCCGAATTGCAGCCTGCTCCAGTTTTTGGGTACACTGCTCGTTGTTCACCACAGCGGGATACCCTTCATTAAATTCAAACTTGTAGCTGCCGCCTGCACCTTCGGTTACACTTTTCAGAATGGCTTCCATCCTGGATTTTATGAACCGCGCCGTCTCCATCGAAAATGCCCGCACCGTGCCAATCATCTCCGCTTTAGCCGATATCACATTAAAGGCTGAACCAGCCTCAATTTTTCCCACGGTGATGATGGCCGGTTCGGTGGGATCGAGCGAACGGCTGATGATGGATTGGAACTGTGTGATAATTTGTGAAGAAAGCACGATGGGATCTACCGTGAGGTGAGGAGTAGCTGCATGTCCGCCCTTGCCAATCACCTCAATTTCGAATTCAACAGTGCAAGCCATAAATGGCCCTGGTTTCACGGCAATTTGCCCTGGTGCATAAGCCGGATTCATGTGCAGCCCGTAAATTTCTTCAACCCCGTGTTTTTGAAGCACACCGCTTTCTCTAACCATTCGTCCACCGCCGGGAAGTTTCTCTTCGGCAGGCTGAAATACAAGCACCACTTTCCCGGGAATTTCAGGTTCTAGCTCTTTCAGAATTTTTGCAGTTCCCAGCAGGTTGGCCGTGTGGGCATCATGGCCGCAACAATGGGCTGCACCGGGGCGCTCAGACATGAATTTTTTTTTCGCCTCTCCCTCTTCGTCCATAGCAAGTGCATCGATATCAGCCCGAAGGGCAATGGCCGTGCCAGGTTTTCCGCCATCTATCACACCGATGCAGCCAGTTTCAAGCGGGGTTTCCGTATCGATACCCATTTTTTTGAGCTCATGCAGGATATACTCTGTCGTATCATACTCTTTAAAACTGACCTCCGGGTTTTTATGCAGATGCCGCCGAACCTGCACCATATAATCAAAATAGTGTTCGGCTTTTTGCCGGATGGTTTGTTTCAGGTCTGTCATGGTCATAAAAGTTTTGACTTATTTAAAATGACGGAAGACCGATGACCGAGGATAGGCTACTTTAGCTTCTGGCGCTGTTGGAAATCGATAACCCATTAAATCGGTTTCACGATTTTTCAACTGCTAATACGGATAATCTTCCGTCCTCGGTCTCCGGTCTTCCGTCTCCCGTCTTCAAACTGCAATCCAATGATAACCAAAATTTTCCAAACATAAACTCTGTCGTACACTCCAAAGCGGTAATTTGATTGGCCTGAAATGCTAAATTCATTGTAAGATGATTCCGGTAGTTAAAATTATTGAGATAATTAAAATTTTTTGAATCACTTTATGCTACACGATAGATAACTATTGGCTCTATTCTTTTAGGCGGGATATAAAAAAGTGTCAAAAAACGAACAACTCTGTCTATAATTGTAAGATTCGGATTACAAAAATTGCTTTTTCTGTAATTTTCAAATAACAAAAAGTATCAAAAATTGTAATATTTAGGTTACAAAAGTTTGCATATCTGCAATGGCACTTCTATAAACTGCCGGGCTTAAAGAGCCATTAGACAAAGCTGTCAAATTCGATTCTTTTAATACACAAAATTGGAGAATATAGATTCATCAAGTGATAGTATGATTGATTAAATTAGGTTTATAAAATCAATTTTAACCAACTAATCTTTAATTATGAATCCATTTGAAGTTCACATCCCCACACGCATCTATTTCGGAGAGGAAAAAGCAGCCAATTTTTTTGACCGGCTTCATGACTACGGCACCCACGCATTCATCATTATTGGCGGCGGCAGTGTAAAACGTCTCGGTTTTCTTGAAGAAGTTACATCACATCTCGAAAAGAGAAATATGGAGTTTACCCTGTTTGAAGGCATCGAGCCCAACCCGCATGCCCAAACTATCGACAAAGCGGCTGCCCTGGGCAAAGAAAATGAAGTGGATTTTGTGCTGGCACTCGGCGGCGGTTCGGTAATGGATGCTTCCAAGGCAATAGCCGGGCTGATTCACGATAGTGAAAAAGAGATATGGCCGTTTGTGCTGGGTGAGCCGAAACACAAAACCATGCAGGGTGCCCTGCCCGTTGCCACCATCCCCACAACGGCGGCTACAGCATCGGAGGTAACCCCTCACGCCGTAATTTCCAATCCCGGCGTAAAAGGAAAATCACCAGTCAGTTATCCGTTTTTTAAGCCATCGGCATCATGGCTGAATCCGGCATATCACACCTCCATCCCGCTCGAAACCACCCGCGACGGCGCCTCCGACATTTTGAGCCATGTATTTGAAAATTATCTTCTCGGCGGGAATGATTCTCCACCGGCCGACCGGTACAGCGAGGGCATCATGCAAACTGTCATTGAAACCCTACCTCTGGTAGAAAAAGATCCTGAAAATAAAGCTCTTCGGGGTCAATTATTGTGGTCTTCCACGATGGCACTCAACACCATGCAAGTAGCCGGCAGAAAGTTATTTGCGTTTATTATGCACAACCTGGAGCATGCCCTCAGCGGATACAATCCCGATCTTGCCCACGGGCGCGGCCTTGCTATACTCTACCCCGCCTATTTTAAATGGCTGATGGAAAACAACCGTGCCATTGACCGGCTTGCCCTGCTCGGTGAAAAGCTTTTCAGTATTGACAGCGTTAGCCAGGATAAAGCTGCCGTAGAGTTTATCACCCGGTTTGAAAACTGGCTGAACGAAAATGGCCTTTATCACCGGCTTTCGGATGTGAATATTCCGGAATCTGATTTTGATGAAATTGCGGACTATGCTATCAAAGTATATGGCGGCGGAAACCCGCTGGATGCAGCCGGGCCAATGAATAAATCAGATATTATCGAAGTTTTCAAAAAAACCGAAGAGCAGGTATAATCACATTGCTGATTAACCATACACGAGCTTATAGAATCAGGCATAATCTGTAAAATATTTATCAACTCTTCATCTTTGAGGATTAATATTCGTTAATAGATAAAAGTGGATATCATCTACAAAAATATTCCTGCAACCCTTATTAGGGGGACTTAGAGTATATAAGATTGATCCACAACTACTTACGAACTTTAAAAGATCAAGACGATGGTAAAAAAATTTACCGCACTTTTCGGTGCTGTGCTATTAATGTTATGCTGGACAGGGGCTAAACAGAGTTATGCTCAAATTAACCTCGATCTCGGCGGTTACATGCAAACGTGGTATATCGCCCATGAAAGCAACGAGGTTTTCGATACATCGGTGACAAATACCCGAACTATTGAAACCCAGGGCTTCAGGGTGCGGCGTGCAAGGCTCATGGCACGCGGAAACATTAACGACCGGTTCAGTGCCACCACCTGGCTTGAATTTGCTGGACCAACTCCCGCCCTGCTCGATTTTCAAATGGATGTGCGTTTTCGCCCGTGGTTTAACATACGGATGGGCCAGTTCAGAATGGCCGGGCAATCTCACGATACCGGCATTCTGGGGTCTGGTGCGCTTCGGTTCTTTGAACGCCCGGATATCACCTCACGTTCAGCCGGTGTGATGGGCTACAGTGCTTTCCGTGATATTGGCGTGATGGCTTATGGCCGGCACGGTAGGTTGTGGTACGGCGTACACTATGGAAATGGCGCCGGACGCTCGATTCATGCCGGATCAAATATTACCGAACGGGATTTTGGAGGCGGGCTTTACGGCGCCAGGGTTGATTTGGAAGTGATTGACGGGATGACACTCGGCGGGCACGTTTCCACCAATCAGCAGCGAAATGTTGTGCAGGGGGGCTCCGATCCTTTTGACATCGACAGAACCTCATGGTCACTCCGCTTCATGACCGATAATTTTGGTATTGACGGGCTATTCTCACAGGTTGAATATATCGGGCTGACATCAAAAGATGGCAACCGCGGCATCATGCTGGACAATGACGGCGAATACAAACTACACGGGTTTTATGCCGAGCTTGGCTATCGGATTACCCGCGAATGGCACATTCTTGGCCGTTACGATGAAATGGTGGAAAAACCGGGACAGGCTGCCCTGGAAACCGAGTTTGACCGTTTTGCAACAAATAATTACACCCTGGGTATTTCCAGGTTTATTTATGACGGCAACTCAGAAGTAGCCCGAATCTATCTGAATTACTCATTCGGCCAAAGCGGCCCGACGGATCTCGACAGCTCTATCCTGCTGGCAGTATTCCAGCTGCGGTTTATTCCCTGACAGGATATTTTGAGGCATGGTATTTCTGCCAATCCTATTATCACTAATTTGCATGTGTGTCAAGGAAAAGGCCCGTCAGTTCGAGCGCAGTGCGGGAGCTGATGTGACCAAACGAAGTCGAGAACTCGTTTATATTTAGGATGCAGCATCTCGACTTCATCCCGATTGTTCTGCATCGGGATAGCGCTCGATGTGACGTTATATTTTGATTTAGGACGCTAAATACGTACATCGATATTGGACACAAGTATTTTGTCAACGCTTTATGCTTTAGACTTCGAGAAGAAATACCATGCCTCATTTCAAATAGAAATCAAACTATTGTTAGCATTCTTATCCCACCAGTTGTTACCTCAAACATCGGTTTTGTGTATATTTGTTTTCCGAAACCTTAAATCCATCAAACCAAAAAATGCATTATCTGTTGATCTACCATTTGTCGCCGGATTATCTTGAACGCCGCGGAGAATTCCGAAATGAACATCTTGCCCTTGCCTGGAAAGCTCACAAAAACGGAGATCTTGTATTAGGCGGGGCCCTACAGGAGCCTGCTGACCAGGCCTATCTGTTGTTTGAAGGTGATTCTTCCGAAGCTGCCGAAAAATTTGCAAATGCCGATCCCTACGTAAAAAACGGACTCATCATAAAATGGGAGGTGCGGCCGTGGATGACTGTGGTTGGAGATATGGCAGCATCACCGGTATTGCCTGAATAATAGATTAGATCGACACGGAAACATTCCAAATGTCAGAAATCAAGTACACCATTTCTGTACAGCCTACTAAAGACGGTTCCACCACTCTCTACTCGTCCAGGTTCGGTCAGCACTATCACAACCCAAACGGAGCCGTTGCCGAAAGCAGGCATGTTTTCTTTGACACACCCGGAATTCCGGATGCCATCAACCGGCAAACAAAACTCAATATTTTTGAAACGGGTTTCGGAACCGGCCTCAGCCTGCTGCTTTTGATGCAATATCTGAATCAATCTATCAACAAGCCAATAGTGACCTTATTCAGCGTAGAAGCATTTCCCATAGATGCAGCGATGGTAAAGAGCTTTGATTTTGGAGACAATCCGGGATTGAATCAATCCAAAGAGCTGCTGGCCGAAATTTTTCAAAATCTGAAGCCGGGGCTGAACCATTTTCAGATTTCAGAAAACCTGACGCTGAAACTCTATTCAGGTTTATTTGATAATCTGTTCGAGAATGAATCCATTCAGGAGAAGTTTCATTTCTTTTTCCACGATCCATTCTCTCCCGAAGCAAACCCCGATCTGTGGACACCGGAAGTATTCAAAAAACTGGCCTCTGTTAGCCATCACGATGCGATTTTGAGTACCTATTGCGCAGCCTCAGCAGCCCGAGCGGCAATGGCTGTTTCCGGATGGCATCTGGCAAAGGCACAAGGCGCACTGGGAAAACGGGAAATGACGGTGGCATCAATCAATCCGGAAAAACTGGCCCCTTTCAAACGAATAAACGAAAAAAGGTTGATTGAGCGCTTTAAAAGAGGGGATTTTGCCAAATAGCATCAAAAGTGTTAACACAGAGTATTTGAGATCTCCGTGTTCATCCGTGATTCCGTGGCAATTCCCCGCAATAAAAAATCGGCCAGATAATTGATGTTTTTGAGCTGATATTCATCAAACTGATTTAACATAGTACCCAGATTATTCACATTTTAGCTTGGCTAACCAAAATTGAAATCTAATCTTTTTGAATCCGTTTTCGATTTTTTTTGTAAGGATGTTGGATTTTTCAGTTCATACAATTGATATCAGGTAATTTTTAAAAAAACTGTAAGGAATCAACAAAATTTGGTTCATACATATGTTATACATATATTCATTTCAAGGCAACAGGGGGAGTGAAAATGTTATATTTTAGGGTGACATGATGCAGGCACACCCGCTTCTTTTATTTCAAAAAACAATTTTAATCAAAATAAATTTTTAACGCTATGGCAGCTTCCAAAGACGACAGATCAAAAGCAATTGACATTGCAATCGGACAGATTGAAAAACAGCACGGGAAAGGCGCAGTGATGAGACTGGGCGACCAGGCAGCCAACGAAATTGCCACCATATCCACCGGCTCCATTATGGTTGATTATGCCCTGGGCGTGAATGGCATTCCGCGGGGACGAATCACGGAAATATACGGCCCGGAAGCCAGCGGTAAAACCACGCTTGGCCTTCAGGTCATCGCAGAGGCACAAAAAGCGGGTGGTTATGCAGCATTTGTGGATGCTGAACACGCATTTGATCCCAAATATGCCCGCGCATTGGGCATTAATACTGATGAGTTACTGGTTTCTCAGCCTGACAGCGGAGAGCAGGCACTTGAAATCACCGAAACGCTGATCCGCTCCGGAGCCCTCGATGTAATTGTGGTAGACTCCGTGGCCGCACTTGTACCCCGAGCAGAACTGGAAGGCGAAATGGGGGACTCCCACATGGGTTTGCAGGCACGGCTGATGTCTCAGGCACTGCGAAAAATTACCGGGGTGGTGAGCAAAACCCGAACAGCCTGTGTGTTTATCAACCAGGTGCGTGAGAAAATCGGGGTGATGTTTGGCAATCCCGAAACCACTACTGGCGGCCGTGCATTAAAGTTTTATTCTTCTGTGCGAATTGATATTCGCAGAATCGGCTCCATTAAAAAAGGAGATGAAGTGCTTGGCAACCGTACTAAAGTTAAAATTGCCAAAAACAAAGTGGCGCCTCCATTCAAAGTGGTCGAATTCAACATTTTGTATGGAAAAGGAATCTCCAGGATTTCCGAAATTCTTGACCTGGCCGTAGATCATGATATCATCGAAAAACGGGGAAGCTGGTACCGCTATGATGGAGATCCTATTGGCCAGGGAACCGATGCAGCCATGCAGTTTCTTGAAGAAGACCAGGAATTATGCAAAAAAATTGAAACCATGGTTCGAGAAAAACTGATGCCTGCTGCCGAAGAGAACGATTCTAAAGCGAAGGAGGATAAAAAGAAAGAACCCGCCAAAGCTGATGGATAAAATCTCATACAGCGGCCGAACCCCGGACGATCTTCAGGATGACCTGCCGCTGGCCATAACGGATATTTCCGTTCAGAAAAAAAACAAAGAGCGCTTCTCACTTTATCACAACAACCGTTTTTTGATTGGGGTAAGCAGCCAGACTCTGATGGAATATTCACTGCAAAAAGGCGTCGTATTGACGCCTTCTTTGTATCAAAAACTTAAACAGGCAGAAGAGTTAAGTGCCATTAAAGAAAGCTGTTTTCGATACCTCAGCAGAAGAGATCACGCCTCATTTGAGCTAAAGAATAAACTGATTAAAAAGGGATACTGTGAACAAGGCATCTCCGGGGTTTTGAATGAACTTGTTGAAAAAGGCTATCTCGATGATGAACAATTCGCAATAAAATTTGCAAGAGAAAAAGCAGAATTGAACCGCTGGGGCCCCAGGAAGATTAAATCGGCACTTTTTAAAAAAGGTCTGTCGAAAAATATCGTTGAAAAGGCAACAAAAACCATTGCAGAAGATTTACAGCAAGACCAGATTTGCGTAGATTTGGTTTTAAAAAGAAAACGCCACTTTTTGCGTGAGGAAGATCCTTATAAACGAAAACAGAAAATTTATATATATCTGGCCGGCCGCGGATTTTCTGGGTCTGTCATCAAACAAAGCATGCCACTTATTGAAGAGCAATTAAATGTTTAAGAATTTAACATTAGAGAAAATTGTAAAGTCTGCCCTGTTCATAGCCGGTCTACTGGTTGTTGGCATAATTATTTACAACTACAGTAATCTTGCTGTTTATGCTTTTATTGCCCTAATCTTTAGCTATCTGCTCGACCCGTTTGTGAACCGCATGCAGGCGGCAGGAATTGACCGCACTCTTGCCATTACCATTATTCTTGCAACCGTTTTGCTGGTTATCATCTGGATCTCTACAAGCATCATCCCCATTGTTGCTAACCGGATGGCCATACTGACCCGGCAATTGCACACCGACAACCTGATTATGATTGCCAATCAGATCGAAATACACCTCCGTGCCAATTTTGATTTTATACCGCAGGGTTATCTACGAGACAATGTAGCTGTTTTTGTTGAAGATATATTTAATTTTGGCAGGTTGTCTGATGTTGTCGGCGATCTGATCGGAATCTTCACCAATCTTTTCGCGGCTTTCCTGGTAATTCCCTTTGCCACTTTTTTCTTTTTGAAAGACGGTCACAAAATCAGGAGAGATCTTCTACAGCTCGTCCCCAACAAATATTTTGAAACCATCCTCAGCCTCGTTCACAAAGTAGAAACCCGCCTTGGCTACTACTTTCGGAGTGTTTTGATTCAGTGTACTTTAGTTGGAATTGTTTCCTGGCTCACCCTTTCCATTGCCGGGCTCAACAATTCGGCATCTGTGGGAATTGCTATTGGTGTGGCGAACTCCATTCCATACTTCGGCCCTATTATCGGTTATCTGCTCTCTATTGTGGTTTCTATCATTGAAACCGGAGATTTTTCGCTGGTAATTCCCTGTATTTTAGCGGTTATGACAGCTCAAATTTTGGATAATGTAGTTCTTCAGCCGCTCATTTTTTCTAAGTCAGCGGATATACATCCCGTCGCCATCTTATTTATCATCATGATTGGTGCACAAACAGCGGGATTACTTGGAATGCTGGTTGCCATTCCAATTGCTACTGTCATCAAAATTACGGTGAATCAGATAGCCTGGAGCTTTAATAATTACCATGTTTTCAGAGCCGGTCAGATACCCGCAGATAACCCGCCGCCTTAATAGAATTAAGCACTATCTTCAGTACAATTCTTTAAAATAATTAGCTCAGCTTTTCATTATCTTAACCACGAATTATACAGAGCAATCTAATAATCGTGTGAAAAAACTGGTAATATTTGCTTCCGGCTCGGGCAGCAACTTTCAGGCCATTATCAACTCAATAGAAAACAATGACATTCCTGCTGAGATAGCCGGGCTGATAGTTAACAAAAGAAACATACAGGCGGTTAATCGAGCTGAAAAACATGGGATTCCCGTTGCGGTGCTTTCAACAGATGATGAGCCAATGTTTGAAGAGCAATTGTTACGGCAACTCGATGAGTGGGAACCCGATTTGATTGTACTGACAGGATTTCTGAAAAAAATCCCTGAACGGATCGTCAGAAAATACCCGAACAAAATCATCAATATCCATCCGGCACTGTTGCCTAAATTTGGCGGAAAAGGATTTTATGGCCTGCGAGTTCACAGAGCTGTACTTGAAGCCGGAGAAAAAGAATCGGGATGTACCGTGCACTATGTAAACGAGGAGTACGACAAAGGCGATATTATCGCTCAGGAAAAAGTACCGGTTTATCCCGCCGACACCCCCGAACAACTTGCAAAACGAATTTTAAAAAAGGAACATAAACTGCTTCCATCAGTCATTAAAAAGATCATCAAACAAAACAACTGAAATACGTGTCTTTAAAACCTTTGTCCTCGCTGCCTGAAACTTCCCTATCCATCAATCGAGCACTCATTTCCGTTTCAGATAAAACCGGAATTGTTTCTCTCGCAACATCACTTCATGAGCATGAAGTTGAAATCCTCAGTACAGGCGGCACAGCAAAAATAATTCGCGATGCTGGTATTCCTGTTAAGGATGTCAGCGATATCACAAAATTTCCCGAATGTTTGGATGGGCGTGTTAAAACCCTGCATCCGAATATCCATGCCGGAATCCTGGCACGCACCAGTCATCAGCCCGACCGGGATGAACTCAAAACACTGGATGTTGAACCGATTCAACTGGTTGTAGTGAATCTTTATCCATTTAAAGAAACCATTGCTTTGCCGGATGTCATCCCCGCAATAGCCTCAGAAAATATCGACATCGGCGGGCCGACCATGATACGGGCAGCAGCGAAAAATTTTGCTCATGTTGCCGTTCTTACCCATCCGGATCAATATGCTTCGTTTTTAGAAGAGTTTCAGCAGTCAAAAAGTATTTCATTCAAAACAAGAAGAACTTTAGCCCGGAAAGCGTTTGAGCACACTGCTGATTATGATGTGGCAATCAGCAATTACTTCAACAAAATTGATGAAAATGAGTTACCGGAGCAGCTTTCAGTATCTTTTCCAAAATCGGCCGATTTGAGATATGGTGAAAATCCTCATCAAAAAGCCAGTGTTTATGGCAGGCAAGCAGATTATATCAACTGCTTCCATGGCAAGGAGCTCAGTTTCAACAACTACCTGGATATTGACAGCGCACTGAACCTGATGGCAGACTTTGGAAACGACGCCCCCACGGCTGCCATTTTTAAACACACGGTTCCCTGTGGAATTGCAACTGCCGATACGCTAAACAACGCATACAAACGGGCTTTTGCAACTGACACTGTATCCCCTTTTGGCGGGATCGTGATTGTAAACCGGCCTCTCGATCTCGAAACGGCAAAATCGATCGATTCAATTTTTACTGAAATTATATTGGCACCGGAATTTGAGGAGGGTGTCACGGAGTTTTTATCTCAAAAAAAGAACAGGCGCCTTGTTAAAGTACTGAGTTACCCGGGCGATAAAGATTCCAGCCAGATGCGATCAATTTTCGGCGGTGCTCTCTGTCAGCAGGCCGACCGGGCCGCAGTTACCGCATCCGACCTGAAAATCGTAACCAAACGCAGCCCATCCAATGAAGAACTTCAAGATTTATTGTTTGGATGGCGGGTGGTTAAACACGTTAAATCAAATGGAATCGTTTATGCAAAAGGCAGAGCAACCTGCGGAATTGGAACCGGTCAAACAAGCCGTGTGGAAAGTTCCGTGATAGCTGTTCGAAAAGCCATGAACGAAAATCTTTCTCTGAAAGGAAGCATTATCGCATCTGATGCGTTTTTCCCCTTTGCCGATGGTGTTATAGCTGCTGCACAATCAGGTGCAACTGCAATCATCCAGCCCGGCGGCAGTATTCGCGATGAGGAAGTCATCAATGCTGCCAATGAGCATAATATGGCTATGGTATTAACAGGAATACGCCATTTTAAGCATTAAATAACTACAAACATATAAAACAAATTGTTCGCAAATAGGCAGTATAAAATGTATTTTTTAAAGTCTGTCTGAATGTCTAATCAGTTAAAGCAAATCACTCAATGTCGGATACTTACACGAAATCAAAAAAGAAATTAAAAAACGGCCAGAAAAAAAACGGGCTATTCGATTTTCTCTACACAGATATAGCTATAGACCTTGGAACAGCTAATACACTGGTATATGCCCGGGGGCAGGGAATTGTCTTGAATGAACCCTCAATTGTTGCCTTAAATAACCGTAACGAACCCGTTGCTGCCGGCCATGAGGCCCGCCTGATGCACGAAAAAACACATGGAAATATCAGAACTGTGCGCCCATTGAGGGATGGCGTCATCGCAGATTTTGAAGTTGCTGAGCTTATGATCCGCGATATGATCAAAAAAGTAAAAATGAAGTGGTATAACACTACGCGGCAAATGGTGGTTTGTGTGCCCAGTGGCATTACCGAGGTAGAGCGCCGTGCCGTACGGGACAGTGCCGAACATGCAGGAGCGAAAGAAGTGTACTTGGTAGATGAACCGATGGCAGCCGCTATCGGAATCGGGCTGGATGTACACGAGCCAGTGGGTAACATGATAGTTGATGTTGGCGGCGGCACAACCGAGATTGCCGTCATAGCCCTGTCCGGAATTGTGCATGCACAGTCGGTGCGTCTTGGCGGTGATGAGCTGAATGAAGATATTGTAAACTATTTTCGAAGAAACCACAATCTATTGATTGGTGAGCGTACATCAGAAAAAATTAAATGTGAAATCGGTTCAGCCGCCCCGCTTGATGAAGAACTTGAAATGATAACCAAGGGAAGAGACCTGGTGAATGGAGTGCCCAGGACAAGGCAGGTAACTTCGAAAGATGTAAGAGAAGCCATTTCTGAATCTGTGAATACCATTGTTGAAGCGATCACTAAATCACTTGAACAGACCCCCCCCGAGCTCTCCGCCGATATTCTTGACCGCGGGATCATGTTAACAGGCGGTGGAGCGTTGCTTAAAAACCTGGACAAGCTGATTATGGAAACCACAGATCTTCCCGTGCACATCGCAGAAGACCCGTTAACTGCCGTAGTGCGGGGCACCGGAAAAATTCTCGAAGATCTTGAATATTACAAAACGGTAATCTCATAAAATGCTGCTGCACTGTGAATGCGACGATTAGCGGATGTTAAAGATTATATCATAACGGCAATTATTCTGCTGCTGGCCATTGCCCTGATGATTAACCGGCATGAAGGTGGCCTTCAAAATATGCGAAAGGCCTCCATCACTGTTTTAAGTTATCTTGAACAACCCCTATCCAATATTCGTACCTACCGGCAGGCTATTTCAACTAACACTTATCTTCACCGGCAAAATATTCTACTGCAAGACGAGCTGAGCCGGCTCCGGTCTGTAGAGCAGCAAAATCGAGTGCTGCGAAGTTTGCTGAATTTGAGGGAAGAAAGCGCACATCATTTAGTCCCGGTAAAGATAGTTGCCAAAGATCTGACGAGTGTTAACAGTTTTCTGACTGCAAGCGCCGGTTCGGCTGATGGTGTTGAGCCCGGCATGCCCATGATTAATTCTGACGGACTAATCGGACAGGTTATCCTGGTTTCAAACAGCTATTCGCAAATATTGCCATATAATAATTCCATGTTCAGAGTCAGTGCAAAGGTTGAGGACAGCCGGGCTTATGGAATTGTGACCCGAAGCGGCAGGGCCGGGCGTGAACTTGTATTACAGTATGTTCCTGAAACTATACCGGTTGAACCCGGCCAGGTTGTGCAGACATCCGGTTTTGGCAATCAATATCCACCGGGAATTCCAATTGGTGTTGTAACCCATACTGAACCTGGGCGGGGCGTGGAAACTCAGACCATTTATCTGGAGGCATTTACCGATCTTAATACTCTGGCCGAAGCTTTTATTATGGAGTTCAAACCAGACACCACCATCAACAATCTTATAAATGAACAAACCGAACTCTTTTGATCCGGTCTGAAAACATACGATTATTTTTTATTGGCTTAGGGATTGTTGCTATACAAATAGTACTGCTCAGGCATTTGGAGATCATGGGAGCAGAATCGGATCTTGTATTAATTTTTATATTATGGCTGGCAACAAAAAAAAATCGAACTGAAGTTCTTTTATACGCCGCTTTTCTGGGTTTTTTACAGGACGCACTGACCGATTTATGGGGATTGAATATGTTTTCAAAAACAGTGCTTGTTTTTATACTTTATGGGTATCTGAACCGTATTTCTCAGAACAAGCTACTTTTCAGGCAAGTTTTTTTAATTGTTTTGGTGGCTGCATTAATCCATAATGTTATATTTTACGGTGTTAGCCTTTTTACCGAACTATATTCTCCCGGTTTTTTTATCTGGAGCCTATTAATAGTTAGCTCACTGTTCACCGCAATTGTAGGCAGCTTTTTATATCTGGTCAGAGAAGACAATTAACAATACTATGGCAGGCAGAAGAAATAAAGACAAAGTTCAGGTATCTTTCAGGGTACTGCAGGGAATTATTCTTGTGGGCTTTTTTATCATGTTTGCCAGAATTTTTCATCTTCAGATTCTGGATTACGAAACCTATTCTCCCCTCAGTATGCAGAATTCTCTCCGGATGGAAGTGGTAAATCCTGCACGTGGTTTAATCCTCGACAGACATGGTACCATAATCGCAGAAAACCAGCCCATTTATTCCATCACCATTACACCTGCAAAGTTCAGAATGGAAAATCTATCCAAACTGGCAACTTTTCTGCAGATGGATGAACAAATAGTACTCAATCGAATACAGCTGGCCCAAAATTACTCTTGGCATCGAACATCAAGGCTTTTTACCGAGGTTCCGTTTGAAGTATTCTCAGACATTCAGGAAAACCTCTGGCAGCTCCCCGGCATTGGACATCAGATTGAAAGTAAACGACACTATCCAGCCGGTGTCAATGCCTCACATGTTCTGGGTTATCTGCGAGAAGCCTCAAGGGAAGATCTGCTGCGGTTTGATCATCTGCGGATGGGTGACAGACTTGGCAAGAGCGGCCTTGAAAGCGTTTATGATGACTATCTGCGAGGCGAAAGTGGCACCCAATACGTTCGTGTAAACGCATTTGGACAGGCACTGGATAGCTACGGAACAGGCGACTTGAATATTGAACCGACAAAAGGAGCCGACCTGATAACCACTCTTGATGCCGACTTACAGGCTTTGGCTGAAACACTAATGGAAAATAAGCGAGGAGGCCTTGTTGCAATCGACCCGCAGACCGGCGGGATATTGAGTATGGTTAGTGCACCGCAATACGACCTCAGCAAACTTGCAGGGCGCATGGATCTTGATTACTGGCGAAGTCTGAACTCTGATCCTAACACTCCGCTGTATAACCGGGCTATCTCATCCAGGCAGCCGCCCGGTTCCACATTCAAGCCATTTATGGGCCTTGTAGGATTACACATCGGACTGATCACACCTGAACTTCAAATCTATAATCCGGGAGCATATTACCGGGGAAGGGCTTATCGAGACCTGGCTGATCCCGGTAATTATGATCTTGAAAGGGCAATTGCCAAATCAAGCAACACCTATTTTTTCTGGATGATGGACCGTATTGCCAGCCGGGGAAACCTGAATACTTGGGCATCTCTGATTAGTGATTTTGGAATGGGGCCGTTAAATAATATAGATCTCCCATTTGAAAGAACCGGCATTATCCCCGACAGTACGTACATGAACCGCACATTCGGCGAACGCCGCTGGAGCATCGGCGACTTGATGAGCCTGGGGGTTGGCCAGGGAATGGTTTCTGTTTCACCGCTACAAATGGCCGTGGCAGTTTCCGTGCTGGCCAATGGCGGATACAGAGTTCAGCCCCACCTGGTTAGCGCAGTAAAAGAACCCAACGGTGACATTAAATATGTGAGCCCCGTTCTCCACAAAATAGACTGGCTAAAGCCTGAATACATGGAAACGGTAAATTCCGGAATGAAACAGGCACTACTTGAGGGTGGCTCCAGGTATTTTGGATATATACCCGGAATTGAAATTGCCGGTAAAACCGGAACCGCTCAGAATCCACACGGCGAAAACCACGGCTGGTTTATAGCATTTGCTCCCGCTGATGATCCGCAGATTGCTGTAGCTGTTTTGGCAGAAAACTCCGGATTTGGATCGGTTTCTGCCACACCGATTGCATCACTGCTCATCGAACAATACCTGACAGGAGAAACCACAAGGCCGCATATTTATGATCATGTGATCAACTTCCAACCCAGAATCCGAACCGTTGTCCAAACAGAGGAAGAAGATTGATGCATGATAAACGGGAATTTAGCTGGTATGTGATTTTTCTCTGGATCGGGCTTTTTAGTGTTGGCCTGGTTGCTATTTACAGTGCCACACAGGGTCCTGTTTCACAGTTTTTACCGGCCCATATCCAGGGCAATTTTACCCGCCAGGTTATCTGGATTGCCATTTCCATTGTGGTTTTAATCTCCTTCCAGTTTGTATCTCCAAGGGCATTTCAAGGCCTCTCTTATCTCTTTTATGCAGTCTGCCTCATTCTGGCAGTTGTCACTGTTTTTGTAGGTATTGAAGTTGGCGGCGGAAGAAGGTGGCTGAATATTTTTGGTTTTCGCTTGCAGATCAGTGAATTTTTGAAGCTTGCAACAGTGCTTGCTGTGGCAAATTATTTAACTCACAGAAGAAATCTTTCTGCCAATAACCTTAAAACGGCGCTCGTAACGGTACTCATAATTCTTGTACCAGCAGTTGTTATCATCATGCAAAACGACACAGGCACGGCATTGGTTTTGCTGGTTTTAATCCCTGTAGTTCTTTTTTGGTCGGGCCTGCCATATGATTTATCGCTGTTCATTGTATCGCCGGCAATTATTGGCTATTTCTCCATTATTGATATTAAACTTGGACTTATCGCTGCATTATTTATTGCTGTAGCAATTTTTCTGCTTCAAAAACAGGTTTGGCTTACCACAACTTCTATAGTAGTTGGTTTGGTTGTAGTATTAGGGTTTGAAGTTGGGCTTCAGCATATATTACAGCCTCACCAGCGTGCCCGTATCGAGGCCTTCGTTAATCCATCCCTCGATCCACAGGGAGCAGGCTGGAATGTACTTCAGGCCAAAACCGCCATTGGCTCAGGTGGATTGCAAGGAAAAGGATTTATGGAAGGAACCCAAACACAATTGCGTTTTCTGCCTGAGCAATGGACCGACTTTATCTTTTGTGTGATTGGTGAAGAGTTTGGATTTATCGGCTCATCCATAGTTTTACTGCTTTTTGCCCTGTTGCTCTTGCGGCTACTGAAAATGGCCGCCCATCATAAACATCCCTTTGCCCAATTAGTATTTATTGGGGTTATTTTTATATACTTTGCCCATTTTGTGGTAAATGTTGGCAGTGCTACTGCTTTGCTGCCAATTATGGGTGTGCCGCTGCCGTTTGTAAGCTATGGCGGATCAGCCTTTCTTGCCAATACCATGATGCTCGCAATTTGCCTGAACCTTTATTATAACAAGCGATCATTCAGTATATACAGGTAACCAACCGGTTAGTGAGTTTTCGGACAATATGGAGTTTACTAAGTTGGTTTGAACCCAAAAAAGTCGTTAGACCTTTTTTGCCCTGAGGGCCGACATTGAAACACAAAGGTTTATGAGTATTTATTAAAGAATGAACCCTTACTGGTTTCAATGTCGGGGTTAACCCCGACAAAACATTGGTTCACAAAGATTTGTCGGCCCTTCGGGCAAAATTGTCATTGTTCCAATGACAATTTTGGGTTGAATTCTTTATCCGTTCGCAATGCAAAGCTTCTTCGGTGGTATTTTGTAATTCCATACTTCATCAATCCATCAAAATGCGCTTTGGTTGGATATCCAACATTTTTATCCCATCCAAAAAAAGGGTATTCCTCATGTAGTTTTCTCATTATGTTATCCCTGTAAACTTTGGCAACAATAGATGCTGCGGCAATGGAAACTGATTTATCATCCCCTTTTACAATGCAACTGTGGGGGATTATAGTTGGCGCAAACCGGTTTCCATCCACAAGCAGATAATCCGGATTTGCATCTTTCGAATCCACGCATTTTAACATGGCCCTGATAGAAGCTTTTAATATGTTGATTTCATCAATTTCTTTCGGTCCGCATTCGTGTATGGCCACGAATAAAGCCTTTGCAATAATCTCTTCCGATAATTCTGCACGTGATTTTTTATCCAGAGATTTACTATCGGCAACGGTTTCATTTATCCTGGAACCTGGTTTTAATATAACTCCAGCCGCAACTACCGGCCCGCATAAACAACCACGGCCCACTTCATCCAGTCCCATTACCCTCTTGTAACCTTGCTGCCAGAGCTCTTTTTCAAATTTATAGCGGTCTGTTTGAGCATTGATTTTTTTTGTTCTTTTTTTCACTTACAGAAATTTATTTGCAATGATTTTAAGCCGTCTGAAGTTATAGGATAAATAAAATACAACCTAAATATCCCAAGTAAGATAAAAATGGGTTGTTTGACAACTTTAGAATCGTTGAATTGTAGAATTATCCGTCATCAGACCATTTTTGTGTTTGATTTTTGTCAAGAGCAGCCGTTTTCGTTCCATTTTCGTTACGATTACCCTCCTGATAGCCTACGCCACAGGCACCTTTCCCATGGGGTTGCTCTCTCTTTTTTTCGTTGCACTGTTGAGTGGATTTTCTGGCCGGGCAGGTTCACAACTGCAACTGACATACCTGCCTTTAGATAGCCTCCCACCTGGGGCGCTTATAGTAGCAGGCTTGCATGTTTAGCGTCCACCGGCGGGCATGATAGACCAGCTTGCCCGCGCACCGGATGAACCACTCACGAAAGGTGCGTGGCTCCTGGCGCCAACTGTCCCGGTCGGTCAACCGGCGCAGTCATACCGACAGGTTATAGGCCAGTACCCCCAGCTGCCACAACAGGTCATTAGCCCAGAACCCTCCGGTCAGCGTGGTGCCAGCTCCCAGTTGGTTTTTAACCGCTTCAATCCAGTTTTTAACACTCTTCCCGATCCCCGTAGAGCCGGTGAATCTGGATCGGAGCCTCTTCCAGGTTCGTGCAATAACAGGCATACTCGTAGTGGTAGATCGGGAAAAGCAGCCCCTGTGTGATCACCTGATATTATTCATGGCCTCCTCCCGGATTCGTAGATTACGGTTCTGGACAACCTTAAATAAACCCAAGGAGGAAAACCATGAAAGTCTATAATGAACAACACTCATATTACTGCGGAATCGATCTTCATGCAAGAACGATGT
>SL_3KL_010_SEDDRAFT_10001867_pt1 | contig 19272 bp, 12 predicted proteins | sample SodLakKL_010_SED_2_FD_10381 | JGI IMG/M metagenome (IMG submission 10381) | reverse complement strand
TTGAGTCCACTCCGAAAAGTCAGATTAAGTACGGATGTTTATAACAAGCTTAAATAATTTAGACCACAAACCCCTCTCTGATTCTTTAGAGAGATGATGGGGTGAGTCCGAAACAAGTAAAACTAAATTATTTAAGCTTGTGCCGCTAATTTTCAGAACGCATGACTTTTCAGAGTGGACTCAAGATTACATGATAAATTTGGCTTTTTTATTGAGCCGGCATATCATTATAACCCTCATTTTATAACCTCCCCGACTTTAACACTATATTAAACTCTTTAATATAAATTTATTAATCTGTAATTATTGAGTATTAAAGCACAGGCCCTCAATTTTATTAGGGCCATTTTCCCACACTTTTGCAGTATTTATTATTTTCATTATAAGAGACATTCAGGCTATTGTATATTAGATATCTTTTTATTTTATTTTAATCGTACGCTTTATACAGGGTAAAATCCGTATTAAACCGCAAATCACTAAATTTTAATCATATGCAAAAAATGCTACTATTTGCAGTGGTTTCTTTATGCCTTCTTTTCACTGCATCAATTTCAAACGCACAAAATACGCTTCAGGGTGAAGTTATAGATTCAAACACCTTTGAGCCGTTATTTGGAGTTTCCGTACTGGATGTTAATGCCGGTACGGGAACAAGTACAGATTTGGATGGACGGTTTTCCATAACATACACCGGCAGTACCACCCTCCGATTTTCATTTATTGGGTACCGAGTTCAAGACATAGAAGTTACCCAGCAGACAACCTCACTCACCGTTGAACTCATTCAGGATATTGCCGCACTTGATGAGCTGGTCGTTACAGGTTTGGCTTCCACTGTAAAACGATCGAATCTGGCCAATGCAGTTTCATCGATTAGCGCACGTCAAATATCAGAAAATACTGATCCTGTCACAATCGACCGTGCGTTGCAGGGTAAAATACCTGGCGTAAATATTCTTCAAACATCAGGTGCCCCCGGCGGTGGTTTCAATGTTCAGCTTCGCGGGATAAGTACACTTGGTGCGGGTGCCTCGCAGCCGCTCTATATTGTTGACGGTGTTTATGTCGATAATTCCATTCTAACCACTGGCCGGTCGCTTGTGAGTGGTGCCGGTGGCACGGTTCAGGACGATGCCGCAAATCGAATTGCCGATCTCAATCCGGATGATATTGAGAGCATTGAAGTGCTTAAAGGCAGTTCAGCTGCAGCAATTTACGGTCAGCGTGCAAATGCTGGCGTGATCATCATTAACACCAAGAGAGGCAGGTCGGGCCGTACCAATATTTCCGTAAAGCAGGATATCGGTTTCAACAGCGCACAGAAATTTTTGGGCAGAACGGAGTGGACAGAAGATCGCATCAATACATTTTACGCCTCCAACCCGGCCAGGGCTGCTCTGGAAGTGCAAAGATTGAATACAGCCCGGCAAAACGGCAATGTACGCGATCTGGAACGTGAGCTCTATGGTGAAAACGGCCTGATCAGAAATACCATAATCAGTGCCTCAGGCGGCGACAACAGAACCCGCTTTTTTGTGTCAGGAGCTCTGAACAGTGAAGATGGCATCATTAAAAATACCGGAAATGAAAGGTCATCTTTAAGAGTGAACCTCGATCACAATATCAGCCCTGCATTTCGCATCTCATCCAACTCAAATTTTGTTGTTAATGATCAGGACAGAGGCTTTACGGGTAACCAAAATAATACCGGCGGTTCAATCGGATATACTTTAGCCTACACGCCTAATTATGCCTGGGATATTCTCAGACCGTTGGAAGGCGGGAATTATAATGATAATCCGTATTTCGCTGAAAATCCTTTTCGTTTACGCGATGTAGCTACTAACAATCAGCTGATTCGACGTTTTGTGCAGTCTTTCCAGGTTAATGCAGACCTGTACCAGGGTGAAAGCTCCATTCTTTCGATTAATGGCTCAGCAGGATTTGACTACATGAATGCAAAATCCAGAATTTATTTCCCTGAGTTTATGCAGTTCCAGCGTAACCTCCCACTGCCCGGTGATATTATCAGCACTCGGCAGGAGGTGTTAAACACCAACCTTCAGGCTATTCTGGTTTATAATACAGCATTTGAAGAGTTCGATTTGACAACACAGGCCGGTTTTTCAAGATATTCGATAGAATCTCAACTCGACAGGGTAAGAGGTCAGGGACTGTTACCGGGACAAACCAATATTGAAAATGCGGCTAATCGGGTTGTTAACCAGAACTTTACGGAATCGATCGATTTCGGTTATTTTGCCCAACAGGAAGTGAACTGGGCCGACAGGATTATAGCTACCGTTGGAGCGCGACTCGATCGCTCTACCCTGAACCTGGATCAGGAGGAGTTCTATTTCTTCCCAAAAGCTTCTATGGCTATTAACCTCACCAACTTTGATTTTTGGAATTACGATCTCTTTAATCAATTCAAGCTGAGGGCAGCTTATGGTGAAACCGGTGGAACACCCAATTTCGGTGCTACTTTCTCAAGCCTTGGAAGTGCCACATTTGCCGGACAGGTAGGGGTTATTGCACCTGTTACAAGTGTCGATCCCGACCTGAAGCCTGAAACGGCGAGAGAAATTGAATTTGGCGCTGATATTACCGTTCTGAATGGTCAGGTTACACTTGAAGCCACCTACTACAATAAGGAGGTAAAAGACCTGATACTTGGGCTGGCAACTGCACCGGCCACGGGTGTAAATAGTGTTCTGACCAATGCCGCCGATCTGACAAATAAGGGGATCGAGCTTGGTTTGACTCTCAGACCTATACAGCAGAGAAATTTTACCTGGGATTCCAGAATACTTTGGTGGAACAATAGAAGTGAAGTTACCAACCTTTCGATTCCGGCTCAAACTGTTCAGGCTCTTGGATTTGTGGGCTTCGGGGCAGTACGTATTCAGGAAGGGATTTCACCTACTGCCATACTTGGTGTCCCATTTGACCCGGAGGGACCCGGAGGTTTGACTAAGTTTGGAGATTATCAACCCGATTTTCAAATGTCTTTCGGCAATGATTTCTCCATAGCTCAAAACTGGTCGGTCGGTTTTCTGCTGCATTGGAGCAGTGGTGGCAGTAATATCAACCTATCCGAACTGCTGGGTGATTTTGGCGGAAATTCTGCCGATTACTTCCTGGATGGAACTACACCAAATCCAAGATTGGCTACAGGGCTTGTAACTGAACGTTTTCTTGAAGATACCTCCTACCTTAAAATGAGGGAAGCATCGATTTACTATACCGTTCCACTTAGAACGTTGAGACCGGTTTTTGGAGAAACGATTCGAAGAATCAGAGTGGGTGCATCAGGCACAAATCTGTTTACCATTACCAACTATGGCGGATATGACCCCGAGGTGAATTTTGCCGGCAGAAACCTTTTAAACCAGTCTGTCGACATTACACCTTACCCTACTGCACGTAAAGTGCTATTCCATATCCAGTTTGACCTCTAATCCGTCACAAAAAATTATATGAACATGAAATTTAAAATCATAATCACCACACTATTTACTGCACTGCTAATGGCAGGTATTATAGCATGCGATGTGATAAGTCCGATCAGTGACCCCAACAGGCCAAGCGCTGAGGCGCTTTCGGCTGATGCAACAAGAGGTCAGCTTCAAAGTATTGTCACAGGGCTTGAATCACGCCACAGACAACACACGGTTGCTCGTTCCAGCGTATTTACACTTTTTGGTGCATTTGGCCGGGAGTTGTACTACTTCAATGAGTCGGATCCAAACTTCGGAACGGAATGGCTGCAGCTGCCTGGATCAACACAAGCCGAAACGAACACCAACTTCTTTGTTGATGCAACAGCCTACGAAGTCCCATATCAGGCCATCAATCACGGAAGACTTCTGATCAATGCAGCTCGCAATTCGAACGCAATTAACGAACAGGAAAGAAATGCCTTCACCGGGCTTGCCAAAACTATTATGGGCTTTCAATTCCTTATTCCGCTTCATCACCAGTACGATGGCGGAATCCGGACAGATGTTGAAAATCCCCTTAATCCGGGTCCGTTCAGAAGCTATAGTGAGGCACTTGGTGATATCCGAAACTTGCTAAATGACGGAGCATCCGACTTAGCTGCAGCCGGTTCAACCATACCCTTCAGTTTAAGCTCCGGTTTTAGCGGTTTTCAAACTCCACAGGGAATCTTGCAGATCAACCGGGCTATTGCAGCAAGAGCGGCAATCTATGCAGAAGACTGGTCGGGAGCATTAACGGCTCTGAATGATTCATTCCTCGACTTAACCGTTGGTGAAGCGAGTATGAACGCAGGAGCCTACCATCCATTTCCCGGCGGTGACGATCCGTTTAATTTTCTCTTCTTCCCAATTGATGCTGCAACAACCGATCTCGTTGTTGTTCATCCTTCCCTGATCGACGATGCAGAAGCAAATGACCTTCGCGTTGAAAGAAAGTTTAATCTGAGAGCCTCACCTGCTTCATCGTCAGTAGTTCCCGGAGTTCAGGTTGACTATCAGGATGGCCGATACAGCTCAAACACGGATCCAAAGCCATTTATACGGAATGAGGAATTGATTCTGATCTATGCCGAAGCTCAGGCACAACTTGACAACTTCCCGGAAGCCGTTGTTGCCATCAACATTGTGCGTAATTCATGGAACCTGCCTGATTTTAACAGCAGTGACAAAGATGAAATCATCGATCAGATTCTCTTTGAACGCCGTTACTCTCTTTGGGCCGAAGGCGGGCACCGCTGGATTGATATGAGGCGATATGACCGCCTTGATGAGATCGACACATCACTCGATGGAGGCCGCGTACCGACACGCGTTGGCCGACCCGTTGCTGAAATCGACTGGGATAATTTCTTCTGATTCCGGTCAATACGTAGTGTTATATTATAAGGGCTTATCGTTTTACTGTAAGCCCTTTTTTTTTATTCAAAATATTTATAACCCCATGAAACGAACTGCAATTGTAACCGGAGCATCCAACGGAATCGGAAAAGCCATCTCTTTTGCTTTTTCAAAAGAAAAGATAAACGTGGTTTTGGCTGATCTGGACCAGAAAAATGGCAAAGCTGTTGAAGCAAAAATTAACGGGGATGGAGGCAATAGCAAATTTATCTATTGTGATGTTGCAGATCCGGTGTCTGTTCAAGATTTGGTAAATGATTCGTATAAAGAGTTTGGAAGCATAGATATAATCATCAATAATGCGGGAGTATCAGAATTTGAATCACCTTTTGAACTTACGATTGAAAATTGGGACCGCATCATCAATACCAACCTTAGAAGCTGCTTTCTATTAACTCGTGATGCTGCCGAATTCTTGAAGAAAAGCGGCGGCGGATCGGTTGTAAATATTGCGTCAACCCGGGCCTTTATGTCGGAAAAGAACACTGAAGCCTATGCGGCCAGTAAAGGCGGAATTGTTGCACTCACTCACGCCATGGCCATCTCGCTCGCAGATTTTGGAATACGCGTGAACTGTATCAGCCCGGGCTGGATCTATGACGGCCAACCTGATAAACTAAGAGATATCGACCACCATCAACACCCCTCAGGCCGTGTTGGAAAACCGGAAGATATTGCCAAAGCCTGTCTGTTTCTGACAGACCCGAATAACAGTTTTATTACCGGAGAGAATCTGGTTATTGATGGAGGCATGACCAAAAAGATGATTTATGAGCACTGAGGTGATCATCCGAGCCTTTTGACGGGATCGGATGACTTTGAAATTTGCGGCAAATTGAACTATTCCTATACTGAGAGACAAGAATACAGCTTCAACCATGTAAACATCTACTCGCCAAGCACGTATTTGGCATACCAGTCAAGGTACCGTTGAAACCGGTCTTTTTGAAATGAGAGCCGTCTGATGCCATGATGTTCTCCCGGGTAGACCACCAGCTGGGTTTCAAGACCCAATCTTTTCATCGCCTGATACATCTGTTCAGAACCCAGAATAGGCACGTTCCAGTCGTCAGATCCGCCCATCCAGAGAGTCGGTGTGGTTACGTTGGCTACATCGTTGAATGGTGAAATTCTCTCGTAATTCTCAGGCGTCTCCCAGGGCAATCCAAGCTCTTTTTCCCAGTATAGCTGATAATGGTCATGTCCGTAATTTGACCGATAAAGCGTTTCACTTGCACCGGATATGGCACCCTTGAAGCGATCACTTTTAGTGATCACGTAGTTGGTTAAAATGCCGCCATACGACCATCCCCCAACACCGAGTCTGTCGGGATCAGAATACCCCTGCTCTATTGCATAATCGACGCCTGCAATAACATCCTCAAAATCTTTATTCCCCCAGTCTGCAAACAAAATCTCAGAAAAAGCCTGGCCAAATCCGGAAGATCCTCTCGGATTGGTCATAATCACCACGTATCCATTCGCGGCAAAAAGCTGGGCTTCAAAGCTGTAGCTGTGGCTGTACTGAGCAACCGGTCCGCCATGTATTCTGAGAAGTGTCGGGTATCGAATACCCTGCTCGTATCCGATAGGCTTCACAAGAAATCCATGAATTTCTGTACCGTCCTTACTGTTGAATCGAATCTCCTTAAAGTCTGCAGTTTCTACCCTCTCCAGATACTCCCTGTTTACATTTGTCAGTTGAGTTGATTCGCCATTCAAATAGTAATAAAGCTCATTCGGGCTTGAAAAAGTGCCTTTAAGTGTTGCGATGTAATCGCCTTGCATCGAAAAATCACGCACTGTAACTTCACCTTGAACCAGCCTCGTGAATCCTGAACCATCTCTTTGAATAGACGCCAGCTGGGTTTCGCCTGCATCTTCGTAGATAAAAAGTATCGATTCACCATCTTCACTATAGCGCGGTGAACTTATATTGCGGTCCAGCTCACGGGTTAAAAGCCTTGGTGTTCCGTTCCCGGCAGCTGATATCGTTGCCAGGTGGGTGGTGGCATACCAAATTTTCTCCGGTTCAATGTTGGTCGTGTAGGCAATTTCAGTTCCGTCGGGGCTCCATGCAGGCGATGTGTCACTGCCCCGGTTAGTGGTAACCTGTATCAAACCGCCCTCTTTCTCCCCTTCATCAGCCGATACAATCCAGATATCATTGTTTGTATTTCCGTCGGGATTATCCGTTCGGTTGCTCACAAACGCAATGGATTGACCATCTGGACTCCAGGTTGCACCTGAGTGGTCGAAATCTCCGAACGTCAGCTGCGTAACCGTGGTATCGCCGGGCGTAAATGTGTAGATATGGGTTCGCCTGCGATCGAGATAGCCTGCATAGTCTCTTTTAAATTGTAGCCTGTCGATTACATAGGGCCTGGGTTCATCCGACTCATCTTCATCCTTATCGCGGATCATTAGCAGCAGCCGGCTGCCGTCAGGCGACCACTCGTAACCGGAAACTCCCTGTTCTACAAATGTAAGCTGCTGCGCCTCACCGCCCATGCGGTTTAATACCCATACCTGGGTTCCATTACTGCCGTTCCGCGAAGCTGTAAATGACAGATACTTCCCGTCGGGACTCCACTGGGGATTGCCCGCTGAGTAACCTTTTGCAGTCATGGGCAGGGCTTCACCACCCATTGCCGGAATCATCCAGATCCGTGTTTCTGTATTGTTCTCATCATAATCTGAACTTCGAACCGTATAGGCTACCCAGTCGCCATCCGGACTTACAACGGGACTGCCTACATATTGAATGTCAAAAAAGTCGTCAATCGAAGCCGGTTCTTTTTCTGCCTGAGCAAACGTGACTGAAACGGAGGCGGTTAAAAGAAGTAGTACAATGAGAGATTCAGGAAGGATTCTGATTTTCATAGAATTGGAAATGATTTAGTGGATTGAAGCAATCAGGTTACATAAACCCGCATTAATTCGAAAGAACAATTACAAGTTTTATTAATCGGCTCTTCGCTGATTTGAACCTCATAGTGATTCGTCAGCTGATGAATAGATAAGGCTAAATTTTGTGGTCAGTCCCTTACAAATGCAGTCCCCTGTGTTTCATTCCAAACCCGTCCCGTTAGGGATGATTGATCGGTAACCTAAAATAGGTGACCGATCTTTTCACGTTCCATCAGGAACGTTTGGTGAATTGGGGTTTCTATATCTGCCAGGAGGTTCATGATCTTTTTAAGCTTCCATCAGCAGATGGATCCCTTCAGAGCATTAATCNATAAAAAACCACTACCATTATTCACCCGAGTCNTGTTTTAGACAGAATGGATCAGCCCTAAAACTAAGANTGGTTTGAAATTGGAATGATCTGTGATAAGTTATCAGTTCTGTTTTCTATTCGATCAAACAAACCATAATCATATGAAATCTATTCTTCTTTTACTCTTCTCACTGATAATGACGGCAGGTCTATCAGCGCAGGATTTTGCCTTAACCCAGCTTGAAAATTCCCCCCGACACCATGAGTGGGTATCTGTTGAATATGATGGGCGTAGCGTACACAGTTTTGTTGTTTACCCTGAGGTAAGTGAAAAAGCGCACTCGGTTATTGTAATACATGAAAACCGGGGGCTGACCGACTGGGTTCGAAGTTTTGCGGACCAGCTTGCCGAAGCCGGTTACATAGCGATTGCACCGGATTTACTTTCCGGATTTAGTGATGAATACGGGCGTACCCGTGATTTTCCGAATCAGGATGCAGCCAGGGATGCGCTATATGAACTTGATCCTGATCAAATTATCCTAGACCTGGACGCGGTAAAGGCATATATCGGAAATGATGCTGCCTCAACCGGAACAGTGGTCGTAGGCGGTTTTTGCTGGGGTGGTACACAAACATTCCGCTACGCAACAAAACGAAGTAACTTTGACGCAGCACTGATGTTCTATGGATCCGCCCCCACTGATGCAGACGAGGTCCGGAATATAACTGTGCCCGTTCACGCTTTTTATGGTGAAAATGATCAGAGGATCAATTCCGGAATTCCTGCAATTGAAGAGCTCATGAACCGATTTGACAATACATTTGAATATGAAATCTATAAAGGAGCAGGTCATGGCTATATGCGAACAGGCGACGATCCAAACGGATCAGAAGCCAATATAGCTGCCCGCAATGCATCCTGGGAACGCCTGAAGGCTATTCTCTCAGGATTTTAAACACTCAATTCGAGTTCGAATCTTAAGTATTGACTTAACACTTGTGACCTATCTCCTTTGTATAATAACTATGGCCGCAATCTGCCCAGCATTCTCGGGAATGGGATGGTTTCACGCACATGGGAGAGTCCGCAGATCCATGCTACCGTTCGTTCAAGGCCTAACCCAAAACCTGAATGAGGCACGGATCCGTATCGCCGCAGATCGAGAAACCAATTGAATACATCTTCGGGAAGGTCATGCTCCTTAATTCTGCTCCTCAATGTCTCTAAATCGTCTTCCCGCTGGCTTCCTCCAATGATCTCACCGTACCCTTCAGGGGCGAGCACATCCAGCGCCAGGGCCAGTTTATCATTACCGGGATCTCTCTTCATATAGAAAGCCTTAACCTCAGCCGGATAGCGGTGAACCATTACGGGTGTATCGTACTGAAGGGTTAAAATTGTTTCATCACTTCCGCCGAAATCATTACCCCACTGAAAGTTAGATGCTGATTTCTTCCAAACCGGTATATTTCTGAGATCTTCCTCAACTTGGTCGATACGTGCATGAATCTCTTTGATTCTCTGATCAATCTGAGCTTTTCTCCATTTTTTTGCAGATCCATGTTCTTTCTTAATCTCTTCAAGTTCATTTTTGATCGTTGTTAACTCCTCATTACGATCCTTCTCCATCCGGTCTAAAATGGAAGCTGTTTTTTCACTCTTAAGCTGCTCAACGGCTTCTGTGTAAGAAATTCGCTTGAAAGGCTCCTTAGATGCTTTCTCAAGCTTTGTTGTGTCGCGCTCTAAAATTTCCAGCTCTGCTTTATTCTTATCTAATACTTCTGTGACGATAAACTGAAGCATTTTTTCTGCCAGGCCCATATTCATCTCAAGATCATAAAATGCCATCTCCGGCTCTATCATCCAGAACTCGGTTAAATGACGCCGGGTTTTGCTCTTCTCTGCCCTGAAAGTTGGCCCGAAGGTATAAATCTTGCCGTGGGCCATCGCCATCGCTTCACCATACAGCTGACCGGATTGCGTGAGATAGGCTTTCTCATCAAAATAGTCGGTTTCAAAAAGAGTGGATGTGCCTTCAGCAGCATTTCCTGTAAAGATGGGAGCGTCCATCTGGATAAAGCCTTCCTGCTGGAAAAATCTGTGAATTGCGAACTGAATCGTATTTCTCACCTGCATGGCAGCCCACTGTCGCTGGCTGCGCAGCCAAAGATGCCTGTTCTCCATTAAAAACTCCACACCGTGATCTTTTGGCGTTATCGGATAGTTCTCTGACACCTGGATCACTTTAACGTCCGTCGCGTGAAGTTCATACCCTCCTATGCTCCGGTCGTCTTTTACCACTTTTCCGGTAACTTCAAGAGAGCTCTCCTGTTTTAAAGTGCCGGTAGCTTCAAAGACCTCCTCACCCACGTCGTCCAGCGAAACGATACACTGGCACAAACCACTGCCGTCGCGAACCTCAAGAAAGTGAATTGCCTTACTGCTGCGGCTGTTATAGATCCAGCCTTTAAGAGTTACGGTTTCATCCTGATGATTTGAAAGGTCTTTTATGTATGTCATGATAGTATTGAGTATCGAGTAGTTAGTATCAGGTATCGAGTAAGAGATATTATAAACCTTTTTGCAGCGGATAGAGCACTTCGGGGAAATATGTGGCAGTTTTGGCTGTTTGTCATTAATGGAGAGTGAACTCCCGTATGACGTAACAGTTATTAAACCCCACATCCGATCTACTTTTTATCCGGAACAAGGAGTGTTTCAGAGTACATATCTACGTCAAAAAAGTCTCCTGAAAAGGTAAGAAGTTCTTCTGACGTAACCGCATCAATATTTTCCACAAGTTCATCAAGTGTCACAAACCGGTTGAAATAGAGCTCGCTTTTGGCGAGGCGCGTCATGCGGTTACTGGTATTCTCCTGTGAGAGCAGTAATTTACCTTTCAGCTGAGCTTTGGCTTCATCCAATTCCTTCGTTTCAATCATCTCATTTTGCAATCTTTCAAACTCTTTTGAGATCAATTCCCGAACATGTGTTACATAGTCAATATCCGTTCCTATATATACACCAAAGAGTCCGGAATCGGTATATGACTGATTAAACGGGCCTATGGAATAACAATACCCATATTTCTCACGGATATTCTGATGAAGCCTTGAACTCATACCTCCGCCCAGAACCGTATTGGCAAGAAGCAGCAGATACTTATCCGGATGGTCGTAATTAAGGGCACGGCGTCCCAAAATCATATGAGTCTGTTCGATTGCCTTTGATACTTCCTGGCGGCTTGTCTGATATGGAGTAAGGGGTTGTTCTCTGTTCTCTGTGGTTTCCGCTTTTTTAAGCGGCAGCAGTTCATTTACCAGTTTTAATACCTCATCGTGTTCCACATGTCCGGCAACCGCAATCAGTAAATTATCCGGGCGATATCTCTCTGCCATGTAATCAAACAGATTCTGCCGCGTAAAGGCAGAAACCGTATTTTCGTAACCGATAATGGGCCGCCCAATGGGGTGATCGTTGAACACCTGGCTGCCAAACAGCTCAAACACATAGTCATCCGGACTATCCTTGTACATCTTCATCTCTTCAAGGACAACCTTCTTCTCTTTTTCCAGTTCCTCTTCGGGAAACTGTGAATTCCGGACCATGTCGCTTAATACATCCATAGCCTTGTCAAGCTTGGTGTCAAGGCAGCGGGCAAAATAACAGGTATATTCGGTTGATGTAAATGCGTTCAGATAACCGCCAACCGACTCCATACTCTGGGCGATATCGTATGCTGTACGATTTTCGGTTCCCTTAAATAGCATGTGTTCCAGGAAATGAGTAATGCCTGCAAGTTCGTTCGATTCATTCCGGCTTCCTGTTTTAACCCAAATACCGGCTGAAATGCTTTTCACACTTTCAATGCGTTCGGTTACGATTTTTAATCCGTTTGGAAGAGTGGTTTTCTGTACCTGAGTAATAGATTCGGTTGATTGCATTATATTAGTTTTGAGTAATGATACAATGGTATTTTGATTTCAAAGTCACCATATGGCCTTCAAATGAGGACTTTCGTTTCATAAAAAAAGCGCCCCCGTTGTAGGGAGGCGCTAATGTAAACATTTTCGGTAAAACCTGTTATTCGCCTTGTTCAGGTTCAGGTAACAGTGCTTTTCTTGAGAGGCGTAATTTACCGCCATGCTCAACTTTTAGCAGTTTTACTTCAATCTCATCTCCCACAGAAAGAACATCTTCTACGTTTTTAATGTGTCCGTGCGCAATTTCGGAGATATGAAGCAAACCTTCTTTTCCGGGTACGATCTCTACAAAAGCACCGTACTCTTTAATGGCTTTAACCGTGCCTGTAAAAGTGGCGCCTTCATCGAGCTGACCGGCAACTGCCTGAATTCTTTTCTTGGCTGCTTCGGCTTTTTCGAGGCTGTCGGCAGAGATTGTAATCTGACCTTTACCCTGATCATCCTCTTCAATCCAGATCTCTGTATCGGTCTCTTTCTGAAGGGTTTGAATTACTTTACCACCCGGCCCGATTACCGCGCCAATACTGTCTCCGTCAATTGTCATGCGGATAAACTGCGGTGCATACTTAGAGAGTGTATCTCTGGTTTTGGAGATGGTTTCTGCCATTTTTCCAAGTATGTGCAATCTTCCTTTGTGAGCCTGCATCAGGGCTTCTTCAATAACTTCGAAGCTGATACCCTGAATTTTCATATCCATTTGAGTGGCTGTTATACCATCCGCGGTACCTGCAGTTTTAAAATCCATGTCGCCCATGAAATCTTCTTCTCCCTGTATATCAGAAAGAACAACAGAATTGTTTTCTCCGACAATCATACCCATTGCAATTCCTGCAACCGGCTTGGGCAGCGGCACACCGGCGTCCATCATGGCCATTGAGCCGCCACAAACGGAAGCCATGGATGATGATCCGTTAGATTCAGTAATGTCTGACCGAACCCGGATTACATATCCGAAATCATCAAAATCCGGGAGTACCATTTTCAGAGCACGTTGTGCGAGATAACCATGTCCGATTTCACGACGGCCGGGCCCGCGTAAAAATCCAGCTTCGCCAACACAGTATGGAGGAAAATTGTAGTGGAGCATAAAGGTTTGATCCTCTTCATGAAACAGAGTGTCAATACTTTGTGCGTCTCGCTTGGTACCGAGTGCAACAGATACAAGTGCCTGGGTTTCGCCTCGCGAGAAGATCGCAGAACCATGGGTTCTTGGCAGATATCCAACCTGGGTCCAGATATCGCGAATATCATCAGGACCACGTCCGTCAATACGCTTTTTATTCTCAAGAATCATGTTCCGTACGGTGTTTTTCACCATTTTTCCAAAAATCTCGGAAATCTCACCGCCTGCTTCCTCATAACCTTCTTCAGCAGTAATGGCTTCCTTAACAGCCGTTTTAATTTCTTTAAGCTTAGCGCCGAACTCTTCTTTACCGAGTCCTGATGCCACAACTTCTTTCAGCTGGTCGCCTACATGGTCAGCAACTTTGCTTTCCAGGTCACTATTTCCTTCAGTCGGTGTAAACTCACGTTTTTCAACGCCAAATTCTTTTCTCAATTCTTCCTGGAATTCACAGAGTTTTGCGATAGCCTTATGCCCTTCCTTAACGGCCTCAAGCATCTCTTTTTCGCTAATCTCTTTCATTTCTCCTTCGATCATGATCACGCTTTTTGCAGTACCTGCAACGATCAGATCCATGTCGCTCTCTTTCAGTTCATCAATAGTTGGATTGATGATAAACTCGCCGTTAATTCGTCCCACTTTAACCTGCGACATCGGTCCATCGAATGGTATGCTGGAGATATGCGTAGCTGCAGATGCTCCAAATGCACCTAATACATCCGCTTCATTTTGTCCGTCGGAAGAGTACACCTGACAGATATATTGTGTTTCGTTTACATAACCACTTGGAAAAAGAGGACGCAAACTACGGTCAATCAGGCGGCTCGCCAATGTTTCTCCATCAGATGGCCGGCCTTCTCTTTTCATAAAGCCGCCCGGAAATTTACCGGCAGCTGTAAAGCTTTCTCTTAAATCAACAACCATCGGGAAAAAATCCTGTCCCGGCTTCGGCTCTTTGGCACTTACAACAGTACAAAGCACCATAGTGTCGCCCATTCGAACCATTACTGCACCATCCGCTAATTTGGCAAGACGTCCCGTTTCTACGGAAATAGTTTTTCCGGGTGCAAATTCTACGCTTCTAAAATCTTCTTTCATTATTTCTTTCTTTTCGTTTTCCTTTCGTCGACTATCCTTTTAGTAAAGCAATTCAAACAAATATCAGGATAAGCTGATTCGTATGATATTTGAGGATATAAAAAAGGGTACGCCGTTCAGCGTACCCTTAAAGAAATGCTTATTTTCGAATACCAAGCTCTTTAATAAGCTCTCGGTATTTTACAATATCGTTATCCCTGAAGTAATTCAGAAGTCTTCTTCTTTTACCTACCATTTTTAGCAGGCCACGTCGCGAAGAGTGATCTTTTTTGTTCTCCTTTAAATGACCGGTGAGGTCATTTATTCTTGCTGTAAGGATAGCAATTTGTGATTCGACAGCGCCGCTATTTTCAACACTTCCGCCGTGTTTTTCAATAATTTCTTCTTTTTGTTCTTTCGTTATACTCATCTGTAATTTGTAATGATTTTAATAAACTCTTATAGCTTCAAAAAATAAGCTTAATTCCGTTGTTTTGCAATATCTGGTTCACTCTTCTTTAAAACCTTTTGAACAGCTTGTTCATCGTTTTTAAGTTGTGCTTTTAACTCCCCTATGCCGCTGAATGAACGTTCATCGCGAATTCGATCAACAAATTGAATCTGAATCTCTACCCCGTATATATCTTTATTGAAACCAAAAATATGTACTTCCAGAGTTTCTGTTGATCCTTCAAAGGTTGGACGGACTCCGATATTCATCATGCCTCCGTAATACTTCCCGTCTATTCGAACCCAAACAGCATAGACCCCACGCCTGGGAGTGATCTTTTTGGGATTTTCGAGATGTACATTCGCGGTGGGATATCCGATTTTTTTTCCTCGTTTATCACCGTGCACAACCGTACCGTTTAATATGTACATTCTCTCCAGCAGTTTTGCAGCAAACTTCATGTCTCCATCTTCCTGAATCGCTTTACGGATAACCGTACTGCTCACGGTTTTATCCCCCACCTCCTGCTTCGACACAACATGTGTATCAAATCCCAGTTCTCTTCCCAACTGCTGAACCGTTTCTATAGTGCCTTCTCTGTTTCTTCCAAACTGGTGGTCATATCCAATTACAAATTCGCTTAATCCAATTTTCTCCCAAATAATATCACGAACAAACTCTTCAGAAGTTAAGAGAGAAAAATCGCGATCAAATGGAATTACAATCATTTCATCAATTCCCAGGTCAGCCAGCAGCTCGCTTCGCTCTTCAAGGGTGCTTAAAAGTTTAATGCCCGCTGCACCGGGATTAATAATCTCTCGCGGGTGCGGATCAAATGTAACAATGACGCTTCTGGCTCCGCGTAAGCGTGCCTTTACGATAACCGTATTGATAAGAACCTTGTGGCCGGCATGAACACCGTCAAAACTGCCAACCGTGAGAACAGTATCGGGTTTCCTCTTTACGTCTTTTATATAAATTATTTTTGCCATAAAGTTCTTCAGATTTTTTCCAGTGATGTTGAAAAAAGATCAAACTCTTCGGGAGTGAATGCAAACCGAACATCAAATGGTCCGGTTGCCGTTCTTCTGAGACCTGACAGATGCGCCCTGCTTTCCAGCATTAAACCAAGATCATGTGCCAGCGAACGAATGTAAGTACCTTTACCACAGGTAACCTTGAGGGTTAAATGGGGTGGTTTGAATTCAATAATTTCATGTTCATGAATGTGAACATTTCGCGGCTTAATTTCAATATCCTCACCCCTTCGGGCAAGTTTATAGAGCCTCTCACCTTTAACTTTTATGGCAGAATAGATTGGCGGTACCTGGGAGATAGTATCTGTAAAATGTTCATCCAGAACTTTCTTTACTACATCTTCCTGAATATGCTGCCATTCCGCAGTGTGATCGGCTTCAGTAGCAGCATCAAAACTTGGAGTAGAAGAGCCAAATTCAATGGTAGCAACATAGGTTTTTTTCTCTTCCTGGATTTGAGAGATTGATTTAGTGGCCCTTCCGGAACAGAGAACCAGGAGTCCGGTTGCAAGCGGGTCGAGCGTGCCTGCATGGCCTACCTTTTTAGGGGGTATACGATTCCTCACGTATTTCACAGCATCAAAGCTGGTCCATTCCAGAGGTTTATCAATCAAAATAATTGCACCTGTATTAAACAGATCCGGCGAGATGGATGGATCGGTCTGTTTACTAATAACAGGAAGTTCAGAAATGGGAATGGCTTTTTTAGCCATTTTTAATTCTCGTTATCAACATCACGCTTTTCGGGATTATCTCCTTTCACTTTAGAGAAGAGATCTTCGATTTTGTTTACATATTCAGCACTGTCATCTTCAAAAAAGAGAAGTTCGGGGATTCGCCTTACCTGGTTCTTGATTTTTGAAGCCAGCAGATAGCGAATTTCATCCTGACTGTCGTCAATTTTTTTATAGACCGGAGCTACATCACGGTTTGGCGAGAAAATGCTAAGGTAAACTTTAGCAATAGACAGGTCGTCGGTCATTCTTACGCGTGTTACCGTAATAAAGGTACCCATGGGTTGATAATTCCGCTGAAGAATTTCACCCAGGTCTTTCTGAATTACGGAAGCGAGTCTCTCTGTACGGATACTCATGGCAATTGACTGTGATTTACAATTTTGAAACAGGGCAGAACCCTGTTCCGGATCTGATTATTGAAACCGATTTTACCTAGCGTCTTCAAGTTTACGCTTGGTTTCAGTTACGGCATAGCTTTCAAATTCATCACCTACTTTAATGTCATTGAAATTCACAATGCTTATTCCACACTCATAACCTGCCTGAACCTCTTTAACATCATCTTTGAAGCGCTTGAGCGAGTCAATTTCACCTTCCCAAATTACAACGCCATCACGAATGATCCGTATCGGGTTATTTCTGTTCACTTTCCCTTCATTTACGTAACAACCGGCAATAGTACCTACTTTTGTTACTTTAAAGACTTCACGAACGGTAACCATCGCTTTCATCTCTTCCTTAATTTCAGGGCTCAACAAGCCTTCAAGTGCATCGTGAACCTCATCAACAGCATCATAGATCACGCTGAATAGGCGTATATCGATACTCTCTGCTTCAGCGAGTTTTCTGGCATTTGCAGTAGGTCTAACCTGGAAACCGATAATAATTGCATCGGATGCTGAAGCCAACAGCACATCCGACTCGGTGATGGCGCCAGAACCTGTGTGAATAATATTTACAGACACCTCTTCGGTACTTAATTTCTGTAGCGCACCCGACAAGGCTTCAATTGAGCCATCAACATCAGCTTTGATAATGATATTAAGTTCAGAAACTTCACCAAGCGCCATTCGTCTGGAGAGATCATCGAGTGTAAGATGTTTAACTCTTCTAAGCGACTGTTCACGGCGAATCTGCTGCCTCTGATTGGCAATATCTTTGGCCGTTTTCTCATCCTTTGGTACAATTAGTCTGTCGCCGGCCTGTGGCGTATTGTCAAAACCGGTCAGCTGAATGGGTGTAGATGGCCCGGCTTCTTTAAGGCGTTTTCCAAGTTCATTCTCCATGGCACGAACACGGCCAAATACCGGCCCGGCAACAAATGGGTCACCCACTTTAAGCGTACCGTTTTGCACCAATACATTGGCAACGGTTCCCTTTCCTTTATCAACCCGCGACTCCAGTACAATTCCCTGAGCCAGTCTGTTCGGATTGGCTTTCAATTCCATCAATTCAGCTTCGATCAATACTTTTTCAAGTAATTCATCAATACCTTCTCCTGTGTGAGCTGAAACTTGAGCCACCTGATTGGTACCGCCATACTCTTCAACTATCACACCATGATCTGATAGCTGCTGTTTAATTTTATCGGGATTAGCTCCGGCTTTATCCATCTTGTTAATAGCTACCACAATAGATACATCGGCAGCTTTAGCGTGATTGATCGCCTCAATGGTTTGAGGCATAACGGCATCGTCGGCTGCAACAACAAGAATTACAATGTCAGTTGCCTGCGCACCACGGCTTCTCATAGCGGTAAACGCCTCGTGACCGGGTGTATCCAGGAAGGTAATTGCTTTACCTGAATCTGTTTTTACTTCGTAGGCGCCAACATGTTGGGTGATTCCCCCGGCTTCTCCGGCAGCTACTTTTGTGTGCCTAATGTAATCAAGAAGTGATGTTTTACCATGATCAACGTGACCCATTACCGTAATAATCGGTGCACGGGGTTCAAGATCCTCGGGTTTATCCTCTTCAAGTTCAAGTTCTTCGTCTATCATCTCTTCTGCATCCACGAAATCGACTTCACAGTCGTACTCGGCGGCTACAAGTTCAATAGTGGAGGCGTCCAGTCTTTGATTGATGGATACCATCATACCTAAAGACATACAGGTAGTAATTACATCTGTTGGTTTTACTTCAAGCATATCTGCCAGATCACTAACCGTAATAAATTCGGTTACTTCAATAACATCTGTTTCCGTTTCACCCAACTCCTCCTGCAGTGCACGCTCCTCTTCTCTCTCCTCTTTTCTCTGGCGTCTTCTCTTCTGGCGCTTACTTCCAACGGTGCCGCCACTCTGCATCTGCTGCATGGTTTCACGCATTTTCTTCTCTACGTCGTCTTCGTCAACCTTAGAGCTGCGCTTGCCTTTCTTCTTTTTAGCTTTCTTAGTAGTCTTTTTGTCCTTATCAGCATCTTTTGCTGCCGCAGGCTTTGCAGGTTTTGCAGTGGTTGCTGCATCCGGTTCATCGGCTTCAGTACGGTCTTTTTTCCTTTTACGAGTCTTACGTTTCTTTTTGGAATCCCTGGAGAATTCTACTTTACCTAATACTTTTGTACCTGTAAGCTTACCTGCCCTACCCCGGATAATTTTTTCAGGATCTTCTTCATCTTTGGCAGCAGTTTCAGATTTGACTTCATCTTCATCTTCATCTTCATCTTCATCATCAACTATTTCATCTGAAGCAATTTCATCTTCATCTTCATCTGCAACTTCTTCTTCAGAATCT
>SL_3KL_010_SEDDRAFT_10001866_pt1 | contig 19273 bp, 15 predicted proteins | sample SodLakKL_010_SED_2_FD_10381 | JGI IMG/M metagenome (IMG submission 10381) | reverse complement strand
GTTAATGAGGAAGATCGTGGTCTCGCCATAGGGAAGGAAGGAAAGAATATTCTGAAGGCAAAATCCCTTGTCCGGAGACAGTTTGATATCTCGGATATCGAGCTTGTCCAGGAATAAATCTTTCATCTCTTTTTACCCGATATGGAGAAAAATACGGTCTCCTCTATCCGCATATACGATATGTGGGATCTTCTGCCGGAGCGTGTCGTCGCCCTCTTTGTGAACGGGCGCTATGCAGCAACACCGATCATCATTCCTGACTCTGTTGAGGAGTTCGTTATCGGGTATCTCTTCTCAGAAGAGATCATCAGAAACCACAAGGATATTGAGTCGATCAGGGTTGAGGAGAACCGGGTCAGTGTCCTGACCGTTGATCCCTTCAGAATCACCGGCAGAAGAAAGACGGTGCTTTCAGGATGTGGTGGGAGTACATCCTATATCGATCTCACAAAACTTCCCCCGGTCCGATCCGGGTTCTCCCTCTCCCTCTCCGAGGTATCTTCTGCTCTCATGGAATGCTCCGGTGGTGGTGCATTACCGTCCGAAGCATTCCTCTGTGGTAAGAACGGGGTGATTCTGCGGTCAGGAGATCTTGATCCCCTCAATGCGACCGACCGGGTGATTGGTTCGGGCTTAAAGGCAGGGACCGCCTTCTCCGAGACATTCCTTATCATATCAGGCCTCATCTCTTCAGAGATGGTACGGCGCTGCCTCCTTGCCGGTATCCCGATCCTTCTTGGTCGGTCAGCTCCGACTGATCTTGCTCATCGGATTGCCGGGGAGATGAATCTCACGCTCGGTACAATCTCTGCGGATGGCGCATTGGTCCTCTATACATATCCAGAGAGGATCAGCGCCCCTCAATGATCTCCTGTACCGCTGCGATGAGGAGATCCACCTCGTTCTCTGTTGTATACAGCCCGATACCCGCCCTGACGGTTCCGTCGTTGAGCCCAAGCGACTCCATCAGCGGCTGGCAGCAGTGATGGCCTGAACGGACCAGAATCTCAGCATCGGCATCAAGCCGCTCTGCAACCTCATGGGGATGGAGCCCGTCGATGGTAAATGAGACGACACCGATCCGATCCTTTGGTTCTGCAGGAGCATAGACCGTCACCCCTTTGCGTCCTGAGAGTCCCTCAACCAGGCGTGTCGTAAGTTCTTCTTCATGCCGTCGTATCGCCTCCATCCCGATCTCTTCGAGATAGTCGACGGCTACACCCAGCCCTATTCCCCCGGCGATATTCGGGGTTCCTGCTTCATACCTGCCATATCCCTCAACAGCCTGATGCCCATCCTGCGAGACTGATTCGACCATACCCCCGCCAAGGATGATCGGCCTGATAATCGGCTCCTTCATCCAGAGGACACCGGTACCTGTTGGTCCAAGCATCTTATGACCTGAGAAACAACAGAAGTCACAGTCGATCTCCTGGAGACAAAACGGCATATGCGGGATGGATTGTGCGGCATCGATGAGGAAAAGCGCCCCGTATTCTCTACAGAGCTGCCCGATCTCCCTGACCGGGGTGATGGTTCCGATAGCATTTGATGCATGGGTGATCGCTACAAGCCGTGCTCCTTGTGCAAGTGCGTCTCTCAGCTCATCCATGTTCAGTGTATAATCGCTATGAATGCCGACAATTTCCAGTTCGACGCCTTTATCTGCCAGTGCACGCCAGGGAAGGAGATTTGAATGGTGTTCCAGGATGGTGGTGATTACCCGATCACCGGGTTTCCAGTCCAGACCTGAAGCGACCATGTTGATTGATTCGGTCGTATTCTTCGTAAAGACGGTTGTTCCTGCCTCCCCATGGATGAACCGTGCAACCTTGGTATGGGCATGCCAGTACCGCTGGGTTGCTATCTGTGTGAACCTGTGAACCCCCCGGCCGACATTGGCACGGTACCGGTGCTCAAATTCGATGAGAGCATTGACGACCGGCTCGGGGGAGAGGCTCATCGCCGGAGAATCAAGATAGATAGCCTCATGGACGATAGGGAAATCCCGCCGTATCCTCCCAATCGGATACCCGGATTCATCATGGGATACCGCCTCCTCGGGTACTCCCCTCTCCTCAGCAGGTAGTGGACGAAGCGTGTAGTCTTTGTCCACGACTATTCCGTGATCCCGGCAGAGCTCCCTCATCTTCGGTGGAAGTGCCCTCCATCGCCAGAGGCCATATTCCAGATAGCCTTCTGGCATCCCGGTCTTCATCGCCCATCGCCTGAGGAACGAATCCCATCTCTCCGTGAGATCCGGGTGTATCGTCCTGAGGGTCTCATACTCGCTCTCGAGCATTGCCGGGCAGAGATAACAGCCGATCCGTTCAAGCCCCATATCATAGAGTGGGTTGATCGGGGCATTCTGCCACCAGAGGTAGAGATAGACTTCCAGTGCACGCCATGATCTGATCGGTGATACATTGAGCTGGAGTGGATTTGCCGGGTTCTGGCTCGTTTCTTCAAGATCCGCTCTGTTCCATGACTCGTACCATCGGTTACCCTGAAATGTGACGCATGGCCCGATCTCTGAGAGATACAGTCGGAGCGGGTGGAGTTTGAGAAGCTTACAGCACCACCGGTGATCTTTCCCTGGTGGTCCGGTTCGCTCGACTGCTGCGAAGAAGTCACCTGCTTTTCTGATGATCGGAACATCCATCGACTCTATATATGTAATCGTCTCCGGAAGCTCGATCCCTGTGTCGATGAAGAATGCTGAGGTTACTCCTGCTTTCCGGGCGAGATAAAGGACTGCTGTGCTGTCTTTACCCCCTGAGAATGAGACATTTGCTATGGGACGATCAGTACTATGGGCTTTGATGACCCGGAGAGCATCACGTTCAAGGAGCTTGAGATGGTATCTGTTCTGCTCGATCACCCTCTTCCAGTCCGGATTCTTTGGTGTTACCGGGTCCACCTGTGTAAGCTCCTTCACTCGCACATGGCCATCCTTCACAGTGCCGGTTCCATATTTATTCCGGTAGGAGATGATGACTGATCCGTCGGGGATCGGAGTCTTGAGAGGAAACCGCTTCCCACCTATTCTGACTTTTCCGCTCTGATCGAGGTGCTCGTCCAGATGCAGAATGCCGTTTGTTGCATAGGGGAGGAGGAAAGGGAGAGCCTCGGGTGCAATCTCGAGTGAGTGCCTTCGCTTCACCGGATCAAAGAGGAGCCACCCAAACCGCTTCCCATGCATAATGACGAGATCTGCCCTGTCCGTTCCGCCCGATTTATTCAGGATTACGATCTTTGGAATCGGGATATCACCAAACTGTGCCAGAAGGAGATCTCTGATGAGCTTCATATCCGCTCTGAGGGCAGGCCTGAGATCGTAGGGCTCAAGGAGCGGGATACTCCGTCCTTCTGCTCCACATCCGCACCTTCGGCCGAGGAGGGGAATGTTGCAGCTATCGCACCAGAAGAGGTTCTTCTTGACGGCAGGCTCTCTCATTGTCTGATAGGTGTGTTGTTTGAGACAATGAAAGAGATGGTGGGGGGAGAATCAGATGAGTATCCGTCTATCAGCGGATGAAAGGCTTCCGGCNGTCTCGGGTGTTTTGTCTGAGTGGTATTCGGTGAACTGCTTGAGTGAGACGGTCAGGTCCCGGGTGAAGGCAAAATACCCAATCTGGGTATTTCTACAGAGGTTCATTGCCATATCCATCAGGCCCCGGGGGTCAGGCCGTGCCTCCCCAAGCCAGATATGGAAGATATTCCCTCCATCAACAATCGGGAAGAAGATATGTTCAAGTTCCATCCTCCTTGTGAGTGTCACCGGGGCAGAGGGGGTGACATGAATACCGTTTGTATAATAAACCGGGAGGTCGAGTGTCTTCTTCGCCCGTTCAAACAGATTCTTTGTATCGCCTTTGACGATCTTTAACGCATGCGGACGGTACGTTTCATCGAGGAGATCCGCGACGGCAAACCGCTGTCCTGTTGTCTCTGCAGGAGTTCTGGCGAGTGCAATTGTCATTCCGTGTTCAGCTGAGAGCTTTTTGGCGTACTGTTCCATCTCCGTCATCGTTCGAACAGCGAACCGGAATGCATCCTTCGTCTCATGAAGCTGGAATCCCGTATGGTGCTGGATCATCTCGTTGACACCGACGATCCCGATGGTGTAGACGAGCCCTTCAAGATCGACTGCCACCGCGCCACGCTCATGCGTGATGGGATCTTTTGGTCGCTGCATTGCAAATGGCATCCTGCCGTTTGCCCGGACCAGTTCCATCCAGCGCCGCTTGATCCGGAATATCGAGACCGCTGAATCCATCATCCCTCGCAACTCTGCAAAGAGGGCTTCATCATCATGATCGGCGCGGTATGCTGCGCGTGGGCAGTTGACCGATATCACCTGCCAGGATCCCATTGAGAAATGTGCACCATCACGGAAATGGAGCTTATCATCGAAGCTGGTGTCATTTGCGGCTGTTGTCGAGAACTGGTATGCACAGCACTGGTAACAGGATATCCCCTCGCCTGCCCCACGGTATGCAGGGAGCTGATTATCATAGTAGGGTGTCCCGAACTTCGAGGCGAGTTCGAAGGTCATCAGGTACAGCTCCCGATATGTCGGAATATCCGGATGGTCGCGGTTGAAATCCTCGTCTTCGTCGATGAAGTCAGGTTCGATACTGATCTCCGGCTTTGGGAAGTTAAAGGGCTTCCCCCAGTCATCCCCTTCGAGCATCACTTCCATCAGTGTTGCAAAGAGGTGTCGTACTTCTCGTTCAAACTCCCCATAGGTCCGGAGCGGTGCCTGCTCCCCGTTCCAGACCTTTCCTTTGAAGACGATTGGCTTGTCACGCCAGAGTTTTGGAACACCTGGTGAGAGCTGGACTGACGAGAAGACCACCTGGCCGCCACGGGCGACCATCATCTGGGTCATCTCATAGACAAACATCTGCATCAGCTGTTTGATCTCGGTCTTGTTCATCCCCTCGACATAGGGTGCGAGGAAGGTGAGGAAGTTGTAGTATCCCTGACCCCCGGCAAAGTTCGTCTGGGCAGATCCGAGGGCCTTGACAGCATGAAGAACGGCAACCTCCGGGCGTTTCGCAGGACCCGCAACACTTGCCTTTGTCCCGTTTCCATCCGGCATCAGGCCATAGTAGAAGAAATAGCGGAGATCCCAATCCTGGCAGTTATGAATCAGGAGACCATCTGCTGCATAGAAGGTGTGGCTCTCCTCGCTCCCGTCGCCTTCAAGGAAGAGATCATAGACATACCTGCCAGAGGGTGCTGATGGTTCGATGGCCATAACACGCTCAGGTTTTTCGGTCCGATTAATTCTCTCTGTTTGTTTGAGGAAGCGATCGATATGATCCTGCCTCTCATCCAGAAATGAACAGTATTGGGAGAAAATATCGATATTCTTCCTTCCATGGAACTGTATGCGGTACAGAATCCTCCGCTCTGTTTCATCATTATACAGCTCAGTAATATGCACTCCTATTCCGAGTGTTGTCAGAAGAAGTGCAAGCTCCTGTCGGAGTGATGCAGAAACTGTGGAATAGTTGACGATGCAATCCGACTTTTCCGGCCGGTAATACACCGTTCCATCACCGGTGAAGAGTGCTGAGAGGAACTCACGAAGGAGGATGTCATCTGCATGATACACGATCCAGGGCAGGCGTTTCCCGGCACTTCCCTCAGGTATTCCAAAGATATACCGGAAGAGAAGATAGACGATCTTTCCTCCGAAATAGACCTGTTGTGCACGCATCCTGTGAACGTCAATACCGTAGATCTGTGTTGAATCCCGGGTAGGACGGGTGATCGTTGCATAGGTGTTGAGAGTTGTCTTTACTGATGCCTGTATTGCCGCAGACTGATGATTCTCCGTGATTGCAAGGTTATACTGACCAACCTTCGGGAAGGCATTGTAATTGCCTTCAGAGACGAAGAATCCAAGCAGCCGCATCAGGTCGGCAGTGATTGGAAGGAGGGCAGGGAGATCATGATTACTGCCTTCTACCCCGACCGTTAAGCCGGACATATCGTCAATACCATAGATCTCGCACAATGACCGGAAGTGGCGAATGGGCATGACACCTTTTGTATACCACTGCTTCCTGTGCTCTATCCCAAGAGCTCTGGAGATCGCGACGAAGGACTTTGCCTGACCCGTTCGGACAATGTCAGAGAACAGACTCGCCGCCCCCCGCACGTATATTCCCTCAAGGAGTTCTTCCGGCACAGTCTTTGTGAGTTCATAAATCAGGTGTATCTCCCTGACCGGCTCTCCCCGAACTGAATCTGATGGAGTAACTGCATAGAGGATATCACCTTCTGTAATCTCATCTGCCCGCCGGATAGCCATTCCTTCATCTGTATGTACCGGTATACGGTGCTCTTTTGTGACGGAGAGCGAACGGCCGGTTGATGTCTTTATCCTGAGTAGTTCTCCGTCATCCGGGATCTTTCGCGTCACCTTTGTGACTCGCATCCAGCCCCTTGGGGTGAGAAGAGAGAGATCATCAGGGTGCAGGGTATCCCCGGAGAATACAAACTCATCAGCACGGATACTTCTGATGCGATTATCAGATTTCACCGGGATGACTGTGCCTCCGTCTATACAGAATGGGCGTGTCCCAAAATATTCCAGGTCATGGATATGCATATCCCCGGTGAGGTGAAGGTCAGCAAGCTCAGGGGGGAGCTGGAGAAGATACTGCTCTTTACTTATCTTGTCAGCCTTCTTCTTATGCGAGGTCTCGGCATTCTCCTGGAGATTGGAGTTATCCTTGGATTCAAACCCTCTCCCGACATCGATCAGGTGTGCGTCAAAGACCGGGGTTCCAACCCGTGTACAGACATTGCGGTAGTCAACCAGCCCCTCTTCAAGGAGGGTCATATTCATAATCTCACGGATGAGAGGGCCTGAGAGGAAGGTGAGGCCGAGCTTTTTTATTCTGCCCTCGACCTCACGTGCAATCCGCTCGGCAAGTTCGCGCTCCGCCCCTTCCCTGCCATAGAAGGTTCCAACAAGCCGCGTCTCCTGGAGAATCTGGTTTTCGATCTTTGATCGATCCCAGTCCATCATGTGGCCAAACGAAGTCCTGACCTTCGGCATGGCGGGCCGGAATGCCCCGTCGAGGGTCGACTGGCGTGTATCTTTCATTCGGCCTTCACCGTTTACACAATTCTTCGACAGAGTTCTGTACCTCTCCATCTTTGAAGAGCTCTTTTGAGGTGAGGTATTCCTCCCCGATCTGGAGGACCGGTGCCTCCATCACAAAGACCCCGTTCATCCGGAGATCGGTCAGCGCCTCGGGATCGTCCAGACTTCTTTCAGCATAGTCAACTCCCTTTATCTGGAGGTAATTCTTGAGTATTTCACAGTTTGGACAGACTTCAAGTGAATAGACGATGATATTTTTACTATCTGACATATGGAGTACCCCGGTGTGATGATCTATTGGTTCTGGCTAATTACCTACTTTGCCTTTTTGGAATATGAACTATCCTTTTTGTATACCACACCAGGTGAAACATTAACCTTCATCAACGCTGATTAACTGGGTAATTGCTATGGTCCGGCTGTTTATCGCAATTGATCTCAACGAATCGTGCCGGAAGACGTTGTCTTCCCTGCAAAACCCCCTCATCGGAGTGAAGGGAAGACTTGCAATCGTGGATCCCTCTCTTCTCCATATTACATTGAAATTTCTTGGAGAGGTGCCGGGTGATCAGATCCCTTCGATCATATCCGCGCTCAAAACCATCTCTTCTCCACCATATGAGATTGATATCCGGGGCATAGCATCCAATAATCCACGTCAGCCGCGTGTCATCTGGGCAGAGGTTGAGGATGGCGGCCGGAGCGCCCGGCTTGCCGGTACGATCGAATCTATCCTTGAACCTCTTGGATTTCCTCGTGAGCAGCGTCCTTTTCGTCCGCATATCACCCTTGCGCGGGTAAAGGCGTTTCATCCCGATATACCCGGTCAGCTCAAAGCGATCTCTCAATCGGAATTGCCAGGTTCTGCTCCGATGCCCGTTACATCCTTTCTTCTGAAGAAGAGTACCCTCACCCCACGCGGCCCAGTCTATGAGACCCTTGCCGAGGTGCAGCTGTGACCAGAACCTGTCTTGAAGAGGATGTCCTCTCACGGATCAGGCCGACACCTGAGGAGGTGCGCCACATCAGTACAATATCAGATGCGATCATCCGGTATCTCCGTGATACACATAACCGGCCTGCAATGGTCGTCGGTTCAGTGGCGCGGGGCACATTCGTCAGGGGGGATCGGGATCTCGATATCTTCATGCTCTTCCCTCCCGATCTTCCCCGCGATGAACTTGCCGAGGAAGGGATCAGAATCGCGCGGGATGTTGTCGATCACTTCGGGGGGACAGCTGTTGAGAAGTATGCCGAACACCCGTACCTGAATGCCCATCTCTATGATCTCGATTGCGATCTCGTCCCCTGCTACCATGTCGCTTCGGCAAGGGAGATCAAGAGCGCGGTTGACAGAACGCCATTTCATACCCTCTACATCACACCACGCATTCCATCTCTTGTCGATGATGCTCTCCTGTTAAAACAGTTCACAAAAGCAGGCGGTGTCTATGGATCCGATCATATGACGGAGGGCTTCTCAGGATATCTCTGCGAACTCCTCATCCTTTATTATGGCGGATTCCGGCAGCTCATTGAAGCGGCGTCGGCATGGCGGCCCGGGTGTCTCATCGATCCCGAGGAGCACCGGACCCGCTCATTTGATGAACCGCTTGTGGTGGTCGATCCGACGGATCCCAACCGGAATGTCGCTGCCGCCCTCTCACTTGATCGGATGTGCGAGTTCATTGAGCTTGTCCGGGGATATCGTGACGCACCTTCCGACGCCTTCTTCACCTGCCGACAGCCCGTCTCCTTCTCAAAAAATCAGCTCCGGGTGGCTCTTGAGGAACGGGGAACAGCACTCTATATGCTATCATTTCCAACCCCGGCATATGTCCCCGATACCGTCGTCCCACAACTCAGGAAGAGCCTTACTGCAATAACAGATCTCCTCGAACGGAACGGTTTCCATATGAACCGGACTGATTGTTTCATGGGAGAATCCGTATCTTTCCTCCTCTTTGAACTCTTTAATGAGGCTGTGGCGCCGGTCGTCCGGCATATCGGGCCCCCTGTCTGGAATGGAGAGAACGCCGGGAAATTTGTGAGGAAGTACCTTGATGAATCGCCCCTCTCCGGACCGTTCATTGAGGAAGGGCGGTATGTGGTCGAGATACGACGGCCATATACAAAAGCGGTAGATCTCCTCTCCTCAGAGGCCCTCCTCCATGCTGCCCTTGGAAAGCATGTCAGAAAGTCAATGATGGGGGGGTGGGATATCAGGAGTGGTTCGGATTGCTGGGATGAGGATCTTAGCGGTTTCTTTGCAGCCTTCTTTGAGCGCTCAGGTCCCGGAATCCGGATAATGAGGCTTGGGAGGGAATAGAAGGAATGGATCAGATCAGCGTCAATCAGCATACCCTCCGCGTCTCCTGGTTCTATCTTCTGCTCTGGATCGCCTCAGCCTCAGCCCTTACTATTCTCCTTGTGATGCGGAGTCCATACTGGCTTGCTCCACTCCCTGGCCTTGTCTTTCTCTACATGTGGTTCATGCTTGTGACCCTCTACCCACGATCGGTTCACCCCGGTGAAACAGATATCACTCTTCTGATGACGGGGTCAGGGAGGGAGCGGCACATCCCCCTCTCAGCCCTCCGGGTGAATGAACAGGAACACCATGTTGAGATCAAATCCGCATCCGATGGGGGAAAGAGGAAGTATCTTCTCTCAAAAAAGGATCTCTCCCCGGAGGTGGCCGACTATCTTCGCAGTCGCTCACAACGTCCTCCCCGAAATCGAAGACGGTGATTGGTGGCCATATGGTCATCTCCTACCCGAAGGTATGAAGGGTCGCTGCAATGAAGATAAGTCCCCCAAGTGTCGTGTTGATAGCCGGGAGATACCAGTATACCTTCTCAATGTCGTGGTCTCTCTTCAGGAGGAGCAGGAGCGGAACTGCAGGGTAGATCAGGACAAGGAAAGCTGCCGGGTGTATTCCTGAAGCAGGTATGACGATCATGGAGAGCCCCGTCCAGAAGAGGAGGCAGAGGATGAGTGATGGCCGCTCTCCCAGCGTAACCGCCGTCGTCCGGAGCCCTGCCTTTGTATCATACCCGATATCAGGAATGGCAGAGAAGAGATGCATGGCAGCGATATGGAAGAATCCTGCAAGGATAAGGAACCATGGCGGCAGAAACCCTGATGCAAGGTAATAGCCGAAGATACCCGGCATGATATAGAGCATGTTTGAAGCAAAGTCGATACCGGGGATCTCTTTAAACCGGAGGGGCGGGGCACTATAGAAGAAGGAGAGGAAGAGGAACGAGGCGAAGATCAGCTGTGCCGTCAGGTCTGCCTGGGTGGCAAGGAGGATGAGACTGATGCCTGTAACAACTGCGAGGAGGGAGAAGAGACCCTTTTCATCCTTCTTTTCCAATCGATACTCCTGGGCATCTTTCTTTGGATTATTCTTGTCTGTCTCCTGGTCAAAGTAGTCATTGACGCCATAAATGAAGATATTGGCGGGGATGAAGAAGTAGAAGAGATAGATCATATATTCCGGACGAAGGAACGCCTCCCAGGATCCCATTCCAAGGGCGAATCCGACAACGTAGGTCCCGCCGGTGTATATCCAGAACCGTATCCTGGAGATGCGTAGAGCGAGGGAGAGAATGTTCTCAGACATCACTCTTCACTCTTTCGGGAGCAGAGCCATGGAGCGGCTCCACAGGCTCTTCTGGAAGATATCGCAATGGTGTTTCCGAGGGCAGTTGCGACGATCCGGGGAACTGAAGGCTTCACCTTTCGTTCATAGACGATTGAGGGCCGCTTTTGGATCACCCGGGCAGTCCAGGTGTACATATCCGATGCCGTCTTCACCGGAATAAGGGAGCGGGCGGGAATTGAAAAGTACCCGTCTTCTGCCTCTTTCTGCCAGATCTCATACCTCGCGATCTGCTTTTGCAGAAATGCGTCGAATGCCAGAGGTTTGTCCCTGACATACCCCTCATCAAGACTGGCAAGCCCGAACTGCTCAAGTTCCTCCATCGGGAAATAGAGCCTTCCCAATCTGATATCTTCGGGGATGTCCCTGATAAAATTGATATACTGCATTGCTCTTCCAAGGAGGCGTGCGGCATGATCCGATCTCTCCGGGAGTCTCAGGACCCGTGCCATCATCAGGCCGACAACCTCGGATGATCCATAGAGATACCGGAGAAGATCCTTCTCAGTTTCATACTGGCTGACGGTAATATCCATCTCCATGGATCTGAGGAAGGCATCAATCCATCCGGGTTCAAACGAGAGGCGGTGGGCAAGATTTACAAACCCATCAATGACCACATTCCCGGTCACCTCACCGGAAGCGGCTCTCCGGTAGCTATCGACGAATGCATAAAACGCCTCCGTATCCTGAGGGATGGCATCTACATAGTCATCTGCCACCCGGACGAAGCTGTAGAGGATGAAGACATCTCTTCTGATCTCGCGGGGAAAGAAGAGTGTACTGTAAAAATACGTCCTGCTTCCTCCATGGAATATCGATAGTAATGTCGTATCCATTCATATCCTCGTTATCTCATCTTTTTGGTGATATCTCCGGCAATTATCTGTGACGAGATCAGCGTCATCGGAACGCCGATCCCGGGATGGGTGTACTGGCCGGTATAGTAGAGGTTTTTGACCTTCCTGCTCTGGTGTGCCGGCCGCCAGAGGGCTGTCTGGAAGAGGGAATGCGTCAGGCCAAGTGCCGTGCCCCGATATGCATTGTACCGCTCCTCAAAGTCTCCCAGGGCAAAGATCCTCTTCGTCACGACCGCATCTCTGATATTCTCTTTGGTTGTTGCTTCGATATGATCGATGATCTGGTTGTAGAATCTCTCCCGAATCTCCGGCGAGTCCGGGATGCCGGGGGCAAGGGGGACGAGGATGAAGAGTGCCTCTCCATCTTCGGGGGCCGCAGATGCATCGGTCTTTGACGGGACATTCACATAGTATGACGGGCTCTCGGGCCAGTCTGCCTGTGCAGGATCGAAGATGCGGTGGAAGTTCTCCTCCCAGTCTTTATCGAGGAAGAGGGTATGGTGCGCAAGAGACGGTACTTTTTTATTTACACCAAGATAGACGACAAATGCGGACGGGGCTATCTCCCGCTTCTTCCAGTACTTCTCGGGATACGTGGCATATTGCGGCTCGAGTAATGCGGTCTCGGCATAGGGGTAATCTGCATTGACGATAACGATATCTGCTTCGTATGTCCCCTCCGGGGTGGTGACACCCGTTGCCACACCGTCCCTGACATCTATCGAGGTGACGGGTTCATTGAACCGGAAGGATGCACCATACTGGCTGGCGAGATCATAGATCCCGTCAACGACCTTCCGCATACCGCCATCCGGGTACCATACCCCCATACTCAGATCGATGTAGGACATCATATGGTAGAATGCAGGTGTATTCTTTGGGGAGCTTCCGAGGAACCCGACTGAGTACTGGACGATCCTGCGTGCTTCATCGCTTGAAAAACGCTTTTTGACGAAGGAGTCAAGGCTTTCAAAGATATGGAACTTCCTCCCTTCAAGGATCATATGGGGATCGAACATATCAAAGATGGATCGATAGTCCCGGTACAGCATCTGCCCGATTGCAAGGTCGTACTTCTCTTTTCCTTCGCTGAGGTATCTTCTGAGTTTCTCACCCCCATCCTTCTCAAATGTATCAAATAAGGCGATGTTTTTTGATACATCCGATGCGATGTCGATGGTCGGACCTTCTTCGAAGTAGATCCTGTAGGACGGATCGAGGCGATCCAGATGATAGAAATCCTCTGGCTTTTTCCCAAACTCCGCAAAGAACTTCTCATAGACATCCGGCATCAGATACCATGACGGCCCCATATCAAATGCAAAGTCCCCGTCTCTGTGAGTACTTGCCCTTCCCCCGGGCTGTTCATTCTTCTCGATGACGGTGACATCACATCCCTCTTTGGCAAGCAATGCAGCGGCTGAGAGTCCACCGCATCCTGCTCCAACAATGACCAGTTTCATTTCTGCCCGCTCCTCTTTTATAATTGGGTGTTTATCTTTCTTTTATAGACTATACGTGCCTATCCTCCTAATAAAACTATTTTTTGGGGGTGTCTTGTGGAGTTTCAGTATATGGATAGAAGGGGAGTTGTCTTGTCATATGCAGCAGGGTGATAAGGAGTATACATCCGATAATGAACGGGATGAGCAATCCGGCATACAGGAGGTACCCGGTCCATAATGCAATGATCAGAAGAAGGCTTGATGCCATACCGATTGCGATCGGTCTCTGTTCCATCAGTCTCTCTCGCATCCCGAGATAGAGTATTCCGGAGTAGATGAGTCCTGTCAGCAGCCAGCCGAGGAAGTTGATAGCCGGAACCCCATAATACACGCCTCCACCAGGCCATATCCAGAGCCCTGCATGGACAATTGCGGGATCGATGGCAAGATCGATGAGGACGAGCAGGAGGGCACTCCCTGTGATCAGGCGCCAGGGATGCGTCCCTGCAAGATGTGAGGCGATTGTAAAAGCACCAAGGAGTATTGGGAGATAGGCGAATGCAACGGTGAGAGGAACGAGATCAAAGAGCCGCAGTCCAAGATCATCCGAATAATGGAACTCGCCATAGGGCAGGCCTGTAACAATAGCCTGCGCCTCAATGATGAGAGGAATGATGCTGAGGATAATCAGAAGCAGGATACCTCTGCCAAATCCGGCTTCCTTACAGAGGATATAATATGAGGGCAGGGCCATCGCGATGATAAAAAGCCCGGAGATCGCTGGAATATTGATATCTGTATCGAATCGAATAACCAGAAATCCTGCGAGAAACAGAATCACTGCTGTAATCATCAGGGCTGTTGTGAGATCTCTTCGTATCATGCACGGATACTATCCCCTGATGATAAAAAGGATTTCCGGGTGGCTGATACTATCCCCGTGGGATCCCTCGTGCCGCCTTCTTTGCGGCAAGAGACTCAATCGGCTGCTGGTCAATCGTCTCATCTACAATAAGTGCCCCGGCAGCCACTGCGGAGTGAACAAACGCCTCTCCAACCCCGCTCCTGATGATGAGTGTCGTATAGCCATCCGGTGATCCGATTGCGCCTGCCGAGATGTCGGCGTCCCTGGCGGTTAAATCCGTGCAGATCGTACATCCCGGCCGGATCGCCTCCTCCAGTTCCTTCAGGGGGATCCTGATCACTTCTCCATCCGTCTTTGTCACATCGAGGCCGCCTTTGACATTAAGCCTCTCAATATCATACGGCCTGAGCTGATGGCGCCTGCCAAGAATATCCCCGACAAGATGGTCGTAATCAAATGTCTCGGTACAGAAGAGACCCAGCACGAGCCGTATTGAACGGGCGTATGGCCGGACAAGATCGTTGTCGCTCTTCCTCATCAGGGAAATCGCCTCAGTCACACAGGGGAGGCCGATGACAGCGATACGTCTGCATTTTTTCTTGAGGACGGCTTCTTTCAATGCAGCGAGGAGGGGCACCCACCAGGCGTACCTGCTCCCTGCATGCCGGATGAGCTCCCCCGCTGAAGTGATGACAACCGACTGTGGCTGAAGCGTAAACCGGTCTTCTGTAACAGTCACAACGGCATCTATCATATCATTCTCCAATGCATGGGCGAGAATCGCCGTCACCGCACCACCGCTCTGCTTGTGGGGGATCTCGGCTCCGGCCTTTGCAGCAATGACTGACCGGTACTCGCCAAGGAGACCGCGGCCCTGTATTGTTCCTACTCGTGGACAGACGGCATAACATGCGCCGCAGGGCACTCTGTCAACAACCTCTTTACAATAGAACCTGTTCTCCGGACAGATGGTCTGCTCGGAGCAGAAGATGATAGCGTCGGCCGGACAGACCGCCACACAGGCACCACATCCGGAACAGCGCCCTGTCTTCCATACGTCTCGCTGCAGGTCCTCAAAACTACTTCCTGACACCACACTCACTCCCATGTATATTTATTTGCAAACGGCCGGCCGCTTGCAGGGGTTATCCTCGTATATCTATCTTCGATGAGAGGGGCCGGATCGAGAGAAAATCGCTCGGCATACCGCCTGATGAAGGGGATAATCCTGGCTTTGTCCTCCTCTGTCGCTTCGGCCTTCTTTGCACCGACACCAAGGAGGCGTTCAGGAACGTCACCCCTGATGAATATCTCGCCTCCATGGATCCCTGACCCGATTCCGCGATCCGGCAGGACTCTCTTCTCCTGCAATCCAAGGATGATGACAAGTCCTCCTGCCATATATTCACCGAGGAAGGCGCGTGCATTCCCTCCAACAATCAGGACCGGGCGGTGATCGCCGTATTCCTTCATATGGATCCCGCCACGGTACCCGATATCGTCACGAACCATCACCATCCCTCCCCGCATCGAATGGGCTGTAGCGTCACCCGAGCTGCCATGAATGATGATCTCTCCTGCATCCATGGTGTTCCCCGGTGCATGGTCGCAGTTGCCGAAGACCTCAACGGTTGGGCCACTCATAAACATCCCGAGATCCCCTCCGGGGATGCCATGAACAGTGATGCTAACATCCCCCCTCAGCCCATCTGCGATGAACCGCTGGCCAAGGACATTCTCGATCCGAATCTTTGAGACACCGTCCCTGACAGCAGATCGGATCGCCTTGTTGAGGGGCGTGTAGTGCATCTCGTCTGCATCGATTATGATCTCCTTCTCCATACCTATGCCCCCACCGGCTTGACATCAAGGACGTTCATCATCGCTTCATCAAGCAGATATGCCCTGAGCCGATCACGGTTTCCACGCAGGCTCTCGATACTGTTAATCCCGGCAGCTCCCATCAGCTCGCTGATCTCAAGCGTCCAGCCTTTGAAGAGGTTGGCGACATGCTGCCACTCGACATCCGGATTCAGGCGGTTCGTCAGTCCGGGCATCTGGGTTGCGATACCCCACGGACATTGCCCGCGATAACATGTGCCACAGACCCTGCACCCCATCGCGATCAACGCAGCCGTCCCGATATAGATGGCATCAGCTCCGAGCGCGATCGCCTTTGTCACATCGGCGGCGTCACGGATGCCTCCGGAGGCGATGATCGAGATCTCATTTCTGATACCCTGTGATCTCAGCTTCTGATCGACTGCTGCTATGGCGGCCTCGATAGGGATGCCGACATGATCCCGGAATACGCGTGGTGCGGCCCCGGTCCCTCCCCTGAATCCGTCAATGACGACGGCATCGGCGGACGAACGCGCTATTCCGGATGCGATGGCGGCGACATTATGAACTGCGGCAATCTTCACAAATATTGGCTTCTTCCACTCCGTCGCCTCTTTCAGGGAATGAACAAGCTGTTTGAGATCCTCTATCGAGTAGATGTCATGATGGGGTGCAGGACTGATTGCATCGCTCCTCTCCGGGATCATCCTTGTCTGTGAGACATCAGGGCCGACCTTCTCCCCGGGGAGGTGGCCGCCGATACCCGGCTTAGCCCCCTGGCCTATCTTAATCTCGATGGCCGCTCCCCGTTCCAGATAGTCGATATCGACACCGAACCGCCCTGAAGCGACCTGGACGATCATACTTTCCTGGTACTGCCGGAGTGCCGGGTGTAATCCCCCCTCACCGGTTCCCATGAATGTTCCCTGATCAGCAACTGCCCGTGCCATCGAGAGCTGGGCGTTCAGGCTGATCGCCCCGTAGCTCATATGCCCGATCATGATCGGGGTATCGAGGCGGAGATTTGGTGCAAGAGTTGTTTTGAGTTCAACATCCCCGTTCTCCTTCCGCTGAATATCCAGCCTTCGCGGCTTCTTCCCTATATAGGTCCGCAGCTCCATCGGTTCACGGAGGGGATCGATACTCGGGTTCGTCACCTGGCAGGCGTCAAGGAGCAGGCGGTCGAAGATGCTTGGGAGATCCTGGGCATTTCCCATTCCGGCAAGGACGATCTTCCCGGTCCGGGCCTGATTATATATCGCCTCACGCGCCTCCCTGCTCCAGAGAGGATGCCTCCTGTAGTCGATCGGTTTCTCCTCGATGGTTATTGCATCACGCGGGCACATCGCAACACATCGGTGACAGGCAACGCATCGGCGCGAATCGATATGGATCTTCTCGCCTTCAAGGCGATATGTTCCATATGGGCAGTTTTCGATGCACCGCTCGCAGAGCATACACTCGTCGGTATCAATCCTGACCTTGAACTTCATCGGTATTGATCCAAGACTCATATCCTGACCCTCCCGATGACCGGCTCACCGGCTTTTGGCATCCATACCCGGTCAAGATTCGGCTCCATCCGCCTGATTGCCGCTTCCTCGCTTGATATGTATAAACGGTCACCCGATTCGGCAGCGATGAGAGGCCGGAGCTTGATCCGATCGGTAAAACCTACGATCCCCTCGGCTGTTGCAACAACGATGGCAAAGGGTCCGTTCATCAAGGCAGATCCATAGGTCAGGCGGATCGCCTGGCTCAGCTTCTGCTGATCCTCCGGCATCGAATCGATCTCATCCCAGAACGGGGGGGCGAACGCCCGGACCATCAGATCCTCGGGAAGTCGATGCTTTCTGCCGAGGAGGTCACAGAGGTATGCGACGACCTCGGTATCGGTAAACATCGTACACCGATACCCGTAGCTTTCAATATACCGGCGGTTTGTGCCATACGAGGTGATCTCACCGTTATGCACCACACTCCAGTCAAGGAGGTTGAAGGGGTGTGCTCCCCCCCACCATCCTGATGTGTTTGTTGGATAGCGGTTATGGGCAAGCCAGATATACCCTTCATATTTATCGATCTGGTAAAAGTCTGCCACCGCTTCTGGCCAGCCCGATGCCTTGAAGACGCCGATATTCTTCCCTGATGAGAAGACTATCGCACCGGGAATTGTCGTGTTGATCTGCATGACGAGCTTCATGACAATATCCTCGTCAGGGGTCCTGCTTCCCGGCATCAGGGATATATCGGGTTTGAAGAAGTACCGCCATGGGATGTGGGTTCGTCTGAGATCGGGCTGTTCAACGGTTGGGATCTCCTCCTGGTCTTCGATGTGACCCCATTTTCTGAGGATCTCATCGACTGCGACCTTCGGCTCCACAAGGTTATCAAAGAAGATATGAAGTGCATAGTAGTCTGCATAATCGGGATATACACCGTATGCAGCATAACCGGCCCCTTCACCACTTCCCCGCTCATCCATCAGAGAGAGGGCCTTTTTAATGCTGGATCCATCCATCCCGGACCTGGATCTGTCTATGACACTGATAATTCCACACATTGGTCATCACACGAGGCTGAATATAACCTCATTATCTGGTGTCTATATGGTTGTTCCATTAACTATTTATAGTAATCAGTAGAAGTAATCTTCCATATGACAGGAGACAGTGTGTCCAGAATCCTGGAAAAGATTGAGGAAGACAGGGTGCAGTTCATCCGTCTTCAGTTTACTGATATCCTTGGGATGTCAAAAAATGTTGCTATCCCTGCGAAGCAGGCTGAGAAGGCACTGACCGATGGGATAAGCTTTGACGGGTCCTCTATCCAGGGCTTTGCCAGGATTGAGGAGTCTGACATGGTCTTAAAGCCGGATATCTCGACCTATCAGATCCTTCCATGGCGATCAGAGAAGAATCGTGTTGCCCGATTCATCTGCGATGTCTATACTCCAAAAGGAGTTCCATTTGAGGGTGATCCACGATATATCCTCAGGAAACAGGTTGAAGAAGCCAAAAAAATGGGGTATATCTTCAACACAGGCCCGGAGCTTGAGTTCTTCCTCTTCCGGCAGCAGAATGGGCAACCATCCCTTGACTTCCAGGATGTCGGAGGGTACTTCGATCTCGCGCCGACGGATCTTGCAGAGGATGTCCGGCGGGATATCATCATCGCTCTCACTGAAATGGGCTTTGATATCGAGGCGTCCCATCATGAGGTGGCGAAATCCCAGCATGAGATCGACTTCAAGTATGGTGATGCCCTCACGACGGCAGATAATGTCATCACCTTCAAGTATGCAACAAAGACAATTGCTCTGCAGAATGGGCTCCATGCAAGCTTCATGGCAAAGCCAATCTTTGGAATCAATGGTTCGGGAATGCATACCAACTGTTCCCTTGGAACACCGGATGGACAGAATGCATTCTATGATCCTGATGCGCCAAAGCAGCTATCAGAGAC
>SL_3KL_010_SEDDRAFT_10001865_pt1 | contig 19275 bp, 19 predicted proteins | sample SodLakKL_010_SED_2_FD_10381 | JGI IMG/M metagenome (IMG submission 10381) | reverse complement strand
AGTCAATCCCCCTGGTTTTGTTGACCATCGGTCGATTTCACATGCAATATACTGTTCATTTGGCAATATTTTCCCGATGTGAAATTCATGTCTTTTTGTGTTTCTCAGTGATATGGGGATTCATATATAAATTAATTAGTGTCTGTCGATAATGTCAGCCTGCTGCGTTACGCCTGTCAAAAAAAATTTAAACTCTAAATATTAAGATTTCCCGGTATGCCCGAATCCTCCAATTCCTCTTTCAGATTCATCCAATTCTTCTGATTCCAACCATTCAACCTGGATACATCTTTGGATTATCATCTGACAAATCCTGTCACCATTACAAATAACAAAATCATCATCCGATAAATTAACAAGTATAACTTTAATTTCTCCCCTGTAATCGGCGTCAACTGTTCCCGGTGAATTCAATACTGTTACTCCGTGCTTCAACGCAAGTCCACTTCTGGGACGGATCTGGGCTTCATATCCTTTAGGCAATTCAATAAAAATACCTGTTGGAATGAGTGCCCTCTCATTAGGTTTTAAAATAACCTGACCGGAAATAAAGGCACGCAAATCCATTCCAGCAGAATATACAGTTTCATAAGCAGGTAAAGGATTAGTTGAAATATTTCTAATTTTAACATTCATAATAAAAAAACAGACTTGATGATAATAATTTAACTCTTTAAAATTTCAGATAATTTTCCTCTCTCATTAATAATTACAATGACTGTAAAAATAACAATAAATAAAGTGTTTAATGTCAAACGGTAAAAATTGCCTTCTATTTTTATTATCTCAGAAATAAGGTAAAATCCAATACCGCAAATAAGATAAAAGAGAATCATCTTAACATTGTAGGGTATCTGAAAATACATTCGCCCAACAAAGTAAGAAAGAAGGACCATAAATGAATAAGAGAGAAGATGTCCCCAGGCAGATGCCATATAACCGTAATGTGGAATTAAATAATAATTTACAAGAATTGTGACTAATGCACCACAGAAAGCAAATACAGCTCCAAATACAGTAAGTTCACGCAATTTATACCATACAGATAAATTGAAATAAATACCAAGCATAAGATTCCCTAACAAAATTACAGGAACAACCTTAATACCCTCATGATAATCTGAACCTATAATATGCTTAAATAAATCAATATATAATGCAATAATTAAAAAAACGAAAACACCGGCAATAACGAAATAATAAAGAACCGTTGCATAAAGAACTTTGCTGTTTTTATTCTTTTCCTGGCTGAAAAAAAAAGGCTCTGAAGCATATCTGAACATTTGAATAAACAGTGTCATAAGAACTGCAATCTTCACATTAGCACCATAAATACCGATCTGTTCCAATGCATCTACATCTGCTGGTAAACGATGTCTTAACATTATCCTGTCCAGAACTTCATTAACAGTACCTGCCAGCCCGGCAATAAGTAAAGGAAAAGCATAGAATAACATAGATTTTAAAAGGCGCATGGAAAATTTATAGCCGGAAGAAACAATATCTTTTAAAAACCATAATAAAGTAAGACAAGAAGCTATAAGATTGGAAATAAATACATAACCGACTCTAAAATTTTCATCATAAAGATTGCCTATAAATCCAATATTAATCTCATTTTCTAAAAACCAGGGAATAATTAAAAGGAAGAAAATATTAAAAAAAACATTTATGCATATATTAAAAAGCTTAATCAATGCAAATTTCAATGCACTATTCCTTAATCTTAATCTCGCAAAAGGAATTGAAGCAACAGCATCTACAGAAAGAACCATCCCAAGTAACAACACAAAAATCTTCTGATCTTCGTATCCTATCTTCAGAGCAATTTGAGGATAGAAAAACCATATTAATAATGTGAATATTACAGATGTAAATATAATTGATTTAAGAGCAGTAGAATAGACAAGATCAGGCTCGTTACTTTTTGAAGAAAACCTGAAGAACGCAGTTTCCATTCCATACGTAAGGATAATAATGAAAAATGCTACGTAAGCATATAGCTCATTTACAATTCCATATTCTGCAGCATCAGTAAATATCCGCGTATAAAAGGGAACGAGAAGAAAATTGATTATTCTTGCTCCTACACTGCTAAAGCCATAAATAACAGTTTGACCGGCTAGTTGCTTTAATGGATTCAATTTTTCGGATTCTTTTAATATGCATCAATATAGATGGTCGCAAAAATATTCAAATCATCCTTAATTCTTTTTATAAATATGGAAGTAATTTTATTAGCCTGTTCAAGATTATAATCGCCTGGCAATCTTATATGAAAAGTTAATTCAGTATGGTTTCCGTATCTGTGTATGTGAAAATGATGAAGATGCAGATCGCTGTTATATACATGCCTGCTAATTTCATCTATTTTATCAATTAGCTCTTTATCAGGTATTTCTCCTAAAAGAGGACTGATACTTTCATTTACAATTCTATATGCAAGCAATAATATCATTACAGAAACAAAAATGCCAAGTGCACCATCAATCCACCATATATAATCTCCAAGAAATATTCCGGCAAGTATAATCGCACTGGTAATTGCATCAGATCTGTGGTGCCATCCATCAGCATCAAGTGATTTTAATTTATCTTTTGATCCGGCTGAAAATGAAATCTGAGCCATAAACTCTTTGGTTATAAGAGAAAAAATTGTTGCAATTATTGCAATAGGGCCATATATAACAGTTTCTCCCGCAATAATTTTAGAAATTGATTCGTAGAAGAAATTTAAAGAAATCAAAACCAAAATCAAGCCTATTATCAGAGAGGCAATGATTTCAGCACGCCCATGCCCGAAAGGGTGATCCTTGTCTGCGGGCTTTGCTGATATATATATGCCAATTAAAAGAACCACCGAAGAAACAGAATCCGATAAGGTATGCCATGCATCAGCAATCAATGCCACGGATCCGGTAATAATTCCGGCCCAGAGTTTAATTGTAAACAATACAACATTTCCAATTATTGAAAAATATCCGGCAAATTTGCCGGTGATATATTTATTTTCAGGAATAAATTGCATCAATAATTTATTTTAAAACTACAAAAGAAAGTGATTTTTTTAGTTTGTAAAATTAAATTTAAGTATTCGATCTACCATTTATTAAATATTTTAATAAATAAAGGGATTAAATGTTAAACCTTTAAATAATAATGCTTTGCAATTACTATATACAGATGGTTCATGAAAACTACCTAATATTCTGCCACAGTGCAACATAACAAAATAAACAGAATCCAGAATGTGGAATGTAGAAAGTCAATCATCGGTTGATTCTCATGAATTGATAAATTCTTTGACCAGGTTAACATTTCAAAAAGAATTTAATAGTTAATATGTAATCGACAAAATCAATTTTTTTTCATGCGTCTGTGTGTAATTTTACGCAGAAAAAATTTAATGTATATTTGTAATTTTGAAAAACTTAAAGATTATGATCACAGGTATGAGACCAATAATTTATGCGGCCCTTATATTCCTGTTCTTTGCTTTTACTTGCAAACCCAACCGATCAGGAATTATGGAAAATAATACAATTGTACGGATAGAAACTTCATTTGGAAATATTGACATTCTCCTTTATGATGAAACCCCGGATCATCGTGATAATTTCATAAAGCTTGTAAATGATGGATTTTATAATAACTTATTATTTCACAGGGTCATTGAAAATTTCATGATCCAGGGTGGTGATCCTCTTTCACGTGATGCAGAAGAAGGTACTCAAATCGGATCAGGTGGCCCGGGTTATACTATTCCCGCAGAAATTCACAATCATATTTTTCATAAAAAGGGAGCACTGGCTTCAGCCAGACTAGGCGATAATGTGAATCCTGAGAGAGAATCATCCGGTTCACAATTTTATATCGTCCATGGAAATGTTATTTCGCAATTTCAACTTGACGAAATGGAAAGCAAGATAAATGATCAGCAAAAGCAACAATTTGCNTCTCAACTATTCAGAGATCTTGAAAGAGAATATCTAAATAAAGATACTGAACCTGATTACCACACTATTAATGAACAGGTATCAAACCTGGTAAAAGAGCACTTTAACGAAACACAACTTTTTAAATTTTCAGATGAACAAATTGAAGCTTATACAACTATCGGTGGTACTCCGCATCTGGACAGGGCATATACAGTTTTTGGCGAAACAATTGAAGGTTTTGATGTAATTGATAAAATTGCAGCTGTCGAAACTGGTAGTGGATCAAGACCTTTAAGTGATGTTATTATCAAAAGAATAACAATATTAAATTGACAATGCAGGATAAAATAGACAAATTATTTAAAGAAGCACAACTTTATTCTATTGACAATAATTCAGAACTTGAGAGCTTCAGGATCAGGTTTCTGAGCAAAAAAGGGATAATTTCAGACCTGTTTGAACAATTTAAGCAACTTCCTTCGTCAGAAAAAAAGGAGGCAGGGAAGATTCTTAATGATCTTAAAAAGTTTTTACAGGATAAATATGACAGTTCTGCAAAAATCATTCAAAAAAAGCGTGATTATCAGATTAATTTTGACCTAACACTGCCATCTGAGCATATCGCCTCAGGAAGCCGTCACCCAATATCTGTTGTAAGGAGAGAAATAATAGAAATATTTGGCAGAATCGGTTTTACCATATCAGAAGGTCCTGAAATTGAAGATGACTGGCATGTTTTTTCTGCGCTGAATTTTCCCGAAGAACATCCTGCACGTGATATGCAGGATACATTCTTCATAAAAACAGATCCGGATATACTTCTTCGCACTCATACATCATCTGTTCAGGTCAGGGTAATGGAATCAGTCAGCCCTCCTATTAGGACCATTTCTCCCGGAAGGGTTTTCAGAAATGAAGCAATTTCAGCAAGATCCCACTGTATTTTTCACCAGGTTGAAGGCCTTTATATAGATGAAAATGTATCATTTGCAGATCTAAAACAAACCCTTGAATATTTTGCTAAAGAACTTTTCGGAGAGAATACCAGAATACGTTTAAGACCTTCATTTTTTCCCTTCACAGAACCATCCGGAGAAATGGATGTATCATGTACTTGCACTGGTAAAGGGTGCAGGTTATGTAAATATACCGGCTGGCTTGAGGTACTTGGTTGTGGTATGGTAGATCCAAATGTACTTAAATCATGCAATATTGATCATGTAAAATATACCGGATTTGCCTTCGGACTTGGTATTGAAAGAATTGCTCTGCTCAAGTATGATATTAAGGATATCAGGCTCTACTTTGAAAACGATATTCGCTTTCTTAACCAATTTTCTGGAATTATATAACCAATGTACATGAATTTTAGAAATTAAATGATCTTAATTTCATATGTCATTTCGATGCTTTTTTTGTAAACAGCACTAACCCCACAGTATTTGTCTTGAGAAAGTTCAATGGCTTTCTTAATTTTCCCCTCCTGCAGATCATCCCCCTTAAATTCGTATATTATGTGAATCTTATGATATTTTTTCGGAAGTTCTTCAGTCTGATCAGCTATAATCTTCATATTGAAATATTCCGGGTAAATCTTCATCTTTTTCAATATAGAAACCACATCAAGTCCGGAACAACCACCAAGTGATGCAAGCATTAAAGGTTTAGGTCGGGGTCCGCTATTTCTGCCTCCTCTTTCTTCATCAAGATCCATCATAATACGGTGATCTTCAATTATTGCTTCAAAGCTTAGATCACCATTCCATTTAACATCTACAACTGATTGCATATCTCAACATATTTAAATTATTTTATTAAATTTACAAATTTAGCTCTTAATTTGTTCATATCATAATATCAACATTATGAAGCATTCAACCGGATTCACTTCATGTGAAAACTGTTCAAATAAATTCGACAATATTTTCAAGCATCTTACTCCTGAAGAACACGAAATGATATCGCTTGATAAAAATTGTGAGCCTTACAAAAAAGGTTTGGTTATTTATCATGAAGGTAACAGAATTTCAGGATGTTACTGTGTTAGCAGCGGAATTATTAAAATTTATAAAACCGGCATTGACGGTAAAGAACAGATTATTGCCTTTGCCAAAAAAGGAGATATCATTGGTTTCCGCTCGGTACTTAGCGGAGAAGTAGCCTGCACAACAGCAAAAGTTATCGAAGATTCACATCTTTGTTTTATCCCGGGCGATACTCTTATTCAACTTTTTAAACAAAACGGAAATTTTTCAATGGATTTGATGCAACTTGCATGCAAGGAACTTGGAGTTGCTAATGCTTATATAACTGATATTGCACAAAAAACAGTAAGAGAAAGACTTGCTGAAGTACTTCTTATTCTAAAGGATAATTTTGATATTGATAATGAAAAATTCCTTCAGATTACACTTACAAGAGAAGAACTGGCTAATATTGTCGGTACGGCAACCGAATCTGTAATTAGGCTTCTTTCTGAATTTAAATCAGATAAACTAATAGAACTTCATGGCCGAAAAATCAAACTTCTGGATATAAACGGACTTAAAAAAGCAGGTAACCTTTTTTAGTATCTGTAGATTGGTGGTACACTACATGAATCTTTTATTTACTATAACATGAACAAATAATCCGGCCAGTATAAGTATCCCGCTTGTGATCAAAATGCTGTTACTTGTCACTTCCCGGAACATTCCATATACCAGCAAAGCTATTGCAATTATAAATATAATTATGCCGAGATTTTGAATTATCTGTTTCATTTCTCCTGGTTATAGTTAGTAAAAGGTTTTTGGAAAATATTTTATGTTTACTGTTAAAAAAGTTGTTTTCATGTTAATTAAACTGATCCAAAATTAACCAATAATTTTCAATTTAATTAACATGAAACTCTAAAATCTATGTTATCTGACAAATTTATTAACTTAATTCCTCATCAACCATATATATAAACCTATAATTATATCTGTCTATAATGTCAGTTTCTTTATAAGATACTGGTTACACTTCATGAGCATTCAACAGCTTGAAAAGAATATTAATCGTTATATGGATCTGTAACATATTATGTTTAAAATTTATAATTGTCCTATATACCTGGTAATATCCTTGATAATATTTCTCACAAAAGATAATGAAATATATTACAATTTTTTATTTGTTAAAATAGCAGATTTTGGCTGTTTTTTTGCTCCTTTCCCATATGCCTGTATCCAACTTCCGTAATTTCCCTGCCCCTGGGGGTTCGTTTTATATACCCTTCTTTTATCAGGAAAGGTTCATAAACTTCTTCTATTGTACCAGGATCTTCACCGATAGAGGTAGCAATTGTTGAAATCCCAACGGGGCCACCATTGAATTTTTCAATAATAGACAAAAGGATCCGGTTATCCATTTCATCAAGACCGTTCTTATCAATGTTCAAAGCTTCAAGGGAATATCTTGCAATTTTCATATCTATGGCCCCGTCTCCTTTTACTTGTGCAAAATCTCTTACTCTCCTAAGTAAAGCATTAGCTATTCTGGGAGTTCCCCGGCTTCTTCCTGCAATTTCAAAAGAAGCATCATCAGTTATAGATATATTGAGTATTGCAGCAGATCTTTTAATAATATGATCAAGTACTTTTATATTATAGTATTCCAGGTGAGAATTTATTCCGAATCTGGACCGAAGCGGACTCGTTAACAATCCTGATCTTGTTGTAGCACCAATAAGTGTAAATGGGTTCAATTTGAGCTGTACAGATCTTGCTCCGGGACCTTTATCAATAAGTATATCAATCTTATAATCTTCCATTGCCGAATAAAGGTACTCTTCGACAACAGAGCTTAATCTGTGTATCTCGTCAATGAATAAAACATCTCTGTCCTCCAGGCTTGTAAGCAACCCTGCAAGGTCACCGGGTTTATCGAGTACAGGACCTGATGTGATCTTAATATTTACACCCATTTCCCAGGCAATAATATTGGCAAGGGTGGTTTTTCCCAAACCCGGCGGACCGTGAAGAAGAACATGATCAAGAGCTTCTTCACGCATTCTGGCCGCTTTGACAAATACCTTAAGATTTTCAACAGTTTTCAGCTGGCCATGAAAATCATTGAACAATACAGGCCTTAGCTTCTGCTCTATTTCAATATCTTGATTATCAAAAGACTCCTTTCTTATATCAAATTGATCATCCATATTTACTACAAAGCTAAAATAATTTTCCGGTATCTTCTGGCAGAATAACTTAACTAAATTATTAACACTATATATTTTAAATGTTTTAATTAAATTTATAATAATGTTGATATATATAGTCTGTTAGTATTGTTAGTAATATTTAATCAATAAATTATTGACATTTAATTAGCATTAAGTTGAATTAATAATATAAATTATATTTTTATATTATATTGTTTATTAATGAATTAGTAATGTTATTAACAAAATTATCAAATGTTGGGAACATCGTTGTTAATTAAAATAGCTAATTTTATTGTTCACAAAAAGTTGATCTTTTTCAAATTAATTATTGACTAAAAATTTTCAAAGACCGTAATTAATTTTATATGGAATGATATTTGAATTTCAAATACTTTTTCATCACTTTTTTTCAGTCAAAATATTAATAGTAAATGTTAATTTTGCATTGGTTATAAACTATTGATTTTCTTTAACATTTTCCCCGCAGTGCAATTTCAGATTATTATAATATGCAAAAGGACATTAATATAGCTGTAGGCTCTGATCATGCTGGTTTTATAATAAAACAACATATTGTTGAATACCTGAGGAATAATGGGTATAAATTCCATGATTTCGGAACATATTCTGAAAAGGCAGCAGATTACCCTGATTTTGCTCACCCGGTTGCCACAGAAGTCGAAAAGGGTACATTTGATTACGGGATTGTAGTCTGCGGAAGTGGAAATGGCGTTAATATGGTTGTTAACAAACATCAGGGTATAAGATCTGCACTTTGCTGGAAAAAAGAAATAGCGAATATTGTAAGGCTTCATAACGATGCAAACATATGTGCTTTGCCGGGAAGATACCTCAGTAAGAAGGAAGCGATAGAAATTATTGAAGTATTTCTCAATACCGGATTTGAAGGAGGAAGACATAAACAACGGATTAGTAAGATTAGTCTGCGAAAAAAGACAGAAAGTTCCTCAGATTGATTTAATGGCAGGTATTTATCTTCATATTCCGTGGTGCAGAAAAGTCTGCATATACTGCGATTTTCATTTTTCTGTGTCTATGCGAAACAAGAATGAGCTGTTGGAATGCATGATGCGGGAAATTGATCTTCAAAAAGAGTACCTTGAAGGTGAAAATATATCATCAATTTACATTGGGGGAGGTACACCATCGGTACTTAGTGTAATTGAAATTCAAAGGATCCTCAACAAAATAAGCACATGCTTCAGCATAAACAGTGGGACAGAAATAACACTGGAGGCTAATCCGGATGATCTTTCTAAAGCATATCTGAAAGACCTCCTTAATACCGGAATCAACAGGCTTAGCATAGGAGTTCAATCATTTTTTGATGACGATTTGTCGTGGATGAACAGAAGACATAACAGTGAACAATCTGTTAATTGCATTGATGACAGCCGGAATGCAGGATTTACTAATATAGGTATTGATCTCATTTACGGAATTCCGGGAATGGATAATAATAAATGGAAAAGAAACCTGGAAATCGCTTTCAAAAACAGAATTAATCATTTGTCTGCGTACCATCTTACTCATGAAGAAAAGACTGTATATTTTCATAAGATATCCAAAGGACTGATGGAGGCACCGGATGAGTTAACTGGTATGGAACAATTTGAAACTCTTATTGAAATTGCCGAAAGTAATGGTTATATACATTATGAAATATCAAATTTCGGGTTACCAGGTTATTTTTCAAAACATAATACTTCCTACTGGCAGCAAAAACCATATCTCGGAATTGGACCATCAGCCAATTCGTTCAATGGCAGGTCAAGACAATGGAATGTCAGAAATAACAGCCTTTACATAAAAAAACTTACCCATGGTATCATTCCATTTGAAAGTGAGGACCTTGATATTGAAACCTGTTATAATGAGTATATACTCACTTCGTTAAGAACCTGCTGGGGTGTTGATCTTAAAGTTATTGAAGAGAGGTTTGGGACGGGGTATAAAGATTATTTTTTAATGGAGGCGAATAATTTGCTTGATAAAGGGAAGCTGTTACTAACAGATAACAAAATTACCCTGGGTAAATCAGGAAAGTTTTTTGCTGACGGTATTATTTCACAACTTTTTATGACGGAATAGTGAATAAGTGAATAGATTCTGATTAACACACGCACCCGGGGAGTGGTAATTTCCTCGCGGGGCATTGCCCCGGAGGCACATGTGGGATTGGAGATAATTTATCATATGGTCAGTTGACCATGTCTGTACGGATCGAATTAATTTTGGATGTAATTTGTGTTATTGTACCTGGGGAGTAAACAAATTCGGGGCTTGCAGATGTTATCTTTCTATGTTCTCTGTCTATAACAAGGTCATCCTGTTCATATAGTATCTCAACAGTATCAAAAACAATCTTCAATTGCCGTAACATAAACAGATACCTGGCTGTAAATTCATCATTCTGGAAATTGGACAATAAAGCAACAAGCCTTTCCAGAGAATACTTCTGTGAAAGTATCTGTTTTTCAAGGTTTGGATCAGGGTTGTTTTCGTCGTAAAAGCTTGCCGCTATATATAGTGCCTCAACCCATCCTCCGGCCAGGATGAGAGCGGCGGCACCTTCCCGTTCGTTTTCTTTAAGCCTGTTGTCAGCTTGATAATAGATGTCACCTGCTTTTGCAAAAAGAGAGTCGGGATCATAGACAGATCTTTCCATAGCTCTTTCTGTCTGAGAAACAATATCCCCTCCAACACCCAGCCTGTCGGCAAGTCTGTAAATAGCAGTCATATAGTTGATTGCCTCCTGGGCCTGGCCGAACAGATGGCAGTAACTCAGGTCTGCTCCGTATACACCGAGGTTGACAGCATTTTTACCGCTTGAAATGTATTGATACTGATTTTCAGTGGGATTCAGAATATCGGGATCGAAAGTTATATCAAGATGCTGAATCAGTTTATGTGCCTCGGTTGGTGAGTAGAGATCATAAAAAATCTCTCTTAGCTCTGAAAGTTCTTCATAATCTTCATTGATCTCAATTTCAGTGTCATTGAAACTACTATCTTTCTGTCCCTGGCTGCAGGAAACAACAATCAGCAAAAGAACAGTTTTAAACAGAAGGGGTTTTAAAAAAAGACAGACACCCCTTCGGAGTCTGCATGCAGTCCAATTGTACAACATCCGGTTATTTTCTAATTTTCATCAGTTAAAAACTCAACAAAGAGCAAGATTTTGCATGAGAAATCGACCGCAGGTTAAAATTTTGCTAATTTTTTAAACAAAATCCTGACTTTTTACTGGATAAATATACAAATAAAAGATAACTACTACAGGATTCAAAAAACAATTCGGTTACCAAGCTGTTTAGCAAGCTGAATATTTGCAGTTTTCAGGATCATATACCTTTGTTGAAGCAACACAGACTCTTCACTGTCAGCCTCCCTTAGTTTTTCTTCGGTATCTTTCAGTTCCTGTCTTACCAGGAAGCTTTTAAATGCCAGAATAGTTGCAGGAACAAGCTCTTTCAGTTTCTCTTCTTCGGTCTCAACATAGGCTTCTTTTCTCTTCCATATCCTGCTTATATCATATGATGAACTCAGCATATCTGCCGCAATATGGCTTATCAGGATGTTTGAATGGTTGGCAAAGCTTTTTTCCGTTGGGAATTGGTTATTATCAATTAACGTTCTGCATTCACTTATAATTGAATTATAAATTGTATTGGAGAGTATGAGCTCATCCCTTTCAAGTTCATTAACAATGAATTCTGCTACTTTTAATTCCTTTTCTCCTGTTTTTTCATTAAACGGAAAGAGTTCCCTGCCTCCGTGATTGATCAGAAGCCTGATAATCTCCCTTTCATGAAGCTCCCTTTCTGAATTGGGTTTAACCTGGGACGTGGACTGGGTGGCCGGTTTTTCAGATTTGAATCCCTGATCGTTATATCTGTAATCCAGTTTCTTTCCGGCACTTCTCCTTCTTATTTCATGTGCTTCGGCATACAGAGTTTTTTCTTCTATCTTTAAAATACCGGCACACTCCTTGATATAGACCATACGTGTTATCCGGTCGGGAATTTTAGCTACCGACCTGACAATATCACTTATCATCATCGATTTTTTAACCGGGTCGCTGTTGGCTTCCTCATTCAACAGGCGTGTTTTAAAAAGGACAAAGTCAAGCTCATTTTTACTGATATACTCTATGAACTGCTCAGAACTTGTTTTACGGGCAAAAGAATCAGGGTCCTCTCCTTCGGGAAAAGTCAGAACTTTAACGTTCATGCCCTCCTCAAGAATTAGATCGACCCCGCGCAAAGATGCTTTAAGGCCTGCCTCATCACCATCATAAAGTATAGTTATGTTTTTTGTAAACCTCTTAATCAGTCTCACCTGATCGGCGGTAAGGGAAGTACCGCTGGAAGCGACAACATTTTCGATACCAGACTGGTGAAGTGACAGGACATCGGTATAGCCTTCAACAAGAAAACATTTATCATTCTGTACCATAGAACGTCTGGCGAATGAAAGGCCGTAGAGAATACGGCTCTTATGATAGATCTCAGATTCAGGTGAATTGAGGTACTTTGCAGTATTCTTATCCTGCTTGAGGGTTCTGGCACCAAAGGCTATGACTTTCCCCGAAAGGGAATGGATGGGAAAAATTATCCTGCCGTTGAACCGGTCAAATAACCTTTCTCCCTTCTTTATCGTCAGGCCGGTCTTTTCAAGAAACTCGGTTTTATAACCGTTTTTCAGGGCCTCCTTTGTCAGCGAATCCCATGAGTCCGGTGAATAACCCAGCTGGAACTTATCTATCACCGGTCTCCTGAATCCCCTCTCTTTCAGGTATTCCATTCCTATGGCGAGGCCTTCATCATTTTTAATCAGGTTGTCGGTGTAAAACTTCTGTGCAAAACCTGTGACAAGCAGCATGCTTTCTCTTTCGTCATGCTTTTCCTTCTCCTCATCGGTAGTCTCCTTTTCAATTATTTCAATTCCGTATTTTTTTGCAAGAAATTTCAGGGCATCTTTCCATGAAATATGCTCATGCTCCATTACAAAATTCACCGCATTTCCACCCTTTCCACATCCAAAGCATTTGAATATCCCTTTAGAAGGCGAGACCGTGAAGGAGGGGGTTTTTTCATTGTGAAAAGGGCATAATCCTATATAGTTAACACCCCGTTTCTTCAATGTGATGAAATCCTGTACCACATCAGTTATTTCGGCTGTGTCAATTATTCTCTCAATGGTTGAAGGATCTATCATTGAATTGTAAATGAATTGATTAACCCCCTTTCGGGGAAATAAAATCAACGTCTAAGTTAATTAATTATCGGTTAAATGGAGACCACCAGGCAGATTGTTTTTATTGCAGAAACTTGGTATATTTAGGAATTTGCATTAATAACTAATGAGGTTTTTTATGAAGAAACTAGTGGTATTAACAGGTGCAGGAGTAAGCGCAGAAAGCGGCATAAGTACATTCAGGGATATGGGCGGGCTCTGGGAAGAGTATGATATAATGGAGGTAGCGAGTCCCCAGGGATGGGAAAAAGATCCGGTACTGGTTCAGAAATTTTATAATGACCGGCGCAGGCAACTGCTTGAATGCGAGCCGAACAGGGCACATCGTGGACTCGCAGAACTGGAGAATTATTTTGATGTTGAGATCATTACTCAAAATATTGATGATCTCCATGAGAGGGCAGGCAGCACAAAGATACTTCATCTGCACGGGCAATTATTAAAGGCTCAGAGTTCAGGAGATCCCGGGCTGGTTTATGACATAGACGGCTGGGAGATTAAAGACGAAGACAGGTGTGAAAAGGGTTTCCCGCTCAGACCTCATGTGGTATGGTTTGGTGAACCTGTTCCGGCTATGGAGCCCGCAATTGATATAACCTCCCGGGCTGATATTTTTGTGGTGATCGGAACATCCCTCAATGTTTATCCTGCAGCAAGCCTTGTCGATTATGCACCTGCTGGTATACCTGTTTATCTGATCGATCCGGCAGATGTATTTTATAAGGGGAGATCGCAGATCAAAATAATAAAGGAGAATGCCGGCCGGGGAGTGGAGATCCTTTTTGAAAACCTGACAGGAAAAAAAGCCCCGTTCTGATGATGAGCAGAAGATTACCACTTTTAATCGGGATTCTGACTGTTTGTTTCTCACTAAATGCTCAGATCTTTAACGCGGGTATCGGTGGAGGTCTGAATATATCACAGGTTGAAGGTGATGGTTTTTCAGGATACAATAAGGCCGGACCTGCTTTGGGTGTTTTTGTAAATACCTGGCTTAGTGATTCGTGGAGGGGGCAACTGGAGATAAGCTATTCATCCAAAGGGAGCAGGGTCAGGACAACAATTGAAGATCCGAGGTATTACAGGATTGACCTTAATTATATTGAGATACCGCTGATTGCCGGGTATTTGTTACCGGCAGGAATTTTGGCAGAGGGGGGTGTATCATTTGGTTATCTTATCCATGCAAAGGAGGAAGATGAGCTTGGAAGCACACCCGGAACGCTCCCCTTCAGAAAAACTGAATTTGCCGCTCTTGTGGGGGTAGGATACCTTCTGACTGAAAAGATTTCTGTTATTGCACGAATCTCATATTCAATTATACCGGTGAGGGATCATGCCGGTGGCGGAACTTATTATTTCAACAGGGGACAGAATAACAATGTGATCTCCTTTCTCCTTCATTATCAGTTCTGATATGCTTTTATGCAAAAGCTATTGTTAATATGCTGATTGTGATACCGGGAGGCTTTATCAAGGCCGAAGCGCATGATTCAAGTGTTGCTCCTGTGGTAACCACATCATCAACAAGCAGGAGATGCTTATTCTCAATCTTTTCGGGATTCTGTAAACTGAAACTCTTCTCTACATTGTCCCAGCGCTCAGTTCGTGATTTGCTGGTTTGAGTTTCTGTGCCCGAGCAACGAACCAGTACATCACTGCACACCTCTTTATTTAAACTTCGTGCCAATCCGCGTCCGAACCACTCGCTCTGGTTAAAACCTCTTTTTTTTAATCTCTCCGGATGTAGGGGGACAGGTATAATCATTTCGATCCCGGTAAATCTGCCGCAAAGGAACAGCTCCCTGCCATAAATGATACCAAGAAACATTGCCAGCTCTTTTTTACCTCTGTATTTAATCTGATGAAGAATTTTTCTGCATTTACTGCCGCTTTCAAAGTAATACATGGCTGCTGCCGCGTCTATGTTCACCCTTCCCCAGAATAGTTTTGCCATCGAGTTGTTATGATCGAGATGAAAGTTGGTTTTTGGCAGGTTATACAGGCAGCTTGTACAGATATGCCTTTCCTGTTTAACAAGAACCGATTTACATGCTTCACATAACGTTGGAAAAAAGAGGTTTAGAAAATCGCCAAATATACCGGCCTTCATCCTTAGATTTTATTTAAGAAAGTTTATTTTAAGATAATAAACTTTCCTGTAAAAGGCAATAACCGGGAAAATTAATGAGACCAGTTGAAATATTTGATTCTCAGCTTAGATTCGGTTTTGGATAAATTTCGGGGTAAGTCCAGCCCGGAAGCAGATGATTTAGTGTATTACCCTCTTCTTTTTCCTGACAGCAGGATTGACAAGCCTACGGCCAAAAACAAGATGGGCCATAAAAGCCCTGCTTCTTTGGGATTAATATTCCAGATATCGGGAATAAGGAACCAGAAGCCCACCGCTATAAGTACTATACCTCCTGTTTTATCCCGTTCGGTAAAGAGAAATATGACCCCAAGTGCAAGCAGGAATGTTTTCCATGACAGGATATAGGCAGGCATGCTGACCGGAACAATTCCCAGGTTGTTAAGCAGTAAAACAAGTCCGGTCAGTACAAGTAAAATACCCAGGTAAAGGTTGTTCTTTTTGCTTCTCATTTTAATGGTCTGTTTTCGGCTTCCGGGAGATCAGAACCTGGTGTTTACCACATTTGTAAACTGTGAACCGAAGCTGTATGCAATTCCTATTGATCCCGATAACTGGTAATTGGTTGCCTGGCGCCGCTGCTGCAAAAGGATCTCCTCGAGGGACATTTCTCCTGCGGGAAGGGAAACAAGGTCATTTATAAAATCAAAATTGCCGCTTACATTCAGAGACAATCCTTTTATGACACGAAAATCAAGACGGGCAAAAAGGTCGACCCTGTTGGACTCGAAATCATGGAAATAATGGGAACCCCTTATCCTTGCCATGAATGAACCCCAGGGTTGCTGGAAACTTGCCCCTATATTTATTCTCTGACCGAATAATGTCTCCGAATTTTTCAGAAAAACTGTCTGTTCAATATAATTGTTATGCCCGGCTCCAATGGTATAAACAAATGTAATAGCTTTCCTGGTTGCTTCACTGTAAGGGTAAAGGCTGTATTCAATCCCCGGTGAAACGTCGGCATTGAATTTCATATTGTGAAAAGTACTTGACAACATGCTTACAAACAGTCCGGCCGACCAGTGCTGGTCGATGCTCCTGATAACATTACCTGAAAACCCGTGCCTGTGTGATCTGCTTGTAATTGTCCTGCCGTCAGTTATGAAGTTACGCTCATTAAGGTTGAAGTATGGCCGGATCCTTATTTTCCAGTCCTCCGATATCTTATCGATCGAGAAACCCCACCTGGAATTAAACCTGTTTTGTGTCGATTCTTTATTGAAGTTGGCACCACCGTAAATTTCAAATACCCAGTTATTCCAGGGATCTTCAACCGGTGTCCTCTCGACCTGCCGACCGCCCGATATTGTAAGGGATATCTGATCTGCCATATCTGTTGTGGCAAGATATGGTACCAGCCCCATACTGATCATCTCAACCAGACCCCGCCTGGTATCATCTGTTGTGTTTGTTCCAGGCGACCAGTATGTTAATACGTTGTTCATCCCTTCATAACGACTCCGGCCTATGAAAGTAATTATATAGTTTTCGCCGGCAGAACCTGATCCGTGCCTTGTCATCATTATATGTATCTGTGCCATCTCCCTGTCGCGCACATAGTTGACAAAAGTGAGCGTCTCCCTGACATATTGCTGATGAAAAGAAAAGTCAAGAAAAACACTTAACAGGCCATTACTGGCAGGGTTAACCGACCTCTCCCTTGCCGCCAAATCATTATTAAATATAAATAGTATAACTAATGTCGTTATTAAAGCAACATGAGAAATATGCCTGGTAATATACCTGGATATTAATAAATTTTTAAAAAAAAGCTTTATTGTATTATGCATTGAAAGGTAAATATGATTGATGGGATAAGACGCAAATATTAACGGATTATTTACTTAAAAGTTGCAGTTTACCTTCAAATATTCAGAACTGGCCTCAAAAGTAAAACTATTTTTCTAATTACTGTGTAGAGGATATTGAAATTAATTGCGTTATAAAGTTAAATCTCTGATAAACCCTTTTTTCCGGTAATACTGTCAAGCACTCTGCTGGTACGTGCTGCCGTGATTCCTGTACTGGTACATTCACCCCGGCCACATAACTGGTCGACGATGGTTTGTATAAGTGGCTGCTGGACATGACGGGGACGGGGGTTCTCAAACAGGCTGGTTTTGCCGTTTACAGTAAGTTCAACAGGGGTAAAACCAAAACAGGAAAACCTGATCCGGCCTTTTTCTCCTGCAATTTCAATCGAGTCTTCCCTTAGATGCTCCGGTGCAGTGAAGCCCCATACAGCATTGCCAGCGACACCCGATTCACACCTGAAGCCTGCCGACACAAAATCCTCCGGCTCATAGAGGTTTGCTGTATTTAGGGGAAGGGATGACTCTTTTTCAATGGCCCCGAAAAGGTAATCTATAAAATCAAGCTGGTGGCTTCCCAAATCGAATATATATCCACCTCCGGATAAGAGTGGGTTAACCCTCCATGGTGGAGGCTTACTGAAATCTTCCTTGTATGGTGGTATGAAGAATCTTATCATGAAATAGAGTGGCCTGCCGATAACTCCGGAATTAATCATTTCTTTTACCTTCAGGAAACCGGGAAGCATTCGCCTGTAATAGGCGACAAAAAGCGGTACTCCGGTAGATTCAGATACCTTTATCATCTCTAGGCATTCAGAATAGGAGGCAGCCATCGGTTTTTCGACATAGACCGGTTTGCCGGCATTCATTGCAGCAATGGCATATTCTGCATGTGATCCGGGTGGGGTGGCAACATAAATAGCATTTACTTCCTTGTCATTTATAAGCGTTTCTGCATTATCATACCAGCGCGGCACATTGTGACGTGATGAATAGTCCTGTGCCTTTTCGGCATTGCGTCGCATAACTGCCACGAGGTTCGAATCTTTAATATTATTGAATGCGGGTCCGCTTTTTACTTCCGTAACATTTCCGCAGCCTATGATTCCCCAGTTGATAGTATCATCCATTTTGTCATCTTTTGTACCTGCAATTTATTAAATAATCTAAATATTGTCTGGCCAGAAAGCCACATCTTGTGAATTTTGACAAATGAGAGATTCATTACAATTGAGTTCGGCCAATGGTCAGTGTTCGGACTCTGATTGGGCAGACCGAGTATGCTAATAAGCCCGGCCCCTTGTGAGCAAGGGAGACCGGACTATTAAAATATAAATTACAAAATGGAAATCAATGTGCTACATGGTTGGGATCGTCCGGTTTTTTACAGCAAGCGGGAAGATTTGCATATGCTTCACTGTCACCCTCCATATCGTCGGCATCGTAACCCAGTTTTGTGATGGCTTTGCGAAGTTTGTCCGCATCTGTTCTCCGGCTGTTATACCTTACTGTCACTTTTTTTGTTTCCATATCCAGCAGTGCATGCCTTACTCCCCGCTCGAAGGTAAGCATCTCTTCTATCGATTCTTTGCACATCGGACACTGTGCTGATGTTTTGATCTCAACCTCTTCTGTGCTCCTCAATTGGGAATATCCGGCAGATGAAAACAGCATTAACAGCGCTGCTATTGAAAATAGTCTGATAATTGGATTCATTCGTACAAATAAGATTAATAAAGTTAATATTCAATTACTTATGTTCAGCATGTAATTCATGTTCAGTGTTTCAAATGGATGGATCCCCCTGGTTTTGTTGACCATCGGTCGATTTCACATGCAATATACTGTTCATTTGGCAATATTTTCCCGATGTGAAATTCATGTCTTTTTGTGTCACTC
>SL_3KL_010_SEDDRAFT_10001864_pt1 | contig 19275 bp, 15 predicted proteins | sample SodLakKL_010_SED_2_FD_10381 | JGI IMG/M metagenome (IMG submission 10381) | reverse complement strand
CTCCAGCACCCACCAGGTTTAGGAGTGGTAGTTCAGTTGGTTAGAATACCGGCCTGTCACGCCGGGGGTCGCGGGTTCGAGTCCCGTCCACTCCGCCACTACCCTGCAGGGCGCCTTTAAAGGCGCCCTGCTCATTTAAGACCTAGTGATCCAGAGCTTCTGGACGGATTGAGTCAGATACCATGCTTCAGGCCATTCGCGAACGCGTCACCGGAATCGTCGCCATTTTCGTCCTCGGACTGCTGGCTGTGCCATTCCTGTTTTTCGGTGTGGAAAGCTATATCCGCGCAGTTCCACAGGATGCCGTTGCTACAGTCGGAGACGATGAGATTTCCACCTCAGAGTTTCAGACCAGCTTTGCACGCTACCGCGCCAATCTGCGCGAGCAGCTGGGTGATGACTACGACGAAATCGCCACCAATCAACCGGTGGTCAGGCGCGAGCATCTCGAGGGGATGATTGATGAGCTGTTATTGCGCCAGCATGCATTGGAAATGGGTCTGGAAGTGTCAGACGGCATGCTGTTTCGCATCATCAGCGAGATTCCGAACTTTCAGGTGGATGGCCAGTTCAATCCGGAACTTTATCGCCAGTTGCTGCGTGGCGGCGGGCGGACTCCACGTGGCTTCGAGCAGGAATTGCGTGAGGATATTCTGACCAGCCTGTTGCCCTCATCGGTTTCCCAGTCGGCGATTGTCACAGAAACCGAAATCGACCAGTTGATCACCTTGCAGCGAGAGCGACGCCAGGCGAGGGCGGTCACTGTGCCCTACGAGGAATTCGTTGATCAGGTGGTCATCACCGATGAAGACATCGAAGCTTTTTACCAGGACAATCTCGACAACTTCATGACCATCGAACAGGTCCGTATTGCCTACGTGGACCTGGATGCACGCGATCTCACGGAGGGTCTGGATCTCAGTGAGGAAGAACTGCGTCGTCGTTATGAGGCAGCCCGCGAGCGGTATCTGACCCCGGAAGCACGTCGGGCGGCCCATATTCTCATCGAAAGCAATGAGGAGCGCTTGCCCGAAGAGGCGCGCATGCTGGCCGATGAACTCTATCAACGCATTCTTGATGGTGAAGACTTCGCGGAACTGGCTGCTGAATACTCGGACGATCCGGGTTCGCGTGACCTCGGTGGTGATCTGGGCTGGATCGAGCCTGAGGACATGGTTCGTGCGTTCGAGAATGAGTTGTACGATCTTGCCGAAGCCGGGGACATCTCCGAGCCATTCGAAACCCAGTTTGGCTGGCACATCATTCGACTCGATGAAATTCGTCCGCCTGAGGGAATGAGTTTCGAGGAAGCACGCGATGAGATTCTTGCCGAGCATATCGAGCGCGAAAGCGAAGTGATGTATATCGAGCTGTCGGAGCGCCTGGTCGACCTGGTCTATGCCGATGATTCGACCCTTGAGCCGATTGCCTTTGACCTTGGTCTTGAAGTCCAGACCAGTGAAGTGTTCAGTCGTCAGGGAGGCGAGGGAATTGCCGCGCATCGCCGGGTTGTTGAAGAAGCGTTTTCCGACACCGTGCTCTTGGATGGTGTGGTTTCGGACCCGATCGAAATCGACCACAACCGTTCAGTGGTCATCAAGCTGGATGAGCATTTTCCGTCCGAACCGCGTCCGCTGGCCGAGGTTGAGGAAGAAATTCGTGAACGCCTGCTGCGCGAGCGTGCCGCCAGTGCCGCCCGGGAGCGAGCCCGGGAAGTGCTTGCCCAAAGCGGCGAGCATGGCGAACAATTGGCTGAAGCAGCCGAGCAAGCCGGCTATGAGGTCGAGGAGCTGGAGTCGGTTGGACGTTTCGATTTTCAACTGGGCCGTGATTTTGTCAGCGAACTGTTCCGTCTGCCGCATCCCGTTGAGCATGCGACGCTGCATGTGTTACCACGCGGGTCCGACTTTGTCGTGGTTCGGCTCGAATCCGTCACCCCTGGAGACCCGACCGCTGCTGAGCAGTTCGAGCGCATGGGTGCAGTTCAACAGATCCGCTTTGCGCGGATGAACTCCGAGGTCGAGGGCTTGCTGGAGTACCTGCGAGACAAGACCCGGATTCGAGTGGTGGAGGAAAGGCTTTAATCCAACCCAGCCATGCCGACGATGTTGTAGCCTGCATCCACGTATGTAATCTCCCCGGTCACTCCGGCGGCCAGGTCCGAACAAAGGAAGGCCGCGACGTTGCCGACATCCTCGGGCGTGACACTGCGCCGGAGTGGTGCGGTGGTTTCGACATGGTCGAGCATGGACCGGAACTTGGCGATGCCGGCCGCGGCCAGGGTCTTGATCGGACCGGCCGATATCCCGTTGACCCGCGTTCCCTCCGGTCCCAGGCCGTGAGCCAGGTAGCGCACCGAGGCTTCCAGTGAGGCCTTGGCCAGGCCCATGACGTTGTAGCTGGGCATGGCGCGTACCGCGCCCAGGTAACTCAGGGTCAGCAGGGCGCCGTTGCGACCACGCATCAGATCTCGACCGGCGCGGGCCAAAGCTGCAAAACTGTAAGCTGAAATGTCGTGAGCGATGCGGAATCCCTCGCGGTCGATGACATCGATGAACTCTCCATCGAGTTGCTCGCGCGGAGCGAAGCCGACCGCGTGGATGATAATGTCCAGACCATCCCAGTGATTGCCGATTTCATCGAACACCGCCTTGATCTGCCGGTCTTCACCCACATCCAGTGGCATGACCAGGTTCGAGCCGGTCTGAGCAGCAATCTTGTCGACCCGCGATTTGAGCTTTTCGTTTTGATAGGTAAACGCCAGTTCGGCGCCCTCGCGATGCATCGCTTCAGCGATGCCCCAGGCAATCGAACGCGGGCTGGCCACACCCACGATTAGTGCCTTCTTGCCTTCCAGCATACCCATGGACTTGAATACTCCCTTTTAATCTGGCAAACAATTCAGGCGGCATTGTACCTGTTGCGGTTCACATTCATGAAGTGCCTTTATGGTAAGCTGACCGACCGATCGGTCAGTTACTCAAATTATGAAGGAACTCCAAACCAAATCTTCCCCCCGTTCTGGCCTTGCCGGTGAAAGCGGACGAGTCCGCCTGATTTCGGCCGCAGCTGCAGAATTTTCCGAGCATGGCTTTGCGGGCGTATCGATTTCCGCCATTGCGGCACGAGCCGGGATGAGCAAGTCAACCGTATTTCATCACTTCGAAACCAAGCAGGCTCTTTACATGGCGGTGATTGGTGAGGCTGCCTCCGAATTCGGACAGAAGATGGACAACGTGCTCAGTATTGATCGCGATGTGAACGGATGCATCAAGGCGTTTCAGATTCAGCACCTGGAACACCTTCAACGCCACGCCGAGGTGGCCCGTCTCATTCTTCGGGAATTGCAGGACAACGATTCCGAGCTTGCGGTCAGCCTGGTTCGAGATGTCTTGGCCCGCAATTTCAATCGACTGGTTGAATACCTGGACCGTGCGTCCGCTGCCGGATTGATTCGCAAGGATCTCGATGCTCATGCCACCGCTCTGGCGTTGTACTCGGCCAACGTCATGTATTTTCAGAACCGCGCGATACTCAAGCAACTGCCTGGGTTTGAACTGGCCGATGACCCCAAGGCTTATGCCGAAGCGGTCACGGAATTGGTCATCAACGGCTTGAGCCTGAAGGAGCCGCAGCAATGAATCAAACAAACCTGTTCATTTTCATCGGGGTGTGCCTCGGTATGGGGCTGGTGCTGAGTGGATGCTCCCGAGAGGAAGAAGAGGCTTCGACTGAGCGAGCCACGGCCGTGACTCTGGCCTGGCCCCAGATTCACCAGATCGAACGTATCGAAACGGCTGTCGGACGGCTCGAGGCACTGGCAGCGCCCTCGGTGTCGGCCGAAACCTCGGGCCGCATCAGTCGCATTGTTCGTGATGCCGGCGATCATGTTCAAGCGGGTGATTTGCTGGCCGAACTGGATGCGCAGGCTCAGCAGATTGCGGTCAACTCGGCCTCGGCTGAAGTGCGCCGCCTTGAGGCCTTGCTGGACAATCAGACGGTTCAGCTTGAACGTTTGCAGAACCTGGCGCGTCGTCAATCGGTGGCCCAGGATCAGCTTGATGAGGCCAGCACCAGCATGAAGGTCATTGGTGCCCAGCTTGATGAGGCGAGGGCTCGTCTGGAGGATGCCGAATTCAATCTCTCCCGAACCCGGATCGTCAGCCCGGTTACTGGACAGATTCAGCGACGCCTGGTCAGCACCGGGGATTTCGTCAGCTCGGGGAGAAATCTGTTCGAGCTGATTTCGCCGGAGGCTTTGCGTGCCATCGTGCCGATTCCCGAGCGATTGCAGGACGCCGTTGCCGTGGGCCAGATCGTTCGCTTGAGTATTCCCGCGAGGACCGATGACTGGATTGAAAGCCGAATCGCGGAAATACGTCCGTTGGTCGGTCCGGGTTCTCGAGCCATCGAGTTGATCGTGGACCTGGACAACCCCGGGTCCTGGCGCTCGGGTGGATCGGTGTCTGCCCGCGTCGTGCTGGAACAACGTGAAGGACTGGTTGTTCCCAGGGCCAGCCTGGTGCGCCGACCGGCCGGCAAGGTGATTTTTGTTTTCGATGGTGAGGATCGTGCCAGGCAGCGAGAGGTCAGCATTGGCGTTAGAAGTGCTGACTGGATCGAAATCACCGAGGGACTGGGCAATGACGAACCCGTGGTGGTTGATGGTGCCGGCTTTCTCTCCGACGATGTCTTGCTCGATGTTCAGGAATGGATTGAACCGGAGCTGGAGACCCGTTCATGACGCTGCCGGAGCTATCGATCAAACGCCATGTGTTGGCGTACATGATTTCAGGCGTGCTGGTATTGTTCGGACTGATTGGCTTTCAACGCATCGGCGTGGATCGATTTCCGGAAGTCGAGTTCCCTCTGGTCCAGGTCACGACCGTGCTGCCCGGCGCCAGTCCGGAAATCATTGACGCCAGTATCACCAACCTGATCGAAAGTGCGGTCAACAGCGTTCCCGGCATTGATTTCATCCAGTCCAGCTCGTCACCGGGCGTATCGAGTGTCGTGGTGACCTTCAATCTTGACAAGGACATCGACGTGGCCTTCAACGAAGTACAGGCCAAGGTCAACCAGGTTCTTCGTGAATTGCCCACCGATGCCGATCCGCCCGTCGTCGCCAAGGTGGAAGTTGATGCGAGTCCCATCATGTGGATTTCGCTGACGGGTGATCGCACCCTTCAGCAGCTCAACCAGTACGCCGCCAATGTCATCAGCAGGCGCCTGGAGACCATCGATGGGGTGGGGGAAGTTCGCATCGGGGGGCGGCGTGAGCGCACCATCCGGGTCGAGCTGGACCTGGATCGCATGGCCGGCTTCGATGTGACCGCCCAGGACATACGCCAGGCTTTCGCGACTGAGCATGTGCAGTTGCCCGGTGGGTTTCTGGTGGCCGGGTCGACTGAAATGCTGATCAAGATCGATCTCGAATTTCACAGTCCGGAAGAGCTTGAGGAAATGATTGTGCGCTATGCCGATGGCGCCCCCGTCCGACTCAGGGATGTTGGCGAGGTGGTCGATGGACTGGCCGATTTCCGCTCCATCGCGCGCTTCAACGGAAGGCCCAATGTGGGTTTGGGGATCGTCAAGATTGCCGGCGCCAATACCGTGGCCATCGTCGACGAGGTCAAGGATCGTCTGGAAAACGAGATCATTCCGCAGTTGCCGCCGGGAATGAATATCGAGATTGCTTCTGATGACTCGGAATTCATTCGCGAGATTGTTCGTGCCCTCCAGGAACACCTGGTCGAGGGTGCCTTGCTGGCGGCACTGGTCGTTCTGTTCTTTCTGCGCACCTGGCGCGGAACCGTGATCATTGCCTTGGCCATCCCGGTCTCGTTGCTGGCCGCGGTCGCCGCCATCTACCTGCTGGGTTACACCTTCAATACCATGACGTTGCTGGCGTTGCTGTTGTTGATCGGGGTAGTAGTCGATGATGCCATTGTGGTGCTGGAGAATATCTATCGACATCGCCAGACTGAAAACCCCGATCCGGTCGCTGCGGCCATCAGCGGTTCCAACCAGGTATTTTTCGCCATCATTGCCACAACGTTGACCCTGGTGTCGATTTTTGCTTCGGTGATTTTCCTGGGCGGCATCATTGGCCGATTCTTCGAGTCGTTTGCCGTGACGGTCACGGTGGGTGTGCTGGCTTCATCACTGGTGGCGTTGACACTGACGCCGGTGCTGTGTTCGCGATTTCTCAGGGTGCGTCGCAGTGATGAAGAACACGGTCGGGTCTACAATGCTCTGGATGTCTTCTTCCAGCGCCTGAACGCCCTGTATGTTTCGTTGCTGGCCAAGGCGTTGCACAACCGTTGGAAAGTGATCGGAATCGCCGGGGTGGTCGTGTTGTCCTCGGCAGCCTTTTTCATCGATATCGACAAGGAGTTCACACCGGAGGAAGATGAGGGCCGATTCGTGGTGTTTTTCCGGGCCCCCCTGGGTACGGGCATTGAAGCCACGGATCGTTACATGCGCCAGATCGAGGACTTGCTCGGCTCGCATGAGGTGGTTCGCTCGTACTTCACCGCCATTGGCCTGGGGCAGGCCGGAGAGGTCAATCGAGGCCTGGCCTTCGCCCGACTGGTCGACCGCGACCAGCGCGCCATCTCCCAGCAAAGGTTTCTTGATCAATTGCGCCGAGAGCTGGCAGGGATTCCAGGAGTGATCGCCTTCGCCGCGCCACCGTCCATCGTCGCCGGTCAACGCGGTGATCCCTTGCAGTTTGCCGTGACCGGTCCGGATCTCGATGAGGTTGCGCGCCTGGCCGATGAAGTTCGAACCCGCCTTGAAGACATCGATGGGATGGGACAATTGGATCTGGACCTGCAGCTTGATTTGCCCCAGGTGGATGTGCAAGTCGACCGGGTACGGGCTGCTGATGCCGGGTTGTCATCATCAGACGTGGCCTTCGCCGTCAACATGCTGGCTGCCGGAATCGATATCGCCCGCTACAATGATGAGCCCGGCGATGGCGAACGCTATGACATTCGGGTCAAGGCCAAATCCGGGCAGATCGTGACCCCGCAGGACTTCAATCGTATTCTTTTGCGCGGGCGTGATGATGCCCTGGTGCGCTTTGATAGCGTCGCCAGTGTTCATGAACGGGTTGCACCAGCCGTCATTACCCGATTTGATCTTGACTACTCGGCCAATTTTTATGGCAATCCCGAGATGTCGTTGGGGGCAGCGACTGCCAAACTGGAACAGGTGGCCGATGAAGTCTTGCCCCTGGGTTATCAATTGGCGCTTAAGGCTGAAGCGCGGGAGTTGCAGGCCACCCAGCAATATGTTCTGTTCGCTTTCTTCCTGGCCCTGGTGTTGGTGTTCATGGTGCTGGCCAGCCAGTTCAATTCCTTCCTTCAGCCGCTGATCGTCATGGTCGCCCAGCCATTGGCCGTGATCGGTGGTGTGCTGGCCTTGTGGTTGACCGGCAACTCACTCAACATCTACTCCATGATCGGCATGGTGTTGCTGGTTGGCCTTGTGGCCAAGAACTCCATCCTGCTGGTTGACCTGACCAACCAGTTCCGCGCCGCAGGCGATTCGGTCGATGATGCCTTGCGCCGTGCTTGCCCGATCAGGCTGCGGCCGGTGTTGATGACCTCATTGACCGTGATTCTGGCCTTGACACCGCCGGCGCTGGGTCTGGGCGCCGGGGCCGATACCAATGGCCCGCTGGCCATTGCCGTGATCGGTGGAATGGTCAGTTCCACCTTGTTGACATTGGTGGTGGTGCCGGCGGTGTATTCTCTATTGGAAAACAAACTGGAGTCACTGCGCTCCTCAACAAGACAGTAAGGATCAATCATGAAGATCATCGCACTATCCGGTAGCCTGAGAACGCAATCCTTCAATACCCGAGTCACTCAGCTGCTCGAAGTGCTTGCCCCGTCGGGTGTCGAAGTGAACCCGGCCACATTGCATGGCATTCCGCTCTACGATGCCGATGTAGAAGAGAGCGATGGAATCCCCGCTGCGGTCACCATCCTGCGCGATCAGATCAAGGCCAGCGACGGACTGGTGATTGTTACACCTGAATACAACGCGGGCATGCCGGGAGTGCTCAAGAATGCACTGGACTGGTTGACCCGGCCAGGTGATGAGCTCAAGCCCACCTTTGGCGGTCGGCCGACTGCTTTGGCCGGAGCCACGCCAGGTGCATGGGGCACGGCGTTGGCCCAGTCAGGCGCTTTGATTAACCTGCGCCAGCTCGGCGTTCACCTGTACCCGGCCTATCTGCGCATCTCACGCGCGCACATGAAGATGACCGACGAAGGAGTTGAGGAGGAGCTTCGCGAACAGGCCCGCCATTGGCTGACCGGGTTCGTCGAGTTTGTAAAGAAAGGTTGACCCGGTCCATCGAGTTGGCCCGGGTCTGCCTGATCAGGGTTCCATCTGCGACTGCGAGTAGCGCTCCAGGCCGATGCGGTCGATCAGAGCCAACTGGGTTTCCAGCCAGTCGATGTGTTCTTCCTCGTCACTGAGGATCTTCTGGAACAGTTCTCGACTGCCGTAATCGCGGTGCTCCTCGGCCAAGGCAACGCCTTCGCGATACATGGCTACGGCTTCCTGTTCGCCAGCCAGATCGCATTCCAGTATTTCGCGCAGGTTTTCGCCGATGCGTAGTCGACCCAGGTCCTGCAGATTGGGCAATCCCTCCAGAAACAGAATGCGCTGAATCAATTCATCAGCATGCTTCATCTCGTCGATGGATTCGTCGTATTCCTTCTTGGCCAGTCGTTCCAGACCCCAGTCCTGGCACATCCGCGAGTGCAGAAAATACTGGTTGATGGCGGTCAGTTCGGACTTGAGTGCCCTGTTGAGAAACTCGATGATTTTCGCTTCGCCTTTCATGTTGACGGGTCCAGATTGAATTCCAGGCGCAATGATATCAAACTGTCATCTGTCGAACGGAACTCATGGGTCGAGCATCCAGGAATTGGAGCGAATTCGAACCGTCGTGTTGTTCGGCTTCTACTCAGGTCGGACAAAACAAGGGCAGGACAGTAGAGGGGCGAGACGTTGACTGGCAAGCCAGTACGAATGCCTCGGCGTATTCCTGACAACTGCCGCAATTGCTTGAGCAGCCGGTGATATTGCAGATATCCTTGAAAGACAGACCTTCTTCGGCTAGCGCGCGCACGGTGTCTTCTTTCAGGGCATTGCATACGCACAAATACATGACGTCATCATACCTGAATGCGAATCATTGTCAATAGCCTTGGGTTAGGGTGTTCGGCGCGGGGTTTTCGCAGTCTCCGTGAGACAATGGGTTGCCATGATGCGTGACTTGCCACTCAGAATTCTGAGGTCTTTTTCGGCCACCGGCTTGTTGCTGGGCACGGTGTTTTTCGCGTTTTCCCTGACGCCAAGCCTGGTGCCTCGGCCGTTCCTGCTGCAGGCATTGGTTTCAGGCGTGGCGCTGACTTCCGGTTATGCACTGGGGGTGATCCTGCGTTGGTTGTGGGATTACCTGCAACTGCCGGTGCCACCGGGCCGGGTGCGCCTGTGGATCAAGCTGGGCATGGCGGTGTTGTTTGTTGGCGTGGCCATCGGTTTTCTTGTTCAGGCCTCGAAGTGGCAAAACTCGGTCCGGATGTTGATGGAAATGGATCCGGTCGAGGGCACCCGGCCATTTTCGGTCGGTGTCATCGCGCTGCTGGTGTTCCTGGCGCTGCTGTTTCTGGGCCGCCTGTTCCTGTGGATCAAGCGGCAGATGGCAAGAAAATACAATCGCGTGGTGCCGCAGCGCATCGCCTGGCTGGCTGGTCTGGCGACCACCGTGTTTGTGTTCTGGGCCCTCATCAATGGCGTACTCGCCAGCTGGGTGCTCAACAGTTTCGATGCCTCGTTCCGTCAGCTCGATACTCTGGTCGAGGCCGAACTTGACCCGCCGACAAACCCGGCGCGCACGGGCAGCGCCGAATCGCTGCTGGACTGGGACGACCTGGGTCGCCAGGGCAGGCGCCATATCGCCCGTGGTCCGACTCGCGAGGATCTCGAAGCATTCGGGCTGAATGAGGCCATGGATCCGATCCGGATCTATGTCGGGCTCAACAGCGCTGAAACGATCGAGGAGCGCACCGAACTGGCTCTGGCCGAGATGCAGCGAGTCGGTGCTTTCGAGCGCTCCACCCTGGTGATTGCCACGCCGACCGGCACCGGCTGGGTGGACCCGGGCGGCATCAACAGCCTGGAATACCTGCATCGTGGAGATGTCGCCAGCGTGGCCGTGCAGTATTCCTACCTGCCGAGCTGGTTGTCATTGCTGGCCCAGGCCGATTACGGTTCAGAGACCGCCCGATCGGTGTTTCAGGCGGTCTACCATCACTGGCAGCAGTTGCCCCGAGAAACCCGTCCGCGCCTGTATTTGTTCGGCCTGAGCCTGGGGGCGCTGAATTCGGAACGCTCGGCCGATGTGTGGGACATCGTCGGTGACCCCATTCACGGTGCGCTCTGGAGCGGCCCGCCATTTCGCAGCGACACCTGGCAGTGGGTGACCGCCCAGCGCGACCGGGGTACACCGGCTTGGTTGCCGGTGTTTCGAGAGGGTGCGGTGATCCGCTTCACCAACCAGCACAATACCCTGGCGGACCACGATGCCGAGTGGGGCCCGTTTCGCATCGTCTACCTCCAGTATGCCAGTGATCCGATTACCTTCTTCGAGCCGCGCTCGGTCTATCGCGAACCGCAGTGGATGAGTGGTCCGCGCGGCCCGGATGTCTCACCCAGCCTGCGCTGGTTCCCGGTCGTGACCACGCTGCAACTGGCGGCCGACATTGCCGCGGCCGAAACAGCGCCGATCGGCTATGGTCATGCCTATGCTACCGAGCATTACATCGATGCCTGGCATGCCCTGACCGAGCCGGATGGCTGGGATGCGCTTGAAATCGAGCGCCTCAAGGCCGAAATAGGAGATTTGAACTGATGAAAACTCGCCCTTACGCCAAGAGCTTCCCATGACCCAACGCCCCTATCGCAAGAACCTGCCCGGTACCGACCTGGAATTCTTTGATGCCCGCGCTGCAATCGAGGATATTGCCCCGGGCGCCTGGGATGGTCTGCCCTACGTTTCACGCGTGCTGGCCGAAAACCTGGTCCGGCGTTGTCCGCCCGGCGAGCTGACGGAGAGCCTCAAGCAGATCATCGAACGCAAGCGCGAGCGGGATTTCCCATGGTTTCCGGCACGGGTGGTCTGCCATGACATTCTCGGTCAGACCGCACTGGTTGACCTGGCCGGGTTGCGTGATGCCATTGCTGAAAAGGGTGGCGACCCGGCCCAGGTCAATCCGGTCGTGCCGGTGCAGTTGATCGTTGACCACTCCCTGGCCGTCGAGCATGCCGGGTTCGAAAAGGATGCCTTCGAAAAGAACCGTGAGATCGAGGAACGCCGTAACGCCGACCGGTTCGATTTCATCAACTGGACCAAGGAGGCCTTCGACAATGTTGATGTCATTCCACCGGGCAACGGCATCATGCACCAGATCAACCTGGAGCGCATGTGCACGGTTGTCGAAGTGCGCGATGGGGTCGCTTTCCCCGACACCCTGGTCGGCACCGATTCGCACACCCCCCACGTGTGTGCGCTTGGCGTGATCGCCATTGGCGTGGGCGGGCTTGAAGCCGAAAACGTCATGCTGGGTCGCGCTTCATACCTGCGTCTGCCCGACATCGTCGGCGTCAAGCTCACCGGCAAGGCCGCTCCGGGCATCACGGCCACCGACATCGTGCTGGCACTGACCGAATTCCTGCGCAGGGAACGCGTGGTCGGCGCGTGGCTGGAGTTTTTCGGTGACGGTGCGCGCACGCTCACCGTGGGCGATCGGGCCACCATTTCCAACATGACTCCGGAATACGGTGCGACCGCGGCCATGTTCCATATCGACGAGCAAACCATTGACTATCTCAAGCTGACCGGCCGCGAAGACGCGCACGTCAAGCTGGTCGAGGATTATGCCCGACACACCGGCATCTGGGCTGACGACCTCGCCAATGCCGAGTACGAGCGCGTCCTCGAATTCGATCTATCTCAAGTGGAGCGCAATGTCGCCGGGCCGTCCAGTCCGCACAAGCGTGTTTCCACTACCGACCTGTCCACCGCCGGCATTGCCGGACCCTACGAGTTGCCGGCCGATGGGTCCATGCCCGACGGCGCGGTGATCATTGCCGCCATTACCAGTTGCACCAATACCTCCAACCCGCGCAACGTGATTGCGGCCGGGTTGCTGGCGAAAAAAGCCAATGAACTGGGCCTGACCCGCCAGCCCTGGGTCAAGTCCTCTTTCGCCCCCGGCTCGATTGCCGTTCGCCTGTACCTGGAAGAGGCCGGCTTGCTTGATGAACTGGAAAAACTCGGCTTCGGCATCGTCGCCTTTGCCTGCACCACCTGCAACGGCATGAGTGGCGCGCTGGATCCGAAGATTCAACAGGAAATCATCGACCGCGACCTTTACTCGGTGGCCGTGCTGTCCGGCAATCGCAATTTCGACGGCCGTATTCATCCCTATGCCAAGCAGGCCTTCCTGGCCTCGCCGGCCCTGGTGGTGGCCTATGCCATTGCCGGTTCGGTGCGCTTTGATATCGAAAAGGATGTTCTCGGCGAAGACGCCGACGGTAACCCGGTCACGCTCAAGGACCTGTGGCCCAGCGATGAAGAGATCGACGCCATTGTCGAACAAAGCGTCAAGCCCGAGCATTTCAGGAAAGTCTACGAGCCAATGTTCGGTCAGCAGTTCAAGCGCATCAAGAAGGTCGATCCGCTTTATGACTGGCGCCCGCAAAGCACCTACATCCGTCGCCCGCCGTACTGGGAAGGTGCGCTGGCCGCCGAACCCACGCTGACCGGTATGCGTCCCTTGGCCGTGCTGGGTGACAACATCACCACTGACCATCTGTCCCCGTCCAATGCCATCATGGCTGATAGTGCGGCCGGTGAATATCTGGCGAAAATGGGTTTGCCGGAAGAAGACTTCAATTCCTACGCCACCCACCGCGGCGATCACCTGACCGCTCAGCGCGCCACCTTCGCCAACCCGCGCCTGATCAACCATATGGCCGTGGTCGATGGTGAAGTCAAGCAGGGTTCATTGACCCGGCTCGAGCCCGAAGGCAAGGTGATGCGCATGTGGGACGCCATCGAAACCTACATGCAAAGAATGCAGCCATTGATCGTCATTGCCGGCAAGGATTACGGCCAGGGTTCTTCGCGTGACTGGGCCGCCAAGGGCGTGCGCCTGGCCGGTGTCGAGGCCATCGTCGCCGAAGGCTTCGAGCGCATTCACCGCACCAACCTGATCGGCATGGGCGTGTTGCCGCTGGAATTCACCGATGGACACGACCGCAAGTCGCTGAACATCGACGGCAGCGAAACCTTCGATGTCAAGGGCGAACCGGCTGCTGGTGTTCTACTCACCCTGGTCATTCACCGCAACAGTGGTGAATCCGTCGAAATCCCGGTCAAGTGCCGTCTCGATACGGCCGAAGAGGTGTCGATCTACTCAGCCGGGGGTGTATTGCAGCGCTTTGCCCAGGATTTTCTCGAGGAGTCGGCCGCAGCCTGATCGAAGTTTCTTTCGGCTCACTCGCCGTCCTTGTCCGATTGACGGGAACGCCTGAGGGAGATCACAAGCGCCAGCAGCCCGGAAAGCAGCCACACGGCGATGGATTCGACCTGGCCAAAGCGTGGCTGATAAGTTCGTTGAATATCCAACGGTCCATCGGCCTTGCGCACCGCGGCCTCGAAGAGCGGGGCGGCCGCATCGCCGACTCCGTTTTCAGGCACCCCCTTGATTTCCAGCCAGCACAGGGTGCCGTTACCGACCTCGTCTCCGAGTTCGCCGATCGCGCCCGGCACGACCCGGTAGCGAACCTGGTTGACATTGAAGGCCTGCAGGCGAGTTTCCAGGTCGGAGCAGCTTTCTCCGCGTTCGGTCATCAGTGTGTAACGGCCGACCACGTCGCCCGGAATCAGCAAGCCGGCTGCAATCGAGAGCAGCAGGTAGAAGATCAGCAGGAAGAAAACGAAGCGAAGGATCACCATAACCTGTCGGCTGATCCGTTCGGTCCTGGTCGGCGGCTGAGGAGGTGGGTGCATGGGCTTACCTTAACAGGCTTTGAATTTTTCTACCGGCTTGCTGCAGCGTTTGGGACTCGGAAGGCGACAAGCCGGGCAATTCGGATTGTTCGCTGGCTGGCTCCAGCCAGCGCAGGGCAAGCACTGTCAACAATGGTCTCACGGACAACCGCCTATGATCTGAGAGTCAAACGCCATATTAGCAAACCATGAAACCATCTTCTCCGAATGAGCCCACGCTACCGATATCCGAATCGGTCTGGGATTATCCTCGTCCACCGCGCATCGAGCCGATTGACTGGACATTGAAGATTACGCATGATGGCCAGGTGCTGGCTGAGACCAACCGAGGAGTGCGGGTGCTCGAGACTTCGCATCCGCCGTGCTTCTACTTTCCACCCGAAGCGGTGGACGTCAGTCGCCTGGTCCCCAGCCAGACCCGGACCTTCTGCGAATGGAAAGGGCAGGCTCGATACTGGCATTTGCGGGGCCGATCGGGATTGGTCCACGATGCCTGCTGGGCCTATCCTGATCCGGTCGATGGCAGGATTCGCGACCATTTGTCGTTTTATGCAGGACGGGTGGAGGCCTGCTTCGTGGCCGGTGAACGAGTCAAGCCGCAGGAGGGCGATTTCTACGGCGGCTGGATCCTTTCATGGGTCAAGGGCCCCTTCAAGGGAGGTCCGGGAACCCGCGGCTGGTAGTGCTTTTGGCGCCGGTTGAGTGATTCGTAAAATCAGAACAGGGAGTGCATTTGATGAGAGGGATCGGTTTCCTGGTGTGCTTGGGCATCAGTATGGTCATCAGTACCTCGTGTCTGGCCAATGCCAGGGCTTATTTGACTGACTACAACAGCGGCAACGTCGCCGTGATCGACACGGCCACCGACACGTTGATCGCCAACTCGATCAACGTCGGGACCCAGGCCTGGAGCGTGGCCATCGGCGCCAACGATCGGGCCTATTTCTTTTCCAGCGACGGGGTCAGCGTGGTCGATACCCAGGCGCTGGCCGTGATCAGCACGATCGCACTGCCGGATTGCACCAATGACTCGGTGCTGGCGCTGGATCCGGCGGCCGAGTTTCTCTACGTCGGCTGCAATCCGCAAGCCGAAGTGCTCAGAATCGATCTGCAAAGCGAAGCGGTGGTTGATTCGCTATTGATCGCCGGCGCCTGGTTCATTGACATCATCATGGATGCCGGTGGCGATCGCGTGCTGGTCGCCGATAATTCGCTCGGTGATATCCATATCCTGGATCCCGATCCCTTGAGCCTGGATGATTCGGTGACAGCCGATGTGATCAGCACCAACGGAATCGACCTGGATACCACCCAGAACCGGCTGTACGTACCCACCTGGTCGCCGAATGAGCTGAGCGTCATCGATCCGGTCAACGCGAGTATCGATGCCACGGTTTCTGCCGCCGGCTGGCATGTCTCGGTGGATCCGGGCAGTGCGCAACGGGCCTACATGCTTGACCCGTCCGGTAATGTTGCGGTCATCGACACCGCCAGCGACACCGTGCTGTCGACATTCTCGACCGGAACGGGTAATTACTTTACCGCTGCCGTGCATCCGACCGATGGTCGCTTGTACCTGCTCAACCAGTCCGCCGCCCAGGTCGAGGTTTACGATCCGCAGGCCGAGACCCTGCAGGCGACCGTCAGCCTGCCGAGCTTTGTCGAGCCTCGCATGGTCGGTCGCTGGCTCGCCGCCGGCCCTGGTGAATCCGTCCAACCCGAAGCGATCGGTGTGCCGCTCCTGTCGAGTTCGCCATGGTGGCCGGCGCTGCTGGCCTTGCTCCTGGCTCTGGCGGCATTTTCATTCATGGTGCCTCGAATCGATCCCGGAAGATCGAGTCGATGAAAAACTCGTATGCGCCCATGTCGGCACGCTCGCCGAAAGCCCTGGGCCAGGGGGCGCGGCGTTGGTCGTGGTCGATCGCACCGATGATCGGGCTGGCCTGATCTATGACTGGCGAGTTGGCTGCAAGTGCACGGGTCAACGTGGCACCGCCGTTATCGGCGAGTGGACCGAGCTGTGGATCCAGGCCAAAGATGTTTCCAACCCCTGGAGGCAATGCGCCAACAGCTGATCGGATCAATGAGTAGTCCAGCGACTGCGGATCCCAGGTCGGGTCAGTCGAGTCAAATGCAGTGACGACCACATCCAGAGGGCCGTCTGGACCGACGTTTTCGGCCAGTATGGAGTTGACGATATGGAACTCATGATTTTCGTCAACCAACAGACCGCCGGGGTTGTCCGGGAGGTTGGCAAAAAGAGCGGCAGTGCTTGCTCCTCCCTTGGACTCATTGTGGCTGAGGGTGACAAAGTTCATCTCGATGCCGGATGCCATGATCCCGCCCACAGCGCCGGCTTCATTGCTGGTGATGGTGGAATTCAGAATGCGCGTTCTGCCATCGAAGGTAATGATTCCACCGGCAGTTTCCGAGGCGATATTCTCGGCAATCGTGCTGTAGGAAACCAGGGTCCGAGTGTTATCCAGAAACAAGCCGGCTCCGGTTCTGGCCTGATTCTGCATGATTGAACTGGCTTCCACCAGGAGATTGGTTTCAGAAAGAGCCAGTACTGCGCCACCATAGAAGGAGCCGTTGTTTCCAACAAAGCTTGTTTCAGTGAAGATGACCGGGGATGCATCCAGAAGAAAGGCGCCGCCGCCACCCAACCCGAGCGCGGAATTGTCAACAAACTGGCTGTTCATTGAATGCAAGGCGGTCTGATCGATGATCGCGGCACCCCCGCCGGCATTGGCGACATTCAAGGAAACCGTGCTGTCTCTAAGCGCCATGCTTGCTGCGTTGGTGTCGTAGTAGATGGAACCGACCTGTATGCCGCCTCCAATCAGGGCCTCGTTTCCGGAAACAATCGAATCGGAAAGCTCCAGCATGCCGTCAAGAACGATCAGCCCACCGCCACGAAAGGCGTAGTTGTCGTAAACCTCGGAATCAAGCAGATCAACCATGGAGCCGCCCATCACGTTGATTCCACCACCCCAACCCAATTCCAGGTAGCCTCCACGTTGCTCCATTTCAGGAGCCTGAAAGCCAGTGACCGTGTTGTTCGCGATTTCGGTGCCTTGTGCGATCAGACCACTTTGATTCATGACATTCAACCCGCCGCCATATAGCAGAGTCTGGTTGAAAACAATCTGGGTGTCGGATAGCTCCATGTAGCCTGGGCCCGAATAGGGATCTGACCGGGTGAACAAATCCGGCGGAGCTCCGAACCCGAGAGAGATGGCACCACCGAACAGCGCCGTATTGCTGGAGAGAACCGAGTCAGCCGATATCGACGCACTTGCCATGCTGGAAACCATCACGCCCCCACCAAAAGACGCCTGATTGCCGGAGATGGTGCTGCTCTCGATCTCCAGCTGACTTTCCTGTATCAGCCCGATCGCGCCGCCCAGGCCTGATTCATTGTCGAAGAATTCCGAGTGGATGATTCGGCTGGTCACCGTTGGGTCATTGTTGATTGCGACTGCACCGCCCAGGGTGCCGCTGGCGTTGCCAATGAATTCACTGTTGGTGATCTCCATGGTGCCCAATCGGAGATAAATGGCGCCACCGGCGGTCGGGATCACGTCCCCGGGAACGGCATCAGGATCAAGGACCTCGTTTTCGCTGAATACACAGTCATCGATGACCAGACTGATGAAGGGTGTCGAAGCCTGAAATGCCACAGCGCCGCCTTGCGCAGGCGCATGGGCCGTATTGCCGGTGATGACGCAATCCTCGAGGGTCAGGTTTGCGGCGGTGCGAGCGAGAATGGCGCCACCACCTTCGAACTCGGTGTCGGCAAAGCCATTCCGTAGCGTCAACCCTGAAAAACTGATGTGGGTGCCAAAGATCCCGCCGGTGCGAAACAATTGATGCGTGTGCAGGCCGTCAATGGTCAACAGATCCGGCCCCGGTCCCTGGATGATCATCGAGCTGGAAAGGCCAATCGGGCCTTCCGTCAGAAAAATCGTGCCGCCATGTATGGATGAATCGAAGATGATCTCGTCCATACCGCTGCCTGCCGTACACCCGGCCACGGACGTATCCGTATTGGCCGCCTCGACCGCATCACGCAGGGTACACCGGTTTTCGAGCGAACCGTCCAACAGGCTGTCCACGGTGATCGTGGCGGCCTGGAGTTGTGTGCTGCCCAAAGCGAGCCCAATGGCAGCCGCCAACGGCGCGATGGTCACCCCGCGAGATTCTTTAGAAATGTATTTTCTATCCATCATGGCGTTCCAATCTCCTCAACCTATGGCAGCCCGAAGCGACCGCCATTCGTCTTAACGACCAGCATCATGGCGGTGATGGCGATCTTGTTGAATCCGAAACTGATTTTCATGCGCATTTGTCTCCTGTCCGAATGGAAGCTCGTTCCGACCGAGCCCGATTTCTCTACTTGAATGGAAATTAATCAAGATTAATCTCAAGTTTCTTGATCCTCGTCATGCTTGCGCAAGATTTCGCCGATTAAATTCAAGGAAAGGCCTCAACGACCATGAGCTGGAGGGTTCAATATGTTCTTTCGAAAGAAGTTCTTGCTGAATCAATCCCCGTTTTTCTTTGCCGCATTGCTGCTGGCCGGTCTGTTTGCCGGCGGCTCAGTCTTTGCCGGCAATGGCCAGAGCGCACTGGAGCAGGCGCGTGAGGCCGGCAATCTGGTTCGCAGTGCCGAGCGGCATTTTCACGCCGGTCGACTGGACCAGGCCAGCGAAGAGCTGGCCCGGGCGGAAGCGCTGATCGAAGCCGCCGAAGCCAAGGAAGACTTGCCCCAGGTGCGCAGCGCGCGCAGCCGCTTTGACCGTCTCAACCAGAGCGTGCAGCGCCGACTGGAGCAAGCCGAAGCCGCCGCACAACCGGCGGCGGAACCCCCTCCGCCGGCAACGCCGCCACCGGTGGCCGAAACCCCGGCAGAGCCGGAGACGCCGGCAGTCGCAGAGGAACCGCCCCCCAGGATGTCCGGTGCCCAGGCGCGTGACTATCGCCTGGTCGACCAGGAAATGCGCCGCACCCGCAACCTGCTCACCACCCACCGCTGGTGGGAGTTCAGCCAGGACGAGCGCGACCAGCGCCTAGCCCGCGCAACGTCCGAGGCCGATGAATTTCGCACCCAGCTCGATGCCCTCAATGCCGCGCTGGATCCGGCCCTGCTGCAGGCCGAGCCGGTGCAA
>SL_3KL_010_SEDDRAFT_10001862_pt1 | contig 19287 bp, 13 predicted proteins | sample SodLakKL_010_SED_2_FD_10381 | JGI IMG/M metagenome (IMG submission 10381) | reverse complement strand
CGTCTGCAACTGGATATCTCCGGTGGATTCGAGCATCTGGCCTACCAGACGGCTGATCAGTTGGTCATCGAGATCAACCGTCCGCCGCCCGAGGCGCCACGCGAACGAGAATTGCGTTTCTTCGACGAGCGTGAGTACGAAGGCAGTCGCATCACGCTGAACTTCCAGGACATCCAGGTCCGATCGGTCTTGCAGTTGATTGCCGATGTTTCCGAACTCAATATCGTGGTGTCCGACTCGGTGACCGGCAATCTGACCCTGAGGCTGACCAACGTGCCCTGGGATCAGGCGCTTGATATCGTACTGGAAACCAAGAACCTGGACATGCGTCGCTCCGGCAACGTGATCTGGATTGCACCGGCGGCCGAGATCGCCCAGCGCGAGCAGCAGATCCTCAGGGCGCGCGCCGAGCGTCAGACGCTGGAGCCGTTGCGGACCGCCATGATCTCGGTCAGCTACGCCAATGCCTCTGATCTGGCCTCACTGATTCGCGCCGCATCGGCCGATACCGATGCCGAGCAGGGTGTCCTGTCGGCGCGCGGCACGGTGACGGTCGATCAGCGCACCAATACCTTGCTGATCACGGATACCGCCGAGCAGATCGACGAGGTCCGCGAGCTGGTGGCTGAACTGGACCGCCCGGTTCGCCAGGTACTGATCGAGTCGCGTATCGTCATTGCCCGACATGACTTCAATCATCAACTCGGCGTTCGCTTCGGTGTATCGGCCGGCGCCGAAGGCTCCAGCGGTCGCATCTACTCGGCCTCCGGCTCCAGCGCCGCGGCCGGCCAGATTGCCAACCTGAATCGAGCGGGCACGGGCACGACCCGGATCTCTTCGCCGGGGCCTGTGGGTGGTCCGCTGCTGGTGCCGACTCTGGATGATCGCCTCAACGTCAACCTGCCGGTCGCCAACCCGGCCGGAAGTCTGGGTGTGAGCATACTGGCTGCCGATTACCTGCTTGATCTCGAGCTGAGCGCACTGGAAACTGAAGGGCGAGGCGAGGTCATTTCCACCCCGCGTGTGATCGCTGCCAATCAGGCCGAGGCCTACATCCAGCAGGGTGTGGAAATTCCATTTGAATCGTTGCAGGGTGGGACCCAGGCTGGCGCGGTCAACGTCGAGTTCAAGGAAGCCGTTCTTGAATTGCGCGTGACTCCGCTGATCACCCCCGACAATCGTGTTCAGCTTGACCTGACGGTCAAACAGGATACCGTGGGTGAAATCTTCGAGACCGGTCGTGGCGGTTCGGTGCCCTCCATCGATACCCGGGAGCTGGGCACCAATGTGTTGGTCGAGAATGGCCAGACCGTGGTTCTGGGTGGCATCTTCCAGGAAGAGCGCAACTTCACGACCACCAAGGTGCCGGTGCTGGGTGATGTGCCGGTGCTGGGGACATTGTTCCGGCGTCGGGGCACCGATGATCAGAAACGCGAGTTGCTGATTTTCGTGACCCCGTCGATCCTTGACGAGCGCATCGCGGTCGACTGATACCCGCCTCAACGAACGGTAACCGCCAGCGCCCTGCATGGGGCGCTGGCGCCAGACCTCGACACATTTCCGCTCTGATCCCGAAGGACGCCCGACCCCCAGTCGGCGGGCTGAGTAGAATACAGGGATGATTTATGCATTCCATCCCGCAAGCGCGCCGTTGCTGATCAGCGTGCCGCATGCCGGGACGCGTCTGTCGTCTACCGTGGAACGGACCATGACCGCATCGGGGCGCGCCCGGGTCGATACCGACTGGCATGTCCATCGCCTGGTTGACTTTGCTGTGCAAATGGGCGCCGGTCTGATCCAGGCCGAGTATTCACGTTACATGGTTGATCTCAATCGTCCTCCGGATGACCAGCCCTTGTACGAGCAGGCCGGCACCGGGCTGGTGGCCACCGAGACCTTCGACGGACAGCCCTTGTATGAGCCGGGTTTGCAGCCCGAGAGGACCGCAATCGAGCGTCGAGTCGAGGAATATTGGCGGCCCTATCATCAGCAAATCGAAAGTGAGCTGGACCGGATCAGACGCAAATATCGTTACGCCATTCTGTTCGATGCGCATTCGATCGCCAGCCGGGTACCCCGCCTGTTTGAAGGGCGACTGCCGGATCTGAACCTGGGGACCTACGACGGGCGAAGCTGCGATGGTCAGCTCGAGGCCGACGTATCTCGACTGTTGCATGGACAGGACCGCTTCAGCGCGGTGGTCAATGGTCGATTCAAGGGGGGATACATCACCCGCCACTATGGTCGGCCCGACCAGGGCATTCATACCCTGCAACTGGAAATCGCCCAGGCTTGCTACATGGATGAAACTCAACCGGAAGTCTGGGAAGAGGGCCGCGCAGAGCCGCTGAAGTCGCTTCTGGGTGATCTGTTCGGGTGCCTGCTGGACTGGCGTCCGGCATGAGTTCGCAAGCCTTTCATTGTCCCTTCCTGCTGAGTGCTGATGGCTGGCGGAAGGATGTCGTCATGACCGTATCGTCGGCCGGATTCATCGAGCGCATCGTGAATCGAACCGATGAAAATGCGCCGACGCTTCCCGGTATCGTGATTCCCGGCATGCCCAATGTCCATTCGCACGCGCATCAGCGCATCATTGCCGGTCTGACCGGACGGCGAGGGCGGGACGAAGACAGTTTCTGGTCCTGGCGCGAGCTGATGTATCACGCCGTCGGCCGACTCACGCCCACAGATCTCGAGCTGCTGGCAACCTGGTTGTACCTGGAGCTTGTCGAGGGCGGTTATACCTCGGTCGGGGAATTTCACTATCCGCACCGGCTGGCTGATTGCGAGCCGATCGCAACCAGTCGGGCGCTAATGGCGGCGGCCGGAAAAGCCGGATGCGGTCTGACCTTGCTGCCGGTCTGGTATCGATACGCGGGTTTTGGTCGCCAGGCGCCGGAGGTCGAGCAGCAACCCTTCATCCTCGGTCGACAGGCCTTCGTTGAATTGATCCAAACACTTGCCGAACAGGTCGCCTCCGACGATCTTCTTCATCTCGGCATGGCGCCGCATTCCCTGCGTGCGATTGATGTGGCCGACCTGGCCGGGCTGGCTGCTGATCTTCCCGAGGGCCCGATTCATGTTCATATCGCTGAGCAGAAGGCCGAAGTCGAGGCCTGCCTGGCGGCTACCGGCAAGCGACCCGTCGAGCTGTTGGCTGATCATGTTGAACTCGATGAGCGCTGGTGCCTCATTCATGCCACCCATGCCAGTGATCGTGACATCATCCGGATTGCCCGTTCCGGAGCGGTGGTCGGCCTGTGCCCGACTACCGAGGCCGATCTGGGTGATGGCATCTTCCCGGCCGACCGGCTGCTGGAGGCCGGTGGTCGATTGGCAATCGGTTCCGACAGCAACCTGATGACCACTGCGGCCGCCGAGTTGCAGATGCTGGAGTGGACCCAGCGCCTGAGTCGGCACCAGCGCAACGTACTGGTGGGTAAGGGCGGCGGCCATATCGGCCGAACGCTTTGGGTTCAGGCTGCCGCGGGTGGCGCCCAGGCCCTGGCCCAGCCGGTGGGTGAACTCTCGCCGGGACGGCGCGCTGATTTCGTGGTGCTGGCCGGCGACCACCCCTTGCTGCGCGGACTGACGCCGGATCAGCAACTCGATGCCCTGGTTACCATGGCCCGGCCTGATTTTCTCGACGAGGTCTACGTGGCCGGTCAGCGCCGGGTCTGCGGGGCCGTGCACCACCTGCGTGCAGAACTGAGTGAACCCTTCGCCGAGTTGCGCGCTCGCCTGGCCGGCCATGGCGTCTGAAAACATGCACGAATCGGATTTGCCGTTTTCACCGGCCTGTGAGCGCAACAAGCAACCCATCGGCGAGGTATTGCAGCGCCTGTTGGCAGATGATTCAAGAGTGCTGGAAATTGGCGCCGGAACGGGTCAGCATGCGGTGTACTTTTCCTCCCTGCTTCCAGGGGTCGAATGGCTGGCCACTGATGTGGCCGAGAACCTGGCCGGCCTCAAGGCGCGTTTCGCACTTGAATCCCGCGGACGCTTGCCCGAACCGTTGCAGCTGGATGTGCGCGATCAACGCTGGCCCAGCGGCCCATTCGATGTCGTCTACACGGCCAATACCCTGCACATCATGCCGTTCGAGCTGACCCCGTTGTTGTTCCAGGGGGCAGCCCGGGTCCTGGTCAGCAATGGGCTGTTGCTGTGCTACGGACCGTTCATGGATCAAGGTGTCCATACCGCCGATTCCAATCGCCGCTTTGATGTATCACTGCGCCAGCGTGATCCCGAGATGGGCATTCGCGATACCGTCGAGATTTTCCGCATGGCCGATGCGGTCGGATTGCAGCCGACAGACGACATTTCGATGCCGGCAAACAACCGCATTCTGGTGTTCAGGAAAAAAGCGACTCCTGCTACCGGTCGCCAGTCTGGATAACCACTTCCTCCGCCGGCTCTCGCAGGTTGTACCTGGAGGCCATGGTTGCCCCGTAGGCGCCGGTGTTGGCGATCAGGATGATGTCACCCTCCCGGCACTCGGGCAAAAGGCGGTCCAGGCCCAGGATGTCGCCGGTTTCGCAGATGGGGCCGACGACGTTGTAGATATGATCGCCGGGTTCGGTCAGGCGGCTCAGGTTGACGATCTCATGCCAGGCGCCATACAGGGCGGGGCGGATCAGTGAATTCATGCCGGTGGCGATACCGACGTAGCGCACTTCACCCTTGCCCTTGGTCTGGTTGACCCGCGCCAGCAGTACGCCGGCTTCCGAAACCAGGTATCGGCCCGGTTCCAGCCAGACCTCGACGGGCCGGACCAGGTCGTGCTTGAGCCGGGCCAGGCCGGCATCCAGAGCGGTCAGGTCCAGCGGCAGCTCATCGCCTCGATCCGGAACGCCGAGGCCGCCGCCGAGATTGATGACGCTGACATCAGGCAATTGCCGGGCCGCCTCGCCCAGGGTTTCCAGCGTGCGGTGCCAGTTGTCCGGGTGCAGAATGCCGGAGCCGGTATGGGCGTGCAGGCCGGTGACACGAATATCGTGGGCATCGCACAGTCGCTTGACCCGTTCAAGCTCGGTCAGCGGAATGCCGAACTTGGCGTGGGAGCCGGCGGTGCGCACCATCTTGTGGTGACCCAGACCGGAACCGGGGTCCAGCCGCAGGAAGATGTCTCGTCCGGCCAGGTGCCCTCCCCAATGTTCGATGATCCAGGCATTGTCCACCGTCAGGCGGATATCACGCGCCAGGGCCTGACGGTATTCCTCGCGTCCGGCGAAGTTGGGGGTCAGAAGCAGGTCATCGACCTGCAATCCCCTGACCTGGTCCAGGGCATGCTCGGCCTCGGCCATGGATACGCATTCGATACCCAATCCACACTCGAACACCGTGTTGAGGATGTCGGGATGCGGGTTGGCCTTCATCGAATACAACACCCGGTCAACCGCCTTCAATGCCTTCAATCGACCGGCGGCCGCACGCACTTCGTCCAGGTTGTAGACATAGGCGCAGTCGCGCCCGCCCAGAACGGTCTCGAGACGCTCGCGATCCTGTCGCCACCAGGCGGTGACCGGACGGCGAGCGACATCCTGGCGAAACAATTGCTCCCAGGTCGGGCCGAACACCGAATCGCCTCCCACGCCTCCGGGAATGACCTGCTGGTGAAGTTGCTGGACCAGTCGATCGGCATGCCGGGCCTCGATCACGAAGGTCAGATTGAGGTCGTTGGCTGCCTGGCTGACCTGAAAAATGCGCCGTTGTTCGAACACCTCCAATGCCGGCCCCAGGCGGTGCAGGATGGTTCGGATGCCCAGCCCGACCAGGCTGACGGTCGCGCAATCGGTCAGGATTTCGACCCGGCAGTGGCGCGACAGGCGACGGCTGAGTTCATCCAGGCCGTTGGCATCGACCGGGTTGGCGCCGGGGTCCAGGGTGACAGTGACATTGGACTCCGAAGTCGAGACCTGGTCGATCGACATGCCCAGCGCCTTGAACTCGGCAAACACGTCGGCCAGAAACCCGACCTGTTGCCACATGCCGATCCCCTCCAGAGAAATCAGGGTGATGTGCTTGCGTTGCACGATGGCCTTGACCTGGGCACCGTGATCGCGTGCTTCTGGCGTGATTCGGGTGCCCTCGATATCCGGTCGGTCGGTCTGGCGCATCCAAAGCGGGATCTGTTCGCGCTGGATCGGGATCAGTGCACGTGGATGCAGCGCCCGGGCGCCCATGGCGGCCAGTTCCTGGGCCTCGCGGTAGCTGACCAGCTTCAACAGCCTGGCCGAGGATATCCGGCGCGGATCGGCGCTGAACAAACCCGGCACATCGGAGAAAATTTCAACCCGGTCGGCTTCCAGGATCGCCGCCAGGCTGGTGGCCGAGGTGTCCGAACCTCCGCGCCCCAGGAGCACCGTTTCCCCGGCTGGATTGGCGGCCACGAAACCCGGCATGATCAGTGCCGGTGATTCGGCAGATAATCGTTTGGCAAGATCGGGGTCGGCTTCGGCTGGACAGGCTGCCGCAAGGTAATTGGTACGTGCTCCCCGACGTGGATCGGATGGGCAGATCAATACCTCGCGCGCATCCAGCCAGCGGACTGGAAGGCCGGACTTTTTCAGCCAGGCCGCGCCCAGGCGACTGGACAGGACCTCACCCATTCCCAGAATCCTGGCCTGATCAGCGGGATTGTCCGCATCGCCATCGAATTCAAGCAATCGGGCCAACTCCTGCAGCGGTTCATCGAGAATTCCCGGGTCAAGGTCCATGGACTGGATCAGTCGAACATGGCGCTGCCTGATCTCTTCGTGCAAGATTTCGACCGGTTGGCGGGTCTGTTGATCAAACTGGGCCTCGAGCAGATCGGTAATTCCGCGTAGAGCTGAAACCACCACGGCCACGCATTTTCCGGAATCCAGAGTTTCGTTCATGCGTTCGGCTATTCGTCTCCAGTGCTCGAGACGGGTCACCGAGGAACCGCCGAACTTGACGATGCGCCATGGACTTCGATGGCTGGAATGCGGGGGATTCATGGGGTAGGGTATGCAGAACTCAGCTAAAGGTGGAGTGCCCGAAGTGCGTCAACCGGCAATGAAAATGACACGATTACTGCTGATTTTACGCTATATATAAGAAATGAGTAGTCTCAAAACGGCCATACAGTCTCCCCGTTCGGTTGGCGCCAGCGATACCGGACGAGTTCGGGAGAATAACCAGGACGCCATCTTTTGCGATGACGCCCTGGGTCTGTGGCTGGTCGCTGATGGTATGGGCGGCCATGCCGGCGGTGCGCGCGCCAGCGAAATTGCCCGCGATACGATCAGCGCCCGACTCACCGAGGGTCACGGACTGCGCGATTCCATTCTGGAAGCCCACCGCGCCATTCGAGCCGAACAGGAGGCCTGTCCGGATTATGGAGACATGGGCACCACCGTGGTGGTGGTCTTTGACCATGGTGACGGGTACGAGATCGGCTGGGTGGGTGACAGTCGGGCTTACCACTATTCCGCCGATTCCGGCAAGCTGGAATTGCTGACCCGCGATCACAACGTGGCCGGCATGCTGGTGGCCGCCGGTGCGCTCAGCCCCAGCGAGGCGGCCCGGCACCCGCAGCGTCATGTGCTGACCGACTGTCTGGGTCTGGTCGGTGACCATGACCCACGTATCGGGAGTTATCAGGAGCGCTGGAAAGCCGGCGACTGGTTGCTGATCTGCTCGGACGGACTGACCGGCGAGCTGGATGATGAAGACATCGAACGCACCCTGTTTGAGAGCGCGGGGCTGGAGGAAGCCAGCCACGCCTTGCTGGACAAGGCACTGGATGCCGGGGCGCATGACAACGTTTCGCTGGTGCTGGTGGCCGGTCCAATGGTCGGTCAAAACGGCGGCAAACGCGGTTCGCGCTGGCCATGGCCATTTCGACGCCGCTAGTTATAATCCTATTTGTATGAGTGATTGAGGGAACCCCACACATGACTTCCGAAGACGGCAAGGAAAGAAAGAAATCCCGGCGCGAACAAGGGCCCCAGGGGACGCACGTTTTCAGTCGCGAGAAAGTCGACAGCCTGATCGCCAAGGCCGAGTCGGCCGACGCACTGGATTCTCCGGTCAGGCTCAAGGGCTTGAGCGTCGAGGTCAAGGGGCGAACCTTTCCCCTGACCGGTGGCCGCTGCGTGATTGGTCGCGCCGACTCCTGTGACATTTCGCTGACTGACTCGAGCGTTTCGTCCGAGCATGCCCGCTTGACCCAGGATGCCGAGGGCTGGCGAGTGGCCAACCTGCTGTCAACCAATGGCACCTTCGTCAATGGCAAACGAATCTCGAACGAGCAAATCAATCATGGCGACCGCTTGCGTCTGGGCCGGGTTGAGTTTGTGTTCGAGTGGTCAGGTTCGCAATCTGGCCCCGCCTCGACAACCGGCGCCTCGAAAGGCGGCAGCTGGAAGCGATGGCTGCCGTGGGTTGCCGGCGCGGTCGTGGTGGTGGTAATCGCGCTGCTCGTGTTGTTGTAGCGGGGCTGCCCGAGAACGGGGACCCGGCCATGTTCAGGTCGGCGCCGATCCCTTGTGCTTGCCCAGAACCACCACGGTCTTGCCTGAAGCCGTGATCATGCCGTCTTCTTCCAGCGACTTCATCACCCGACCGGCCATCTCGCGGGAGCAACCGACGATGCGGCTGAGTTCCTGACGGGTGATCTTGATCTGGGTGCCGTCAGGGTGCGAGACGGCATCGGGTTCGCTGCACAGATCAATCAGGGCCTTGGCGATGCGGCCCTGGGTGTCGAGAAAGGCCAGATGAAAGACCTTGCGACGGGTTTGCAGCAGTCGCTGGGTCAGTTTCGAGCCTATCGCCGTAAGAATGTCGATTGCGCAATCGGCCAATTCGTTTTCCAGCGCTTCGCGCAGGTGGTCGTAGGAAACTTCGGCCAATTCGCACTTGGAGCGCGTGCGCACCAGGACCTCGCGTTCACGCGGTTTCATGAACAGGCCCATTTCGCCGATGAAGTCACCGGGGTTGAGATAACTCAGAATCAATTCGCGCCCGTCTTCACCTTCAGTCGACACTGACAGCGAGCCTTCGACTACGTAAAGCAGTGACTGGCCGGCATCGCCGGGTCGCATGACGGTGGTTTTGGCCGGCAGATGCTGGCGCTTGCAGATTCCCAGGAATCGATCCATGGCGTCTCGGTCAACCGGGTAGAACTGGATATCTCTCATCAAATGGCTTCACTGTGTTTTCTTGAAATGAGTGCCGCCCTCGTCGGCATGGTGCCAATTTTGCACTCCGTCACACTTTACGTCAAACTGTTCACATATGTAAAAAGTCATCGGATTGGCAATCCGGGTTGAGGATGAGTGATAATTAGCGGTTATGTCGGCATCCATGGACAGGCTCGCAACATGACGTCCCGAAGAATCAAGCTGCACGGTTTCAACAATCTGACCAAGGCGCTCAGTTTCAACATCTATGACCTTTGCTATGCCACCAACGAGGGTCAGCGTGAGGAATACATCGCTTACATTGACGAGGCCTACAATGCCGAGCGGCTGACAACGATTCTGAGTGATGTGTCCGACATCATCGGCGCCAACATTCTCAATGTTGCCCGCCAGGACTACGATCCTCAGGGCGCCAGCGTCACCATGCTGATTGCCGAGGAACCGGTCGAGCCCAATGAGGAAACCGGCTCGGCCGCGCCGGGACCGCTGCCGGAAACGGTCGTTGGCCATCTCGACAAGAGCCATATCACCGTGCACACCTACCCCGAAAGCCATCCGCATGACGGCATCTGCACCTTCAGAGCAGATATCGACGTGGCCACCTGTGGTGTGATCTCTCCGCTCAAGGCGCTCAATTACCTGATTCACAGCTTCGAGTCCGATATCGTCACGGTTGACTACCGGGTGCGAGGGTTCACCCGTGATGTGCGTGGCCGCAAGCATTTCATCGATCACAAGATCACCTCGATCCAGAACTTCTTCAGTCGTGATACCAAGAATGCTTACGACATGATTGATGTCAACGTCTACCAGGAAAACCTTTTCCACACCAAGATGCGATTAAAGGAGTTCGATCTCGACAACTACCTGTTCGGGGTCAATGAAAACGACCTGAGCCGACGCGAGGCCAATCGCATCGAACGACGACTGCGCAAGGAAATGCAGGAACTCTTCTACGGTCGCAACCTTTAAACCCGAGTCGTCGGGCCAGGCTACGGCATGGCGCCTTCGATCCAGTCGCGCAAGTGCGTGATTTCATCGGGATCCATGTTGGTGCGCGTGGCGATTTCTGCGGCGCTCAGTCGCACTCGTTCCTGCTCGGCATTGAGAAAGCCGTGTTGCATCAGCCATTGTTCCAGCTGTTCGGTCGTGTCTGATCGAAAGCGGCTGACGCGGCCCTCACGCAAGCCCTCGATCAATGCACGCGGGTCATGCGAGACCTCTTCAGCCAGTTCACTGACTCGATCCATGAACGAGCTGGTAATCAGGCCGGTCTCATGCAGGACCGCTTCGCTGACCGGTCGATTGTGGCGTTTGCGCCAGTCGTCCAGGATCAACCGGGCCGCATCCAGGCGACTTTCCAAAAGGTCACGGTCCGGGTCGCTGATCAGGTCATTGGACTGTGGAGCGGCGAGAAAGCTTTCGATTTCGCCAAGCCTGACGAGGTCGATTCGCAGCAAATGCGCCGCCAGGTCAAGCCGGTCATGCAGCGCGTGAAAGCCGTGCATGGCCCCGGCCCCCAGCCACGGGTCAACCGGATCGACCCCGGCCTCCCTGGCCCATTCCAATGCGTCCATGCCTTCCGGATCCGGCGCCCGATGGCCGACCGGCTCGCCGATCGGCATGGTGTATTGCAGTGGCTCGACGTCGCCGCGGCGAACCTCGGCCATGTCAATGCTATGAGGGGTCGGACCCTTGTGGGCCCAATCGCTCCAGGCGCGCGCATCATCGGTCTGGGCGGTCAGATAAAAGATCTGACGGCCCTCGGCCGCGATTTCCTGGACCGACTCGACCACGGCCCGGTAGCGATCGGGGTCGGTGGTGGTCAGGACCTCGTCCATGAAGACCGGCAGCGATTCATGGTGATGCTCGGTCTGGCCGATCCAGGCCAGGCGCACCGCGAGCAGTAACTGGACCCGGGTGCCGGTGGACAATTCCACGAGGCCGTGCCGCCTTTCCTGGCGGGTGTCGATGGCAAAGAAGCTGTCGCCTTCAAACTGCAGCCGGTAGTGGTGACGGGTAAAGCGTTCGAACCATTTGCCGGCGGTGGCCAGGGCATCCGGTTCGTTGTCGGCCTGGTGAGTGGACTGGACCTCTCTGACCAGAGCCTGACCGGCGGCCACCAGGAGATGCTGATCGAGTTCATCGGACAATTCCTGCCGAGTGGTTTCGAGTTGCGCGGTCAGGGATTCCAGTTCGCGCCGGCCGAGGAGTTCCTCGTGCCGGGTCTGGATTTCGGCGATGCGGCGATTGAGCTTGTCGCGCCGCTCGGCGCTGGCCGCCAGTTGTTCATGGCGATTTTCCAGATCCTCGCGCTGTTGCTCGCGAGCCTGTGTCAGCAGGTTGGGTTCGGCCGACAGGCGCTTTTCAAGCCGGGCGATTTCCAGTGAACAGTCACGTCGCTCCTGTTCCAGTTGGCGCCAGTTTTCGAACTGGTCGATGCGCTGGATCAGGGTATTGAGATCATCCGGCTTCAGACCGGCCTGCTCGAAGACGCGTTCGCGGGTTTTCTGCAACTGGACAATGTCGGCCAGCAGTTCCTCGATCCGGCGTTCGTGACCCTGGACCTCGTTGTGCAATTCGGCGTTGCGACGCATGCGCGGTACCAGCAGGTGGATCAGACCGGCCAGCTCGCGGCTGTCCGCACCGGACTTGTCGGGCATGCCGTGCCGCGCCAGCATCGCGGCGGTTTCCTGCTGAAGAGACCGGTAGCGTTCCTCGAGCTGACTCAATTGCTGACGGGCGTTCTCGATCTTGTGGAACTCGCTTTGCCAGTCATGCAAGTGTCGACACCACAGCTGGAAGCCGGTTTCCAGGCGCACATCGCTGTTGACCCCGATGTCCTCGGCAAATTCGCGCAATCGCTGCCGGGCGCCATCGAGATTGGTTCTCTGGGCGTTGAGCTGGTCGCGCACCTCGGCAGCGCGTGCCTGGCTGATCTCATGACGGGTCGCGGATTCCAGCTCAAGATCAAGACGCTCGAGCCGGGATTCGACTTCCTCCTCGGTCCAGCCCAGCGGCGGCTCGACATCGGTTTCCATGAAGTCATGGTGGGCGCGCTGCAGATCACGCCAGCGATTGGCGAAGTTGACCAGTAGCCCCAGCGGAATGCCGATGGCCAGCAGAATCAGAAGCATCAGCTCAGGCGACAGGCCGATCTCCTGTACCCCCAGCAGTCGCCAGGTAGCAATGAGGGCTGCTCCGGTCAATCCTCCCCACAACACCCCCTCGAGCGGCGAGAGATTGGCCCCGTCCAGCCAGCGCAGCAGGGCTTGCCGGGCGGCACGCAGATCGGCTTGCGAGCGACCGGTCGGGTTCTTCGAAACATGCGCCCGGGCCAGTTCGGCCGTCAGGTTGCGAATCTGTTCGCGCAGGATCTGGACCCGGTCGACGCGCTTTTCGAGTTCTTCCAGTGACTGCTGGTCCAGTTTCTCGACGATCTCCGGTGGATCACCGCCGAGCCGACGAGCCGCTCGTACCAGGCCTGCCTGGTGCTGCTCGATGGCATCGTTCTGTTTTTCGATCCGTCGTTCCAGTTCGATCAGCCGATCACGCTGGTCCGAGAGTTCCGATTGCAGCGCTTCAAGAGTATGCGGATCGACCGATCCGGTCTTTTCCAGTCTTTCGCGCGCCTGGCGCAGCGCGCCACGGGTGACTTGCAGCTCTTTTTCTCGCTGGGCGATCTGTTCATCGACCTGCTCGATGCGTTCCAGTTCGTCACCCCGAAGGCGGTCCATGCCGCCCGAGAACTCCTCGATCAGTGTGGTTTCGATGGCGCTGCGCCGGGCAATGGCCTCGGCCAGCGCCAGGGCATCCTCGCAGGCGCGAAGACCGGCCGCGGCGGAAGCGCTTTCGGCCAGTTCGGCATCCAGCCGCTCCAGGTCGGCCAGTTCCTCATCCAGGCGGGCGTACTCGGCTTCCTTGTCGGCGATGTCGTTGCTGATGCGTGCCAGCTCACCGGCCAGTTTCTGCGGCCGCGAGCGGGGTGCCAGCTCACCCTCGGTCAGCACGGCCTCCAGGTCGTAGCCACCGGCCAGCATGGTGCGCAACTCGGACGCGATATGGGTTTCGGTACTGCCGAGTGTGGCCAGGTCTTCGGAGCTGATCAGGTAGGCGCCCAGGCTTTCGGCGCCAGGCAGGTTGGGGCGCCTCGTGGCCGCGCCGTCCTGAGTCCATTGGGACTGGGCGCCGCGGCGTTCACATTGCAGGGTGTTTCCGTCACTTTCGAACTCGGCCAGGATGTGGCAGAAACCATCGATCTGTTCCGGGTAGAGGACTGCCCGGACGGCGCGAATCAGGCTGGACTTGCCCGAGGCGTTCGGTCCGGTGATGACGTTGACCGCATGCGCATCGAAACTGACCGCCAACGGCGAATCCAGCCCCGGCAACAGCCGAATGTCCAGGGCCTTCAGCTTCATCGACTGCGTTCGCGCTGGGCAATGAGTTGCGACAAGGCCAGTCGGCCGGCCCGGGCCAGTTCCGTGGCAATGTCCTGATCACTCAGGGAGCGATTCAGCTCCCGAAACTCGCGTCCTGCAGCCACCGCCTCCATGTCCGGTCGGGCCATATCGACCAGTTCTTGCCATCGTTCGGAGTCGGGCTCATCCAGGGTCAGAAGATGACGCGCAAGCAGGCCGCATGGATCGGATTGCCTGGCCAGGCGATTCAGATCCAGTCTCGGGATGGTGCGGGTGTCAATGCGTTGCAGAAAACAACTGACGCCGTACTCGGTCCAGGGCTGGGACTGGCTGAGCAGGCTTTCTGCCGCCTGGGGCAAGTGTTCGGAAATGGCGCATTGACCGACCAGTTCCACCCGCAACCCCAGCGCATCGGGCAGGTAATCACCCTGTTGCCACTCGACGATGCGCTCGCGGGTGGCGGAAAGGATGGCGCCGCTGAGCGCATCGCTGTCCTCGATTTCAGCACAGTCGACACTGAGCGTCTCGAAACGCAGTGGCGCCAGCGGCAGGTGAGTCATCATCACCTTGCCATCCTCGATCTCGACCAGCCAGGGACCCCGTGCGCCTGTTTCACTGGCCCGCAATGCATTGACCGAGCCGAGATAACCGATCGGACGCGCCGCGCTCAGGTCATCCGGTTGGTGAATATGACCGAGCAACCAGGCATTGACGGAGGCTTCGGCCAGATCGGCCGAGCTGACCGGCGCATAGGGGCTGTCGGTCTGGTCGCGATCACAGTGCAGCAAACCGACCAGAACCTTCTTCGGGTCGAGTCGGGGGAAGCTGTCGAGGGGAGAAAAACTGACCCGGGACTGGGGAAAAGACCAGCCGATGACGGTGAGGTCTCCGACTGGATGTTGCTGCCAATGGCCGCCGGCGCCGAGCAGGTGAAGGCTGCTGATTTCGCTGGCCAGCCGGGGCAGTACATGCGTATCATGGTTGCCGGCCACGGCGATGACCTCGATTCCGGCCTCGGCCAACTGTTCCACGCCGGCCTTGAGTTGACCGTAGGCCACAAAAAAATCGCGATGACGTTCGACCACATCGCCGGCCAGCAGCACTGCATCGACTTCACGCTCGATGGCCTCGGCCACAGAGCGTGACCAGGCGGCCTCCGGGCCCAGTTCCTGTCTGCGGCTGCCCAATCCGTCGGGAATCGCAGCCGGCAGACGGCCCAGATGCATGTCGCCGATGGCAAGCAGGGTGGTCATGGTGATAACCCGTCTCCCTCATACAAATCTGTGGAGTCACACGACCCGATGGAAGAGCAGAATACCAGCAAGTGGCGATGGATGCTGAGCGCGGTCTTGACCCTGTTGGCCGGCTGCACGGCCACCATCATTCAGCCAGATGAAGTGATCGATCCCGTGCCGGTCTACGTACTGGATCACGGCCGCCACAATTCACTGGTGCTGGTGGTCGATGAGGACAATGTGCAACGGCTGGCGTACGGAGAGTGGCGCTGGTACGTGGATGGCGAGACCGGCCTCGGACGGAGCCTGTCGGCTTTGTTGGTGAATACTCCGGCGGCTCTGGGACGAGGTCGGTTGCGCGGCCCCATCGACCCGGACTGCTGGGTCGATCAGATCGGATCCGAAATCCGTAACGTGCTGATTTTCTCGGCCGGACGAGAGCGGGTCGCCAAGCTGGCTGCCGAGGTTGATGCCGAGTTCGCCCGCGCCGAGCCCCATTACAGTCATCTGCTCAATCTGGAGTTCGTCCTGGATGCGCGTGAATACTCACTGGGGCACAATTCCAACCACCGGGTTGTGGAGTGGCTGAGAGCACTGGGATTCGAGGTGCGCGGCAATCCCACCATCGGCATCCTGCGTGCCGCGGATCCTGAACGGAGTCGGAGCGTGGATCCGGCGCGGTGTCCTTGAAGGGGCAGGATTCAGGGGTCAGGGGTCAGGGCTTCGTCCAGCGCCTGCTCGGCTTCCAGCCACTCGGATTCAAGCTGATCGTGTCGGGTTCGCAGGTGGGTTTGCTGTTTGATCAGCTCGGTCAGTCGATTCTTCTGTTCGGCCGCGTAAAGGTCGGGGTCGGCGAGCTGTCGCTCGATGTCGGTCAGTTCACTGTTGGTTTCATCGATTTCCCGGACCAGGCGCTCGACGCGGTTCTTCAGCGGCTTGATGCGTGCGCGCCATTGGGCCTGTTCACGACGCTGGCGGACCCGGGCGTTGCCCGAACCGGCGGGCGGGTTCGATGTGGCTTGCGGTGTGGGCTCGGCCAGCCAGCGACGATAATCGGCGAGGCCGCCGGGAAACCGACGAACCTCGCGATCAGCCACCAGCCAGAATTCATCCACGACGTTCTTCAGCAGATGGCGGTCGTGGGAGACCGTCACCACGGCGCCTTCGTAGCCCTGCATGGCCACCGTCAGCGCGTGGCGCATCTCCAGGTCGAGATGGTTGGTCGGTTCATCGAGTAGCAGCAGGTTGGGCGCCCGCCAGACCAGCATGGCCAGCACCAGACGAGCCTTTTCACCGCCGGACAATGGCGCCACCGGCTGGGTGGCCATGTCGCCGCGAAAATCGAAGCCGCCCAGGTAATCCCGCAAGCGCTGTTCCGATGTGGCGTCATCGGCCAGTCGAGTCAGATGGGTCAACGGGCTGGCTTCCAGATCAAGCTGCTCGACCTGGTGCTGGGCGAAGTAGCCGATGGTCAGGCCGCGACTGGCCGTGATGGTCCCGGCCAGTGGCTCCAGGTCACCGGCCAGGGCCCGTACCAGGGTCGACTTGCCGGCACCGTTGAGACCCAGCAAACCGATGCGATCGCCCGGCGCAAGGCTCACAGAGACCTGGTCAAGCACCACGTTCTCACCATAGCCCAGACTGACCTGGTCGAGATTGAGCAAGGGATTGGAGGCGCGCGGCGGCTCGGGAAAGCTGAAGTCGAACGGTGAGTCGGCGTGCGCCGGTGCGGTCTCTTCCATGCGTTCCAGCGCCTTGATCCGGCTCTGGGCAGCCTTGGCCTTGCTGGCCTTGGCGCGGAAGCGATCGATGAATTTCTGCATGTGGGCAATCTGGCGCTGCTGTTTCTCGTACTGGGCCTGCTGCAAGGCCATTTGCGTGGCACGCTGCTTTTCGAAGCTGCTGTAGCCGCCGGTATAGCGGTTGAGCTTGCGATGTTCGATGTGGATGACCGATTCGACCACGTTGTCGATGAAGTCGCGATCGTGCGAGATCAGGACCAGGGTGCCGGGGTAGCGTCGCAGCCAATCTTCCAGCCACATTACCGTTTCCAGGTCCAGGTGATTGGTCGGCTCATCGAGGAGCAGCAAATCCGACGGCGCCATCAGCGCGCGGGCCAGGCTCAAGCGAATCCGCCAGCCACCGGAGAACTGACCGACGAGGTTGTCGTGCTCTTCGGCGCGAAACCCCAGTCCGTTCAGCAGGGCGCCGGACCGGGCCCGGGCGGTGTAGCCACCGGCCTCCTCATAGGCCGCATGGGCACGCGCAATGGCTTCCCCGTCACCGGATTCGCTGTCTTCCACCGCGCGTTCGGCCCGGCGCAGGCGAACATCCCCGTCGATCACGTATTCAATTGCCGGCCGGTCCAGCTCGGTGATTTCCTGGGCCATGCAGGCCACCGTCCAGTCGGCCGGATAACTGCAGTCCCCGGCATCGGCGCTCATCCGGCCGAGAATCAGGTTGAACAGACTGGTCTTGCCGGACCCGTTCGCACCAATCAAACCCACCTTGTGGCCGGGATGAATGGTCGCCGAGGTCTCTTCAAGCAGCGGCTCGGCGCCGTGGCGAAGGGTGAGGTTGGAAAGTTGCAGCATGGAAAGGAAGGTTAAAGGGGAAAGGTAAAAGGTAAAAGGTAAAAGGTAAAAGGTGAAAGGTGAAAGGTGAAAGGTGAAAGGTAAAAGGGTTAGGAGTTGGTTCGTGGTTTGCAATAATACCAAGCCAAAGACACCACCCCCGGAACCCGTAAACCGTTAAAACGTACACCGCCCCCTTAAACCTTAACCCTTAAACCTTAAACCTTAAACCTAATCCTTTTCCTTTCACCTTTCACCTTTCACCTACCTCCTCATGCCCGAGTACCGAATCCAAACCCACCCCCGCGCCCGCAACGTTCGCTTGCGCATCGATCGTCTGGGTCAGGTGGTGGTGACGGTGCCGCCGGGGTTTGATCGCGATCGGGTGGCGGTGCTGGTGGCGGAGCGTGGGGATTGGATCCGGCGGACTCAGGGGCGTTTTCGGCGGGCTCGGAATGACCTGGACCATGGGTTGGGTGGGCTTCGCCCCGAGCGGATCGAGTTGCCGGCTGTGGATGAATGCTGGACGGTGCAATATCAACCCTGCCAGCGCCAGAACATCGGATTGCACACCGATGAGCGCCGCTTGAAGTTCCTCCTGCCACCGGGCAGGGCCGAGTCCCTGGATCAACGTATCGCCGAAAAACTGCGTGCATGGCTGATGAACCGAGCCCGTCAGTTGCTCCCGCCCATGGTCGATGATCTGGCCGAAGAATTCGACTTCCAGCCCGCCCGAATCACCATTCGCAACCAGCGCACCCGCTGGGGCAGCTGCTCGGCTCGCGGCAACCTGTCACTCAACGCCCGCCTGCTACTGGCCTCCCCCGCAGCCTGCCGCTATGTCCTCATCCACGAACTCGTCCACCTCGAACACCCCAATCACTCCCGAGCATTCTGGCGCCGGGTCGGGCAACTGAATCCAGATTACCGGTCGGCCAGCAAGGAATTGAGCGACCTTTGGGTGCGTTTGCCGGAGTGGGTAGGTTAAAAAGACGCTTTACGGTTTACGGAAAACGCAGCGTAGGTCGGCCCTACGTGGCCGACGGTCCATATCGAATCCATCACCAAAAGATTGTTGGCGTGTCCAAGCCCGAACCATGGCTATGGACGTGTCGAATTGGAGTCGATAGTGGCAACATGGACCGTCGGGGACGTAGCCCCGACCTACGGCTCCTGAACCCCGTCTCCCGGAATTACGTTAAGCTTCCCCCCTGATTCAAGAGGGCGCCAACCATGAAACTCATTCTGAAACTGCTCGCCGGTATTTTTCTGGGGATTCTGATCGGGCTGTTTGCCCCCGGCTGGGCGGTGCAGCTGCTGCTGACCTTCAAGGGGCTGTTCGGCCAGCTACTGTTTTTCACCATTCCTCTGCTGATCCTGTTTTTTATCACCAGCGGGATCGCCGGACTGCCGCGTGATTCCGGCAAACTGCTGGGACGCACGCTGGGAACGGCCTACCTGTCGACCATCATTGCCGGCACGCTGGCGTTTCTGATTGCCGCGGCCATCGTGCCCTTGCTGTCGGCCGAGGGGTCGGCCACTCCGGCAGCCAACGGGACCCTGCTCGAGCCCTTCATCGAGATCGAGATTCCGCCGCTGCTGGGCATCATGACGGCACTGACCATGGCCTTCATTTTCGGGCTCGGTATTGCCGCCACCCGGGCCGAACGGCTCAAGCAGGTGTTCGACGAGGGGCGCGATGTAATCGAGAAGCTGCTGGTGGTGGTCATCATCCCGCTGCTGCCGTTCTACATTGCCGGGGTGTTCGCCGAACTGGCAGCCGCCGGAACGGTATTCGAAACGCTCAAGACCTTCGGCGTGATCCTGGTGTTGTCGATTTCGCTGCACTGGGTGTGGATCATGACGCTGTTCGTGATCGCCGGCCTGCGCG
>SL_3KL_010_SEDDRAFT_10001861_pt1 | contig 19291 bp, 17 predicted proteins | sample SodLakKL_010_SED_2_FD_10381 | JGI IMG/M metagenome (IMG submission 10381) | reverse complement strand
TGTTTGAACGGCAAAAGCCCAAAAATATAGCAGGAGAAACCATGATCATTGTACCATTAGGAGTTGCATCAGCAACACCAACTGCAGTAAGACACTTACCATCCGTAGCCCTTTGGAGAGAAGGTGATGTTCACCTGTTCGACTGCGGCGAAAATGCTCAGATGCGCATGCTGCAAGCCGGATTAAAAAGGTCAAAAATCGAGAATATACTGATCAGCCATTTTGATGTGGATCATTTTTCCGGTTTACTTGGTCTTTTATCTACCTTGCAGCTGCAGCGAAGAGAAAACCCCTTAACGATTGTAGGCCCTAAGGGTATAAAAAAGTTTGTAGAATGGAACATCGATTTTGCAAAAATTAACCTTAATTTTGAGCTTAACTTTGTTGAGGTGGATGAAGATTTTGAATCAGAGAGGGTGGTGGATGCTGACGAATATTACATCGAAGCACGTCCGTTAAATCACACAATTTTCTGCATCGGCTATCGCTTTCAGGAAAAAGATAAACCGGGTAAGGTAGATGCTGCAAAGGCAGAAAAACTCGGTATTACTGAGGATGCACAGTTTAAAGCTCTTAAAGCGGGTGAAGACGTTGAGCTGGAGGATGGAACCATCGTAAAATCGTATGATATTGTTGGTCATCCGCGCCCCGGAGACAGCTTCGCATACGTCACCGATACGAAATATTGCCCGAATGCGGTGAAACTGGCAATGAACACAAACATTCTTTATCACGAAGCCACATTCAGTGAATCTTTGGCTGATAAAGCTGCCGAAACCGGCCACTCTACATCAGCTGATGCTGCTCGCGTAGCTAATGAGGCTCAGACAAAACTGTTGGTTATTGGGCACTTTTCAGCACGTTACACCAATCCGTTTGTACTCTTGAGAGAAGCCAGGGCAAAATTCTTCCCGGCATGGCTTGCAACTGAACTGCGGCCGATTTACACGAATCCCGCTCAGGAAAAAGGGATTGTAAAACAGCGCGTTTACATCAAAGAAATTGATGAAAAAGGAAGCTCAAAAGGCGGAGATAGAAAAAAATCGCACGATAAAGGCAGCAAGAAACGATTCATAAAACGTAAAGGTTCTTCAGACCGTAAGAGCAGCCGAAAACGTGATGATTCGGGCAGGCGAAGAAAAAGACGGCCCGATAATCAGGATCAATACAAGAACAACGATAACGACGACCAGGGTTCTTCAAGGCCGCCCAAACATATAACTCCAAGAACTCCTTTTGACAACTTCGATCGTTTTTAAAATCGATATTTTCGCTAACAAACGTGCATTTTGAGTAAAAATCAAAAAACAGAAGCCGTCGATTCTGCATTGATTCGACGGCTTTACTACTTTTTTGAGCCGTATAAGTGGTGGGCGGTTTTCGCTATTGTGCTCACTTTGTCTGCTGCATTTTTAGGAACAGTACGGCCCAAGTTAACCCAAATTGCCGTTGACGACCATATTGCCCTGAATGATATCGACGGGTTGATCTGGATCATTATTCTTCTCGGACTTGCACTTCTTGGCGAATTTCTGGTACTGATACTGAACACGTACATTACCCGATGGTTCGGGCAGGGTGTTTTGTACAGACTCCGAAATGCTGTTTTTGAAAAAATACAATCCCTGCACGTTCAGTTTTTTGACAAGAACCCGATCGGCCGGCTCATCACGCGTACAACCAGTGATATTGAAGCACTGAGCGAGCTGCTTTCCGATGGCATCGTCAACATGATCGGCGACTTGTTCAGAATCTTTTTTATCCTCTATTTCATGCTGATGATGAGCTGGGAATTGACCATTGTGGCAATTCTTGTGCTCCCGATCCTGTTCTACTCCACCTTTTGGTTTAAGAGCAAGGTGAGGGTTGCTTTTTTAAATGTCCGGGATCAAATCGCACGCCTCAACTCCTTTGTGCAAGAGCACATCAACGGAATATCTGTTGTTCAGCTTTTTAACCGGGAAGAAAAAGAGAAAGAGCGGTTTGAAAAAATCAATGCCGATCACAAAGACGCTCACATCAAAACCATATTCTACTTTTCAATTTTTTGGCCGCTGGTTGAAGTACTTGCCAGCCTTGCAATGGCACTGGTAGTTTGGTATGGTGGTGCGAGAGCGCTAATGGATCAGGTTACATTTGGCGTGCTACTTGCTTTTATTCAGTATGTGCGGCAATTCTTTTATCCGATACAGGGACTGTCGGAAAAATACAATACGCTACAATCGGCACTGGCATCATCTGAACGAATTTTTGATGTACTCGATACACCCAAAGAAGTTATTGAAGTGAAAAATCCCAAATCACTCCAAAAGGTGAACGGAAACATTGAGTTTAAAAGCGTCTGGTTTCGTTACAATGAAGATGGAGAACAGGTGCTGAAAGATGTATCATTTACAGCACGTACCGGGGAATTGCTTGCAGTGGTAGGGGCAACCGGAGCCGGAAAAACTACACTCATCAATTTGCTGCTTCGTTATTACGACATTCAAAAGGGAACAATTTTACTTGACGGAGTTAACATCAAAGAGCTTTCACTGAATGATCTGAGATCATGTTTTGGGCTTGTACTTCAGGACAATGCGTTGTTTGCCGGAACCGTGCACGACAACATCACGCTTGGAAACAAGAACATTACGAGAGATCAGGTTGTAAAAGCAGCAGAAGAAGTTGAAGCCCATTATTTCATCAACAAGCTGCCCGGTGCCTATGACTATAAACTAAGGGAGCGGGGAGCTTCGTTATCGATGGGGCAGAAGCAATTAATTTGTTTTGTAAGGGCTATGGTTTATGATCCAAAAATTTTAATTTTAGATGAAGCCACATCAAGTGTTGATTCGGAAACTGAAGAACTTGTTTCCCGGGCGTGTAAACGAATGATGAAAGGCAGAACCTCGATCGTGATTGCTCACAGGCTATCTACGATACAGGGGGCTGACAAAATTCTTGTTATGCACAAAGGTGAAATCAGGGAAACCGGTTCGCACAGTGAACTGATTGAAAAAACCGGTGGAATTTATAGAAAGCTTTATGAGTTACAATATAAGGAACAGGCTTTGGACACTAAGTCTTTGGCTTGAGCGATTAATTATCAATTAACATGGAGGAAATATCATGGCAGATTTAAAAGATAAAGAACAAGAAATAAAAGACACGATTCAAAAAGAAAAAGAAGAGCTTAAAAATACCTACAATGAAATCATTGAAAAGCTGAAAACCGAAGGGGAACGTTTACAGGGTGATATTCAAAGAGAATATGAAAATGCCCGAAAGTATGTAAAAGAACATCCGGAAACCGGTGTTGGTGTTGCATTGGCAGGGGGATTGCTAATCGGTTTTGCAATTTCAAAAATTTTAAGCAAATAACTTAAATTAACTTCATGAGCAGTATCCAAATTGATAAACTGAACAACCTCTTCGAGCGCCTCGATGCGCTCAGGAGGTACCTTTGACTACGACCGAAGAAAAGTACGAATTATAGAGCTGCAGGAGCAGACGCAGGACCCTGAATTCTGGAATGACCCGGAACATGCGCAGGAAATAATGCGCAAACTCAATTTTGAAAAAGAGATTACGGGAAAATGGGATGAACTCGATGAGCTCCGCGAGAGCATCCGGGTGTACCAGCAGTTTCTGGATGAGGGTGAAGACGTGGCTGCTGAACTCAAAGAAGAATCAGAACGTTTTCAAAAACTTCTGAGAGACCTTGAACTACAGAACATGCTCAGTGATCCCGATGACCACAGGGATGCAATCGTTTCGTTTAATCCCGGTGCAGGAGGTACAGAAAGCCAGGATTGGGGCGTGATGTTATTCAGAATGTACACCCGCTGGGCAGAAAATCGCGGTTATGATGTTTCGGTGATTGAATATCAGGATGGCGATGTTGCCGGACTGAAAAGTGCAACTATCGAAGTATCCGGCCAGAATGCCTACGGATTTTTAAAATCAGAAAGCGGCGTTCACCGACTTGTCAGGATTTCACCGTTTGACAGTAACTCCCGGCGCCACACTTCTTTCTGCTCGGTTTTTGTTTCTCCCATCGTGGATGACACCATTGAGGTTGACATCAACCCTTCGGATGTTGAACTGCAGCGTTTTCATGCCAGCGGCGCAGGCGGGCAAAATGTGAACAAAGTGGAAACCGGCGTTCGTTTAATTTGGAACGGAAAGCTGAGCGACGGAACCGAGGAAAGGGTGGTAGCTGAATGCCAGCAGGAGCGGTCGCAGATGCAAAACCGTGAAAAAGCGATGGTGCTGCTGAAGTCAAAAGTTTATGAGCTTGAAAAAAACATCCAGGAAAGGGAAAAACAGCTTTTGGAGGATTCAAAAAGCAGCAACGAGTGGGGCTCACAAATTCGGTCGTATGTGTTTCATCCCTATAACATGGTAAAAGATCACCGCACAGAGCACGAAACCGGCGATGTGCAGGGAGTGATGGACGGTGACCTCGATGAGTTCATGAAAGCGTACCTGATGGTTAACACAGAAAAGGCTACATGATTGTTGCAGGCATAACCGGCGGAATCGGCTCAGGCAAATCTACCGTTTGCAAAGAGTGGGAAAAGCTTGGCGCCAAAATTTTCTATGCCGATGATGAAGCCAAACGGTTAATGGTTTCGGATAAAACTGTAATAAACGAATTGAGGCGGGTTTTTGGTGATGAAACCTATCATAAAAATGGTAGTCTGAATAAGCCTCATCTCATCTCTGAAGCGTTTGAAAAAGGGCGGGTTGAAGAGTTGAACCAAATTGTTCACCCTGCTGTAGCTCGTCATTTTCAGGCTGTATGTAAAAAAGAAGTTTCTGAAGGCACAAAACTGATCGTTAAAGAGGCCGCGCTTCTTTTAAACAACGGCCGGCCGGAAGAAATGGATGTTGTTGTGATTGTAATCAGCAACAGAAATAACCGGCTAAAAAGAGTAGCTGACAGAGATAAAGTTTCGACAGAAAAAGTCCGTAAAAGGGACTCCAAACAACCTGACTTCGAAAACCTTGTGCATCTTTCGGATATTGTGATTGAAAATAACGGCACGTTGACTGATCTAAAAAAACGTGCGGTTGAAGTGTACCACGAAATCATGAAAAACTATAAAGACTAACGGCTGTGGAGCAGAAAAAAGTTGTAACGCTCGACGAGTATATCATTCATGTACAAAACAAATTCCCGGGTGCAACCGGTGACCTATCACAGTTATTGAGGGATATCGGCCTTGCAGCAAAAATTATTTCGAGAGAGGTAAATAAAGCGGGGATTACCAACCTGCTTGGAACGGAAGGATCAACCAATGTGCATGGCGAATCGGTAAAAAAACTGGATTTGTTTGCTGATACCCAATTAATTTCTGCCCTCGACCGCTCACTGATTACCTGCATGGTTATTTCTGAAGAGAACGATGGAATCGTACGCCTGAACAGTGAGGGCGGCAAATATATTGTCTACCTTGACCCGCTCGACGGTTCATCAAATATTGATGTAAACGTTTCTATCGGCAGCATTTTTTCCATTTATATGCGTCAGCCCCGGCACGATAAAACACTGATTGAGGATGATGCCCTTCAGCCCGGAATAAGTCAGGTTGCAGCGGGTTACGTGCTTTATGGTTCCAGTACCATTCTGGCCTATACAACCGGCCTGGGCGTAAGTGCTTTTACGCTTGACCCGAGCATCGGCGAATTCATACTCTCGTTTGATGAATACAAACTTCCTGATCACGGATATACCTACAGCATCAACGAGGGCAGTTATAACTGGTGGCCGGAAGGGTTGAAAAAGTACATCAAATATTGCCAGGAGGATGACCCCGAAACAGGCCGTCCATACACTGCGAGATACATCGGTTCGATGGTTGCCGACCTTCACCGTACTCTTGTAAAAGGAGGCATTTTTATCTACCCGGCCAGTAAAATATATCCGGAAGGGAAACTTCGGCTGATGTATGAGTGCAACCCGCTGAGCTTCATTATTGAGCAAGCCGGCGGAATGGCAATCGACGGCAAGACTCGGATTATGGAAATTGAACCGACCGCCATCCATCAGCGAACGCCCATTTTTATCGGCTCAAAAGAGAATGTTAAGAAAGCTAAGTTGTTTCTTGAGCAGTATAAGTAGCTGATCAAAAAGTCAAGAATCTTAATTTCCCACCGCAAAATTCTTTTTAAGATTCTTCCGGCATGTGAATTGTCATCCCTTCGGTAATGTCATGGCGCATGGTGTATCCGGCATTAACTTCAACAACATATTTTGCAGCTTCTTCCGATTGGATACTATCGTGTGAATAAGGCGGGGTGTTTCGGTGGATGCGGACAATCTCAAAATCTTCATTTGCAAAAATAATATCCAGCGACAGGGGAGTGCTTGCCATCCAGAAACTTCGGGGTTCATTCGTATCAAAAATGAAGAGCATTCCGGCATCGTCGGGTAGGTCAGTTACATCCATTAAACCCTGGCTTCGGGATTGGTCGTCTGATGCAACGGCAACACGAATTGTTGAAATTTCATCACCGTCAAAATTTTGAAATGTAACTTCAGATGTATAATCCAATTCACGTGCAGGCGGTTCTGTCTGTTGGTCTTCACGCCCCGAACAGTTTGCTAAAATAAAAAATGAGAATAACAGAATAGTTATGCGTAGCATGGAAATAGATTAAAAAATTATAATTGATCAATGAGTTTATTTGAATTCAAAAATAATCAACAAAATTGATGATCGCACATCAATTGCTTTGTTCTATGTTAGTAATTTAACATACCAAGTGGTTTGAAAGTTCTGAAATACACTCCTGAGATTGCGCAATCAGGCAGCAAATAACAGAAAACTCACGCCCGGCTTCGGTTGTAATTTTGAGTAATTTAGGTTATTTTTGAAAGTCTAAGAAGTGAGCGCCGAAAGGCTCTCACTTTTTTTTGTACTTGTAGTTAAAATCACCAATGCAAGAAAACATAATAAATAATATTAAACAATTATCAGAACCTATTGTGCAGGAACAGGATATGTTTGTTGTTGATGTGGAATTGAAACATCAGAAAATTCCCGAAATATGGGTTTATATAGATTCTGAGCAAGGTGGTGTAAATGTTGATAAGTGTTCGAAAATCAGCCGTGAAATCAGTACTGTTGTTGATGATGAAAATATTATGGGTGGTGCTTACAGGCTGAATGTGTCCTCACCGGGTTTATCGAGGCCGTTAAGTGATAAAAGGCAGTATGCTAAAAACCGTGGACGTACAGCAAAAATTAAGTACAAAGAAGAAGACAATTATCAATCGGTTGAAGGAGTTATTGATGAAGTTGCCGGGGATAAAATCTCGCTTCTGCAAAAAGATGGTGAAAAAGTAGAAATACTTTTCAGCTCAATCGCAGAGACGAAAATAATCCCTAAAATTTAGTTGCCAATGTAATTTTAACAAGAATTATTCTGATGCAAAACGATATTTCAAAACTAATTATTCAGTCTTTTGCAGAGATCGCCAAAGATAAAGGCATCGATAAAGATCTGCTGCTCTCTATTCTGGAAGATGTATTTCGAACGATGATCCGGAAAAAATATGAATCTGATGAATCATTTGAAGTAATTTTAAATGCTGATCGCGGTGAAATACAGATTTTGCATATTCGGGAAGTGGTGCCAGAAGACGAGTTGACTGATCCCGTAGCTGAAATATCGCTCGAAGAAGCACAGAAACATGACCCTGATCTTGAGCTATACGACGAATTTGCACAGGAGATTTCGATCACCGATTTTGGCCGCCGGGCTGTAACTATGGCAAGGCAGCAATTGGCACAACGCATCAGAGAAATCGAGAAAGACAATATTTTCGAAGATTACACCGATCGCGTAGGTGAAATTGTTCTGGGTGATGTGTACCAGGTTCGCAGTAACAAAGACATTCTTGTAAACCATAACGGTGTGGAACTTCTGCTGCCCAAAAACGAGCAGATTTACAAAGACCGGTACCGCAAAGGCGATACCATCCGCGCCGTGGTTGTGGAGGTAAAACGCCACGGCGGTAATCCTACTGTGATTATTTCCAGGACATCGCCTCTGTTTCTCGAGAGATTGTTTGAAAATGAAATTCCGGAAGTATTTGATGGCATTATTGAACTGAAACGAATTGCCAGGGAACCGGGCGATCGATCCAAAGTAGCTGTGATTTCGCATGATGAGCGCGTGGATCCGGTTGGCGCCTGCGTTGGCATGAAAGGTATCCGGATTCATGCCGTTGTACGTGAGCTTCAGAATGAAAATATTGATGTGATTAATTACAGTGATGATAAAGTGGAATTTATCAAACGCGCACTGCAGCCGGCAAAAGTACTCAAAGTAGAGATGAGTGAAGATGGTTCACGGGCAAGTGTGTTGGTTCCGGCTGATGAGGTATCAAAAGCAATTGGGAAAGGCGGCGTAAATATACGCCTTGCCTCAAAATTGGTTAATTGTGAAATTGATGTTTTCAGAGAAGTTGAAGAAGAGGATGATATTGATTTAAAAGAGTTTGAAGTTGATTTCGGAGCAGAGACGATTGACATTCTTCACGAAATAGGCTGCGACAGTGCGCGGGCTGTACTTGAACTGGACGAGGATGAAATTGTTCGAAGAACGGACGGCAAAATTGACCGCGAAGAAGCCGAGCGAATTATCGATATCATTGCTTACGAATTTGAAGACGAAGAAGATTGATCGTAACTTTTGAGTGGGCTTTAAAAACACTATTTTTTTGATTTAACCGACGATACGTTATTTATGACCAAGCAAAAACCGAAAAAGCTCTTTAAGGTTGCATCAGAATTCAATGTTGCCACCCAATCTATTGTCGATACACTGGGTGAACATGGCTTTGATGTAGCCAACAGGCCAAATTCAAAAATCACCGAGGAAATGTACGAGGTGCTGGATGGAGTATATGGCGATGACAAAGAGAAGAGCAGAGAACACGAGAGAGCTCGTGAAGAGTACGAAAGTCGTCGGAGCCAGATCATGGAGAACCGGAACGAGAGTGTTACGATAGACAGTTTTCTTGAGCCGATTGATGACCTGCCGCTTGAACCGGAAGAAGATACTCCCGAGGCCGATCTGGAACCCATTGAAGAGACTGAAATAACAGAGCCCGAAAAGGCCAAAGAACCTGAAGCAGAAGAAAAACCTGAGCCGAAAGAAGAAGAAGTAAAACCGGAGGCAAAAAAAGAAGCTGAACCAGAGGAAGAGGTTAAAAAAGAAGAAGTCAAAACTGAAGAGCCTTCAAAAGAAGAGAAAAAACCCGAACCCGCCAAGGCCAAAAAGAAACCTGAACCGGTGGAGGAAGAAACTGTTCAGGAAACAGATGAAGAAGATGTAATAGAAGAAGAGGATGTTGAGGCCGAAGATGAGGGTTCTGAACAGCAGGAAAGTGATGAAGAGGAAAGTGAAGAAGATATCATAAAAGGCAGGGCCGGTAAACTGACTGGCACCAAAGTTTTAGGAAAAGTTGAATTTTCCAGGGATACAAGAAAGAAAAGAAAAACCAGAAAACGGCGTAAAGACAGGACTGAGCCCGAAGAGGAAGTTGCAAAAATTTCGAAAGAAAAGGAAAAAGAGAAAAAGCCGAAAGAAAAGAAGAAAAAAGAGGATACGGCACCTGCAAAAAAAACCAAGAAGAAGAAATCGAAACGAAGTACCCGTGTAGATGAAGAAGATGTAGAAAAGAAAATGCGCGAAACAATGCAGAAACTTCAGGGCGGTGAAACCGTTGGAAGCAGGCGCCAGAAGCGGCGGCGGCAGCGTAAAGAAGAGAGAGAAGAGGAGCGCGCATTGCAGGACGAAATGGAACAGATGGATACATCAGTCATTGAGGTGACGGAATTTATCACTGTCAGTGACCTCGCAGATCTTCTTGATGTAAAACCCACAGATGTAATCACCACGTGCATGAGTATTGGCATGATGGTTTCCATCAATCAACGGCTTGATGCTGCTACGATAGAACTCGTTGCCGATGAATTTGATTACGAAGTCAGCTTTGTGGATGCAGATGAGATGATTGAAGAAGAGATTGAAGTAGAGGAAGACGATCCCGAAGATCTCGAACCGCGCTCTCCAATTATTACGGTAATGGGCCATGTTGATCACGGAAAAACATCACTGCTCGATTATATCCGGAAAACGAAAGTGGCAGCCGGAGAGGCTGGTGGTATTACACAGCACGTTGGTGCCTACGAAGTAGAAACTGACGACGAGAAGAAAATTACATTTTTGGATACACCGGGTCACGAAGCTTTTACCGCAATGCGTAGTCGTGGTGCACAGGCAACGGATATCGTTATTTTGGTGATTGCGGCAGATGATGCGGTAATGCCCCAAACCATTGAGGCGATCAACCACTCGAAGGCGGCCGGCGTTTCCATTGTAGTTGCCATCAACAAGATGGACAAGGATGGAGCCAATCCTGATAAAATTAAACAACAGCTTTCCGAACACGGGGTAATTATTGAGGAATATGGCGGTACTACACAGGTTGCAGAGGTTTCTGCAGAAACCGGAATGGGGATTGATGAACTCCTCGAGAAAGTACTGATTGAAGCCGAATTGATGGAGCTTAAAGCAAATCCCGATCGCCTGGCTCAGGGTATTGTGCTCGAATCGCGTGTAGATAAAGGAAAAGGGACGGTGGCAAACGTTTTGGTTCAAAGCGGCACACTAAAAATTGGTGATCCTTTTGTAGCGGGCTCTGTTTTCGGGCGAGTGCGTGCAATGGAAAACGAACACGGTCAGCGACTTCAGGAAGCCGGCCCGTCTGTACCCGTCCAGTTAACCGGTTTTGGAGATTCTCCACAAGCCGGCGACAAATTGATCGTGCCAAAAGATGAGAAAACCGCCAAAGAAATTGCAACACAGCGTCAGCAAATCCGAAGAGAGCAATCTCTCAGAAGAGTGAAGCATCTTACACTGGATGATCTCTCAAGGAGAATGGCGCTTGGCGAAGTATCCGAGCTGAACATTATCATCAAGGCCGATGTGGATGGCTCGATTGAGGCATTATCGGGTGCACTTCAAAAACTGAGTACAGAAGAGGTCTCCGTAAATATCATTCACACCGGATCAGGTGCGATTACAGAATCGGATGTTTTGCTTGCATCAGCGTCTGACGCAATTATTATCGGTTTCCAGGTAAGGCCAACATCAGCAGCCAGAAAACTTGCCGAAAATGAAAGCATAGATATTCGATTGTTTAGTGTGATTTATGATGCGGTTGATGAAGTTCACGACGCGCTTGAAGGACTGCTTTCGCCTGAAATTAAAGAAGAGATGAAGGGGATGGTAACCGTTCGCGAGGTATTCAAGATTTCGAGAGTGGGAACCATTGCCGGCTGTTACGTAACGGAAGGAAAAATTAATCGCAATAACCCCATCCGCATTATTCGCGACGGTGTAGTAATTTATGAAGGTGAAATTGACTCACTGAAGCGCTTTAAAGATGATGTGAAGGAAGTTCAATCCGGTTATGAATGTGGCCTCAGTGTACATAATTTTAACGACATCAAAGTTGGCGACGAAATAGAGAGCTACGAAGTGGTAGAATCCAAGAGAAAGCTCGAAGACGCCAAATAAGCAGTTTACTTGAATCCGTACTGTTATTTACTGAACAGATCAAAAAGATCCCATCATTATGAGTATTCGCACACAGAAAGTTGCCTCGGTTATTCAGAAGGATATCGGCGAAATCCTGCAACGAAGCTATCAGCCTGCAGGTACGTTTATTACGGTGACGCAGGTACGAATGACGGATGATCTTTCAATTGCAAAGGTTTATCTGAGTGTTTTTTCACCTAACCGAGATCCCGAACCAATTTACAAACACATTGATGAACAGCAGGACGAAATCCGCTACAAGCTGGCATCAAAAATAAGGCACCAGGTGCGCAGAATCCCCGAACTTCTCTTCTTTCACGATGATACTGCCCAGTATGTAAATAAAATTGAGAGCCTGTTCGATAAAGCAAAAACCGAAAGCCCTGAGCCTGATGAGGATTCAGGCAGTGATTCAGATCAAATTAAACCCTAACGGTTGAACGGTTTCTGCTGAATGGCAAAAAAAGTAATTTCTTTGGATGATTTACCAGTTGTTGGTAATAACAACACGGTACATCGCGATTCAGAAATCTATTCAACCGGTGCTGTATTGTTAATGGACAAACCGCTCGACTGGACCAGTTTCGATGTTGTAAACTATGTTCGAAACCGTATTCCTCCCAAAAAAGTAGGCCATGCCGGCACACTCGATCCGCTTGCAAGCGGCCTTCTGATTCTCTGTACGGGCAAAGCCACGAAATCCATTTCACAGATCCAGGAGCTTGACAAAACGTACGAGGCAAAAATTAAATTTGGTGCATCCACACCCAGTTACGATGCAGAGGCCGAGCCTGATATAACAGCAGAATGGAATCACATATCACCGGAAATGATTTCAGAAGTTCTTCAACAAAAATTCACAGGATTAATTGACCAGGTGCCACCGGCATACTCAGCTATCAAAGTAAAAGGGGAGAGGATGTACAAGCTTGCCCGCCGTGGTATAGACATTGCATTGAATCCCAGAAAAATCACCATTCACGAAATCAATATTTTGGATGTTTCTTTGCCTGAAGTTACTATTCGTATTCGTTGCGGTAAGGGGACATATATCCGGTCACTTGCTCATGATCTTGGTATTGAACTGGGAAGCCGGGCTCATTTAATCGGACTTAAGCGAACTTCAATAGGCCATTTTGATGTTAAAGATGCAGTAACACCGGAAGAATTCAATCAATTTCCCAAATAAAGAGTAAATGGCAGATATTATTTTTCTTAAGGATGTAACCAGGAATGAAAACACGGTTCTCACTGTGGGTACATTCGATGGGGTACATGCCGGTCATAAAGTTCTCATAAACCGGGTGATAAGTCTGGCAAACGAGAAGAATGCTCGCAGCGCGGTGGTTACTTTTGATCCGCATCCAAGAGAGATTATTGAACCGGGCGTNGCCGGGATTAAACTTCTCAGCTCACTCAAAGAACGTAGTGAACTTCTTGCCGACCTGGGTGTAGATGAAATGGTTGTGATACCTTTCGACCGGGATTTTTCACTCCTTACTTCTGAAGAATTTGTGAAGGAAATTATCTGGGAAAAAATTGGTGTTTCTCAATTCGTGATTGGTTATGACCATCAATTTGGCAGAGATCGTGAGGGTACCATTGATACAGTTAAGCGTCTTGGCATTGAACTTGGTTTTGAATCGCTTGTTGTGTCGAAACAGGATGTTGGCAATAAAACAGTAAGCAGTACGGCAATCCGGAAAGCTATTCAGGAAGAGGGAGACATGAAACTGGCTGCCAGATTTCTGGAAAGGTTTTACATTATGAACGGAACGGTAGTTCACGGCGATAAACGCGGGAAATCCATTGGTTATCCGACAGCGAACATCCAGCCTGAAAACGAAAAAAAAATAACACCGAAAAAAGGAGTGTATGCTGTATGGGTCAGGGTTGATGGTAAATATTTCGGCGGGATGATGAACATAGGTGAACGCCCGACATTTGAGGGAACCTCTCACACCATCGAAGTTCACATCTTTGATTTTGACCAGGATATCTACGGAAAAGAGGTACAGCTTCAGTTTGTGGAGCGCATCCGTGATGAAAAGAAATTTTCGGGAGCGGAAGAGTTGATTGCCCGGCTCAGAGATGACGAAAATCAGGTCAGAAAGATCTTAAACAAACATTCACCAAATATTGCAAAATAAGTGAATTCAACGTATTTTATTTTGCTATAAAAGATTAAAAAAGACAGAATATTTACAAATTTAAAAATGAGCATAACAAAAGAACAAAAAGAAGAAATTATTGAAAAATTCGGTGGTTCAGATAAAAATACCGGATCAACCGAAGCTCAGATTGCATTGCTAACAGCCCGTATTAATCATTTAACGGGTCACCTGGGCGATAACAAGAAAGATCACGCTTCGCGCCGCGGACTGCTTAAAATGGTAGGCCAACGGCGACGGCTGCTGAACTACCTGCGTGACAATGACATTGAAAGATACCGCGAGCTTCTTAAAGAGCTTGGTATTCGTAAATAAAAGCATCTCTTTGCGGCACGTAATATTTGTTACGTGCCTTTTTTTTATCCTCAAATATCATAACATACTAACCACCGATATTTGTTTGAGCTGCTTAAACAAAAGGATAATCGACGAAAGACAAACGATAGATAAAAAATAGATATGAAAGAAGATTTCAGAAGTGTAGAATTTGCACCCGGCAAAACGCTTTCGGTAGAAACCGGACGCCTTGCCAAATTAGCGGATGGTGCAGTAATGGTACGAATGGGCGATACGATGGTGCTTTGCACGGTTGTAAGTGCAAAAGAAGCAAAACCGGGACAGGATTTTTTCCCGATGGTTGTTGATTTGAGAGAAAGTTTTACGGCTGCCGGTAAATTTCCCGGTGGGTTTATGAAAAGAGAAGGGCGACCATCCGATGGCGAGACACTTGCCAGCCGGTTGATTGACCGAAGTTTAAGACCACTTTTCCCAAAAGGTTATGTGAATGAAACACAATANATTTGCCAGGTTTACTCATCAGACGGACAGCATGAAGCTGATGTTTTAGGAGCATTCGGTGCTTCTGCGGCAACNCANATTTCAGATATCCCGTTTGACGGCCCNATGTCTCAGGTAAAAGTTGGCCGNNTTGANGNCGAATTTGTNATNAANCCTACCATCGATGAGATGGAAAATAGCGATATCGATATCATCGTAGCCGGTACTGCCGACAGTGTGATCATGATCGAAGGTGAGATGAAGGAGATCAGTGAAAAGGAAATGCTTGAGGCTGTGAAAGAAGGTCATAAAGCGATTGCCAAGCTCTGTGAATTTCAGGAAGAACTCAGAAAAGAATATGGCGTTGAAAAACGTGAATTTACTCCTGCTGAACCGAATACCGAACTGGAAGACAAGGTTGCCACACAAGTAGGCGACCGTTTGAAAGAAATTCTTAGCCAGGGGCTCAGCAAGGAAGAGTTTGGCAGCGCAACCAGCGAATTGAAAAAAGAAGTGACAGAAACGATTACCGAAGAAGAAGAGTATGAAGAAGCCGCCGGTGAGATCTCTTCCATTTTCGGTGATATGGTGAAAGATGCTGTCCGAAATAATATTTTGGAAAAAAAGAAAAGAATTGACGGTCGCAGCCCTGAAGATATTCGTGATATCTGGACTCAGGTCGGATATCTGCCAAGAGCACACGGTTCAGCCATTTTTTCACGAGGGGAAACCCAGGCACTTGTATCTGTGGCACTCGGTACAAAGCGAGATGCCCAGAGCATTGACACGCTTTTTTATGAAGAGGATCAAACCTTTATGCTGCATTACAATTTCCCGCCATACTGTGTGGGCGAAGCCGGATTTATGCGAGGTCCCGGCCGGCGTGAAATTGGCCACGGTCACCTTGCACAACGTGCACTGAAAATGGTGATGCCGGATTTTGAAGAGTTCGGATATGTGATCCGTGTAAGATCAGACATTACCGAATCAAACGGATCGTCTTCGATGGCCTCTGTTTGCGGCGGTTCAATGGCACTGATGGATGCCGGAGTCCCGCTTCCCAAACCAGTAGCAGGTATTGCCATGGGCATGATTGTTGGCGAAAACAACACTGTTGTACTTTCCGATATCCAGGGTGAAGAAGATTTCATGGGAGACATGGACTTCAAGACCGCAGGTACTGCAGATGGCATCACAGCCACACAGATGGACATGAAAGTACAGGGAATCAGCTTCGAAATTATTGAGGAGGCCCTTGAGCAGGCTCATAAAGGCAGGCTTCACATCCTGGAGAAAATGGCTGAAACTATTTCTACTACAAGGGAGTCTCTCTCCCAATATGCACCGCAATTTGTCCGGATGACAATTGACGGTGACAGTATTGGTGCGGTGATTGGCCCGGGCGGTAAAGTGATTCAGACACTCCAGAAAGAGACCGATACTGAAATTTGGATTGAAGAGGATGAGAGCGGAAAAGGACAAATTACCATTTCTGCTGACAGCCTTGAAAAAGCAGAACATGCCAAGAAGCGAATCCAGGCAATTGCCGGCGAGCTTGATGAAGGTGCTACCTACAAGGGAACCGTAAAAGCGATTAAAGAATACGGCGCCTTTGTGGAAATTGTACCCGGTAAGGAGGGGCTGCTTCATATTTCCGAGCTGGAGCACGGCCACGTGAAGAAAGTAGAGGACGTGCTTCGTGTAGGTGACGAAGTTGACGTAAAACTGCTAAAAGTAGAACACGGCGGAAAACTACGTCTTTCCAGAAAAGCACTGCTTCCGAAAGATGGTGAATAAATAACACCGACTTTCAAAGGCACACTAATTCAAAAGCGGCTTCCATTTAAATCGGAGCCGCTTTTTTTATTCTGTCAACTCATAAACTGGCGCAAGCGTCTCGCTTGTGCCTTGATTTAAGCCATCTTACTACCAGCGCCCCGCCCTGCACGCTATATTATTCATTTGCGTATTACTCAAATTCCTGTCCACCTGACCCGCTAATTTTTTATCAGAAAGACCCTGCCAATCATCCCCATTCTTTTGTACATTTACGTTTATGATGTTCAAACATGTACTTGCATTAGCAATAACGGCTAATCTTTATATTTCTCTTGCCGTTCCAGCAGCAGCACAGCAAAATCCCGATCCGCGCGGGGCATTTCTCCGCTCTTTAGCTGTTCCGGGATGGGGCCATTATTATGCTGACAAAGAGAACTGGACTCGCGGACAGATTCACCTTGGTGCAGAAGCCGCACTGATTGCATCCTATTTTGGATTCCGACACCGGGCGAATCGGCTCGAAACACAATTTGTTACTTTGGCTAACTTGCGTTCGGGAGTTAATATCTCAGATCGCAGCCGTGCATTTCGCCTGGCCATTGGTGAATACAATTCTCTTAACGAGTACAACGATTATCAGCTAAGAAACCGAAACTGGAACCGGCTATTTGAGGAAATCCAGGAGAATAACTGGTTTTGGCAGAATGAGGAAGACCGCAGGAAATATAATCAGCTTCGCTCAGATCGTGAACGTGCACGAAACCAGTTGCCAGCTATTCTCGGCCTGATGACTTTAAACAGGGTGGTCAGCGCGGTGAGTGCCTATAATCGTTCAAAGGCGAAATCAGAGTTGCCCGATATAACTTTTTTACCGGTACTCGATGAAACCGGGTCATCAGGAATCGTGGCAACAGTATCTTTTCGTTTTTAAATATGATTCAGAATGACTCGGTATAAGCTCACTTTTGAATACGACGGCACTCACTTCAGCGGATGGCAAAAACAGCCGGATGCCCGGACGGTTGAAGGTGTGATAGAAAAAGCATTTTCAACACTGTACCAGCAGGAGATTGACATTGTAGGGCAGGGTAGAACAGATGCGGGTGTTCATGCCCGTGGGCAGACAGCCCATGTGGACCTGCCGCCCCGATACGATGAGTATAAAATTCTACATGCCATGAAAGGCTTGCTGCCGAAAGATGTNGNATTGCTGAAAATAGAAGAATCTCATCCCGGTTTTCACGCCCGGTTCGATGCTGTAAGCCGGAGATACCGGTACCGGATCATCAGCAGGCCTTCACCATTACAGCGTAATTATTCGTGGTACGTTTATTCCAATCTTGATGAAGAATTACTAAGTCAGTTTGCTGAATTGATTTTGGGTGAACACGACTTTATCAATTTTTGTATTCCCGCCGATGATGAATTCATGACTTCTATCTGCACAATCACTGATAGCCGCTGGGTTAAGGAAGAAGGTACCCTAATCTATGAAATAACCGGAAATCGGTTTTTGCGACATATGGTCCGTCGACTGGTTGGAACCATGGTCAACGTTTCCGAGGGAAAACTGACAATCGACGAATTTGAAGCCCTTCTGAGAGGTGAAAAAACAGATAAAAAAGGCCACACGGCGCCTGCAAAAGGGTTATTGTTGGTGGAGGTGCATTATCCTGAAAATCCACTTTCCTAAGCTCTAAATATTATCGAAACTTAAATTTGAATAAAAACTTTAGATGAGCACTGTTCGCATATCATATGATTGAAAGCAATTTACTTTATCACAGCTTTACAAAATTTAAAAACGGCAGTTTCTTATATTCTTTATCTGTTATTTATTGCTTTCGAATAAATCAAAAACCGATGCATTAGTTGATTTTAAAACGAGTTAATTTGATGAAGCAAAATGTATTAATTACCGGAATAAGAGGTTTTGTAGGTACAAACTTAAAAAACTATCTCAGCCATCATGGTAGATATAAGATCATTGGCTCGTCAAGGGAAAAAATGTATTTAGATTTTCTGAAAAACGACGTTCACGCTATTACTTCGTATGAAGACATTATAAATGGGGATTACAATATTAATTCCTATGTACACCTTTCCGGTAAAGTTATTGAAACGGATATAAAAGGATCAGAGGAGGAGTATCTTGAAGTAAATTACAGACAAACTAAAAAATTGTTTGATCGTTTTGTTGAAGATGCAGAGGCTGAAAAATTTATATTTATCAGTACAATACATGTGTTGACAGATGATCCGAATGAGGTTCTGGATGAGAATTATACTCCGATGCCATTTACACCGTACGGCAAATCAAAGTATATGGCCGAACAATATATAATTAAAAATTGTCCTTCGCATAAAAAATATTATATCCTGCGTCCACCCATGATTCACGGACCCGGTAATAAGGGAAATCTGAATCTGTTGTACGGACTGGTAAAACGGGGAATTCCGTATCCTGTTGGAGGCATTAATAACAAGCGATCATTTCTATCGGTAATTAATTTGTGTTTTATTATCGATGAATTGCTAAAAAACGATGTTGATCAAGGTTTATATCATGTAGCAGATGATGATCCAACTTACACTCACGACCTTATCAATTTGATGGCCGATATGACGGGTAGAAAATCAAAAATTATCAATATCCACCCTTTACTTCTTAAATATTTAGCGAAAGTTGGAAATGTATTGGCTTTGCCGATTAATGAACACAAACTGAAAAAACTTACAAAAGATTTTGTGGTGTCAAATACAAAAATCAAGAAGTCAATAGGAAAGCCGCTTCCGGTAACCTCTAAAGAAGGTATTGAAATTACGATTAAATCTTTTATCGGTTAGTCGCTATGGTAGAGAGTTTTGGCTTAGGGCTTTTTTCTTTAAGAACGACTGCCATAAATCATAAAAACATTTCAAAAGTCATAAAAAATGCCATCCAGGATAATTACTGAATG
>SL_3KL_010_SEDDRAFT_10001860_pt1 | contig 19310 bp, 19 predicted proteins | sample SodLakKL_010_SED_2_FD_10381 | JGI IMG/M metagenome (IMG submission 10381) | reverse complement strand
TATGAAGTGATGACCAATGGAAGACAATATCAAAACATTATTGATCCAAATGAAATAATTGCTGAATTTGAAAAATGTGCCGGCACTCATTTTGACCCCGAATTGGTAAAATTGTTTATAACTATTTTAAAAGAGGATATTAACTTGTAAACTTGTAAACTCACATTTTTCCTTGACACTGCCGATTATTATGGATACTATTGAAATACCCTATGGGGTATAGTTAAAACCCTGGTATGAGATAATAACTGGCCAAGATGAGCTTTGTCTATCTCATCTCAAACACAGCAGCAATTATGAAGCATTCTTTTATTCAATAAGGGTTGTAAAGACATCGCCGGCCGGCTGCTTTTGATCTGCGTTAAAAAAATCAGTTCAATTTAAGCCCGGACAGAGGGTGTAAGCATGGAAGCAAGTGAAGAGAGCAAAAATAAGGTGACAAATCGGCTTTCCAGGCTGGAAGGTCAGGTCCGGGCCGTACGCCGGATGATAGAAGCTGGTGATGACTGTGAAGATATTGTTACTCAGCTCAGCGCAGTCCATTCAGCACTGGAGGGCATAACCAAGCTGGTAACCGCTAATTTTTTACTGGTTTGCCTGGCCGAAGCACATGAAAAAGGAGAGAGTCAGGAAGAAGCAGTGGAAAGGTTTGTTTCTCTTTTACTGCATACCAGGATGTAGTATTTCTGTGAAACTCGATATGATCGAAATATGTTTTTTCATTTAGGGCATAATACAGCAACTGGAACATGGTAATAAAATCAAATACCGGCAGCCTGACAGCACTTTACTCCTAAGCGGCATAGCTGGGCAGTTCAATGAATTAAAGAAGTAGTCCATAAACTTAAATTTAATTTCGTTCTTTATCGAGATGAATCCTGGTTAATTCGTCTTTTATATAAGAAAAAGCCTCATCCACTGTATCACAGAATTGCACCAGGTCCCGATCTGCCTTACTGATTACCCCGTAATTGACCATGGCATCAATATTAATGATCTGATTCCAGTATTCCGATCCATAGATAACGATCGGCATCTTCTTTATTACTTTTTGGGTCTGAACCAGGGTGAGCGTTTCAAATAACTCATCAAGAGTACCAAATCCGCCTGGAAAGATAATCAATCCCTTGGCAAGATAGATTAACCAAAACTTACGCATGAAAAAATAATGGAACTCAAAGTTCAAATCTGGGGTAATATAGGGGTTGGAAAACTGCTCCATGGGCAAACTTATATTTAACCCGATCGATTTACCGTTTGCTTCCAGGGCACCCTTGTTTGCCGCTTCCATCATCCCCGGGCCTCCACCGGAGCAGACAACAAAACGGTGAATCGAATTAAGAGATTTCGACCATTCTGTAAGACGTTTGGCCAAACCAGTTGCATCTTCATAGTAACGGGAAAGGAATACCTGGTTTTTGGCATAATCCAGTTCTGCCTGCAAAGCCGGACCCGGGTTTTTCTCCCCTGACTCCGCTATCCGCTTCTGAACATTATGGAGCTGTTCTTTAGCTGTTTGGGGATTCACTGTACGTGCAGAACCAAAAAAGACTAGGGTATCGTAAATATTTTGCTCTCTAAAACGCTTCATGGGTTCAAGAAATTCTGCCAGGATGCGGATAGTTCGTGCATCGGGGCTGTTCAAAAAATCCAAATTTTTATATGCTTTTACCGGTTCTGGATGTTTCTTTTTCATTTTTCCTCCTTGCAGCCGTAAAGTTTTAAAATGATGCCATGGCCTTCTATATCTCAAAAGATTATAGCAATTGCCGGCCTGGATTGTCAAAAAATCCTGTGTCAATACAAACAAACTTCACAGGAAAATAAGGGATCCGGGGTAAAACCCCGGATCCCTTAATAGTCATGACCAATCCCTGAAGAGGACCTGTCAATATCCTTAATGCTTTGACTATCTTTATTTAAACATTTCAGCTAAAAAACTATTCCGTCTTCTTGAACTTATCTACCCAGCCGGATAATTCTCTTGATGCCAGGTCTCTTCCGCCCAGGCCAAAGGCAATTACTCCGGTTAAAGCTACCGCACCTAAAAGAACACCGAAAGCAATTACGATAATCTCATTGGCTACTCCCAACTGCCGCAGGGCGATTGAACCGGCCAGAATAAGAATGGATACCCGGGCCAGTTTAGACAGGAATTCGGCATGCGGTCCTCCGCTGGTTTGGACAACTTCTTTTGCCAGACCACCAAGATAAAGACCGATGCCAAATATAATTAATGATACAACTACTCTGCCCAGGACAATAGTTAGCTGGGCGATCAAATCAGCCAGGACAACAAATCCAAGCAGGCCTGCTGCTTCGATAGCGGCAAAGAGCATAATTGCCACCAGGACTATATAGCCTACAATTTCAGACGGAGATCTGCGGCCTTCAACTGTTGATTTGGCAATTCCCAGGCGGGTAAGAAACTCATCGAACCCCGCTGCTGATAACAGCTTGGCTGCCAGGGCTGCTAAAATTCTTCCCACCATTAGTGAAATTGTCAGGACCAGGGCAGCGGCAAACAATGCCGGTAATGCCTGCAGGATTAATTCCAGCATGTTGCTGGCCGGACCGGTTATAGCCTCTAAAGCCAGGGCGTTTAAAGCCCCAATGATGACAAAAACCAGAACAAGTACGTAAACCAGCAGACCAAGGATTTCTGAAGGTTTCCTGGTGCCGAAAATAGAAGAGACATCTTCCCTGTCGCTTAGGCGATCCAACCCTACTGCCGAAAGCAGATTAATAGTAAGTCTTTGCAGGATCCGGGCTCCAAACCAACCCAGAAGCACAATCAGACCTGCAGCAAGAATGTTGGGCAGGTATGCCAGTATGGTTTCAAGCATTGTTTGAACCGGTACCAGCAGTCCTTGCAGGGTAAGAGTGCTTAAAATAGCCGGCACAAAGATTAAGATGGTCACCCAGTACACTACATTACTCACTGTCTGAGCCAGGGAAAATCCTTTCCTTTCTTCTCCACTCACATCAGTAAAACGTTCATCAATTTTGGTGGCCTCCAGAATACGCTGAATGACAATCCGAAGCACACTTGCTAATAGCCAGGCAATTAATAGTAGGATAGCGGCTCCAAATATACGTGGAGCATACTCAAATATTTGCACTAAAAATGAAGTTAACGGTTCGGCAATAAAAGTTAAGTTTAAATACTGGAAGAAAGCAACAAGCACAAAGAACATGGCCAGGTAAAAAACGATCCGGCCGCTCCACTTGTTTACTTCTGTACCGGCAGCCTCCTCGTCACCCTTAATCCAGCGGGCTAGTTTAGCACCCACCTGGGTTCGGCGGAAAGCTCCCCGAACAATAGAAGCAAGGATCAGGGCAATCAACCACCCTACAATCAGGATGGCTATTGCCCCAATAAACTGGGGAAATTGAACAGTAAACCATTCCACTAAATAATTATAAAAACCGTCGGCAGTCATAGGAATTCCTCCTTTTTTTGCTTGTTTTTGACTACAAGCTTGGTTTTTCTCTTTTATTCTATCATAACTCCTTTTTATCGTCAACGCCACCGTGGCAACTGTACTGTGTTACAATTACTATAGATCATACTAAATGTGGAGGCTCGGACAATGAACCCAACGAGAATTGTACTGGCCCTGGGAGGAAACGCTTTGCTAAAAAGGGGCGCACCTGCCACTGCTGAAAATCAACTGGAAGTAATCGATCATACAGTGGAATACATTGCCGAGATGAGCTGCCGGGGTAATGAACTGGCGATCGTACACGGTAACGGACCCCAGATCGGCAATATTGTGTTAGCCAGTGAAACAGCTGCAAACATTGTTCCGGTTATGCCTTTTGATGTTTGCAGCGCAATGAGCCAGGGATACATAGGTTATCATATTCAGCAGTCGCTGCGCCGGGCCTTGCTCCAAAAAAAAAGCAATGTGCCTGTGGTAACAATTGTAACCCAGGTTATAGTAGACGAAAACGATCCTGCCTTTGAACAGCCAACCAAACCGATTGGCCTTTTTTATTCACAGTCAGAAGCCCAGAAGATATCAAGGGAAAAAGGCTATAAAATGATCGAGGATGCCGGTAGGGGTTATCGGAGAGTTGTCGCATCACCCATGCCGAAAAAGATCGTGGAGTTTTCCTGTTTAAAAGAACTCTGGGATACAACTATCGTAATCACGGCAGGAGGAGGCGGTATTCCGGTTATCGAAACAGATAACGGCAGGTTAAAAGGGATTGATGCTGTAATAGACAAGGATCTGGCCGCCTCAAGACTGGCAAATGATATTGAGGCCGATGTATTAATGATTCTTACCGAGGTTGATCGGGTAGCTCTTAACTTTAACCAGCCCGGCCAGCAAGATCTGGATCATATGAGCGTTGAAGAAGCAGAAAAGTATATGGAAGATGGTCATTTCGCTCCAGGCAGCATGCTCCCAAAAATCCAGGCTGCAGTAATGTTTGTTAAAGAAAATCCCGGCAAAAAGGCAATTATTACTTCTCTTTTCAAATCCCTAAAAGCCCTGGAAGGCCAAACCGGAACGGTGATCAGTGCCTAAGCATTTCTTCATGAGCATAATCTTATCGCTTAAGCCGTTTGACCGGGAAAAATAAAAAAGCGGGCTGTTTATTACGAAGCCTGCCTTTTGTCTTCCCTTCTTTTCCTCTCCTTAACTTAAATCTAACATCCTTTGAAGCGGGCTTTACGCCTTTCCAAAAATGATTTAATTCCTTCCCGGGCGTCATCACTGGTCATGATCGGCTGCAGGTCCGGCAGCAGACGAGAAACAGCCTTTTCTTCTCCTTCATTATAGGCCAGGCGGGCTGAGCGCAGAGAAGCCTGCACGCCCAGGGGAGCCTGTTCGCTGATTCGTTCCGCAATTGCCAGGGCCAGTTGATACTGCTCTCCCGGTGCGGTTATTTCCTGAACCAGGCCCATCCGGTAGGCATCTTCTAAGGTTATTTCATCTCCGGTAAGCAGGAAGCGCATAGCATTTCCCCAACCTAATTCGCGAGGCAAACGGATAGTTGCCCCCCCAACCGGGTAGATGCCTCTTTTAACTTCTATCTGGCCGAAGCGTGTACCGGAAGCTGCCACCCGCACATCGGCAGCCAGCATCAACTCAAGACCGATAGTGTAACAGATACCCTGCACAGCAATTACCAGCGGTTTTGAGGCCTGCTTATTTACATCAAGGCCAAGGGGATCACAAAGCCCTTCTCCCAGTTCAGGGAAACGACCGGAACTAAAAACTTCAATCCACTTAGCCATATCCAACCCGGAAGTAAAGTGCTCACCATGGGCAAAAATTAAACCACAGCGAAGGTTATGCGATGAATTAAGCTTTCCCAGCCCTTCCGCCAACTGTATGTACATATCCACATCAAAGGCATTCATCTTGTCCGGCCGGTTGAGCCCCATCAACAGGACATGGCCTTTTTCCTCGAGAGTTATTTTATCCATTGAACTTCTCTCCTTGATATCTCATGCTAAAACTATTTTAGCTGTTCCACCAGACATGAAAATTTCCTTTTTCCATGTGGCGGTTTAAATATTTTCGGGCTGATGCTTTATAAAATATCCTGGTAAAGGGTAAAAGCAGGGAGAAGCCTATAATATCTGTGAGCAGGCCCGGAGTAAGAAGAAAAGCGCCCCCGACCAAAATACNGGCCCCATCAAACAATTGTTCCGATGGCACGATTCCGGCTTCTAGATCCATTTGCATCCTGTAAATAACTGCAAGCCCCTGGTATTTGGCTAAAAAAACGCCAATAAATCCGGTTAAAGCGATAAGCAGGATTGTTGGTAAAGAACCGATAATTCCACCAATTTCAATCAACAGCCATATCTCAATAATGGGAACAAGGGTAAAAAGTAAAAGTAATTTGATCATAACTCACCTTTAGTAAAATAGATTACTGCTATTATTTTAACACCAAATAGCATTTCTCATAAACTGCATGTAACAAAAAAGTAATTATTCCGGGTAATGGGTACATGCTGACTGATGATTCATGTGGCGGTATAAATCCTGAAAATCAATACGGTAATTAAAATCATCCTGTTCCTTGTCCCGCTGACCTTTGATATCTATATTTCTGACAATAAGCAGTTCCTCGTTAATGTTTGAAGCCTGTAAAAGCTGCATTCCTGAGGGGGCCCAGATACCGCTTCCACCCCAGAAGTATTCACCGCTTTTTTGATGGAGTCCCACCCAGTTTGTGCCCAGGCTCCAAACCTGGTTGTATGCGGCCTTGGAAGCATTCATCAAACTCCAAAGAAAACCGTAGTAATGATCAGTCCGGGCGTTCATTTTAGAATACTCCCGCACAGCTTCAGAATGCCAGGCCGCAATCGTAACTATGGCATCCACGCAATCGATAAAAGCATACTGCCGGGCCAGTTCAACAAAACAAAGGTCATAACAGATCAGAAAACCGAACCGGCCCCACTTGGTGTCAATACTCAATCTTTTATCCGTTCCCTGCTTGAAGTATGTTTTTTCCATCGGGGTAAGAAAAACTTTGGCATAAATATATTCCTCTTGTTGGTAATCTATACCCGGGTTTAAAATATAAGTAGCATTGTAGAAATTTCCGTCTTTTTCACGGCTATTGCCGTAAAATATATATTCCAGCTCTTCTTTTCCTTCAGTTAGACTATCTTTTACATTTTTCAACCAGGATGCAATACGCCTATTTTCACTTTCAGCGAGTAAATTTTTAACTTCATCAATATCACTTGATTTCCATACATAACCTGAAATCGTGAGCTCCGGGAAAATTAGTGAGCTCCGGGAAAATTAAAATATTAACTTTTTTTTCATGGGCCAAGTTAATAATTTGCTCCATCTTTTTCAAGTTTTCCTGGATGCTGGGAGTACCATAGATGTTGGCCAGCATAACAGTAGGTAAATTTTCATCATCAGAAAAAACTCTTTCCACAATTCTATAGCTCATTTGGGTTACCCTCCCATTAAAATTGTAATACCATAACTCTGGATAAAGATTAAAGCATCTCTAATTCTTTATTTTACTTCAAGTTGCTGCTGAGAGGAAACAATTATGCAGGAAAAAAGGACAAGGAAATACGATAGGTTTGTACAAATTATAATGGGCCGGGAAGTAGAATGAAAGGTTCTTTTAAACCCAGCCGCGTAGAAGCATGGTTTCAGCAATTCTTCTAATGGCAACAATGTAAGCAGCCTTGCGCATATTGACTTTATGCTTTTCTGAAGAATTAAGAACGGAATGATAGGCGGTAACCATCTTTTTCTTTAATTTTTCAAAAACTTCTGCTTCATCCCAGTAATACATACTAAAATTCTGGACCATTTCCAGGTAGGAAACTGTTACTCCGCCTGCATTGCACAAAAAATCCGGTAAAACCTGAATACCCTTCTCAAAAAGAATATCATCGGCTTCCGGTGTGGTGGGCCCATTGGCCAGTTCTGCTACTACACGCGCTTTTATGGAACTGGCATTATCACCTGTAATCACATTTTCCAGGGCACTGGGACACAAAATGTCGGCATCGATACTAAAAAGGTCGCCGTTTGAAATAGGCTCACTGTCCGGAAAGTCAGCTACTGAACCTGTTTTTTTCTTATGCTTGAAAACTTCCAGGGGATTAAGACCTTTTTTATTATATATCCCGCCGCTTTGATCGGTCAGAGCAACAATCGTACTGCCGAATATGTCATCAGCCAGGTAGGCCAGGTTAAAACCGACATTACCATAACCTTGTATGGCCAGGGTCGATTTTCTTAAATCCATATTGTAAGTACGGGCGGCTTCTTCAATTACATAAAGACCTCCCCTGGCAGTGGCGATATCCCTGCCTACTGAACCGCCAACTGCCAAAGGCTTACCGGTTATAACACCGAACTGGTTTTTCCCGGTAATTTTCGAGTACTCGTCCATCATCCAGGTCATAATCTGGGCATTGGTATAGACATCAGGCGCAGGAATATCTTTGTCCGGTCCAATTAATTGCCATATTTTATCAACATAACCCCTGCTTAATCGCTCCAGTTCGCCTGCTGACATCTCCCTGGGGTTGCAGATGATTCCTCCCTTGGCCCCTCCCAGGGGCAGCTCGAGCAAAGAACATTTCCAGGTCATCCACCCGGCAAGAGCCCTGATCGTATCTATTGTCTCCTCCGGATGGAAGCGGATGCCTCCCTTTGTCGGGCCTAAAACATCATTATACTGAACCCGAAAACCTTTATAGACTTTCATGGTCTTATCATCCATCCGCACCGGTATTGATACATGTATCTCCCGCATTGGGTTTCTAATTATCTCGTGAATATCATCGGGCAGGTTGAGAAGAGCTGCACAGATATCACACTGTTTTTGCATATTTGTAAAAGGATTTTCCTTTTTTAAATCCAGTTTACCGGTCAGCTCCAGTCCGGACATCTCCACCCACTCCTTCTAAAGCATAATAAGAACGATAATTGTTAATTGTTAATAAAAAGTTCNTATTAATATAACTGATAGCAGGTCTATTTGTCAAAGAAAATTTTCATAATTGGAGTTTATCGGAGTTTTTGGATGCTTTTAATGTCCATATGGAAGGTTTAATTCTTGCTTGTCTCCAATACCCTGCGGCGGGCCGAAATCAATAATAAGNTCCTTGCCTTCGTTATGATATAAACTACCGATTTAACCTATGATCATACTGTGGGTTATACGATGGATATAACAGTATTTATAGGAGATAAAAGATATCCGGGGCATTATAACAAACCGCACTGAGCCGGTTTTACCGGCTCGCAGCAATTCGACGACCTGGTGTAGATATTAGCACAGAAACCGAAGAAGCAGTGCTGGTGGACAAGTTTCCTACCGGGCTTCTCCTGAAACTTCAATGATTTAAGCGAAACCGGGCAGGATTAGAATGCTGGGCAGTTTTTTAATTTCACATGCACTTTTATTATTTTTTGAAGCACAGTAAAAAAAGAAAGTAAACTACCGGTTATAAAACCATATATCATGTTTAGAGCTAATGATCACTTTCGCCTTCAGGTTTAATTCCTTCACTGATGGAACTGTTAACATTCTGCATTAGTTGGTTAAAAGATTCCTGGGCTTTAGCATAAGCCTGGATGGTCAAGTTGGCATCCATTTTAGCTTTCATATCATTAAACTGCTGAACCTGTTCCTGGCTGGGTTGAACCCCCGACTGTTGAGCAAACTGGATCTGCTGCTGGAGTTCCTGGATTTCCTTAATCATTTGATTTGCTTCGGTATTTTCCTGGACATTTTGGCTGGTCCTTTCTAATTCTTGATACTCTTCTGTTTGACGAATTTCGTTTCCTAATTCTTTTGCCTTTTCAAAAACACTCATTAAAACAAAAACCTCCTGTAGGTAGCTTAGATCTTTTATCGGATCTGCTTATTAATAGTCACCCCTTCTTGATCAGCCTTATTAATTCCTTCAAAAAAATAAAATTAAAACAATCAATTACTATTCCTCAGGCCTACAATTATTTACCTGTATTAACATAATGATTAACAAAGTATTTTTCTATCATTTTATACTTCAGTCCAAATGTCCAATCCTGCCTGCTCTTTACCTTAACTGTTACCAACGAAATACAGCTGAAAGAGAACTTGTATCCGGCATCTGTTCTTTTTTTAAAACGTATATGTTCCCGTTGTTTCGAAATGTTTCTGTTACCGCCAGATCAGCTAAATCTTCACTGCCTGCCGCTGCAGATTCTTCTAAAAGCTTAACTTCTTCATTAACCGGATTGTAAGAACCCCACTGTTGGATCCCTGCTGTAACAAAAAGATCGTTCACCCGGCCATGAAACGATGCCGGGACTATTTCAGCAACACTATTAGAAGTTTTGCCCGTTCCTGCCAATTCCCTGTATTGAGCCTTTGCTTCTTCCTGTTTTTCCTGAAAATATGGTTTTACAAGTTCCAATGCTTTACTGTGCAGTTCCCGGGCACTAATATTTTCCGGATTCCCTTTGATACCCGCTTCAAAGAGAAGGGGATACTTACTAATATCCCGGTAAAGCGGAAAAAGATAATCAACACAGGCCAGAAGGAGAGGTGAGTTCTTATCGTCAAGCATTTCATACAATTCACGGTCTATGAAACGAAAATATTTTAAGAGCCTTTCTTTTTGAATATTATCAATTTCTCCCCCGTGCCCATAAAAAACGGCTGTTCTAACATCACCTGAAGCAGGAGCCCTGGTATGAAACTGCAGTTGATTCTCTGGCAGTTCATCACCAAATTTATCTTCAAACTTTTCAACCAGATTACTTAAATCCAGTTCTTCAACTGATCCCCATGTTCCCCTGAGCAGCCTGGCATCTTTCTGACTGAGCGCAAGCACATAAAATTGTCCGTCTACGGCAAGCAGTGAAAAAAGCGGTTTGATATGAAATGATTCTTTCACTACAGATCGTTCATCAAACTCAATCGGCAAGCGGTAATAACAATTGTATGTCGAAGAAATGAAGTAAGCAAAACCATTACTCTGATTAGCCCAGAACAAACTCTCATCTGTAAGTTTTTTTGCCGGTTCCAGTATTTTTTTTTGCTCCTTTGCATCAATGCCCTCAGCTTCCAGCTGGTTTTCGGCCTGCGCTAAAAGATTTTTGAAACGAATAGAATTTTCTTTAGCTTTTTCTCTACCTTTTTGGGTGGCCATATAAAGGGATATGCAGGGTCCCCGGCCTTTTTGCTTTAAAAGTAACTCTACATTCTCTCGATTTAAAAGTTCCATTATTTTACCCCCTTACAGATATTGTGGGTACAAAACAATCAAATGTCAACCAGTTAATATTACCGGTTTATTCTGTTAGTTCTTTGGGGGCTTGGTGGGGAATGCGAGCTACTTCTTTTTCTTCGTATACAAAAACTGCTTCTTTACCAGCTGTTATTTCTCCAATTTCAGCAACCGCAACTCCATTTGAGTTTGCCGCATCCATCACTTCAGCAACATCATGCGGATCTACCTGGAATAACATCCGGGCCTGGGTCTCACATATCAATATTTCTTCCGGTGAAAGACCTTTTGTCTTGACTGGTACTAAAGCCAGATCTACTTTTGCTCCCAGTCTACCAAATCTAACCGACTCACTAACTGCAGCTCCAAGGCCTGCAGCACCAAGGTCGGAACAGGCATTTATTTTACCGGTTTTAATCGCAGCTAGTGCCGCTTCCATTGTATTTTTTTCCTCACTAAAAAGCGCTTCAGCCGGAAGCATACTTTTTACTAATCCAGCCCTGTATAGGGTATCGTTGCCATCATTACTGGTGTTACCAAGTATAATCAGGCGATCTCCTGCTTTCTTGGCCGGTTTGGTAAGCGGCTTTTCGACAACCATCCGGCCAATTACCGCCACTACTACAGCAGGAACAATGTCGCTGAAAGATGTGGAAAAACCGCCTCCGACAACAAAAACCCCCATAGCCTCACACATATCGCGGATTCCTTTAACCATCAGGTTTATTCTATCACCACTGGTCATTGTTTTACAGCTGCCGCAGGTGCATTCCCCCTTAAATCCACATGGTCCGACTATTACTTCTTCCTTTAACGGCCTGGTTCCGATAAAATCAAGTAAAAACAATGGACGAGCACCCATGGCTACAACATCCCGCATCGCTCCCCCCGCCCCGGTAGCTGCACTGGCATAAGGCCTCGGCACACAAGGAGAACAATGGCTCTCCATCTTGGCCACAAACAGGCCATCATCACCGGGCATGCTAAATACAGCTGCATCATCGTTAGCCTCTGGCCCAATCAATAGGGCTCCAGGCGAAACCTTTTCGACCATCTGATTTAGTTGCTGGAACATCTTAAAATCTATAGCTTGATCAATATTATGGTGCAGGTGGACAAAAAGACCATGCATTAAAGCTTTTTCCACGGTATTCATGAAAATGCCCTCCTCTTTAATTAAGGTATTTTAATAATTATATACTATCCTCTATTGCTACTGCTATCACCGTGTTTCGCTATTCTTCGAAAACAGCAGCAATAATCTCAACAACTTCCTCGTTACTCAAAGTGCTCTTGCCGTCACCATCTTGTAAGCCATAATTGCCAAAAGCAGAATGATTCAATCCATCTATCTCCAGAATAATCTTATCCGGTGGCAGGTTTTCCTGTGCTTTCCGGTAATTATCCCAATTAATTATTTGGTCATTTATTCCCATCACCGAAATTACAGGTCCTTCAAAATTTTTAATTGATTGATCGCAATAAGAACCATAAAGGAATAAGCCGTATACTTTTTCAGAATTGCCGGCAGCAAATCGGCAGGCAGAAATCCCACCCAGGGAGTGCCCGCCAACCCAGGCCTCTTGCAAACCATAGTCTTCGATCACTCTTCCCGCTGCAGAGACATTAAAAATAGCTGCATTGAAGGGGGCTTTAATAATGTAAACTGTTGTCTGTAAACGTAGCGCTACATGACCCATTTTATAGAGATATGCTTCCGGAGACACTAAGCCGCCTGGATAATAGATAATCGGTATATGACCTGGATCAATACGACCTGGCGTAATAATTAACAGGTTGTTTTCTTCAATTATGTTCAGGTTATCGACATTCATAATATTTGCCAGGTATAGCTCATCTGCAGGGTAAGTCTGTATTTTAACATAAAGCCAAAAACCGATTGCTGCAGCAGCCAGTAAAATTATAATACCGGCAAATATTTTTTTTAAAACGGACTTTGCTTTTTTTAAATCAACAAGCGATGAAATGATCTTTAACCTCGCTTTACTTCAATAATAAAGATAACAGGATTAAACCTTATTATATAGAATAATTAATAAGAAAGCCATTTCTAATAAGATGGCCATTGACTATGATTTAAATCTACTTTTTTTAAAGGTGATAAAATGCCAAGGTTATGGAATCCTTATACCCGTAGTGAAGATATAAAGGTCTCCAGAAGCAAAGAATTCGACCTGGTTATAATCGGCGGAGGTATTACCGGTGCAGGTATCGCCAGGGAGTGTACACTGCGTGGACTTTCTTTCTGCCTGCTCGATAAAAACGATTTTGCTTTCGGCACTTCCTCAAGATCATCAAAACTATTTCATGGCGGAATGAGATACCTCACCAGGGGTGAATTTAGCCTGGTCCGGGAATCAACCAGTGAAAGGAACTGGCTGCGCAAACACATTCCAAACCTGGTCAGGCCCCTGGGCTTTGTCTATCCTTCCTATGAAAACTACCGGGCCAGGCCTTACATGGTCTGCATAGGGGTAAAACTGTACGATATTATATCAGATTGGTTTAATAAATTTAAAAATTACCGGAAATCAAAGATATTTAAAGCAGATTACATTAAAGAAATTGAACCGGAGATAGCTACCGAAGACCCTGACCTGGGAAAAATGATCCTGGCCGGTTTATATTATGATACCAACTGTGATGATGCCCGTGTAACCCTGGAAACGATAAAAGAAAGTCTGGATTACTCAGCTGGACAATCTGTTGCGCTTAACTATGCCCGGGTGGACGGATATGTATATGATTCTTCAAACAAGGTCCGGGGTGTGCTGGTAAAAGATATATTTAGCGAAAACACTTTTACAATAAAAGCTAAATGTGTCGTCTCGGCAGCAGGGATCTGGACAGATGAAGTGCTTTCTTTTGCCAAATATGACCAATCAAGGATTTATCCGACAAAAGGCGTGCATGTAGTAGTTCCCAATGAGCGAATCGGCAACCGAAATGCTGTTACTCTTAGTTCGATTGACGACGGAAGGTTTTTCTTTGTTCTGCGCAGAAGCAATGTTTCTTTTATCGGAACTACCGATACTGCCTATTTCCCGGAATCGAGAAACCTGGATGAACCATGGTGTAATAAAGAAGATTGTGATTATCTGCTGCGTACAGTTAATAAAATATTTCCCGGGGCCATGCTCTCTTATAATGATGTTATCAGTACTTTTGCCGGAATCAGGCCTTTGATTCGAAAAGAAGGATCTGCGCATGAATCAGATGTCTCGCGTAAACATGAAATTTTTAAAACTCAAGATGGCATAGTAGCTATAGCCGGGGGCAAATCAACCACCCACCGGCTTATGGCAGAAGATCTGATATTTTACCTGGTTAACAACAATTACCTGGACCATTTTGAAAAAAAGGAATTCAATAAAAGGGGCTATTCCAAAAAACCTTTCAAAGTCGGCCTGAGCAGAAAGGAGTTTGAAAAAACAGTTGAAGAATTAGGCTTGAATGAATCAGCCCATCCAAGCCTTATAGAATACCTTCATCAGCAATTTGGAAAGGGAGGAATAGAAATTCTAAAAGAGATAAATCAATACCCGGAGAAAGGAAAACAGCTTCTGGAAGGCTACCCTCATTGCGAGGCTGAAATATCCTACCTTCTCAAGTATGAAAGTGCTCCAAGATTAATGGATATCCTCTGTCGCCGAACAGAAGCGCAGTGGATGATTTGGCACTACAAACAGCCTCAGCTTGCTGAAGCTGTAGCAGAAATAATGTCATGTTATTATGGATGGAGTAAAAAACGTAAGGCTGCTGAAATTAGCGAATACCTTTGCTACATAGATAAAACAATAAGCTTTATTAAAGAAGCCGGTCAAGACGAACGCTCAAAGCCAATCCAGTAAAACATAAGTCTATACCTTATTCTTTCAAGAGCAGATCCATCAGCTCCAACTGTCAAGGAGATGAGTTTAGACCTGGCAGACGATATTCGCTGAAAGCACAAAGTTCAATAAAACAATTAACAGGGTATCGTACATTTAATTCAATATTTTTAAATTTAAACTTGCTTCTATTCTTAATTACAATTATAATAAAAAAAATGAAAATACTATCTCCCTACTACAGATTTTTTAAGAGGCGATAAAAATATGAGTCTTCTGGATTTTGGTCTTCTAGTTAAAGCCCTGCGCAAAAACAGCTATGATACTCTGGGTAAACGTTGGAGCCGGGAAAGCCTGAGCAGAGCAGTCCATTTAACTGAAGACCAGTTAGGCAGGCTGGAAAGAGGAGATCGAAAATATGTTGACAATCAAACCTTAACGCTTTTAGCAGATTCTTTCAACCTGACAAGCCTGGAACGGAAAGAATTTTTTTATGCCGCTCTCGGCTTTAAAGACAGGGAACTGTTTAACCAGGAAGAACCTGAAGAACAAATAAAAAGAGTAATTACCGCGATGGAAAATTTGCAGGTGCCGGCATATTTAACAGATGTTTACTCAGATATTGTCGCAGCGAATAAGGCTGTCTTATATTTATACCAGGTAACACCGGACTTAATTGATTATACCCGGCAGCTGCCAGCTGGCCTTAACCTGTTGAATTTCATTTATTCTCCTAAACTGGGGTTTAAAGAAATAATCGGTTCTACCTGGCATAAAACAGCAGTTATGGCCCTTCTTGAATTTCGCCGATCATCTTTACGCTACCGACATACAGATTATTTCAACTACCTTCTAAAAAACTTGCTTAGAGAAAAACAGTTTGATATCGATTGGTACTCAAGCCATAGATGCCTGGATTTTCATGATTTGACCTATGAAAATTTCATGTATAAACATCCTTTTTTTGGACAGCTGGCATATACAGCCACTGAAACAACCATTCATACCAGAATTGGTGATTTATACCTGATCATATATAATCCCGCCAGTCCTACAACATGTTCAGTTTTTGAAGAACTAATAAAATTTAACAGCAATGAAGTTCACTACCTGGCAAGCTGGCCGGAAAAATGCATTTTGTAGTAATTATTCGTCACAGGCCAGATCATGTCACCGGTAAAAGACCAGGTTTTTATTCGATAATCAGCAGTTTCTAAGCCTGTCACTTGCTTTTATTATCTGCTGCCTGATTTCCCGGGATTATTCTTTTCCTCCAAATGACATCTATTGATCAGTTAAAATATAGTTTGGCCATATAAGAAACCGATAGTTCCGAGAACTGCCGATAATGCAGATCCCCATACCAGATCTACTGCAGTTACAGCTTTGGGCCAGCCCTCCAGGGTAGCCAGGTTGCTTAAATCATAAGTGGCGTAGCATATTAAACCAAATAAGGCTCCGGTCCAAAAAGCATAAAACCAACTACCCTGATCAAGGGCGGGAAAAACCACGAAAAAAAGCAGGCCGGCAATATAAAGCAGGTAAAAAATAATCGCTGCCGGCCATTTTATTTTTTTGGTCATCATAGCCCCTAGCTGGACCTTGTAAAAATTTTTAGCAACCAGGCCAAGCCAGATCATGTCAATTAAAAAAAACGAAGCAAAGACTACCAGGTATAACTGGATAAATTTAAGCATTGTTATAAACCTCCCCTGACAATTACTTTTTTATTGAACCATACTTCTTTTTGGGAAACCAGGGAATAAACTTGCTGGTTACACTGGCATATTCCCGATATTCAGGATTTTCCATCATAGTTTTTTCCAGCATAGGAACTCCCGAGATAAATAGCAGCAGGATGGTTATAGTTAATGGGCTGATTATTCCAGTCCAACCAAGAGGCACCGAAAGGGCCAGCAGAAAGATTCCCCACCACATGGTGGCTTCACCGAAATAGTTGGGATGCCGGGTATACTTCCAAAGTCCCGATTGGATAACCTTGCCCCTGTTGGACGATTTTTTTAAGAAGTCTGCCAGCTGTTTATCTCCCACCGATTCAAAAAAGAATCCGATAATCCAGATTAAAATTCCGATTGCATCAAGTGCTGTCAGTCCGGAAACAGGATGGGCATTGATCAGCACAATTGGGTAACCAATAGCCAGCATCATCACGCCCTGCAGCATGAATACCTGGAAAAAAGCCCGGGGTACCAACCACCGCCCCCAGTCCTTGCGCCACTTGGCATAACGAAAGTCTTCAGGTTTTCCCCAGTTACGGCGCACGATGTGATAAGTTAACCTTCCTCCCCAGATCGTTACAAGAAGGGTTACAATCAAATTCCTTTCCGTAAAGGAACCTTCGAGGAACAGGGTAGCAAGGGCGATAACCACAAAACCGGCCCCCCAACCCATATCAACGATAGAATTATTCTTGATGACCTGGGCAACCAGGAAAAACACAAAAAAGTAAAGAAACACGATTACAATTGTTTGCAAAAGCAGCTCAGTCATATTTGCACACCTTTCTTTTCCTTAATGTAATCCAGCAGGCTATGCTTAAACAATTAATCTTACCTATTTTTCGATATTTATAGAATAATTCCTGCTAATAATCGGCTTCACTTATACCTTTCGATTATGAAATCATCGCCAAGCCCGTCTGTTGTTATCGAAACTTTTCAGATGCACCCCGGTGTTTAAAGTCTTATATTTACAATATATGTAAGCTTGGTGGCAGAAAGCCGGTTCCTGTCTAACTGTCTTTTAACATTGACAAAAAAAATTGAGCAGACTATAATTTAAGCGCTTGTTTAAAACGTCTGATTTAACTGGTTGATAAAATAATTGTTAGCCTTAATTGTGAATGCCTTGATAATGTAAACCTCCGTGTTAATTATACCTAATCTGTAAGATGAAAACGAGGAGAAAAATGTCATCGCCTAAACGGGTTTTTTTAGGCTTATTTCTACTTTTTACAGTATTGCTGATATTATTGCTGGTTTTCCTGGGCTATTTTTTTGCAAGACCCGGAATGCCTGTGTTTCAGTATGCTATTTTATTTTTTTTAATTATACTGGCTGTTATGGCCGCCACATCGCTATCTTCCTTAGCCCTTGCTGCATGCTTTCTGCTCGGGGGTTCACCTTCACCAGTTTTAAATCGGCTGGTTAAAAAGATTTTAATTTTCTTATTTCCACTTATTGTCCAGCTGGGAAAACTGCTTCATATCGACCAGGAAAAAGTGCAGGGCTCTTTCATTATGGTTAACAATCAACTGGTCGCGATCGAAAACCAAAATATCTCACCTCAAGCATTACTGGTTTTGCTGCCACACTGCCTCCAGGATGAAGATTGCCCGCACAAGATTACCCAGGATCCTTATAACTGCCAGCGCTGTGGTAGCTGCCCCATCGACAAGTTGTTAAGCGTGGTAGAAAATTGGCAGGTTAATGTTCAGGTCGCAACCGGGGGCACTCTGGCCCGTAAAGCTGTTCAAATATATCACCCGGAATGTGTCTTAGCAGTAGCTTGCGAAAGAGACCTTTCCAGCGGCATAGTTGACAGTTATCCTCTTCCTGTATGGGGAGTTTTAAATGAAAGACCGATGGGTCCATGCCGTAATACAAGGGTATCCCTCAGCACCCTGGAAGAAAAGCTAAAAGAAATTTTGGGGAAACAGCGACTGAAAGCTTAGACTCCCATAATGTGATAACCGCAATCTGTGTGCACAACAATACCGGTTACAGCACGGGATAGATCGGAAATAAGAAATAGTGCTGTACCGGCCACATCGTCAGCATCAGCCAGGCGCCGCAGAGGGGTTTTTTCTTCCACCCCGTCAAGCAAGCGATTGAAGTCCTTAACTCCTTTAGCAGACAGGGTGCGAATTGGACCGGCAGAAACGGCATTGACCCTGATGCCGAGTGGTCCGAGATCAGCAGCCAGGTAGCGAACACTGGCTTCCAGTGAGGCTTTAGCAACACCCATTACATTATAGTTGGGTACTACCCGCTCTGAACCCTGAAAAGTGAGAGTAAGGATGCTGCCCCCTTCATTCATTATGGGGTAAAGCTGGTTTGAAACTGCAGCTAAAGAAAAGGCACTGATTTCGTGAGCCATTAGAAATCCTTCTCTAGAAGTATGGACAAACATTCCATCTAGCTCTTCTTTTTTGGCATAAGCAAGACTGTGCACAATACCATCTAAGCTTCCCCATTTATCCTTAAGTGCCGCTGCCATGTCCTTTATATTGTCGTCATTTGCCACATTACATGGCAACATCAATGCTCCTGGCATTTCATTATCTACCAGCTTTTTTACTTTATCTTTAAAACGGGTATCCTGATATGAAAAGGCAAGCTCAGCTCCGGCCAACGAAAATGTCTTCGCAATGGCCCAGGCAATACTCCTTTGATTAGCCACTCCCATGATCAGTATTTTTTTTCCTTTTAGCAATTCATCAGCAATCATCTACATCAAACACCTTTCTAGATTAGTTAGTAAGTGTAAACTCGATTGTTTATCATTTTACCACAACAGCAATCTAAATTCTTTTCATATCATTAACATTAACACTAAAATCATTGATTCTTATACTATGAAATTAGCGATCTTGCCATTTTAGCTATATAAATCGATTATTTGACACCTGTTGTTGATCATGCTAAAATATATGCAAATAAACGCATATGTTGTAAGGGGGGCGAATATGGAGGAGTATTTAA
>SL_3KL_010_SEDDRAFT_10001859_pt1 | contig 19314 bp, 17 predicted proteins | sample SodLakKL_010_SED_2_FD_10381 | JGI IMG/M metagenome (IMG submission 10381) | reverse complement strand
GGTGGTTTTTGACATTTTTTGCAAGACTGAAAGTGGGGAACGCATTATTATCGAAATGCAAAAGTTCTTTCAGACTTACTTCAGGGAAAGGTCACTTTACTACAGTTCCTTTGCCATCCAGGAACAAGCCGTAAAGGGCGAGTGGGACTTCAGACTTTTTCCGGTTTACTGTATTTCACTGTTGGATTTCACCCTTGAAAGCAAATCGATGAATTCAGACCAATATTTTCATAAAGTGAAATTAATGGAGACCAAAACAGGGCAGGTGTTCAATGACAAGCTCAGTTTTATTTATCTGGAAATACCCAAGTTCAACAAAAAACTAGATGAGCTGGAAACAAATTTTGACAAATGGATGTATTTATTAACAAAGCTGGAGTTTTTGGAGCGTTTGCCGAAACCCCTGCAATCCAAAATATTTAAAAAAGTCATGGGAATAGCTGAATTAGTAAAATTAGAAAAAACGGACCGAAAAGCCTATGAAGAAAGTCTAAAAAAGCATCGCGATCTTAAGAATGTTATGGATTCGCAGCTGCGACAAGGCATTGAGCAAGGCATTGAAATAGGGAAATTCCAAGAAAGAGAGAAAACTGCTATTGCTCTTTTTAAAGAAGGTGTCGATGTCGGAATTATTTCTAAAGTCACAGGACTTGGTAAGGATCAATTGCTTAAACTTTTGAGGAAAGTAGGGCTTGTTTAACTTTCGACCTGGATACGCCACTCCCGCAATTCAACCGGGTCTATATTCACTTCGAAATTATAGCCTTTTGACTTTCTATTATCCAAGTTTTTTTTAAGAAAGTCCAGGATATACCTATCCACATGCACTTTTCATTGAGTGGTCCTAAATAATTCTCCTCTTTCACCATAGCTATTCCGATGGTTAAAATTTCTCCGTTTCCACCTCAATATATATCCTAAAAAAAGAGGTTTCTACCACCGTTGTCTTCTGAGCTTTGAATCTTTTTTTGTTAATGAGCCAGCAAAAAGGGGTATTCATACGTTTATTTAGTAACTTTAGCATTGAAACCAGTATTTAAACACCATGAGTCTCGCAATATATTTAGAGCGCGAAGAAAAAACCTTTATCCAATCACTGGTGATGAAGGAAAAATGGGCACAACGCATCGTATACGAAGAGTTGTACCCCGAAATGCTGATCGTATGTATAAGGTATTCAAGCAGTAAAGAAGACGCTCTCGATATTTTACACGATGCTTTTATCAAGGTCTTTAAAAATGTGGGCAAGTACGAAGTTGGGACTTCTTTTAAATCCTGGGTCAAACGAATTATGGTCAATACCTCTATTGATCACTACCGAAGGGAAAAGAGGAGGTGGACAGACGATATTGTTATGGCCTACAATGTAAAAGCCGACAATGTAACGGCCATAGATCAGATCAGTGAAAAAGAAATACTCATAGGAATACAGGGGTTGCCTCCGGTGTACCGGTTGGTTTTCAACCTGTACGTAATTGAAGGGTATACCCATCGAGAAATTGCCGAAATGCTCAAAATCAATGAAAGTACCTCCAGGTCCAACCTGGTCAAAGCGAGAAATAAGTTAAAAAATTTTTTAAACACCACTCAGGACCCATATGACAAGTAAGGAATTTGACCGCTGGATACGGAAAAGTGTAGAGGACATTCCCTCCGGTAGTTCTGCCGGTGACTGGGAAAGGTTTGAGTCCAGACTGGACAGCGAACTGACAGACAGCGAGTTTGATCAGAAGATTAAAGAAAAGCTGGTGGACTCAAGGGCGTCCTATGCTCCCTATCGATGGACCGAGTTTTTGCACTTCAGTGCATTTAGAAAACTATTCCGAGTCGATTTGATTTACAATAAGCTATTTGAAGCGACTTTGCTCGGTTTGGTTATCCTGCTTTTCCTACCAAGCCTACCCTCCAATCAACCCATAATGGAGTACACTCAATCGGTGGCTTATCTCTCCGCGGTCGACCAAGATAAAACCCACATGGGATCAACTTCCGAAGCGCAATTGAACATTCGGGATAACCATCCACCAAATCTCCTTCCCCCCGATAACATCGCGTCGCGGGAGGATATTTCCGGCACTGCAGGGGAAGTCCAGGCCATTTCCGAATTTAAAATGGACTCCGGATCTGAGATAACAACAGAATACACTCAAGTCCTCAGAAGTTCTTTGCCCGCATTTAACAGGGAGGCCTCTTCACTTCTACCCCTTATAAGTTTGCATTTATCCGACTCCAACCTTAAGGATGTCTATGCCAACGGCACCCCCAAATTATTAAAAGTCGAATTGACGCCACTGGAGACCTACTATCCTGTCCAATGGATATCTAAAGTCAGTCAACCGAGTCCACTTTTAGCAGTAATATCACCTGAGGAGCAAAGTAAAAGCAATTATCAGACCATACTCAGTACGTTTGCCACGGTAGACATCAACACCATTCACACACCCTTTGATCAGGTTTACCACAGAAGCGGCTACGAACAATCGAAAGCCGGGTTTGGAGGAGGCATAGCTATTGGCTTCCAGCAAGACCGATGGACTTTTGAAACGGGCATGATTTTTTCCATGAAACAGTACAGCCCCAAAAATGTATTGGAAATATTTCGCTTCAGCAGTTCAGAAGAGTCTGCTCAGGCAATAAGTCTCAACAGCATTGAACTAAACACCCTTCACATTCCCGTCAACCTGAGGTACGACCTGATAGAATCTTCCGGCAAATGGATGCCATTTGTAAAACTGGGAGTCGGGCTCAATTTGGCAACGCACGCCAATTACCAACGCGAAGAAATCATTTTTGCCATGAACTTCACTCCGCCCGTCCAAACAGATATTACCATGGACAACGAACCGAGAATGAATCAGAAGCGTTTTACCGACGGTATATTCCAGGGAGGCAGCTTTGAGGAAAACTACTACATCAGTTTAAATGCGGGAGTCGGAGTAGATTACAGTCTGTCGGATCAGTGGAGATTGTTCTCCCAACTCGGGTACAGCTTCAATGCATTGGAGAAAAAACTAGGCCCCAACGAAGACCACATCAATACCATTTCCCTGCAAATGGGCGTGCGGCATTTACCCGTCCGCTAATTTGTATTGGTTGTGTTTTAAACCCTTTTGACTTTATTGTATTCACCGGGATTAAAAAAGCCGGGGTCAATCAGTGCAGAGCCGGGTGAATGGGGAGGTTATTCAGTGCGATGGCCTCTTGTTCTATCCACCATTCCAGACGGTCGTAAACGCGGTCTTTATCAAAGTAATTGAGGGCCATTTTTACAAAAATATGTCCGTGTTTGGCCTCAGAAATCCACAGCATTTTATAAAACTCTTTCAATTCCTCATCGTCGAGGGCTTCAGTGACCAATTTAAAGCGTTCTGCCCCGCGGGTTTCAACCACCGAAGCAATGAGTAGACGATCCAGAAAACGCTCTTCTCGCCCACTGTGACATTTCTTTACCAACTCTTTGACATAGGGGTCTTCTTTAATCTGGTGTGCCAATTGGATGCCCCTTTTTTCCATAAGGGCATACACCTGTTGAAAGTGTTCCAATTCCTCTACTGCGGTCTCTATCAATTCAGGAATGATCTCGAGCCGATTGGGGTATTTGGCTACGAGACTCATGGCCATGGCCGACGCTTTGCGCTCGCAATCCGCGTGATCTTTTAAAAACTCATCAAAATTATTTATAACGGCTTCGACCCATTCCCTTTTCGAGGGAACAATGATATCCAGGTTCAATTTCATCCTCAGCTGATTAAAGAGTCTATTATATTAAATTTTCTTCTCGGGTTTCCGATCAGAAAAACATAAAGATAACGAATAAAAGAATCAGTAATGCAACAGTGACAATCCCCAGTATCTTAAAAAAACTTTTTTCCTGTTTTTTATACCTGGCTTTTTTTCTTGCTTTTCTTCCTTGTTTAGACATAATTCATTGAGCTTTAAAATTGAGACTTAAAACAAATACAATTATACGTCATATTTAAAAAATTCTGTAATTCGCGGATCAATTTTTATATCTCCGGCAGAAAGTGGTTGTTTCAAAATGATGCCATTTCGAGTTCTGCAGCGACTCAAAGCGACGTACGTTTGTCCACTTTCAAAAGCCCCTCCCCTACTCAAATCGATGTATACATTTTCAAAAGACTTTCCCTGGGACTTGTGAATCGTCAGGGCCCAGGCCAGTTTGAGCGGATATTGAATAAATTCACCTATGGACTTCGTTTTTACCGCATTTTTATCGACATCGAATTTGTATTCTTTCAAATCCCATTTAAAGGGCTCCAGCTCTATGGCATTCAATTCTCCTTCCTCACTGACTGCATCCACCAGTATGTAATCTTTACCGATTTCTCTCACCGTTCCCAAAGTTCCGTTTACAAAGCGCAATTCGGGATCGTTTCGCAAAAATATGACCTGTGCACCCGGTTTTAAGGACAACACCTGGTCGGCGGGAAATGAATTGGCAGGAAATTTTCCCTTCACCTTGGCAGGGAACTGCACCGGATCACCTTCGAGTTCATCTAACTTTCTGCGATTGATGCGGGATACTACATCGTTGCGGCCGGCGAGAGTAATGCAGTATTCAGGCAGGGCAAAGTTTTCATCCACCCGTTGGTTGATTACTTCGAGATCTTCCCTGTCAAAAGTATGTGTTCTAATTCGGTTGAGTAAGGCGACCAATTCCCTGTCGCGCTGCCGAAAGACCTCGCTCAGTTCATAAACCTGCAGTCCGGATTCCCGGATCGCCCGGGAGGAAAAAAAGTAAGGAGTATCGTATTCTTCTCTGAAATAATTGGCCTCAAAGTTCCCCCTGACAACCGGGGGCAATTGAAATAAATCACCAAAAAATACCATTTTCACCCCTCCAAATGGACGGTCTTTTTTTCTAACCGTCCGCAGATAATGGTCGATGCCATCCAATAGATCCGCTCGCACCATGGATATCTCGTCGATAATCAGTACCTCCAGCTTTTTTATCAGCCGTTTGTTCTTCCAGATTTTAAACTCTCCCTCCCGGATCAATTGAGGAGGAAAGGCAAAAAAGGAGTGGATGGTTTGCCCTCCTATATTGAGTGCAGCTACACCGGTTGGAGCGAGACATACGAGTCGATCGGGGCAGCTGTCGCGGTAGAGTTTAAGTAAAGTACTCTTGCCCGTACCCGCGCTACCGGTAATAAAGACGGGTTTTTCACCTGAGTTTTCAATGAGGTCTATGGCCTCGTGAAATTCATCGGTTAGCTGTATGGTTTCTTCTTGCTCCAATAAATCTTTTTTTTAATTTAGTGAATTAATGGTCCTCGACGGGAAAAGGTCAATACAATGCGTGATTTAGCATCAGTTGGATACCGGTCGCACCAGGTAGACAAAAACCGGAAAATGGTCGCTGTACCCACCGATGTACTGACCTCCCGCAAAACTGCGGTACGGATAACCGGCGTATCGGCCCGTGCGCTGCACCAGTTTTCGATCGTTGTAAATTTCGGCTTTGTAATACCTCCATCCCTCACCTCTTTCCTTTACCAGGCCGTAAGAGAGTATAATTTGGTCGAACAAACTCCAGGAATCCCTCCAGGCATTGGTCCCCAGGCCCCTTTGAAAAGCATCGTAATACGGGTTGTACATATGATGGGGCTCCATTTTATCCGTACTACCAATGGCTTTTAAATACCTAGTTATGCTGTGGTTTACAGGGTCGTCATTGAAGTCGCCCATAACCACAATTTTTGTATGGGGGTCGACTTGCTTCAGACTGTCTACAATCCCCCTGTTGATTTTAGCGCCGTGAATCCGTTTGTACCGTGTGGCCTCTTCTCCACCGCGTCGACTGGGCCAGTGATTGACCATGATGTGCACTTTTTCGCCCATGAGTTTTCCGGTAACCAGCAAAACCTCCCGAATGCGTTCCATACTGCCGTCATCTCTCTCCAGTTCAAAGGGCAGTGCTCTTGAGGAGATATATTCAAAGTGATCCGGATTGTAGAACAACGCATTGTCGATGCCTCGGAAATCAGGGGATTCGTAATGCACTATTTGATAATTTCGTTCGGCTAACTGTGGTTGAGCTGCCAGATCTTCCAGCACCCTTCTGTTTTCCACCTCTGCCAAACCGACCACCGAGGCCCCCAGCGGGGTCATTTCTGTTCCGAGCACCGAAATGACATCGGCGAGTTTCATCAATTTGTCCTTGTATTTTTCGGTATCCCACAAATACCGACCTTCGGGCGTATAATCGAGATCCATTTTACCCGGCTCGTTAATGGTGTCAAACAAGTTTTCCACATTGTAAAAAGCGATACAAGCCAATTCGAATTGTTGGCGTTGAGCCTGAATCTGCAGAGTAAGAAACAGGGAAATGACTAAGACTGATAACCAGCGGCCGACAAGCCGAGTGGATTTTAGCTTCATTTTTTATATTTCATTTTAAAACCCAAATATAGGAATTTAATTATTTATACGCGTTTCTATTTGTCCTATCCCTTCCTATTGATCCATTAAATTATTGTCAACATCTCCACTTTAGGTCGGTGGATTTTTTCTGTCANAAATGGCATGACTCAATTTTCCATTTNCAGGAAAGGGTCCTTTTNGAATAATGTACAAATCATAGTAACTTACAGTGATTTTTAAATTTGTTTNGNGGTACTAAATCCAATTTTATGCGAATACTNTTTATCGTCCTCCTGTTTTTTTTAGNAACATNCCATTCCTATNGTCAAACTTCNGGTAANGTTTACGACCTAAAAACCGACAAACCACTGGCCGGNATAGTNCTCATGGCTGAAGAGGGGGGCGTTTTCGCCATTACGGATAAGGAGGGCTTGTTTGTTTTGCCTCAAAGTGAAGGCACCTTTATATTACAATCATTGGGGTACAGAGATACATCCATTATTATTGGGGAAGGTAGTGATGCCCTATTTTGGGAGATTGGAATGACTCCAAAACACTATGATTTGCCGGAAATTCATATATCTGAAAGTCAATTAGTTTCTAAAACCTTCGCAATGAATAAAAGAAGGCTCAGTACCTATCCATTGTATTTCCTCTACAAACAAAATCGGTCCTACAAAATGGGGACTTCCTTCCGCAATCAGGAATCAGGCATTATCAGTTCAGTGGCGTTTTATTTTTCTCAGGTCGGCAGTCAAACCGATTATCACCATTTTCGTCTGAGGATAGTTGGCATCAATGATAAAGGAGAGCCCGATGTCGATTTATTGAGAGAAACGGTGATGATAGAACCCCGGGAAGCGGGATGGTATACCTTAGACCTAAAGGAATACGATGTTCCCTTACCCGGCACAGACTTCCTGGTGGCTATAGAATTAATTACGATGAGTTTTGATAGGAACGCTTTGGAGTTTGAAAACTCCTATGAGGAATATAGGTTAGGTATGACCCGGGTTCGACTATGGGACAGGCCAAAGGTTTCTTTTTGGATGTATGTAAAGCGTTTGGAATGGGTAGATTTATCATCGAGACGCGGCGTCCCTTTAATTAGGGTGGAAGCACACATTGAAGCTCAAAAATAAAGTGAATGTAATTCTCAGATGTAAAGGCATAGATCAGGTTATAGAAACAGTAATTATTTGGGTGGTATAAAACCGGCGTATTTTTTATTGAATAATATTTACAAGAATACATTGGTGTCAATGTCTTTGAGTTTTTTTTCTACTCCTACTATATTTAAAGAAAACCATTCATAATGCATTGATTTACTATATATATATATATATCATATTTACATATAAACATTCCCTGTAAAACCATGAACCAAATCAATTTTTTCATCTAATTTTGTTTTAATTATACTTGTTGTACTTAAAACTCAAACACAAAAATAATATGATTGACTCCTCACCATATAAATAATAAGCAGGGGTATCTATAGGGTCAGAAAGACCTCCTTTGATATTCATAACATACTAAAACACTAGTAATATGTCGAAACTGGTTAAGCTAATGTCGATAGTCATCCTCTGCCTGGTTTTTATAGCAACTGCTTGTCGAAAACCCGACGAATGCATTCCTGCTTGTGCAAATTCCTATTTTCTTTGTATAAAAGGAGTGTGTGTCTGCCCGGGAATAGTTTTAGATGGACATTGCCGACACAAACTTCCAGGTTATGTATACGGGACAGTGGAGTGCGGTTGTGTGAATGATGTAGGATTCTCATTTAACCCTGATGGTACCGTATTTATGACGTATCTAGATGGAACTCTAACAGCTGATTACAGCATAGAAGAAGATGGATCCTTTTCATTTTTCTATTTTGAGCCTTGTACATACGGTGATATTGAGACCGACTTCATACGCCATAATGCTGAACCTGTGGAAAATGGTATGCAAATCACCACTCAATACATAACGTCGTTAAATTTTGAAGTGGTTTATGAATGTACCAGTTTTTTTGAAGAGTAAATTGCAACATCCTGCTTCTTGCGATATACCAGTCGGAAGAAGCAGGATTTTTAAACACTTATTCACATAAATACTGTTGGGGATAAATAATATGAAATATATATTTACTTTTTTTTTATGCGTCACTCTCTTTCCAACAACCATAGTTGATGCACAGGAAACTTTATTTAGCAACAATTTTATAGGTATCAAATCCGGATTAGGGATCAATCCTGCACTGAAATTTGTTCATGAACCCTATATAAACTCCGAGGGAGTTATCACAGATTATGGAGTTTCTTCCACACCTTCTTATTTTTTTCATTCTGAGTTGACCTATGCGAGAAAAATTTTTCCGCGCTTTTTTGTCCAAACTGGTTTAGTTTACGGTTACGAAGCTTATAACGTTCGCCTCAATGCCGGATCAGATTTCATACGTACAGATGAGGCTATTTTTCCGGTTGAATTTACAGAATCAGACATGGAGTATAGGGGGCTTATCTTAAGAGCCCTTTACCAACACCCTATCAACGACAAGTCCGGGATCTTTGGATCAGGCGGAATTTCCATAACTAAATACCTTAGGTCGAAATCTCAAAGCTTATATCAAAACACTGTGGATGGTGAAGAGGAGGTGATATTTTTTATGCTACCTGATGTGGGCACTAGCCCGGTTGTAAACCGAAGGTTTACAAAATTTGATTTAGAGGTTGGTTATTATCACAGACTTTTAAACACACTAAAAGTAAGAGCTTCTATAGCCTACAGTTTTTCAAATAAAGATGCAATTCCACCTAGTTGGTTCCGATTTGACGGAAGGAGAGATATGATAATTGGGGAAGTTTCCAGAAAAATGAGCCAACCATCTCTAAATTTAGGGTTTAGTTATTCTTTCCCTCAGGAGAAAAGGGAGCTAATAAGTTCTTCTACATTTTTTCGAGAGACAGGAACTGGTTTATTTGGTAAAAGGTCATTGGAGTTAAAAAAGAATAGCATGGGTTATACCTATGAATTTGTTCATAATGCCCAAATGAAAATTATAAACCAATTTGTACTGGATTTGAATTTAAATGAATCTGACAATGGAATTTTCCCAGCAAAAAATGAAATTAAAAATTTTACAAGCCTATATTATATACGTCACCTCTCACCTCAATCTGGAATCGGTGCTGAGTTTTTCACGGGCAAATATCGCATGCAATATGATGTTGTCCTGGATCAGGGATTACGATCAGCCACATTTTTAAAGCAGAGTTTATATTTTGAAAAGAATTCAAAAACCCATATTTTGGGTTTAGCTATTTTCTATCGACACTACTTTAACTTATCTAATCGTTCAAGTATTTTTATATCCGGTGGTGGAGGTATTGTTCGAACTAGTACAGGATTTGGTAGCGCTAATTCAAGAGGAAATAGAACTTTTGTTCCAATGCAACACCTTTGGGAACGCAATATTAAACAAAGCTCCGGTATGGATAATAAACCTGTGGTTATGTTTAATACAGGCTATAGTTATAGATTGAGTGAGCGCTTTAGTTTTAACACCTCCCTATTCTTTAGATACTCAGATTTAACCACCCACGAATCGACTAGTTATTATCTCCTGAGAAATGAATTTACAGATGAAGAAACTCTACTTCACGAAGGAGAATACTCGGTAAAGTTCAGACACTACGGCTTGCAACTGAGCCTGCAATATAGCTTTCGAAATTCGACTTTCGACTTTTGAATTGATTATGGGAATAGATAAGATATATGGTGGCTTCGAGAGCCTCAGCCACCGGCAATTCGTTTCATGAGGAACTCGAAGGCAACGATAAAACCAACACCTAAAACCGTATGCCCTGAGGTGGTTGCTGAGTATTACCGAAGGTCTCTATAATGCTGCAAAAAAAATCTTTACAAACCCTTTCTTGAGGTTCTCGAAGGCTGAAATTCACCATGCAATCTCCAGTGGCTTCGAGTGCCTCAGCTACCGGAGATTTATTACCGGGCTCAGCTATCCGCTGCATGAGGTTCTCGTAGGCTGCAATATGGTTCCTTTTATTGCAACCAAAAGGTACTGTTATTCGCCTCTATCCTTTTTCTTCCTTTTCAAAAAACCTAATCAAAAAAATATCGGGGATCCACTGATCCGAACACATAGAAAAATAAATATTTATTGATATAGTAAAATAAAAGGGCCCTCCAAATCCAATTTCTTTTATTACTTTTGTCAGGCGTATTTAAATCAATAGAACCAATGACCCAATTTCTCCGTTTTTTAATCCCGGCTATGGCCGTGCTGTTGTTCCCTGTTTTCGCTGCTGCGCAAACAGGACAAATTTCCGGACACCTTCAGGACAGTGATACCGGCAGGAACCTATCCGGACTGACCATTGCTCTGGAAGGGTCTACCTACAATACCACCAGCAGCTGGGATGGCCGTTTCACACTGAGCAATATTGAAGCCGGTAATTACCTACTCTCAGTCTACGACAGAGATGTTTTACTCGCAGAAAAAACTGTGGATGTTATAGAAGGGGAAACCACCGATTTGGGAACTGTTGAAATTGATCTTCAATCGGCCGACGATACTCAAACCAGGACCAATTTACCACTGGTGGAACTGGATGAAACCGACTTTGAGAGCAGTGACTTGGAAGTTCAGGATTACTCCAACCTTTTGACTGCATCCAGAGATTTATTCAGCTCGAGAGCCGGCTTTGCTTTTGGTCAGCGCCGATTCAGAGTGAGGGGATACGATTCTGAATACTCCACCATGATGTTCAACGGCATTCCCATGAACGACCTGGAAAACGGAAGGGTGATATGGGCCATTTGGGGCGGACTCAACGATGTTATGCGGGCGCGAACGAGTTCCGTGGGATTGGAGCCTGTGGAATTTGCCTTTACCGATATAGGCGGTGGAACCAGTATTGATACGCGCGCTTCTCAGCAGTGGGAGCAGACGAGAATTAGTTATGCGCTTTCCAACCGCAGTTACCGCCATCGGATAATGGCGACGCACAATACAGGAATGCTTCCCGGAAATTGGGCGCTTTCTTTTTCTGCTTCAAAAAGATACGCCCGGGAGGGGTTTATTGAAGGGACTTTTTACGATGCATACAGTTATTTTGCTTCCGTGGACAAGCATTTTGACAATGGTCACATGCTGAATCTGACCGTATTTGGTGCTCCATCCAAAAGGGGACGATCGGGTGCAGGAACACTGGAGACCTATGAACTCAGTGGCGACAATCACTACAATTCGTTTTGGGGTTATCAGGACGGAGAAAAGAGAAACTCCAGGGTAGCCGATTCTCATCGACCGACACTCATATTGCGTCACGACTGGGAAGTACTAAATCAAACCCAGATTACCACGGCTGTGGCCTTCCAAAAAGGCAAGTACGGCACCACCGCACTGGACTGGAACAATGCCAGAGACCCCCGACCAGACTATTACCGCTATTTGCCGAGTTATGCTGACGATCCGGATCTCGGAAATGCCATAGCGGAGCGCTGGGAGACCGATCCTTCGGTGAGACAGATCAATTGGGATGAATTTTACTTCGTCAACCGCAGGAGTCAGGCAACCATTGAGGATGCCAATGGCATTGAAGGAAATACCGTGACCGGGAACCGAAGCAAATACATCCTGGAGGAAAGAAGATTTGACCCCACCATTCTCTCATTTAACTCCACCATCAATTCCGTCCTTTCCAGAACGACCAAACTCAGCGGAGGATTGGGATATCAGGCCTTGATCAACGAGAGTTACAAATTGGTTGACGATCTGTTGGGAGGAGATTTTTATCTGGATATTGACCGATTTGCTGAGCGCGATTTCGGAGAACTCGACAACCAGCGTTTGCAGTCGGATCTGCAAAACCCCAACAGACTGGTTCAGGAGGGAGACGTTTTTGGCTACCATTACGACATCAATGTCAGAAAAGCCCACGCCTGGCTACAAGGGACTTTTGATTTCAGGAGATTTAATTTCTTTGCCGGTGGTCAATTGTCTCACACCTCATTCTGGAGGACGGGTTATATGCAAAACGGTCATTTCCCGGACAACTCTCTGGGGGATTCTGAAAAAAGTCAATTCACCAATTTCTCTATTAAATCCGGATTGACCTACAAAATTTCAGGCAGACAGTATTTGTACGGAAATGCCTCTTATCAAACCCGAGCACCCCAGGCGAGAAACGCCTTTTTATCACCGCGGACCAATCACCGACTCAATCCCTCTCTGAAAGACGAGAAAGTACTCTCCCTGGAGGGTGGATACCAAATAAGAACCCCCTTTTTGCGGGGACGTCTGACTACTTATTACACAGAATTTAACGATCAGACCAATCTCATCGCTTTTTACAACGACATCGACCGCGCCTTTGGGTTTTATTTCCTGGAGGATGTAAGTACGACTCATCAGGGAATAGAGGCGGCTTTAGAAGTCAAAGTCACTCCCACGTTATCTATTAGTGGTGTGGCTGCATTGGGATATTACCGCCACACTTCCCAACCCATCGCCTCACAAATACAGGATCGAAACGAAGAATTTATATTTGAAAAAGAGCCCATTTATATTGAGAACTTTTTAGTCCCGGGAACACCCATGACCGCTCTATCCCTGGGTTTTAGTTACAATTCCCCCAACTATTGGTTCTTCAATTTAGACATCACTTACTTCGACGATCTTTACCTCGATTACAATCCGGACCGAAGAAGAGCCGTCGCCTTTGATCTGGTTGAACAAGGATCGGAGCAGTGGAACAAGATTCACCGACAAGAAGCAACCGACCCGGCCGTAATGGTCAATGTTTTCGGTGGAAAATCGTGGAGAATTGAAAGGGGTAAATTTATATATCTCAATGTGGGTATCAACAATTTATTGAATGCAACCGATGTTGTCACCGGAGGTTTCGAACAAAGGAGGTACAACTTCCGGGACAGAGATCCGGAGACCTTCCCCAGTCGCTATTATTATGCACAGGGAATTAACTTTTTTGCCAGTTTGGCTTATCGATTTTAAAAAATAAAACAAAAAATATGAAAATCACTTGGTTCTATTTATCGGGACTGCTCATAGCGGCATTGTTGTTTAACGCCTGCGTAAAGGAAGATTTCAAAGAACCTCCCGCAGAGGGCACCGATCCGGATGTGGAGGTCAACAGTACCATTGAAGACATAAAGGCCTTTTACCAACCCGGAAATTATGTGCAGATTACAGAAGACCTCGTTTTTTCCGCAATAGTTGTTGCCGATGACCGATCGGGTAATTTTTTCAGAAACCTCGTCATTCAGGATGAAACGGGTGGGATACAAATTCGTTTTAACTTCACAGACCTCCACAACGACTACCCCATTGGCAGGAGACTTTTTATCCGCGCCAAGGACATGTACATCAATGACTTCAACGGCTCTCTTCAATTGGGAGCTGGCGTGGTCCGGGACGGTGCCGGAAATCCAACTGAAATGGACGGCATCCCCTTGCCCCTTGCCAATAAATTTATACTCAAGGGCCAGTGGAACCAACATTTGTCTCCAACTCCCAGGAAGGTGGGTGAATTAATGGAAAACGACATCAACACTCTCATACGATTGGACGATGTGCAGTTCAGGGCCGGCGACCTGGGAGAGACTTTTGCCATCAACATCATCGATGACGACGGAAATGAAATCAGGCAAACGATCAACAGAGAATTGACGAGTTGTACCGGAGATGCTCCCATTATTGTGAGAACCAGCGGATTTGCTGATTTTGCCAATACCACTCTGCCTTCCGGCAGTGGTAGTATCGCAGGAATTTATACCGTTTTCGGTGATACAAAACAATTGTTTATAAGGGAGATCGAAGATGTAGATATGGAGGAAGATCGCTGCGATCTCGCATCCACTCCCATTTCCTCTATTCGGGCTCAGCACACCGGTCAAACAACCAACGTCAGTGGAGCTGCAGTTATCCGGGGTATTGTCATAACTGATAGAACTGCGCAAAACATCGTTGATCAAAATCTGATTTTACAAGATGAGAGTGGGGGCATTGTAGTTCGTTTCAATGGCAATCACAATTTTCCACTGGGTGCTGAATTGGAGGTGGACGTTTCGGGTGCTGAACTATCGCGATTCCAGGGATTATTGCAAGTTAGCAATGTAGATCTGCTCTCGGCTCAGCAATTGAGTGCAGAAAACTTCCCCTCACCCCAAACATTGACCATTTCGCAATTATTGGCCAATTTTGACCAATACGAATCCAGACTGATACATATTGAAAATGTCTCTATCAGCAAACCGGATGGAGGAACTACTTTTAGCTTTTCTACCCTCCTGGACGATGGCACAGGGAACATACCCTTGTTTACCAGGCCTCAAGCGACTTTTGCCAGCGTAAATTTCCCAACCGACCCCGTTAATATAACCGGGGTAGCTACTGTAGGAGGATCTGAACAGGCCAGACAAGTTTCTATCCGCAACCTGGACGACATCGACGGGGAGATTACCGATCCTGAAACACTCTTGTTTGAGGATTTTCAATCAGAAACATCCGGTGAACCTATTTCGATTTCAGGGTGGACCAATCATGCTGAAGTAGGCTCGCAATTGTGGACAGTAGGAAACCATATCGACAATATTTTCGGCACCGCCTCGGCCTTTCAATCTCCGGATGCAGCCAATAAAATGTGGCTGATTACACCGGAACTCGAAATTGACGCACAGGTAAAACTCGAATTTGAGTCTGCTCAGGGGTTTCACGTCCACGACGGTTTAAAAGTTTACATTTCCAACAATTACGACGGCGGTGACCCCACCGAAGCTGATTGGACTGAACTGGGAGCAAATATTGCAGGACCCGACGACGATCGCTGGGAGTTTGTTGGTTCGGGAACCATTGGTCTCGGACAGTTTCCTGGAACAGCGCACATTGCTTTTGTTTACGAAGGCTCCAATCCTCAGGGAAATACAACTACGTACAGAGTGGACAACATAAAAGTTTTTAAATAAACTTCGTTCCGAGAGTACTTTGTACAAGGCTGCAAGATTGATTCAATCCTTTCATCAACACGCAAGGGATAAGGGATATTTCATTCCTACCCCTTCATACCGCATTTCTTCCTATGTTATTTCAGCCGCCCCAAAATTCGATGATCGAATAATTCCTTATTTTTGCACTCCAACCCCCCAACAAAGAAGTCGGGTTTATAAAAGACATTACTCCATGAGGAACCTGTTGTCCGTAAAATTAAAAGCCGCTTTGATTTTTGGCTGTTGTCTGTTGACATCTTGGCTTTGTATCGACACCGACCTCAGAGCACAATCGAACCATTGGACTCAGAGTCCTGCTGTTCCCCTATTGGACATCGGAAAAAATCACTTAGAGCTAAAAGAGAACAAAGGAGACAAGGAATTGATCGCCTATAAAGTGTTGGGAAAAACAGATTGGATTGAAGCAGAAGCCAAAGAAACTGAAAGTCGAATTATTGAGGGCCTTCAACCGGCTGGAATATATTATCTGTCTCTTGCGTATAAAAACGAAGAAGGGCTTATCGACACCCTCCACCACTACCCTTTTGTCACCCGTTCGGAGTCTTCCGGCACTTTTAAAGTGTATTTTAACAGTCCGGTGAATACCGATCTGTCTCTGGGTTATTCACCCGAAAGTACATCGGGGACAGTACTCAGGGATGCCATCATCGACAAAATCAATCAGGCCCGGTACACCATAGATGTAGCAGCCTTTAACAACAACAGGGTTGAAATTGTAGACGCTTTGAATCAGGCCGGGAACAGAGGTGTCAGGGTCAGGTACATCGCCGAGGGATCCAATGCCAACACGGCATTGAACAGGTCATTGGCATTTGAAGTCCTAAAGAGGAATGACGACCAGGGAATCATGCATCACAAGTTTTTGGCCATCGATGCAGAGGATTCGGAAAACAGCTGGACATTGATGGGATCGACCAATTTGACTACCCAACAGATCGCCACCGACAACAACAATATGTTGTTCATTCAAGACCAGAGTCTCACCAGAATATACGAAATGGAGTTTGAGGAAATGTGGGGAAGCGATGGTCCGGTACCGGATCTGTCGAATTCCAGGTTCGGTGAAAACAAAAGAGACAACACCCCTCATTGGTTGATGATCGGNGAAATACCCGTGGAGTCTTATTTTTCCCCATCAGACAATACAGCCTTCCACATTTCCAATGCCCTTTTTGATGCAGAGGAAAGTATTTCATTTGCACTTTTGCTTTTCACCTTTAACCCCCTGTCAGAAGTTATTATTCAAAAACACCATCAGGGACTCAATGTGCGTGGGTTGATTCACGATATCGACGCCAACGGCACGCGATATAACCGGTTAAAAAGCAATGGAGTCAACGTATATGCCAATTCTGTAAACGGCGTACAATTACACCACAAATACGCCCTGATTGACGCTGACGAACAGAACGGCACTCCCAAAGTCATCACCGGATCCCACAATTGGACCAACCGAGCCAACAATCACAATGATGAAAACACACTGATTATTCACAGCCTCGAAATCACCAATATATTCCGTCAGGAATTTGAGGCCAGATGGTGCGAAAGCGTCCCTCAAGAATGTTTTGTCAATACCTCCGATTACACTGTTGAAGAACCTTTCTTTTACACCTATCCCAATCCTTCAAGAGGTAAAGTTTGGTTTAACATGGATGTAGTCGACGAAATGGCCCCTCATACGGTCATGGTTTTTGACAACCGGGGCCAACTCTTAAAATCAAAATACCACCCGGCTTCCCAGGGGCCAATTGAATCACTGAACCTCAGCGGATGGCCTGCTCAGACCTATTTCATCAAATATCAGATAGGGAGTAGACACCACATACAACCCTTAATTATACAGCAGTGAAATGAAGCGTCCTAAAAGCTCTGTTTTCCAATTCAGAGAATTCGCATTGCATCAAAACAAGCAAGTCATGCCATTGACTACAGATGCCATTCTTCTGGGAGCCTGGACCCGTGCAGAAAACTCCGTCCACCTGCTCGAAGTAGGAACGGGAACCGGGATACTATCTCTTATGATGGCACAGCGCTTTCCAAGATTAAAAATTACGGCCATTGATATTTCCAAAAAGGCGACGACCCTGGCAAAACACAATGTGAAAAAATCGCCATGGGGTGATCGGATAAATGTCCTTCTTCAGGATTTTTCTCAAATGAGTCCTTTTTCTTATGATCACATTGTAAGCAATCCCCCTTTTTTCAACGACAGTTTAAGCTCACCCGACCCTCACCGCACTCAATCCAAACATACGCATACGCTTTCCTTCAAGACCCTAATGAACTGCGGAAAAAACTGGCTGACTACAGGTGGAAAGTTAAGTGTAATTCTTGACAATGAATCCGGAAAACAGATGCTGGAATATTGCACTAAAACTGAATTTCACTGCCTTAGAAAATGTATGGTACGGCCTCATCCGGATAAAAAGCCACACCGAATGATGCTTGAATTTATTTACGGCTCCGAATCCTTATCACCTATAAAAGTGGAAGAACTTGTGATCAGTGATCGGAAAGGGGAATATACCGCAGAGTTTAAAAAATTGACGGGAGCGTTTTATCTTTAGAGTAGGAGAAGCCATTAAAATTCTACGCCCTATTTAAAAGATCCCTCAAATTCATTAACTTTGGACATGGCACGGGAGATATAAAGGCATAAGATTATTGACACAATGGTTAGTGTCAACACAATAACGAAGGCTATGTTACTATTGTCAAAATGGTATTTTATCATGAAAATAAATAGAAAAAAAACCATTAGCCAATAAACCGAATACCAATTACTAGTCTTTTGATCTAATAATCTCAAATTAAAGCCATAAACAATCATAATGATCAATTGATATAGTCCAAGAAAACCCAGGAATAAAAATACACCTACTAAAAAAAATAGATTATAATAGCTTTGGTATAAACCTACAATTATTGCTATTGCATTAAGTATTGCCCCTATTAAAATTAGCACAAAAATCCAGTTAAGGATGTTTAGGACTTTAAATATTCGCAATTTTTTATTGCTTATAATTGCCATACGATCCGGGTTCAGTTAATGATTTCACGGCGATAGAAAGCTTAAACATGCGCTATTATCTTTAGCGGTCATTTTAAACGTACACAAGATCAGTAACTAAGCAGGCTTTAGGTCAAGAACAGGTATTTTTTTATTCACGCACCTAATTTCCTCTGCTCCAGCACTTTCCGAACACTACCGTGTTTCAAAAGCAATTCTTTTGCTTTATCCTGAGTGAGGTTCAGTTTTTCAGTAATCATACGCACTCCTCTTTCCACCAATTTGGTGTTGCTCAGTTGCATATCCACCATTTTGTTGTCTAATACCCTTCCGAGCCGGATCATGGCCGCCGTGGAGATCATATTGAGAATCAGTTTTTGCGCAGTTCCCGATTTCATTCGGGTACTACCGGACACAAATTCAGGGCCTACCAGTACTTCAATGGGGAAATCAGCAAATCGGGTAACCGGAGCCCCGGGATTACAACACACACAAGCAGTCATCAGGCCGTTTTTCCGAGCGTCTTCAAGTCCCCCGACAACGTAAGGAGTGGAACCTGAGGCAGCAATGCCCACCACCGTATCGATGGAAGTGGGTCGGTATTTCTGCATATCCCTCCATGCGCCCCGATAGTCGTCCTCTGCAAATTCAACGGCCTTTCGTATGGCACTGTCGCCACCAGCTATCAACCCGATAACCCAATCATCCGGCACTCCAAAAGTGGGTGGACATTCAGAAGCATCCAAAATTCCCAACCTTCCACTCGTGCCGGCACCAATATAAAACAAACGCCCCCCCAATTCCATTTTGGGAACCAGCGATTCAAGTAAATTATTTATAGCGGGAATAACTTTATTAACGGCGGGAGCTACCAGGTG
>SL_3KL_010_SEDDRAFT_10001858_pt1 | contig 19320 bp, 18 predicted proteins | sample SodLakKL_010_SED_2_FD_10381 | JGI IMG/M metagenome (IMG submission 10381) | reverse complement strand
CCGTCCACCACGCGATCCTGAGCCCGGCCAGGTCGACGCTACCGGGGTCGCCGAGCGGCATCGGCAGCGCGCTGGGGTCGTCGCCGTCGGGCCCCTGGATCACGCGCAGCGCGAGCAGCAGGTCGTCGACGCCGCGCGCGAGCGGCCCGATGGCGGTGCGCGGGTCGAGCAGCGGGCTGATGGAGGGGAAGTGGCCGGTGAGCGGCACNCGCCCGCTGCTCGGCCGGATGGTGCACACGCCGCAGGCGTGGGCGGGTTGCCGCAGGCTGCCGCCGGAGTCCGACCCGAGCCCGAGCGCCGAGCCCGCCGAGGCAACCAGGGCCGCTTCCCCGGAGCTGCTGCCGGTCGGGGTTCGCTCCAGGTCGTGCGGGTTGTAGGTCGGGCCGAAGGCCTCGCTGTGCTCCGCCGGGTTGGTCTTGCCCAGCACGATCGCGCCCGCGGCGCGGAGTCGCGCCACCACCGTCGCGTCGCGTGCTGGCACGCGCGTAACGTGCGCCGACGCACCGCCGGAGCAGGGCATGCCCGCCACGTCGATCCAGTCCTTGACGGTCACGGCGAGGCCGTGGAGGGGTCCGAGCGGTCCGCCGCGCGCGCTCCGCCCGTCGGCCTCCGCTGCGGTGCGCCGCGCGCCAGCCTCGTCGAGATGTACGATCCCGCGGACGACCGCATCCACGGCGCGGAGGCGCTCGAGCTGCGCCTGGAGGAGGTCGCGCGCGCTCACCTCGCGGCGCGACAGGGCAGCGACCTGGCGCGTCGCGCTCTGGAGGACGAGTTCGCTTGGGTCCACGGCGCGATGGTACTCGACCGTGTGCTCGCTCGCCTCAACCGTCGTCGAGGTCGTGTTCGGTTCGCACCGCGACGAAGCGCAGCGAGCGCCGGTTCCCGTGCGCTGTGAGCAGACCGCGTCCCTCGAGGTCGCGCAGGTCCGCCGCAGCGGTCGCCGCGCTCACCCCGTGCCGCTCCGCGTACGCCTTGACCGTGATCGCGCCGTCGGCCTCGACGTGGGCCAATGCCGAGCGCTGACGACCCGTCCGGTCGAGCGGCGCGTCGTCACGGGCGAGCGCAACCTGCACGGTGGCGGCGAAGAGCGGCGCGTCGCGCGGGACGCCTGCGCTCGCCGCACGCCCCGCCGGCGGGGACGTGGTGCGGCCGGCGCGCGGCGTACCGACCTCGACGCCGTCGCCAGCCGCCGTGGGGCCGAGCGCGTCGGCCAGGACCTCGGCCATCGTCGCGTTCGTCGCGTGCACCCGCGCCAACCGCAGCGATGCGGAGAGCCAACGGTACGCGAGATCGGCGGCCAGCGGACCCGTCTCGCCGAACAGGAGGGGCACGTTCGGGTACGCCGCCTGTAACGCGGCCACGAGGTTGAGCATCCACCCCGGCCGTGTCCGCATGTCGCCCTTGATGAGCTGCGAGAGCCTCCCCTCGATGATCACGGCCGCCCGCGGCATCGTCGCGAGCTCTGCCATCAGGAGCTGCAGTGTGCCCTGCACGGCCGCGCCAGCGAACTCGCCGAGCTTCTTGCGCTCAACGACCGCCACGAGCTGGTCGNGCGCGAACACGCCGTAGTCCCCGACTGGGAGCCGACGCCGCTCGATGGTCACGTCGCGACCCCGCGAAGCGCCAGCCGTAGCGCTCACGCTCGTCGACCACGATCGTGAGCGGCCCCTCGAGCCCGCGCGCCGTCGGCGCGCGCACCCCGGGTCGCGTCGAGCGCATGGAACGCTCGCTGCGCCAGAAGATCAGCGTCCGGCTCCCCTTGCTCGTCCACACGAACATCGACCTGCGCCGCTGCCCGCGGTCGAGCACCAGTTGCACCGACGCGCCGACCCTGCGGCAACTCGCGACGCTCACGTGCTCGACGTGCGCGACGTCGTCGGGCCAGGCGGGCAACTCGACGCAGAAGAGGTCCTTGTCGACCGGCCATGCGGCACGCGTCGCCAACACGAGTTCGGCGCCGCCGAGCGGCAGCCCGATGACGACCGGCAGACGCGTGGCACCCTCACGGCGCCCGATCCTCATCGAGGGTCCGAGCTGCTCCGGTGCGGTCGAGCGGTCGTTCGTTGCCGCCACGCCCAGAGGCTAGCGCACGTTCCACGCAGGCATGTCGCCCGAGCCGAGCGTCCGCACGCCACCGTCGAGCGCGAAGACGGTGAGGACGCTCACGCCGCCATCGCTCACCGGCAGCACGAGCGCGTCGCTCGATGGCGACCACAGGCGGTGCGAGCGGGCGTACTGGTCGAAGAACGGCAGGTACTGGTTCAGGAAGACCGGCGAGGGCGTGAAGCGTCCGAGCTCGCGGCGCAAACCGGTGGCGACGTCCACGACGCGCAGCGCCACGCGGGCGGCGCCCGCCTGCACCTGCAGGCCGACCTGGCGCTCGGGCCCGTCACCGGCACCGGGAGCCGGCGCCAGGTACGCGACGGTGCCGCCGTCGGGCGACCACCAGAAGGCGAGGGACAGGTCGTCGGTGAGCGTCTCGAGGTCTCCCGTGCGGGCATCGATGGTGACGATGGGTCCGTAGGAGTGCGGGGCATCGATCAGGGGGCGCTGGATCGCGAGGACGTCGAGGTTCGGGTGCCAGGCGAGGGCGGCGAGGCCGGCGTGTGGCAGTTCGCGCAGGTCGCTGTCGCCATCGCTCGAACCGGCGAGGCGCTCTAACACGACGCGGCGCGTGTCGGCGCCGTCGCGCGACGCGTAGGCGATCCAGGCGCCGCTCGGCGCGACCGCGGGCGATTGGAACGCGCCCGGCGCCGCGCGAGCGGGCGTGAGGTCGTAGACGTCGAGGCCGCTTCGCCCGGCCTCGGCCTCGGGACCGAGCACGTTGCGGTGCACCAGGAGGGACGCACCATCAGGCGCCCAGTCCCAGTAGAAGGGCGCCCCGACCGCGAAGGGCTCGACGTCGCCCGCCTGCGCCGCCTCAGCCGTCGGATCGACGAAGTGCAAACCGAGCCCCCCGACGCGGCTCGTCAGGAGCGAGATGCGCTCGCCGTCCGGCGACCACCCGTGGTAGATGGGCGACTCCTGGGGTCGCTCGAACACGCGCGTGCTGGTCCCGGTGGCCGGGTCGTGGACGTCGAGCCCGGCGGCACCACCGCCGGGGCCGAACGCGATGAACGAGACGCGCTCGCCGCCCGGTGACCAGGCGGGGAACTGCGCACGCCCCGGGCCGTCGTCGAGGGTCGCGCGTGCGCCGCCGACGGGGTCGACGAGCGCCGGAGCGCCTGCGGGCGTGACGAATGCGATGAGGCCCGTGGCATCGTTCCGGCCGAGAACCTCGAGGGGCGTGCCGGCCGGTGCCGCTTGCGCCGACGCGGTGCTCCAGAAGAGACACGCGACCATGACGAGCGCGACGCGCGAAGCTGACAGTGGACCCATGCCGGAGGGTAGCCGGAAACGGTGGGGGCGTGGGGGCGCTAGGTTGCATTCGGCTCGGATCCCAGTCGAGGCCCATCGATCGCGCCGTGCATCGCGATCAGCTCGACGCGTGCGGCGCCGCGCGCAACCGCGTCGCGGAACCGTTCGAATTTCATGCAACGACGCGCATACGCATTGACAACGACCGGCAATCGTCTTACACTCCGCACTCATATCGTGATGCGAGATACCGCTCCCCACCCCACCGAGCCTGCAGGCGACCGCAGCAGCCCCTATGTGATCGCCTCGGCGCTGCGCACGCTGCAGGTGCTGCACGCCTTCTCCGTGCCGCCGCACCGGCTCGGACTCGCCGACGTGGTCGACACGCTCGGGCTCGAACGCAACCAGGCATACCGTTCGCTGAAGACGCTCGAGGCGGCGGGCTTCCTCGTCCAGACTGGCGACTCACGCTTCGAGCCAGGACCCGCCGCCGCGTCGCTCGCGACAGCCAGCACGCGCTTCCACAGCGCCTCGGTGATCGACGTCGCCGGTCCCTTCCTCGACCGGCTCGCCGAACGGACACGCGAGACCGTCCATCTCTTCGTCCGAACCGGCGACCGCGCGGTCTGCGTCGATCGGCGCGAGAGCTCGCAGAGCGTGCGGCTCGTATCGGTGTTGGGTCGCTCGTTGCCGCTGCACGCCGGCGCGGTCCCCAAAGCGATCCTCGCCTGGCTCCCGGCGACGGAGCGCGCCGCCGTCATCGGCCGGCTCACGGAACTCCCCGCCTACACGACACGCACCGTCCGTGAGCCCGAGGCGCTGGAGGCCGAACTCGACACCATCCGCGAACGCGGCTTCTCGCTCTCGGACGAGGACTTCGACGCCTCGGCCCGCGGCGCGGGCGCGCCCATCTTCGCCGCCGACGGCGTCGTCGTCGGCGGCATCAGCGTCGGCGGCCCCTCGTTCCGCATCGACGACGCCACCCTCGAGCGTTTCACCGCACTCGTGACAGCCGCCGCCACCGAGATCTCCCGCACGCTCGCCCTCGCGGGCCGTTCCTGAAGGAGGAACCCACCATGTCCATCCGCCACATCGCTCTCCGCTTCGCCCTGGCCGCCGCGCTCGTCGCCGGCGCCGCAGGCGTCGCCTGGGCCCAAGAAGCCGACACCAGTGCGGTGCTCAACCTGGCCACCAACGCCGACCCCACGCTCAACCCGTGGACCCCAGGCGCAGTCATCGAGTCGAACCTGATCAACACCATCTTGTTCGACCAGCTCACCCGCTACTCCCCCGAGGACCTCACCCCCATCCCGGCGCTGGCCGTGGCCTGGGAGGCCGAAGAGGGCGGCATGTCGTGGTTGTTCGAGCTGCGCCAAGGCGTTCAGTGGTCCGATGGCGCACCGTTCGGCGCGCACGACGTCGCCTTCACCTTCAACGACGTCGTCCTGAACGCCGACCTCGGCGCCCAGAGCGCGTCGCAGTTCAACACCATCGAGCGTGTCGAGGTCATCGACGATTACACCGTGCGCTTCGTGCTCAAGCGGCCGTTCTCCGCGCTGCCCTACTACCTCGCCTCGTTCGCCGGCATCATCCCGCAGCACGTCCTCGACGACGCCGAGAACCCGCTCACCGTGGCGGAGTTCAACAAGGGCATCCCCGTCACCACTGGCCCCTTCAAGGTCGCAGAGTTCGTCCCCGGCTCGTTCGTGCGCCTCGAACCGAACCCGCTCCACTGGGCCGGCGAGCCGCAGCTGGCCGGCATGATCTTCCGCATCATCCCCGACCCGAACACCCAAGTCGCCCAGGCGCTCGCCGGTCAGCTCGACGTGGTCACGCGCCTGAGCCCCAACGTGGTCGCAAGCATCGAGGGCAGCGGCCGCCTCGAGGTGCTGCGCCAGTCGCAGAACCTGTTCTTCTTCGTCGCCCCGAACCACGACGACGAGCGCTTCGCCGACGTACGCGTCAAGCAGGCGCTGCTCATGGCCATCGACCGCCAGGCGCTGATCGACGCGCTCCTCGACGGCTTCGGCGAGGTCGCCACCGGCCCCGTGGCTCCGATGCTCGGTGCGCTCTACAACGATGACGTCCAGACCTACGCTTACGATCCCGAGGCGGCCGGAGCCATGCTCGACGAGGCCGGCTGGGTACGCGGTGCGGACGGTGTGCGCGCCAAGGACGGTCAGCGCCTGGAGTTCGACATGCCGACCGGTCAGTTCGGCGACCTCGTCCCCGCCACGCTACTGGTGCAGCAGTTCTGGGAGGACATCGGCGTCATCGCCGACGTCGAGATCAAGGAGTGGAACGCCTACATCCAGGACGTCGTCCTGGCGCGCGACTACGAGGTGACCCTGGCCTGGTGGAGCATGCCCCCGACGGCCGACGTGGCGCCGTACTTCTCCTGCTCGGCCGCCAACAGCGGCAACAACATCCCGAACTACTGCAACGAGGAGCTCGACGCTCTGATGGACGCCGGTCGCGCCGCCCTGACGCTCGAAGAGCAAGTCGAGGCCTACGCCGCCATGCAGACGTTCCTCGCAGTGGAGCTCCCCTACCTCTACCTCTGGCACCCCGACATCCTCACCGCCAAGAGCGTGGCGCTGCAGGGCTTCCCCGCCATCACGGCCGCCACCGCCTTCCAACACGCGGTCGATTGGTACGTCACCCGCTGATCTGACGCCCGACCACGGGTCGGTGTTGCGCCCGCGCGAGACGCCGACCCACGAGCACGCAGGGAGGACGCGAACCCAGGCATGATCGAGTACATCGCGAGACGCTTGGTGCAGGGCGCGGTCGTCTTGTTCCTGGTATCGCTCCTCACCTTCTTCCTGATCAACCTCGCCCCCGGTGGCCCGTCGTCGCTGATCGACTTCACGACGACGACGGCAGAGCTCGAGGCACGCCTGAAACGCTTCGGCCTCGATCGCCCGGTGCACGAGCGCTACGTCACGTGGCTCACGGGTGCGCTTCGAGGAGACCTCGGCACCTCGATCAACCAGGGCCTGCCCGTATCGCGGCTGCTCGCGCAGCGCATCCAACCGACGCTCGTCCTTGGACTCACCTCGCTCGCGCTCGCAGCCGTGTTCGGCGTCGCCCTCGGACTGATCGCCGCACTGCAGCGTGACCGCTGGCCCGACCACCTCGTCAGCACCATCTCGACGCTCGGCATGTCGGTCCCGAACTTCTGGCTCGGCATCGTGGTGATCATCGTGTTCGCCGTGAACCTCGGCTGGCTCCCTGCCACGGGGAGCGCCTCGATCGGGCGCGGCTTCGACCTCGGCGACCGCGTCCGCCACCTGGTCCTCCCCGCCAGCGTCCTGGCCTTCTCGTTGATGCCGAACATCGTGCGTGTGACGCGCGCCGCGGTCCTCGAGATGCTCGCCTCGGACTTCGTGCGTACGGCGCGGGCCAAGGGCCTGCGCGAGTTCACCGTGATGGTCAAGCACACCATGCGCAACGCCCTGGTGCCGGTGGTGGCGATGCTGGGACTGATCGCGACGGTGCTGTTCAGCGGCTCGGTGGTGATCGAGAGCGTGTTCGGCTGGGCGGGCATAGGACGCCTGGCCATCGAGGCGGCCAACGGACGTGACTACCCCGTCATCCTGGGCGTGACGCTGCTCGCCGGCGCCATCGTCGTCCTCCTGAACCTGATCGTCGACCTGTTGTACGCCGTGATCGACCCGAGGATCCGCCATGATTGACGCCCCCTCGATCGGCACGCCAACGGCCACGAAGCGACGTTCGCGCCTGCTCCGAAAGCTGCTGCGTCAACCGCTCGGAATCGCCGCGCTCACCCTGCTACTCGTGCTGATCGTCGCGGTCACGTTCGGCCCGCAGTTCGTGCCGCACTCGCCCACACGCGCCAACGCGCTCAACATCCTGCAACCGCCGTCCGCGGTGCATTGGCTCGGGACCGACGAGCTCGGCCGCGACGTGTTCGCGCGCATCCTCGCCGGCGGCCGCGTCAGCATGGCCGTCGGGCTGTTCTCGATGCTCGTCGGGCTCACGCTGGGGCTCACGATCGGCGGACTGGCGGGCTACTTCGGTGGCCGCGTCGAGGCCCTCCTGATGCGCTTGGTGGACGCCTTCATGGCGATCCCCACCTTCTTCCTCATCCTCGTGATCGTCACCAGCTTCGGCAACCACCCGATCACCATCATCGTCACCGTCGGCATCGGCTTCTGGGCCCAAATGGCGCGCGTGGCCCATGCTGAGTTCAAGCGCTTCCGGCGCCACGAGTTCGTCGAGGCCTCCAAAGCGCTCGGCGGCACGCACGCGCGCGTGATGGTGCGGCACATCCTGCCGCAGGTGATGCCCCAGGCCACGGTCCTGGCCACCCTCGGCGTCGGTTGGGCGATCCTGACCGAGGCCGCGCTCTCCTATCTGGGACTCGGCATCCAACCCCCGCTCGCATCGTGGGGGAACATGCTCCAGAACGCCCAGGGGTACCTCTGGCGAGCGCCCGTCCTGGCGGTCTGGCCCGGCCTTTTCATCGCCGTCACCGTGCTCGCCTTCAACCTCCTCGGCAACTCGCTGCGCGACGTGCTCGACCCACGCTCCTAGACCACCCCGGAAGGGCCCACCATGCAACGCAAACGCTACGACGGCTACCGCTCGTTCCAGTACCTCGAACCGGGCGACTACCCGCAGGTCGAACTCGTCCCCGAGATCGACCGTGTCCCCAGCACCCGCGTCGCCACCAGCGACGCCGACGAGACTCGCGTGCGGCGCATCTTCGAGGAGCACCTGGTGATCTCGCTCCACGACCACTGCTTCGTCACACCGAAGGACCTCTCGGGGTTCCTCGAGTTCAGGCGCTGGGGACGCGAGTTCACCGGCTACGAGGGCCTCTCTGTCTCGGGCCTCGACTGCGTGTTCGACGCCATGATGGACGGCACCGCCATGATCACCTCCCGGGCCGGCTGGAAGTGGGAGGACGTGCTCTTCGACATGGGCATGCGGCTCTCGGACATCGCGCATCAGGACATGGTCAAGCTCGCCCTGACAACGGACGACATCCGCGCCGCCAAGCGCGATGGGCGCGTCGCCTTCGTGATCTCGCTCGAGGGCGCCGCCATGGTCGAGAACGAGGTCGACCGCATCGACGTCCTCTATGGCCTCGGCATGCGCTCGCTGGGCATCGCCTACAGCGAGGGCAACGCCCTCGGAGCGGGCCTGAAGGAACCGGCCCACTACGGCCTCACGGCCTTCGGACAGCGTGCCGTCAAGCGCATGAACCAGCTCGGCGTCGCGATCGACATCTCCCACGCCAACGACCAGACCTCGCTGGACACCATCAAGGCCTCGAAGCACCCGATCTTCATCACGCACGCGGGCGCCCGTGCGCTGTGGGACACGCCTCGCCTCAAGCCCGACGAGGTGATCCGCGCCTGCGCCGCCGAGGGTGGCGTGATCGGCATCGAGGCGGCACCACACACGACGATCACGAAGGCGAACCTCACGCACTCGATCGAGTCGTTCATGGAGCACTTCGAGTACTGCGCCGAGCTCGTCGGCATCGACCACGTCGCCTTCGGCCCGGACGTCCTGTTCGGCGACCACGTGGGTCTGCACGGCGCACTGCGCGAGGCGCTCAGCCTCGGCGCGTCGAAGGGCACCACACCCTACCCACAGGTCGAGTTCGTCGACGGCATCGAGAACCCAGCCGAGGCCTTCCCGAACATCGTCCGCTGGCTGGTGACGCACGGCTACAGCGACGATGACATCGCCAAGGCCGTCGGCGGCAACATCATGCGGGTGCTGGACGAGGTGTGGGCACGTTGACGGAACCGCCTTCCGTGGCCTTTCCACGCGACCGCTCGTCGCTGGCCGGGCGCGTCATCGGGGTGTACGCCAGCGGCGGCGCCCCCTGGCACCACCTCGCGCTCGCGGCCGCGCACGGCGCAGCCGTCCGGGTCGTGCGTGCCGAGGACGTCGCGGCGGGCCGGCTCGACGAACTCGACGCCCTCGTCGTGCCCGGCGGGGGTGCCATCGCGATGGCTGGGCTCCTTGCGCCGCTCGGTCGCACCGGTGGCGAGCAGGTCCGCACTTGGGTCGAGCGGGGCGGCACGTACGTGTCGTCGTGCGCCGGCTCGGTGCTGCCCCTGGCGCTACACGCGGAAGCCGACGTGCTCCTGCCGACCGCCCGCTGCCTCCGGATGGTCGAGATACCCATGGCCAACCCGGGCGATGCCACGTTGGGTGGCCTCGCATCGCCCGGCGTCGGCCGCATCGAGGTGCGGCTCGACCGCGCCCACCCCTTCGCCCGCGATCTACCGGAGCGGGTCGACCTGATCCACTACAACGGACCGCTCTTCGACGTCTCGGCGCCGCCACCGGCGGTGCGCCCCTTCGCCTGGCCGACCACTGCTCGCGAGGCGTTCACGCCCGGCGAGTTCTTCTTACCGTCCGATACACCCGTGGCCACCGAGGACACCACCTTCGCACGCTGTGTCGCGCGAGGGTCGGCGACTGGGCTCGAGGCAACCGTGGGTGACGGGCGCGCCATCCTCTTCGGTTCGCACCCGGAGTTCGGGCTCGGCCCCCTCTTGCTCGGTTGGGGCGACGGGGCGTCGCTGCTCGTAGCGGCGATGGCATCGTGCCGACACTCGGACCGTCGCCCGACGAACGCGGACGATCCAGGGTGGGCGGTGCGCGCCGAGCGCCCGGAGCGTTCCATCGCGCCCCTCGCCGAAGACTCCGCCGCTGCATTGCGGATCGCCGGCGATCGCTTCGCCGCGCTCGCCGACCTGAGCGTCGACGCGTGGCTGACGCCTGATCACGCCGCGAGCTTCCACGGTCGAGACGCCCGCACCGCGTGGCGCGAGGACGCCGTCGCCGCGGCGATGGTCGCACAGGTTGCAGCGGACACGCTCGATCGGCTGGCGCCCTCCCTCCAGGAGGTAGATCGCGGCTGGCTCGATGACGCGCCGCGCGACGACCAGGACTTCGGGGCCATGGGTCTCGTCCAGCTCGTCGAACGGATTCACGCCATGCTCGGTGCGGCAGAGCGGACGGNGTGCGATGCGCCCCACCGACCCACCCACGCCTACGACCTCTTCGACCGACACCCGTTCCACCTGGCGGTCGGCAGTTACCTCTCCGCAGCCGGGCTCGTGAGCGCTGCCCTGCTCATCACCCATGTACTCGCCGCGCGCCACGCGGTGCATGTGCCCGAAGCCGCGCGACTGCTATGGCTCCCGGACACACACGACCGCACAGGAGGCAACCACTGATGTTCGTCACCGTCAACGGAGCGCGTCTGCGCGTCGACGTTCAGGGTGAGGGGCCCACCATCATCGCCCACCATGGCGCCCCGGGCCTCGGTACGCACGCGACACCCAAGCGCGCCTTCGCCCCACTGGCCGACGCCTACCGCATCGTCACCTTCGACGCCCGCGGTTCGGGCGAGTCCGACACCATCCCCCCCTACACCCACGCCCAGTGGGTGGCCGACCTCGACGCCTTGCGCAAACACTTCGGTCTCGAGCGCTTCGTGATGAAGGGCGGATCGTACGGGGGATACGTCGCGCTCGAGTACACGCTCGCGCACCCCGAGCGCGTGAGCCATCTGATCCTGCGCGACACGAGCGCCTCGCGGCGATTCGAAGCCATGGCACGGCGCAACGCGCTGGCGCGGGCCGCCGAGTTCCCCGACATCACGGAGGCGTTGCTCGACATGCTCTTCGAGGGACGCGTTCCAGACGACGAGACGATGCGCTCGGCCTACGCCACGATCGCGCCGCTCTACGACGCCAACACCGACCCCCAGAAGGCCGCAGAGCGCGTGGCGAGCGCCACCTTCCGGGCCCACACCCACAACCAGGCCTTTTCGGGCAACCTACCGAACTTCGACCTCACCGACCGCCTTCATGAGATCCAGGTCCCGACCCTGATCGTCGTCGGGCGCCACGACTGGATCACCCCCGTGGCGGCCTCGGAGGAGATCGCCGCGGGCATCCCAAACGCGGAGCTGGTGATCTTCCAACACTCTGGCCACTCGCCGCAGCTCGAGGAGAACGAGCGGTTCGTCGCGGTCGTACGCGACTTCTTGACACGACATGGGTTACCCGGGGCAACCTGACCCCCGCTCACCCCCCCGACCTGCACACACGGTCGTGGGCTTCCGGTCGACGATGTACTCACCCCTTCACGGAACCCGCGATCAACGCGGACACGAGGTAGCGCTGCAAGAACGCGAACGCGATCAGGATCGGCACGACGTTGATGACGCCAGCGGCGGCCATGCGGAAGTCTCGTTCGTCCGGACCGAGGAGCACCCAGGTCCCGACCGTGAGTGGGAGGTTCTCCGTGGAGCGCAAGAGGACCGATTCGAGCGCGAACTCGTTCCAGCCGCTGATGAAGAGCATGATCGCGACGGCCGCGAGGGCCGGTAGCATCACGGGGAGCACCACCCATGCGATGGTCTGGAGTTTGGTCGCGCCGTCCAACCAGGCCGACTCGTCGAGCTCGATGGGAATCGTGTCGAAGAAGCCGCGTGGGATCCACACCGCGAGCGGGATCGCCAGACGCCGATCGCAGCACCCATCCCGAGTTGGCCGCGCACGCCGAACGCGGTCAGNAACATGTGGACGACGAGAACCTNGGTAGCGGCTCCAGGGCCACCGCCCGTGAGGCCGAAGATCGTGTCGCAGGCGGCGAAGATCGAGATCGTACTGAAGATGAGCGATATCAAGATGACGTTCGTGATGAGCGGGAGCTTGATGTAGATCAGCTTCTGCAGGGCACATGCGCACATGAAGACCCGTCGAGCACGGCGGTTCGCTCGAACATGTTGTAGTATACGACATGATTACCGTTCCAGAAGCAGCTCGTCGCGTCGATCGCCATCCAGAGACGGTGCGGCGCTGGATCAGGTCAGGACGGCTTCGCTCCCAACGGATCGGGACGCAGCACCTGGTCGACGAGGACGAGTTGCGCGCAGTCGCGGCGGACGTCGCTCCACTCGACTTGCCGTCGGCCTGGCGGACACGTGACGATGGCTCGCCACTGCCGGATTGGGAACGCATCGTGCGTGACGGTCGCGAACGCCGCGGGTGACGCTCGTCCTCGACGCGAGTAGCGCGCTGCGAGCCATGGGCTCGAGCGCCGCACGCCGTGCGCTCGCTGGCTTCGACCTGATCGGACCGCCGTTGCTCCGATCGGAGGTGACGTCGGCGCTTCACGAGGCGGTGTGGCGTCGGCAGATCACCGAAGGCGAAGCAGACGCTCATCGCGAGGCTTTCACGTCGCTGGCGGTCGACATCGTGGCGCCAGCCGCTCTGTACGACGTCGCATGGTCGATCGCCACCGACCTCGGCCTCGCGAAGACGTACGACGCCGAGTATCTCGCGCTCGCGCGCTTGAGCCACACACGCGTGCTCACGACGGACGCTCGGCTGCGTCGCGGCGCCGCACGCACCGGGCTGGTGATCGACCCGTCCGAGCTCGACGCACGCTAACGCTNGGCCGGGCCTCNCANNNCCACCNNCCNCCNACTCAACCCCCCGCCCGACGCTTCTCGGCGGCGGAGGCCTTGTCCGCGAACTCGCGGGCGAAGATCTTGATCTCGCTCATCAGAGCGTCGTCGTTGGTGGCCGCCCGATACGTGTCGGCGAGCGACAGCAGCGTCTGGAACACGAAGTCGTTCATGTCGTCGACGGTCATGCGCTGCGTCCACAGGTCGATACGCAGCGCGTTTCGGCGCTCTGCGTCCCACAGTGCCAGGATCATGGCGTTGGCGTCTTGTGGTCCTGGCTCGGGGGCGTCGTCTGCCTCCCAACGGATGTCCTCGACACCCTGATCGCTGGTGGCGACGTCGATTCGGATCGTGGAGTTCCTGGTCATCTGGACATGCTAGCGCGCACCGCGGTCGCTACACTGCACCTCAAGGGAGGCACGTTGATGAAACCTATCGTGAGCTTGGGGTTGGTGCTCGTGATCGCCGGTGCCCTGGCGATGGTGCTGCAGATGGCCGGCGTGTTCAGCGAGACGGCCAGCCTCGACCTGGGGGCGCTCGAACTCGAGGCGTCGCGTGAGCGCGACCTGCCGTGGCTGCCGTGGGTGGCCGGTGGCGCCGTGATCGTGGGCGCGATCATGATGGTGACGGGCCGGCGCGGTTGACCGCGGCCTCATGCGCCGTGCGGTACCGTCGATAGCATGCATGACACCACGCTCAAGGGTCTGATCCTCGCGGCCGGCCTCGGAACCCGGCTGCGACCCATCACCAGCCTGCGGCCGAAGCCGACCATCTGCGTCGCGAACAAGCCGCTGATCCACTACGCCATCGACGACCTCGTCGACGCCGGCGTTCGAGAGGTCGGGATCGTCGTCAGCCACGACACGATCGAGCACCTCGAGGAGGCGGTCGAGGGCTACCGCGACGTGCGCTACACCTTCGTGCTACAGGACCCGCCGAAGGGCCTCGCGCACGCGGTCGAGGTCTCGCGTGACTTCCTCGGCGACGACTCGTTCGTGATGTACCTGGGCGACAACCTGTTCGAGCACGGCATCACGCCGTTCGTCGACACGTTCCGAGCGAACGACGACGCGGCGGCCGTGCTCGCGTTGGTGCGGGTCGACGACCCGCGCGCGTTCGGCGTCGCGGTGATCGAGGACGGCCGCATCACGCGCCTGGTCGAGAAGCCCAAGGACCCGCCCTCCGACCTCGCCGTGGCGGGCGTCTACGTGTTCGACGCGCGTATCCACGACGCCATCGAGGGCTTGGAGCCCGGCGCCAAGGGGGAGTACCAGATCACCGACGCCATCGCGCGGCTGATCGAGCGCGGCCATACCGTGCTCCCGCAGGAGGTCGGCGGCTGGTGGAAGGACACCGGCCAGGCCGACGACATCCTCGATGCGAACCGGCTCGAGCTGCTCTCACGCCGGCGCAAGATCGAGGGCACGGTCGAGGACTCGAACCTTGTGGGCGACGTCGTCGTGGCGCCTGGCGCCGTCGTGCGCCGCTCGACCGTGTTCGGTCCGGCGTTGATCGGTACGGACGCCGTGGTCGAGGACGCTTACGTCGGTCCGTTCACGAGCCTCGGTGACGGCGTGCGGTTGCGCAACGCCGAGATCGAGTACGCCGTGGTGGGGAAGCGCAGCGAGATCGACGACGTCGACGCGCGCATCCAAGGCAGCCTGATCGGTGACGACGTGGTCATCAAAGGCGCCACCACGCGGCCCAGCACGCACCGCCTGATCGTCGGCGACATGAGCACGCTCGAACTGCAGCAGTGACGCCGCCGCCCGCCTGACCGGGCGTGAGCACGCTGAACGACCGGCGACGCCGGACCCGCGGGTCCGGCGTCTTCATGCATGTCATGCTGAATCTTGCCGGTTCGCAACTCGTCATGATACGACGTGCGTACTTCCTTTCAATTTCGGGCTGCATGGTGCCGTGCATATCACCGCATGGCTACATAGTGCTTGACATTGTGCACAGGCCTGCATAAGGTATCGCGCAGGCCGCCGACGCGGTGGCCATCCCGAGGAGGTCACGATGCGTCTCACCAAGGTCCTCTGGACCCTTGCGTTCGGTTCGCTCTCCGCGCTCGCGCTGGCGCAAGGCGAGTCGATCGCCGATCTCGCATACGCACTCGACACCATCGCTCTGCTGATGTGCGCGGTGCTCGTCATCCACATGAAGCCCGGCTTCGCACTGCTCGAGGCCGGTTTGCACGGCTCCAAGAACGCGGTCAACATCTTCATGAAGAACTACGCCACGTTCGCCATCGCCGGCATCGCCTTCTGGGCGATCGGGTTCTCGATCATGTACGGCAGCGGCCTGTTCCTGTCGGGGTACGAAGCCGACCTCTTCCCCGGCGCGGCCGACTTCTTCTTCCAGATGGTCTTCGCCGCCACGGCCGCCACCATCGTCTCGGGCGCCATCGGTGGGCGCATGAAGTTCGGCGCGTACCTCGTCTTCGCCCTGGTGATGACGGCCTTCATCTACCCCTTCCTCGGCTCCTGGCACTGGGGCGGTGGCTGGCTCGAGCAGCTCGGCTTCTACGACTTCGCCGGCTCGTCGGTGGTGCACGCGGTCGGCGGCTTCGCCGCCCTGGGCGGCATCATGGCCCTCGGACCGCGGCTCGGACGCTACGTGAACGGCAAGGTGATGGCCATGCCAGGCCACAACCTCCCGCTCGCGGGGGTGGGCGTGTTCCTGTTGTGGATCGGCTGGTTCGGGTTCAACGGCGGCTCGCAGCTCGCCTTCAGCACCGTCGAGGACGCCCAGGCGATCGCGACCGTCTTCCTGAACACCAACCTCGCGGCCGCAGCCGGCGCCTTCACGGCGCTCACGCTCTCGTGGGCGATCTTCAAGAAACCCGACTTCTCGATGACGCTCAACGGCGTGATCGCCGGCCTGGTGTCGATCACCGCCGGCCCGGACGTGATCAACGGCATCTGGGCCGTCCTGGTCGGCGCCATCGGTGGCATCGTGGTCACCTACTCGATCCTGCTGCTCGATCGCCTGAAGCTCGACGACCCGGTCGGCGCCGTCTCGGCCCACGGCACGGTGGGCGTGTGGGGAACCGTCGCGGTCGGGATCTTCGGCGGTGCCAACCTCGGCGTCCAGCTGCTCGGCACGCTCGCGTACGCCGGCGCCGCCTTCGGCCTCACCTTCGTCCTGTTCCTCGCCCTCAAGGCCGTGATGGGCATCCGCGTGCACGCCCAGGAAGAGGTCACCGGCCTCGACGTCGCCGAGCACGGTGCGGAGGCCTATCGCAACCACGACTCACTCAACGACCCCGTCCTCGTGGGCGCGGGCGACTGATCGGGGCAGCCATGAAACTGATCACCACCATCATCCGACCCGACCGTCTTCCGGCCGTCAAGGAGGCCCTCTTCGCCGCCGGCGTGCGCGGCATCACGATCGCCCGCGTCAGCGGCCACGGCGGTCAGGCCGGCATCACCGAGCAGTACCGCGGTAGCCAGTTCATGGTCGAGTTCCACGACAAGATCGAACTCAAGATCGCCGTCTCGGAGGGCTTCGTCCAGCCCACCATCGACGCCATCGTGCGCGCCGCACGCACCGGCAACGTCGGTGACGGCAAGATCTTCGTCCAGCCGCTGGAGCGCGTCGTACGCATCCGCACCGGCGAGGAGGACAGCGAAGCCCTCACCCCCGTCGGGGCCTGACCCCGCGCACAGGCACGGACGGTCTCGTCCCGACGGGGGGACCGTCCTCGGATGCCGGCGTCATGCGACCCCGGCGAACGCACCCCGCCGCCGCGAGCCCCCTCCGCGGCGGCGGGGCGTGTCGATCAGCCGCTCCCGGCAACCTCGCCGAACGCCGTCGCGGCGGCTGCGGCAACCTCGTCGATCAGCTCGTCGTTCAGCGCGTACCCGAGGAACGCCGCCTCGAACGCCGACGGTGGCCAGGCCACGCCCAGGCGCAGCAGCGCCTGGAACCAACGCGCGAACGCCGCACCGTCTGCGCGCGCCGCGCTGGCGAAGTCGATCACCCGCTCCTCCGTGAAGAACACCGTCACCATCGACCCGATCTGGTTCACACGCACGCTCACGCCGGCCTCGGCGGCCCCCTGCCGCAGGCCCTCTGCGAGGCGCGTCCCGCGCGACTCGAGCGCCAAGTAGAGGTCGGGCGTGGCGTCGATCGCCTCGAACGTCGCGATGCCGGCTGCCATCGCGAGCGGGTTCCCGGACAGCGTGCCGGCCTGGTAGACCTTGCCGGACGGCGACACCTGCTCCATCAACTCGGCGCGGCCGCCGTACGCACCGACCGGGAGGCCGCCGCCCACGATCTTGCCCCAGCACGTGAGGTCGGGATCCAGCCCCAAGCGCTCCACGGCGCCGCCGCGCGCCAGGCGGAAGCCCGTCATCACCTCGTCGACCACCAGCAGCGCGCCGTGCTCCCGCGTCAGCACGCGCACGCGCTCCAAGAAACCGGGCTCGGCCTCGACCACGCCCATGTTGCCCGCGACCGGCTCCAGGATCACCGCCGCGACGTCGTCGCCGTGCTCGCCCATGAGCGCCTCGAGCGCAGCGGCGTCGTTCCAGGGTGCCACCAACGTCAGGCCGGCCACGGCCTCGGGCACGCCCGCCGACGACGGCACGCCGGTCGTGGCCGCGCCCGAGCCGGCGGCCACCAACAGCCCGTCGGCGTGGCCGTGGTAGTGCCCCGCGAACTTCACGATCTTCGCGCGCCCGGTCGCGCCGCGCGCCAGGCGCAGTGCGCTCATGGTCGCCTCGGTGCCCGAGTTGACCAGGCGCACGCGGTCAGCGCCGTGCACGCGTTCCAGGATGCGCTCGATCAGCTCCGTCTCGCGGCCGGTGGGGGCGCCGAACGACGTCCCCTTTTCGAGCGCGGCGCTCAGCGCTGCGATCACGTGCGGGTGCCGGTGACCGAGGAGCATCGGTCCCCACGAGCCGTACAGGTCGATCAGGCGGTTGCCGTCGGCGTCCCACAGGTAGGGGCCGTCGGCGCGATCGATGAAGCGCGGCGTGCCGCCGACGCTGCCGAAGGCGCGCACCGGCGAGCTGACGCCGCCCGGCATCACCTCGCGGGCGCGGGCGAAGAGGGCCTCGGATCTGGTGGTCTCGGACGTTGACATACGGTCATGGTGGCATGCGCGCCCTGCTCGCGGCGTGCGTGGATACGCCCTCGTCGATCCCGGGTGCGGTGGGTCTCCGTACGCAACCCTTGGCGAGGATGGCCGCGAGGGTGGCCGGCTCACTCACCATCGCGTCGTGGCAGGTGTCGATCTCGATCACCTCGTCCACGTCGCCGAGGTTGGCGATGGAAGCCCGCTGTTGGCGCGGTCGGTTCGCGCGATCACGCAACGTGAGGAGCCACGTCCGAGGAACCGACGCGGGAAGGCCTGTCCGACGCACCGGCTCATGGAACGGTCCCGGCGCCTCGGGGCACAACTGGGCGTAGACCACCTCGCGTTGCTCGGGCGTCATCCCATTACAGAAGAACAGGCCGGCGAAGAACCGTCCGGGCGGAGGCACGGCTCGCCCGGGGCGAAGCGCACGGGCGATGAACCAGCGCACGGGTCGCGGGATCGTCGAGAGGTTCGAGGCGCCCTCGGGCGGGATGACCGCGGAGATCAGCACCAGCCGGGCCACTGTGGAACGCACCGTGGATGAGCACGAGGCCCGGCCGACGGCTGGTCATAGGTGTGGTCGCCACGCAGGACTCCACTTCTCCGGGTGCCCGCCTCGCTCGATACCTTCTACATCGTACCAGCCGCCCCTTCGTCCGCGGCCCGGATTGGCGAGCCTGACGCGTTCCGACTCCGCACCTACCGTTCAGTGCGCCCCCGTCACCCGCACCACCGTCCCCCAGGGGTCGGCGGCGACGAGGTCGACGCCGTCGCGCGCGGCCGCGAAGCCCTCGTCGGCCAGGCCCCTGGCCACCGCGTCGACGTCGCCGGTGCGCGGCACCTCGATCGTCCACTCGAGCAAGCGAGCGTCGTCCTCGCCGGCCGCCTCGGCGCCCGGCCCGGCCCAGGTGTTCGCACCCAGGTGGTGGTGGTAGCCGCCGGCGCCGAAGAAGAGCGCGCCCGGGTAGCTCCAGACCGTGCGGTCGAAGCCGAGGCCGTCGCCGTAGAAGGCGCCGGCGTGCTCGAGGTCGCCGACGTGCAGGTGGACGTGGCCGACGCTGGTCCCTGCCGGCATGCCGGTCCACGGTCGCCCCGCGCCAGCGGCGAGCACGCCGTCCGCGTCGACGGGATCGGTGGCCATCAACAGCTCGTCGCCGACGCGGCGCCACGCGTCGCGCGGACGGTCGGCGTACAGCTCGAGCCCGAGCCCGTCGGGGTCGTTCAGGTAGAACGCCTCGCTCACCAGGTGGTCGCCGGCGCCGAGCCGCACGCCGCGGGCGGCGAGGTGGCCGACGAGCGCGCCGAGAGCGGCGCGCTCCGGGAGCAGCAGGGCGACGTGGTAGAGGCCGAGCTGCGGCCGGCCGCCGGCCGGCGCAGCGCCGGGGCGTTCGCGCAGCTC
>SL_3KL_010_SEDDRAFT_10001857_pt1 | contig 19332 bp, 14 predicted proteins | sample SodLakKL_010_SED_2_FD_10381 | JGI IMG/M metagenome (IMG submission 10381) | reverse complement strand
CCGCCTCCCCCGCCTCGCTGCCGAGGCGCCGACGCAGAACGGCGGGTGCCCGCTCCTGCAAGGCGGCGAGCCTGGCCCCGACCGATTCCTCCAGTGAGACTTCGATCCCGCTTTGCGCGAGGAGCAGCGCGAGCTCGCTCCCGAGTTCGCCGCAGCCGACCACGTGCACGCGTTGCGCCGGTTCGGTGGCCAGTTCCCGGGCCTCGCGGCGCAGACGCTCCTGCAGCACGAAGACGCGCACAAGATTGCGTGTGCCCGGCGTGCGCACCAGTTCCAGAAAGGAATTGCGCTCGCCACGGATGCGCTTGACCGTGCGCTCCGTGCCGTGCCGCCACCAGAGGTTGCGCAATGCCGTACTGGCCGGATGACTGGCCGGGTCGACCTGTTCACGATCATCCGCCACGCGCACCAGCTCCATGCCCCAGCGCACGGGTGCAATCGAGATCAGCCAGCTCAGTGGCCGCGGCCGTGCCCGCCCCGGATCGCGTCGGATCAGATCGGCCGCGGTGGTCGCCAGATCATCGACCGGCACCACGGCATCAACCAGCCGGCGCCGCTGCGCCTCCGCAGTATCCAGGTTGCGCCCCGCATCCATCATCTGCAGCGCCGGCGTCATCCCGATCGTGTTGGCCAGGCGCGCACTGCCACCAAAATAGGGATGCAGGCCAAGGTGGATCTCGGGCAGGCCGAGGCTGGCACCGGCCGTGGCCACCCGATAACGCGCCGCCAGCGCCAGTTCCAACCCAGCGCCATGGCAGCTTCCATGAATCGCCGCGGCAACGGGCACCGGCCACTCGGCAATCCGTCGGGTCAACGCCTGTCCACTGTCGACCAGCACTGCAACATGATCGGCGTCCTCGAGCCGGGCGAGCTCCTCGACGTCCAGGCCGCCGGCAAAGCCTGCCCGCTTGGCGGACGTCAGCACGAGGCCGCGGCCGCAATCACCCGCGGCAACAGCGTCAAGCGCGGCATGCAGGGACTCGAGCACCTCCAGCGTGAAGCTGTTGAATGACTGGTCGGCACAATCGAGTACCAGGCGGACCATGCCGTCATCCTCATACTCGATCCTGCAGTCGCGAAAGGCTGTGGTCGTCATTCTCCAGGCTCCGCGGTTGGAAGACTCGGCCCCCGCGATCCGGAATCGGTGGCAGCAGCGCCAGGCGCCGATTCAGTTCGGGGCGTGCAGCGTGCGACCGGCGACGATCGTGCCGACCGGTCGGTACTCGGGATCGAGCAGCGTGATGTCGGCGGCGAGGCCGGTAGCCAGGCGCCCGCGGCCGGAATGCAGGCCCAGGACTCGCGCGACGTTGGTGGAGATCAGTGCAACAGCCTGCTCGGGCGGCAGGACGCCATCCACGATCAGGCGCCGCCAGTCGTCAATGAGTGTGCCGTTGCCGGCCACGCGCATTTCGGTCAGGGTGCCGCGCTCATCGAACACGGGCAGACTGCCATTGCAGTCCGAGCTCATGGTGATCCGCTCGACGGGAACACCTCGCGCAATGAGGGTCTGTACGGCACTCCGGGCGGAAAACTCGTCATCTCCCGGCGCGTCGTCGAATGCCGTGACATCGACCGTTACGCCATGGTCGAGCACAAGATCGACGGCCTCGGCCAGGAGCTCGTGGCGCCGATTGACGTGCGTCGGGATGATCTGATCGGGGGGGATCTCGGTGCTCGCGAGCAATTCGCGCAGCAGTGAAAGCCCGCGCTTGCCGTCGCCGAGATGGAAATGGCAGATACCGCGCTTGCCGGCGAGCATGCCACCCACCCGGGCATCGGCCACGATGCGCGCAATCTCGGCCAGCGTCGGCTGCCCGGAGCGATGATCGGAGAGTGCGATTTCGCCGACACCGAGTACCTCGGGAATCCAGGCGAGATCACGCTGCACGTCGCCGGTCAGCGTCGGCGGCGGAACCCGATAGGCGCCGGTGTACATCCACGCATTGAGGCCCGCCGCCCGCAGGCCCCGTACCCCGGCCAGCAGATCCGCCGGGCTGCGGCTGACGGCATCCGTGCCGAGCACGCCGACCACGCCGCCTATCCCGCGTGCGGCGATCGTCGCGGGCGTGATGGGCGGACAGCGCGTGGCGAAACCACCCTCGCCACCGCCACCGGTGACATGGACATGCTGGTCGATGAATGCGGGCACGGCGATCCACTCACGGGCGTCGATGACCTCGACCGGCCAACCCGCAGGTACGTCGAGGTGCTCGCCCACGGCCGCGATCCGGCCGTCCGCGATGAGGATGTCCCCGGCACCCCGGTCCTCGGGTGCCAGGATGCGGCCCGCCCGCAGCAGGCGCAGCAGTGGCCGCTCGGCCGATGCCGTCACGAATCAGCCCGCGACGCCATTGACGGTCGGGCGAAAACTGCGCGCCTTGACCCGTGCGATGGCATCATCAATGTCATCGACCAGCAGCACCAGCAGATCGCCTTCACTTGCCATCTCGAGGGCACGGCCAACGGCGTCGTGTTCATCGAGGATGGTTTCGATTTCGCACCCGCTGCCGGCGGCCACAATCCCCTCCTCGATCAGACCGGGCGCCTCGCCCACTTCGCGGCCGCGCGGCGCCGTTTCGCAAAGGATCTGATGGTCATGCATCCGGGCCAGCTGGCGCCCGAGGTCGACCAGATCCTCGTCACGCCGATTGCCCGGCGCACTGGCGACGCTGATGCGGCGCTTGGCCGGCAGACTCGACACCAGCTGATCAAGCGCCTTCAGCGCCGGCACGTTATGGCCGTAATCGATCAGCACCTTCACGCCCTCGGCTTCGATCAGGTTGGTCCGACCCGGGTTCTGCCCGCGTGTCGGATGGAAGGTCTGCAGGCCCATCTGGATGTCGGCGATGGAAAGCCCGAGCGCGTACCCGGAGGCTGCGGCCGCCAGCGCATTGGCCACATTGAAACGCGCATGGCCGTCGAAGGTGATGGGCGCGTCGGCGATCGGAATCACCTCCGCCTCGACATGGCCCTGGCGCATGACGATGCTGCCCTCGTGCACCGTGAAGGCGACACCATGCTCGCGCACATGCAGGCGCACGTCGCGCGAGTCGGGATCCATGGTGAAAAAGATGATGTTGCCGCGCGCCCACTCCTGGCCCTGGAACACGCGTGGATCGTCGGCGTTGAGCACCGCGGTACCGCCCTTGCGCACGGCGTCGACAACCACCGTCTTGCAACGGGCCAGATCGTCGAGCGTGTGGATATCGCGCTCGCCCAGGTGATCGCTGTCGATGTTCAGCAGCACCCCGACTTCGCATTCGTCGAACCCGAGGCCGCGCCGCATGATGCCGCCGCGAGCGACCTCCAGCACCGCATGTTCGACAGTGGGTTCACGCAACACGATGTTCGCCGCCTGCGGCCCGCTGTAGTCGCCACGCATGACAACGTGATTGTCGATCTCGATGGTCCCGGTGCAGGCCATGCCGACGTTCTTGCCGGCATGACGCAGCAGATGCGAAATCAGGCGCACGGTAGTGGTCTTGCCGTTGGTCCCGGTGACCGCAGTGATGGGTACACGTGCATTACTCGTCGGGTCGGGGAACAGCATGTCCACCACCGCCTTGCCCACATCGCGACCCTGACCATGGGTGGGCGACAGGTGCATGCGGAACCCCGGCCCCGCGTTCACCTCGACCACACCGGCGGACTGTTCCTCCAGAGGCTGTGACAGGGTCTCGGCGAGCAGGTCGATACCGATGATATCGAGGCCAATGAGGCGTGCGCACCGCTCGGCGGCGTAGCGCACTTCCGGGTGCACATCATCGGTGACGTCGGTCGCGGTGCCACCCGTGCTCAGATTGGCCGTCGACTTCAGGAAGACGATGCGATCCTTCTCGACCACGCTGTCGAGCGTGAGTTCCTGCTGGGCGATGAGGCGATGCGACTGCTCATCTAGGAAGATCTGGGTCAGCAGGTTCTCGTGACCGACGCCACGGCGCGGATCGGAGTTCTCCGCATCGATCAGATCCTGCAGGGAGGACTTCCCGTCGCCGATCACATGGGCCGGACGCCGGCGTGCGGCGGCCACCAGCTTGCCATCGACGCACAGCAGGCGATGATCCTCGCCGCGGACATAGGATTCGACCACTACGGTATCGTTGCGATACTTGGCGGCGGCGAAGGCATCGCGCAGTGCATCATCGTCGTTGATATCGGTGCTCACACCGCGGCCGTGATTGCCGATCAGTGGCTTCACCGCAACGGGATACCCGATGTAGTGCGCGTTCTCCAGCGCCTCTTCCACCGTGGTGCACGTGTAGCCCTGGGGCACGGGGATGCCCGCATCGCCGAGGATCTGCTTGGTCCATTCCTTGTCATCGGCGATGCCGTAGGCAATGAGGCTGCTCTGTTCGGTCACGGTCGCCTGGATGCGGCGCTGGTGACGACCGTGCCCGAGCTGGATGTAGCTCGACTCCTCGCTCAGGCGCTGGTAGGGAATGTCACGCGCCGTGGCAGCCTTGACGATCGACGCGGTACTCGGACCGAGCATGTGCGCATCACGAACCGCACGCAGGCGTGCAAGATGCGGCTCGATATCGACATCCTTCGCGTCATACAGCTGACGGACAATGTCGACCGCCTCGACGCCGGCCGCGAGGCCGCAGGCCTCGTCACGGTAACGGTAGAGCACGTTGTAGATGCCGGTCTCGTGCGTATCCAGCGTCTTGCCGTAGCCCACGGAAAATCCGATCAGATTCTGCAGCTCGATGGCCACATGCTCGACCATGTGGCCAGCCCAGGTACCGCGGCGCACACGTTCGAGAAACCCGCCCTCGGTGCCGACGGTGCAGCGGTGTTCATGAATCGACGGGATGGCGCGCCGCAATGCATCGACGATGCCCTCGACTTCATCGCTGGGGCGATCCTCCAGATCCTCGAGGTCGAGCCGCATGAAGATTGTCAGGTAGCGGCTGAAGTAGTTGGGTCCCCGCAGGGCGCGATGTTCGAGAATCCTCATCAGGCTCCTCCCACGCTGGCCTCCAGCGCATCCGGTCCCAGGTAACGCCGATCGTCTATGTCGAAGCCATGCCCCTGAATCAGCGCGTGCATTACAACGTTCTCAAGTGCCACAGGATCGCCGTTGGCAGCGTCTGCGACGTTCGAACTCACGAGATCTCGACTGTCGACAATGATCACGTGCCCCGGGCCAATGGCCTCCAGCACGCGATTGACGTGAATGATCACACCGGCGTCCTCGCCAAGGCCCACCCCGAGATGCTCGGGATTGGTCGCACCCGCCTCCATCAACCGGGTGAAGCGGCCACGCTCGAGGAAATGGCTGTCGATGCACAATCCCTCGACGAAACCGAGGCCGGAGGCCATGTTCACGCCACCCTTGTGCAATGCATCGACCGAGCCGTCGCCATAAATCATGGTGCTCGACAGAGCCACCGCCCCCGCGCTCGTCCCCGCAATCACGGCACCCTGGAGATAGCGCTCGCGGATGGTCTCGAGGACCGGTGATCCGCCGAGAATATTGGTCAGGCGCATCTGGTCACCGCCGGAGAAGAAGATCACGTCACAGCGCTCGAGGATCTCCGTCCGCGGCTCCTCCAGCGCCTCGCGCCGGGTGCGGTAATCGAGGGCGTGTATGGCGCTCGCGCCAAGCCGCGTGAACGCGGCCTCGTACTCGGGAAAGACATCGTCGGGCACACCACTGGCCGCCACGATCACCGCGACCTCGGGCTCCGCTGCCGGTGCCAGTTCCATGACACGGCGGAGTATGTCGAGATCCGAGGTCTTGTCCTCGGCACCGCCAATCGCTACGAGATAACCCGTGGTCGCGGGATATTCCTGGTTCATGCTGTCCCTTTGCCGCCGTGCGGCGCTGAGGATGAATGATCAGCCGGCGCCACAAGATTGTGGCGCCCATGATCCGAACATCCGCCCGCATCTGCAAGGAGCGGCTCCATACGGCTCGCCCGGTGACACTCGCAACTCCCGCAGAAGGCGTGTCAAATCAGCACCTTGTGGTGGGTGACGGCGAAATGGGGGGAAGTCCGGAGGAGAAGATGTCAAGCTCGTCAATTATATACCGGGTTGGCCGGGAAATGTGCAAATGTTTCATCCATTGCGGGCAACCTCCGGCCCCGTGCACGCCCGGCCGCAGCGCTCACACATCACGGACATGCTCTGCCTGGACGCGCTTGCGGATGAGGCGATCGGCCAGCGTCGGCGCCAGCTCCGCGAGCACGCCCAGCGCGCGCATGTAGCGGGGAATCCACAGTGTGCGGCGGCGGGCAGTGATCGCCGCGATGATGCACCGCGCTGCGTCCTTGGCCGCGATCGCATCACCGCCATGACGTGCGGCCGCACTCGCGCGCGGGCGGCCATCCGCACCCAGCGCACGCGCTCGCAGATCGGTGCCGCGCAGCCAGTGTGCGAGCACGGTGGTAACGTCCAGCGCTGGCGACTCCTCGAGGCGCAGGCTGTCGCAGAATCCCTGCACGGCATGCTTGGCCGCCGCATAGCCGGTGTGCCACGGCACCCCCACGCACCCCTGCACCGAGGAAATCGCCACCAGAAAACCTTCCCGTGCCCGCAGGTGGGGCAGCGCATGGCGTGTCGGCTGGACGACACCCCAGTAGTTGACCGCCATTACGCGACGCAGTACCTCGATGTCCGCAATATCCGCCAGACGCGCCCACATGCCGAGGCCCGCGCATGCCACCACCCCGTCGATGCCGCCGAAGGTCTCGACCGTGCGTGCGCACAGGGCGGCGCAGGCTGCATCGTCGGTCACATCGGTCTGCACGGCCTCGACGCTCGCACCGCGACTACGGCACTCCTCGGCAACCGCATGCAGCGGCTCCGCGCTGCGCGCCGCAAGCGCCAGGCACATGCCCGCATCCGCCAGGGCCAGCGCGAGTTCGCGTCCGAGCCCGGATGAGGCGCCGGTGACGATGGCGACCCGCCCTGCCAGTTCACGCCGCGGTCGGCGACCGATCATGAATCCGCACCTCGCTCATGCTCGCCGAATGCATGCTCGCCGAATGCATGGTTGCCGGCGGCAAGGATGTTGCCGGGATCAATCCCGCGCTTGAGCGCGCGGATGGCAATGATTGCGGCCGGTGTGTGCACCTGCGGGATGAATGCCTGGCGCACCTTGCCCACACCGTGGTGATGGGAGAGCGAACCGCCCTGCTCGAGGATGACTTCGCGCAACCGGTGTTCGATGGCCTGATAGGTCGCCGCGGGATCATCCAGACCACGGCCCGAGAACCCCATGGTGAAGTAGATGCACACCCCGGCCGGATAGCTCTGCGAAACGCGCCAGGAGAGATAGGGCCGGCCACGCACACCAGCCGCCCGACAGCGTTCGTGGAGCTCGGCCTCGACCGCGGTGACGATGGCCTCGACCCGGTTCCAGGGCGCGGAGGTTTCGAAGGTCTCGCCGAGGATGCCGAAACGGTTGAGGAAGTCGCGGATGTAGGCGATGGCGAACGTGGCCTGGTAGCCACGGCGACCACCATCCGCACCACCGGGGAGACCGCCATGCACGCGCCCGATGCGACGCACCGCACGCCACTGGTCGGCGACCTCGCGTGAACTACCCTCCATGACCAGCGTGCTGGCCACCATGCGCTGCGGATCGAATCGACGGACACGCAGCACGTACAGGGTCTTCAGGCGCGATACGAAGGCGTGCAGGCCGGCGGCGGCGGGGGCCAGCGAGCGCCCGAGACGGAACTCCGTATTGTTGGCAAGACGGATGCTCGCCGGGCGCACACCCGCGCGCTGCACGGTGCGCAGGAACGCGAGCCCGGTGGCGAAGTCGGGAAACACCAGGGAGGCATAGCGGCGACAGGCCGGCAGGGGATGAATCTGGATCACCGCACGGGTAATGATGCCGAGTCCGCCTTCATGCCCGAACATCAGGTTGCGTGGCTGGATTCCGGTCGCGTTGCGTGGTGTCACCGGGGACGAGGTGATGCGCCCCTGCGGGGTTACGAGGACGGCCTCGCGCACGACGTCCTCGATGTTGCCGTAACGGTTCTTCTTCATGCCGCTGGCGTGGGTGGCGATCCAGCCCCCGAGCGTGGAGAACTCGATGCTGTCGGGAATGTGGCCACTGGTGTAACCGGCGGCCTCCAGCGCATCCTCCAGCGCCCGGCCGGTGATGCCGGCCTCGACTTCCGCCAGATCGTTGTCGCGATCGATGCGGATGATCCGGTCGAGCCGCGCCATGTCGACCGAGACGATCATGCGTGCCTCGTGTGCAGGACACTGCAGTGCTCCGGACACGTTCGTGCCACCACCATAGGGCACCAGCACGACATCGTGTTCACTCGCCAGCCCGATCAGCGTTTCCACGTCACCATCGGAACGCGGCCACACGACGGCATCGACAACGCGTGCCGGCAGATGTCCGCGGGCGATGCGATAGACCTCGTCAACGCTGAGCTGGCCGTGGCTGTGGGCCAGACGATCGGCATCGGCGCTGCTGATGCAGTCCGCGGGCAGGGCTGCCGCAAGCGCATCAAGAAAGGCCTCATTGTGCCGGGAGGCCGGCAGCGTCTCCGGGACCTGCGGTTCCTCCGCGCTTGCGGGATCCACGGCCAGGTCGAGCATCCGCTCGACGTAGGGCACGAAATCCGGCAGGGGAGCGCCAGCGAGTGGATAGCGCGCGCCGGTGAGGCGCACCGTGCGCGGGCCGCAGAACTCGAACGCGGTATCACGATAGCCCCAGAACAGTCGATTGCGCTCCCCGTCCCCGGGTTGCCAGGCACGCTGTTCAACCGCCGATGGCGCGGGGCGCAGCCGGGCGGCCGCGGCGACCGCCGCGGCCAGCAGCACGCCAACTGCGATCACGACAACGAATGCATGCATGGTGCCTCTCCCTACTTCGCCCGGCGCGCGTCGCTCGCCGCGGATGACGGCGAGGCGGAGCCGGGGGCACGCGTGGCCGCGAGAGCGGCGACCGCGACCTGGCTGTCACTGGCAATGTCGCGCGCTACAGCCGTGACATTCTCGGTCTGCAATCGTCGCAGATAGGCATCGGGCCGGATCGGCGGGCCGAACCGGACGCTGACCCGGTTGGGCCGCGGCAGCGTCTGCCCCCGCGGCAGAACGCCGAGGGTTCCCTCCACGTGGGCCGGAACCACCGGCGCCGCCGCGGCCAGGGCCAGCAGCCCGACCGTGCTCTTGAAGCGACGCAGTTCGCCGTCATTGCTGCGTGTCCCCTCTGGATAGAAGATCAGCGAATGTCCGCTGCGCAGCACCTCGGCCGGCAGGCTCAATGCCCTCGGCACCCCCGGCGCCTTGCGATCGAAGGGGATGGCCGCGAGGGTCGCATGCAGCGTCCAGCCGAGCATGCGGCTGCGGAACCAGTAGTCGGCGGCTGCCGTCGGGTGTACCCGTTCGGCGTGGTGTCCGAGCGCGGCCAGCAGCACGGCGGTATCGACATGGCTGCAGTGATTGGCGACGACGATGAACGGGCCGCGTTGAGGGAGGTGCTCATGACCTTCGGCGCGCAGATCGAGGTACAGCCGGCAGATCCCTCTCAGCAGGCCGACACTGCTGCGCTGCAGGCCGAACGCGCGCGCGGGCCGCAGCCAGTCGCGCGCGTCCTGTTCCGGCCCGGGCCGGGTCGCCGCCAGCAGCCGCTGCGCCTTGAGCCAGCGATCATTGCCGCGCACATCCGTGGCCGTGCTGCCCGCGTCACCTTCTTGCTGCGCGGGGTGGCCTGCTGCCTCGCCAGAGCTCTCCTCCGGCGGTCGCCGCATGCGCAGGAGATAGCGCTCGATGCCGGGCAGGTGAATGCCCTGGAGATAGTGCTGCCAGTCGAAGTCATCTGCTCCGCAGGGGAACGCGCTGCGCTCCGCGGCCGACATTTGCTGTTCCAGTGCGCGGGTGTTGCAGGTCATGTACCGGACCCGGCTCTGGGCATAGGGACCGTAGATCGCCGCCATGTCGTGCAGACGCTGCAGCCGGGCATGCCGACCGGCCAGACTGGCATGGCGATGCCGCCCCCAGGTGGTGGAACGCAGCGGTGCATGCAGGCGGCCCAACCAGTCAAGCGGCTGCAGGTAGCGCCAGCGCAACCGGTGCAGGAAGGGCGCCGTCTCGGGAAAGGTCAGATCGGGCAGCACACGGCCGCCGCTGCCCTGCGCGGCACGGCGCAATGGCCGGCGCTCGTAATACGCCTTCAGCGCGTCGCGCAGGACCGCGAGGTGGAGGGGGTTGTCCATGCCCGAGGCAACCTGGAAGACCTCCGGCCCACCATCCCGATGGCACCATGGAATTGCCATCAACAGTGCGTTGACCACACGATCGACCGGTATCACGTCGAGCACCGTATCGGGATGGCCGGGGAACTCGAAGATCTGGCCGCGGGCGAACCCGACGATCAGCGGATCGACCATGCGAAAGCCATCGATCCATCCGGGTGCGGGATGGGCCACCGCACTCTCGATGATCGACGGGCGCAGAATGAGGCCCGGAATATTGCCGCGACGCCGGGTGAAGCGCTGCTCGCCGAGTGCCTTGGTAAAGGTGTAGGTGTCATTCCAGCCACGCGCGCGAGAATGTTCCAGGCCGGCCTCGACCAGCCTCTGGCGGGCGGCCGCGGGGTCATTGGCGCCGGAAGGTGCCGTGGCCAGGTGCTCGACCTTCGTCTGCAGCACCTCGATCTCCGCATCTACATCGAAACGCCCTGCCGGATCGGTCGGGTCATCCGCGCCGGGGATCGGCGGCGTCTCGAACACCGGCCCCGCCAGGTTGTTCACGTAACAGGTCGAGACGTGCGCCACGAATGGTGGCTCGGCGCAGAGTTCCGCGAACTCAAGGACATGCCCCGGTGCCAGGGCATTACCGGTCAGTGCCTCGTCCAGCGGTGCATCAAACACCGCGAGCGCGGCGCAGTTGATGATCAGGTCGACCTCGGCGGCCAGGCGCGCACGATCCTCGGCGGCCATCCCGAGCGCCGGCTGGCCGATGTCGCCAGCGACGGCAACGACCCGGTCGCCGACGAAGGCCGCGAAGGCATCGCCATGTTCGCCGCGCAGGCCGTCGAAGGCACTGCTGCCGAGGACATCGCGCGCAAGCGTGTCAGCGGCCGCGACTATGTGGCCAGCATCATCGCGCCGCGGACGAATCAGGGCATGAATCCTGCGCACATCGGGAAATTGGCGTAGCAGCGTCTCCAGCACCACGCGCCCGACCAACCCGGTCGTTCCGGTCAGCAGAATCGTCCGGCCACGGTAATAATCCCTGGGTCGCAGCATTGCCTCCTCCCTCGATGCCCCGGCGTCCATGGTACCCATGGAACATGATCGCCCATAACCCCGAGATCTGTTTACTCGTACACGCCTGCATGCTAGCTTGGGTTAACGCACGCTTCGTGCTGGCAGCCGTTAAACTGCCCGGAGTACTTCCACTCAGTGATGAGGACCTCCCGATGAATTCACGAACAATTTGTGGGTGCGCCTGTGCAGGCGCGCTTCTTGTGGCTGCGAACCCGGTCGCCGCGCAGCCGCTGTCCTGGGACTATACATCCATCTCCTTCCTCTTTGCCGGCAAGATTGAAAACGGCAGTTCCGAGAGCATCGACGAGGGCTTCCGGCTCGACGTCGCACAGCCTTTCATGGATAACTTCTTCGTTCGCGGCAAGACTGAACTGCAGTCGTTCGATGACGGTGGCTGGGATACCGCCCAGATCGGCGCCGGCGCCTTCCTCGATCTCGAGGGTCTGATGTTCCCCGTGCAGATCTATGCGGGCCTGAACTATGAACGCCTGAACTTCGGGGGCGTATCGAACGGCCTCGGCATCGACCTGGGCGCGCGCGCCGAGTTCATCCCGAACTTCGAGGCCGGCATTGCCTACAAGACCGCAAATCTCAGTGGCGCCGAATCGATCGACCATACCGCGTGGGAGCTCTCGGGCGCCTATACCGGCGCCGAGGGATTCGACGTGATCGCCACGATCAACAACGCGAATTTCGACAACGATGGCGACGTCGATCTGAAGAACATTGTCGGAGTCGGCATCCGCATTCCGTTCTGATGGTCGCTGGCTGCAGGGCGGCCTCGCGGCCGCCCTGGCCACGACACTGCTGGCGGCGTGCGCGGGTACGCCGGCGCGGGACGGCCCCTGGGCCAGCGGCGCGATCGGTACGTACACGGTTGCCGCCCGGGTCGATCACGAGATTGCCCGCTACTACCTGGAGGACTACCCGGCACCCCACGCAACCGACTGGCGGTCCGACATCGCCACGTATGAGCGTAGCGTGGAAGCACGTTCGGCCGACCGTGACACGTTCCGCGAGATCGCTGCCGACTCCGGTTCCACCGATCTTTCCGCCCTCCTGTTCCTCCATCGCCTGCAACGGGATGCGGACAACCGGCGGCTCGCGCATTGCCTGGAGGAAGTCGATTCACGCCTCCGCGACGATGGCGCATGGACCGAGCTTGCCATTGCCCGCGATCGCTTTCATGTACTGCTCGTGCCCGGCTGGCTGCACGAGGACCAGGCGACGACCGAGGCCGACTTCCAGCGCACCCGCGCCGCCCTGCGCCATGCCGGCATCAACCACACGCTGCTCCCGACCCCGCAGGACGGCACGGTCGAGGAGAATGCCCGCCAGCTGGCCGAGTATGTGCGCACCTCGGACGAGGCCGAGATCATCATCGTCAGCGCGAGCAAGTCCGGAGCGGAAGTCCACCATGCGCTGGGCCATCTGCTCTCACCCACCGAGGCAGAGCCGGTCCGTGCATGGATCAATGCCGGTGGCATGATCCACGGGACCGCGCTCGCGAACGCCTGGACTCGCCTGCCCCGGAGCCTGGTGGCGCGCCCGCTCATGGCGTGGCAAGGCTGGTCCTGGGAAAGTCTGCGCTCCCTGCGCACGGACCGTGCCGAGGCGCGTTTGCAGTCGAGCGAACTACCGCCGGATCTGCTGGTGATCAACTACGTGGCGGTGCCGATGGCCAGCCAGATGACGCACGGCGCCGAGCGGCGCCACCGTCACCTCTCGCGATTCGGCCCCAACGACGGCGCCACCCTGCTCATGGATGCAAAGGTCGATACCGGCCTGACGCTGGCCGAGCCAGGTGCTGATCACTACTTCCTGCGCATCGACATCGGCCGGCGGACGCTGGCCATGACGCGGGTGATACAGCTCCTGGTCGACGATGCACCCTGCCCCGCACTCGCGCAACCAGACGACAACTGAAACCGGTACGCCGCAGATGGTGATCGAGGCGGTGCCGGCATGCCTCATCGATCCGGCCGCCGGTCGCTTGCGCGTGTCACCGCAACGCGTCACCATCACGCGTCGCATCGCCATCCGCGTCCGTCCCCGGAGCGGAGGTGGATGGACCATCTCGCGCCATATCGCTTGCACTGCCGCCACCGCCCGCATCGTCGACAATCCGGATTGGAAACGGTGCGGTCGCCTCACCCGCATACAGACTGCGATGCGGGAAGGGAATCTCGATGCCCTCGGCGTCGAATGCCCGCTTCACCCGCTCGGGCATGGTGTTGCGCAATTCGAGGAAATTCTCGCGCGCCGACCAGATGTTGAACTGCAACTCAAGTCCGGAATCACCGAAACCGAGGAACAGCACGGCCGGTTTCGGCTCGGTCAGGCACAGCGGATAGGCCTCGGCCACCTCGAGCAGGACACGTCGCACGTGGGCGAGATCCTCCTTGTAGGCCGCACTCACCTTGAGTTCGAGGCGGCGAATGTCGAAGCGCGTGAGATTCACGATCTGCGATTTGATGAGCGTTTCGTTGGGCACACGCACGAACAGGTTGTCGAACGTGCGCAGCTTCACCGACAGCAGATCGATGGACAGGACCTCGCCCACCGTCTCGCCCACACGAATGACGTCGCCGACACCGAACGGTTTTTCCCCGATCAGGAACAGTCCGCTGATCAGATTGGACGCCGAAGTCTGCGACGCGAAGCCGATGGCCACGGACAGCACCCCGGCGGCACCCAGAATGATGGTCAGACTGAAGCCGAGCTGATGCAGGACCGACATGGCCGTCAGCACGACCACGCCGTAGAAGACCGCCTTGCGCAGGAGATCGACCTGCTGGGTTTCGAAGTAGCGGCCGGCCAGACGGCTGCCCAGTCCCGCACCGACGCGCGCCACGAGCAGCCCGACGACAGCGATGACGACAGCCCGCAGCAAATCGAGTCCGCGTTGGGAGAAAACGAAATCGATGATGCTCATGTCGAACTACCCGAAGAGCCGATCGAGTGTGTGCAACAGGCCCTGGCGTCCCGCCGTCTGGCGCGCTTCGGCGATGCGTTGCGGCTCCAGCTCGGCGGGCAGCTTCAACTCCTCGAGCTTGAGGGCACCCTGCTTGCCATCCGCGGCGCGCTCCATGACCAGGGGCTGCGTCCACAGCTGGTGACGCGCCGTCACATACAGCGGCAGCAGTCGTACCGGCACGCTGATGCGCTCGAGCTGAAGCGGATCGGCGGCCCGATTGCGCACCGTGACCGGCGAGACGATGCGATGGGGTCGGCGCACCACGTCCTCGATGCGCAGGCGCGCGAGGGTTGTGCTGGCGTAACAGAGTTCACCGTCGCGCGTATTCGCGCCGAACCAGGAATCCGACGGCCGATGCGTCGGCACCTCCGTCAGCGTGGCGCCGCCCTCCGTGGCCACCTCGACCCAGGCCGGCGTGCTGACATAGATCAGACACTCCTCGCCCGGCGGGATGAAGAGCTGGGTATCCGGGCGCACCACGACGGAGCGGTCCGCCAGACGCGGGCGCAGCTCCAGGCTGCGCCCCGCCGCGCGCAGACCGAAGCGGGCAACGCGGCAATCCGTTTCATCCAGCTCCGCCGCGCGCGCGAATGCCTGCGCGGTATCCTGCGGGTCACCCGAGTGACGCCAGGCCAGGCGCCACTCCTGCGGCCAGTGCCGCGCCTGGAGGGACAGCGGTCCGATCCTCCAGGCCAGCACGTCGAAGCCAACCTCGAGAGCGAACGAACCCCACCAGTCGAGGCCACCGGGTTCGTCGATCCCGAGAACATCCTGCAGTTCCGTCACGCGGCGCCCTGTTCGAATCCTTCCAGTACCGAACAGACATTCTGCCCCACTGCCTCGACCGCGTAACCCCCTTCCATGACAAAGAGCGTCGGGCGATCGAGCCCACGCAGTGCGCGGCCGATAAGCGGAAAGTCCGACTGCTGGAGGCGGAACCGCGAGATCGGATCGTCCTCGTAGGTATCCACGCCCAGAGAGACGATAACCGCATCGGCGCCATACTCGGCGACCCGGCTGCAGGCCGTGTCGAGCGCCCGCGCATAGCCATCGTCCCAGCCCGTGCCCCAGCGCAGCGGCAGATTGAGGTTGTAGCCCTCGCCTGCGCCGATGCCCGTCTCCTCGGCGTGCCCGAGGAAGAAGGGATACTCCTGGAACGGGTCGGCATGGATCGAGACGAACAGGACATCGGAACGTGCCTCGAAGATCGTCTGGGTGCCGTTGCCGTGGTGATAGTCCACGTCGACGATCGCCACACGCCCGAAGCCGTGGGTGCGCAGGTATTGGGCCGCCAGTGCCGCATTATTGAAGTAGCAGTAGCCGCCCATACTGTCAGCCGTTGCATGATGTCCGGGCGGACGACAGAGGCTGAAGGCCCGGGCCTCGCCAGCGGCGATCGTGGCTGCACCGGTGAGCGCCACATCGACCGATGACGTGATGGCTTCCCAGGTCCCGGCCATGATGGGCGTTGCGGCATCGATCGAGTAGTAGCCGAGAAGGCCATCGATCGACGTCGGTCGGATATTGCGCAGGTGGCGTGCCGGCCAGTTCAGCGGCAGGGCATCGATCTCGCCGTGGACCTCCCGCCAGGCATCCCAGGCCGTGCGCAGGAACGCCACATAGTCGGGTGAATGGATCTGGCCCAGCCATTCATCGGAGTAGGCATCGGGTTCGCGAATCTCGCCGAAGCCGCGCTCTCTTACCGCACTGACGATATGATCGGCGCGCTCGGGCTTTTCCGACAACGGATGAAACTCTCCGTCCATGAACTCGTAACGGCCGTGGTGGCGGCGATGACGGTCGGAGTAGATCGTGAGCATTGACGCGGACTCCCGTAATGACTGGTGATGCGTACCCTGCAGCGCGCTCGGCGCGACCGCTGCCGGTACGCCGGGCTACGGTCCGGCGATATTTGATCACATTTTCGAGACACCGTGTTCCGTGGCAGTTTCGGCAGGGGCTCAGCGCCCCTCGGTTCAACGCCCCTTGGTCATGCGCGCGATGGCCGGAGCCAGCGCGTCGCGCCAACGTCCCTCAAGCTTCGGATCGATCCGCGAGTCGGTCTCGCGAATGGTTTCCATGAGTGCCTCCAGCCAGTGTTCGTACATCCAGGCCGGAATGTCGTAGCCCTTGCGAGCATGACTCTTCGCAAGCCGCTTGACTTCGTGCTCGCCCAGCTCCCCGCCACCGGCATACAGCAGGGAGGCGCTGATGCCATGGCGCAGGAGATGAATCTGCATGTCCCAGTCGGTACCCTCGAAGCGGTCGGCGATCCGGGAGTCACGGGCGATGAAGAGTGTATAGAAACGGCTCAGGAAATCGCGGCGCATCAGGCAGCGATTGAAGCTCTGCTGAACATCGGCGAAATTGTCGGTCATGGCGTCGTCTAAGGCTCCGCAGTTGAAACGGCGGCGGAGATTACCACAACCATCAATACATCAATTGATTTGGATCAACTTGGCGTCTCGCTGCACGGGCAGTCGACGCCGACCGCCTGGAGCCGCTATGCTGACTTCCCAAGACATGCGCCCGGCAGCCACCACGGTGATCACCCATGAGTGACGAGCTGTGCAAGGTAGTTTTCCGCGGCGAGATTGCGCCCGGCGAAGACCGGGATGCGGTCCGCGACCGGGTGGCCGAGCGCTTCCGCATGTCAATCGAGCGCGCCGAGGCACTGTTCACAGGCAAGCCAGTCGTGATCAAGCGCGGCATCGATCAGGCGACGGCGGAACGCCTGGCCCACGCATTCCGCGAAGTGGGCGCCGTCTGCGAAGTCCGCGGTACTGGCGCAGCGCCGGAGACTGCAGCGCAAGCCTCGCCGGCATCGACGCAGGGCGCGCAGACCACACCACCGGCAGACCCCGAACCGCAATCACCCGCTCCATCGGCACACACCGGACCGGACACAGCTGCGGGCAATGCCCCGAGTACTGCCCCGGACGCGACCCGATCCGCAGCGCCGGATGATCCGAACCAGACCATCGTCCACCTCGATGTGCCGGGCGACGTGAGCCATCTGGCACTGGACGATGCCACGCCCTACACCCCGCCCGACAATGACGTACCTGCGCCGGACATCGACACCAGTGGCCTGAAGGTCGTCGATGATGAGGCTCCGCTCGCTCCGCCCGACGACTCCACTGCGCCGCCCGACATTGACACCAGCGGCCTCGAAATCGAGATGGAAACGGACCGCGGCTGAATCGTTCGACGGCCCCGCAGAAACCCGGCTTCAGCGCTGATCCGCGGGTGGTTCCTCCGGCGTCGGTGGCTCGGCGGTACGCTCGTCAACGAGGGAGGGGTGCGCGGGATCCGTCGGATGCGGTCGTGAAAACAGACGCCGACGCGGCGTTGCCGGCCGCGGCCGATCGGCCGCAAGTCCACCTTCGAAGCCGTACATCATGATCACGAAGATCACGCACAGGGGCAGGGCCGCCGCGATCGTCGCCGCCTGCAGCGCTTCGACGCCACCCGCTGTCAGCAGAACGCCACCGATCAACCCGATGCCGAGACTCCAGATCAGGCGATGACGCCGCAGCGGATGGGTCTGACCGCCCGCGAGCAACTGGTTGACCACGAACGTCGCCGCGGCCATCGAGGTCAGAAAGTAGGTCCCGATCAGCACGATCACCAGCACGAGCGCCGTGACCGCAATCCAGCCCGGCAGGGCCAGCAGTTCGAGGGTGCGGAACAGCGCTACCGCCTCGTGTTCGGCAACCGCATCCACCAGGACCCCTGGCTCCTGCAGCTCCTGAAAGATCGCCGTGCCGCCGAAGACCGTCAGCCAGAGGATCGTCAGCAGTGTCGGCACCGCAACGACACCGAGGACGAACTCGCCGATCGTGCGCCCGTAGGAGATCCGGGCGATGAAGATACCGACAAAGGGCGCCCAGGAAATCCACCAGCCCCAGTAGAACAGCGTCCAGCTGCGATGCCAGCCGGTCTCCTCGATGGGCGAGACCCAGAAGGATTGACCGATCAGGTTCTGCAGATACTCGCCGATGCCGTGAAAACCGAGATTGACCAGGAACAGCGTCGGCCCGGCCACCAGCAGCAACAGGCCGATGACGACCGTGAGGGCGAGATTCACGTTGGCGAGGTTCTCGATACCGCGGCGCAGGCCCGCCATCAGGGTGGCCGTGCCGAGCACGGTGATCACGGCCACCACGGTCAGTTCACCGGCCAGACTGATCTCGATGCCAGCAAGCTCGTTGAGGCCGACGACGATCTGCTGTGCGCCCAGCCCGAGCGATGTGGCCACGCCGGCCACGGTGCCGAACACGGCAAAGATGTCGACGGCGTGGCCGGCCGGGCCGTAGATGCGGTCCCCCAGCACCGGGTAGAGCGTGGTACGCAGTGTCATCGGCAGGCCGTGACGGAAGCTGAAGTAGGCCAGCGTCAGCCCCATGAGCGCGAACACGCCCCAGGCGTGCAGACCCCAATGAAAGTAGGTCAGGCGCAACGCCGCATGGGCGCGGTCACTGTCGGCGTCATCACTGCTGGTAAAGGGGTTGCTCGCAAAGTGCTCGATCGGTTCGGCAATCGACCAGAAAATGAGGCCGATGCCCATTCCGGCGGCAAAGAGCATGGCGAACCACGAGACCGGATGGAACTCGGGGCGGGACTCGTCGCTGCCGAGGCGCACGTTGCGGTAGCGCCCGAAACCGAGGCGTACGAGGTAGATCAGCACGACGGTGGTCAGCAGGGCGTAGGCCCAGCCGAAGGCCAGTTCGACGCCCTCGCGCAAACCGGTGAAGGCCCGCCCGGCGGCCTCGGGCCAACCGCCGGTGATGAGGATGAACAGGCCCAGGACGATTACGGATGGCCACGCGACGGCCGGGATCTGTCCTCGCAGGAGTCCGGATTGCGCCTGCACCGCGTGCTCTCCTCATGGCCAAAGGCACGCAATGGTAACGCATGCGGTGGCAGCGAGCTTGCTCGCGAATTCGGTGCTCTTGGTGTTGCAAGCTGGCGGCTCCGGTACCCTGCTCCGGGGCCCGCTGCCAGTATCGTGTCCTGGCGGACACGATACTGTCCGTCCCTGGGCGCTACTGTGCGGCCATCCATGGCCGCACACGACCCCTGCGCAGGGCACCGGACCCGCCA
>SL_3KL_010_SEDDRAFT_10001855_pt1 | contig 19335 bp, 14 predicted proteins | sample SodLakKL_010_SED_2_FD_10381 | JGI IMG/M metagenome (IMG submission 10381) | reverse complement strand
TATGTCCGGCTACTTGGATAAAGATAAATTTAAACGTTTTTGGCAAAGGGTTTTTGAATTGATCTGGAAAAAAGATCTCTTCTTTAATGCGTCAGCAATCACGTTCAACCTGTTCATTTGTGCGGTACCTTTTACCCTGATTCTAATTTCTATATTAGGATTTATTCTTTCTATAGACGCTGCGTTTAATGAAGTTGTTCGTTACGGGCGCGAGCTTTTGCCAAGTTTTACATTTGAAACACAAAGTGGTGATGTTGTGGAAGGGGCTGTAACTCTTGAAAGGCTGATCATGCCACTTGTCAGCGGCAGGCGCCTCTTCGGTATTATCGGTATGGTAATCCTTGTTTTTTTTGCTCAGGGATTATTTCATACCCTGAAACATGTTCTTTTCCAGGTATTTGATATTGAAGACCGAAAGCATCCGGTAGTTGAATTCATATACAACTTTTTTACATTCGGTGTGATTGGTGGTGTATTCATCTTTTTTACAATGGCGATTTCACTAATTTCACTTTTTACCACCAACCAGTTTATCATTCCATATACCGATTATGTGATCGAGTTGAACTGGATGATTGAATTGTTTACAAAACTGCTGCCGGTAATTTTCACATTTCTCCTGTTTTACATTATCTATCGGTACATCAGTGAAAAACGTATCGATAAGCGTGTCGCACTGATCGGCGCAGCCGTGTATACATCACTGTTTGAAATTGCAAGGTTAGGAGTCAGCCTGTATCTTGAGCATGCTTTCACTGCATACCAGTATCTGTACCAGGGCTATACTGCTCTCATCATACTTGGGCTTTGGGTATTCTATTCAGCAGTATTATTTGTCGTTGCCGCAATCGTTGCCCGGGCCTATGAAGAAATATACCTGGCCGACCGCCCGACAATTGAAAAAAATCCATATACCGCAATCTCCTGATGAATTCATCCGGCGTTAAATTAAATCGAGATTTTTATGAACGCGATGATGTTGTCAGCATTAGCCGGCAACTGATCGGAAAAGTTCTCTGCACCCGAATCGAAGGCCAATGCACTGCCGGCATGATCACCGAAACCGAGGCTTACTGCGGACGCAATGACAAAGCATGTCATGCAAATAATGGTTTGCGTACCAGCAGAACTGAAACCATGTATGGAGCCGGGGGGCATTCCTACATCTACCTCTGTTATGGTATTCATCACCTGTTTAATGTTGTTACCAACAGAGAAGATTCTGCAGATGCAGTTCTTATTCGATCAATTGAGCCTGTTGAAGGCATTGAAACCATACTAAACAGGCGAAACCGGATACATATGGAACCCGGAGTTTGTAACGGCCCCGGTAAATTAACCAGGGCACTTGCAATTACTACCAGCCTTGACGGCACTGACTTGCTTGGTGACTGTATCTGGATAGAAGATCGAAAAAAAACATTCCCCGACTCCGTAATTGCTGAATCTGCACGCATAGGAATCGATTATGCCGGTGACGATGCAAGCCGTCCATGGCGATTCTATCTCAAAGATACGCCCTGGATCAGCAGGAGATAAATGAGAATTTGCAATACACATCAAATCAGTTATGCAATCACCTGTTACATTCATTATTTTAAGCCCACTTGTAGTATAATCTTCCACTGAAGTTGATCAATTCATTCGATTTATGAAAAACAAGCGATTTGCTATTATCACCGGTTTTATTGTGTTGGCAGTTCTCTCAAGAGTGTTGCCTCATCCTTACAATTTCACACCCCTCGGTGCCATCGCACTATTCGGGGCCGCCTATTTTACCGATAAAAAATGGGCGATTCTTATCCCTCTGATTGCAATGTGGATCAGTGATATATTGATCAATAATTTTATTTTTTCCGCTTTTTTTGACGGTTTTACACTATTTCACTCTGCCATGATCTGGACATATGGCAGTATTGCCCTGATCGCACTTATGGGAATGAAATTCCTAAAAAAAGTTACAATCCCCAGGGTGCTGGGAAGCGCAATAGGAGCATCTGTAATCTTTTTTGTAATCTCCAATTTCGGTGCATGGCTTGCAAGTCCAATGTACCCGTTAAACATCAGTGGACTTGCAGCAGCATATACAGCAGCAATTCCTTTTTTTCATAATACACTCGCCGGAGATATTATCTATTGCACAACACTCTTCGGTGCTTTTGAATATCTTAGGATGAAGGCCCCGGGTTTTGTAGAAGCAAGGGTTACAGTTTAACAATAAAAAACTGACCCTCCATTACCGGCAAGAACATTTTAACTGTCGATAATTAGCAATTGCAATCATCTACTTAACCGGTTAAATTCATGTCAACGTGTACAAACCGAGCATATAATTAATTTAATGTTAATGATGATTTCAAAATGCCAACGCCCTTTTCACTATATAAAACCTTTTTTCTTTCTGTTAATCCCGATGCTGATGACTGCCTGTGATACAACACCTGATGCTGATGATGAAACGTTTACCGGCGAACAGGGAGAGGTTCGAATTATGACCCTGAATCCGGGCCATTTTCACGCCGCACTGGTTCAGAAGGACATGATTCATCAGGTTGATCCAACAGTTTATATATTTGCTCCGCAGGGTCCTGACCTGGATCTTCACATGGAACGTATTATGGGTTTCAACAACCGTGAAGAGAATCCGACAAATTGGCAAACGGAGATTTACACAGGGCCGGACTACCTGGAACGCATGTTAAACGACCGGCCTGGTAACGTGATGGTTACAGCCGGTAATAACAGGCAAAAAACCGAGTATATCAAGCAGGCTGTTGATAATGGAATTTATGTGCTGTCAGACAAGCCGATGGCGATTGACCAGGAAGGCTGGCAACTGCTTGTTGATGCATTTGAATCAGCAGAAGAGAATGAAGTTCTGCTGTATGACATCATGACCGAACGATACGAAGTAACATCAGCTATTCAGCGGCGGCTTGCCCAAAACAGTGATCTTTTTGGTGAATTAATTGAAGGAAGCAGTGACCAACCTGCAATTGAAAAGGAAAGTGTACACTACCTGTTTAAAACCGTAGCGGGAAGTACGTTGCGCAGGCCACCCTGGTATTTTGATGTTGAACAACAGGGAGAAGGGATTGTGGATGTCACAACACACCTGGTCGATCTTTCAATGTGGGGTTCATTTCCAGATCAGGCAATTGATTACAGAACCGATATTGAAATGCTGGGGGCTGAACGCTGGCCTACTCAGGTAACCCGTGAACAATTTGAAAACATTACAGGTGAACCGGACTTCCCGGATTACCTTCAGAACCAGTTAATCGATGGTGTTCTCCCACTCTACTGCAATGGCAGGATGGAATATTTACTTCACGGTCATCACACAAGTATTGCGGTTGAGTGGGGGTATCAGGCTCCACCAGGTGGTGATGACACACATTTCTCTGTCTTCAGGGGAACCAACTCAAATCTTGTGATCCGGCAGGGTGAAGAGCAAAACTTCCAGAGTATCCTCTATATCGAGCCCAGTGGCAGCAGTAAAGATGCACTCACACCGGCATTTGAAGAAGCTGTAGCTGATCTTGAACAAGATTACCCCGGTATCACCTACCACGAAACCGATACCGGCTGGCAACTTGATATTCCGGATGAATTTTATCTCGGCCATGAAGCTCATTTCGGAAAAGTAGCAGAAGCTTATTTCGGGTACCTGGTCGATGGTGAACTGCCACACTGGGAAGTTCCAAATATGATTACAAAGTATTATATCACAACCCAGGCGAGAGAACTGGCACTGGATTGAAAGGCTTTGAACATACAAGAGAGTAAGGTCAAAAATTCATAGATCTTGCTCTCTTTTTTTTACCAATTACTTCTTTAAGCTCAAGGATCTTTCTGGTATGACAAAATCTTTTCCCATACCTCCCGTGTTACCGGGACTCCATGTTTAAGGTGATGGTTCCTCTTTTCAAGTGTATTTTCCCCGGGATAGTTGACGGAGGCTGAGTTGAAAGATGAAGAAGATTTCAGATCTTCGATTACCCTGTTAATGTGTTGTTCAGCAGCCTTAGTCACACCAAGTTTATCAGGATTTAGCACAATAAAAAACTGTGATAAACCAAATTCCACAACTTCTTTTCCTAATTCATAAGTTGATTTTCCATCTGATAAAGTAGAAGCGATAAGATCCAGAACCAGGGATAAACCGGCTCCTTTCCATAATCCCGCTGGTAGCGCCAGTTCATTCTCAATGATAGTTGATGGATCTCTTGTCAGGTTTCCTTCCTTATCGAATCCAGCATCATACGGTAACTGTTTCTTTTCACGTTGATATGTTTCCATTTTACCATATGAAAACTGACTCATCGCCATGTCAAGCACAATGGGGCCATCTTTTCGCGGTACAGCAATAACCAGGGGATTATTTCCAAGTTTTGGTTCATCGCTGCCCCAGGCTGGCATATTCGGTTTTGTATTCGTGAAACAGATTCCAATCATGCCTGCATCTGCAGCCTGCCATCCATAACTTCCTCCCCTCATCCAGTGATTGGTATTTCCAAGAGCTATACAACCGATGCCGTGTTGATGCGCCAGTTCGATTGCACGCTTCATACTGTACCAGGCATTCACATTACCGGGACCCAATTTACCATCCCATCTCTCGAAGCTCCCGGCTTTAAATGTTTGAACCGGCTCTGTATCAGGAACTATATATCCATCCCTGATCATTTCAAGAAATAGCGGAAATCGATTTGCTCCATGTGAAGCTACTCCATCGAGGCTTGCTCCTGCAAACAGCTCGGCACATATTCTGCTTTTTTCTGTTGTGAAATTAAAACGACGCAGGATCTCTTCAAATGTTGACAGAAGTTTATCGTAAGGGATGCTCAGATTTGACAAGATTTTTGATTTTGAAAATGAATAGGTGTTGACAAAATGAAAATACCGGTTATAATCAGGAAGAAAGTAATGAGTCTATGTGAACAGGTTCTCCTTTCTCAGCCGACAAATAGATTGCCTCCACTACTGCAAGTGATTGCAGGCTTTCCTTCCCGCTGACTGGCGGATCATCTCCTGCCCGAATAGCGCTTAAAATATTATCATACTGTTTCTTATGGTTCTCAAACCCAAGGCCGGCCAATGGGCTCGATGCACCAGCCGATGCTTCTGACCCTGAAGATTTCTCTTTCTCTCCTGCCCGTTTTACAGTAAATCGATCTCCTTCAAGGATTGCCGTTCCATTTGTACCGTAGATTTCTATTCTCCGTTCATTTGGAGGGTTGATCGAAGTGGATGCTTCAAATGTGCCGATTGCCCCGTTTTTATAACGAAAAACTGCTGCTGCATTATCTTCAGCTTCTATGTCATGAGTATACGTACCCTTCACACCCTGAACGGATTGAACACCACCCATCAACCACTGTAACAAATCGATAGTATGAATCGATTGATTGATCACTGCCCCTCCACCGTCAAAATTAAATGTCCCCCTCCAGTTTGAACCTGAATAATATTCCTGATCACGATACCACAATACAGAACCTTTGGCCATAAAAATATCGCCAAGCCCTCCATTATCCAGAAATTGCTTCATATCCAATATCTCATCAAGAAACCTGTTCTGATAGATCACAGCCAGTTTTACATCATTGTCGGCACAAGATTCGATCAGTTCACGTCCGCGGCTGACCGTGATCTCAACCGGTTTCTCAACAACCACGTGTTTTCCTGCTTTTGCAGCAGCAATACCATAATCAAGATGTGTTCCGGTTGGAGTACAGATCACAACGATGTCAAGATCACTTTGCCGGAGAAATGCTGAATAATCATCAAATCCTGCAACGCTGTATTTCAGACAAAAACGATCCCTGTTCGCTCCGGTTCTGCTGTATGCGGATACAAGTTTTCCTTTGGACGTATGTTGAATTGCATCGGCATGGGTATCAGAAATGGATCCGCAGCCAACCACTCCCATGCCATAAGTTTGCTGTTCAGTCATTTTATGTATCAGGTGTTAATTCACAATAACTGCTGGTTCATTGACATAATGCTGATAATGCTGCTCAATTTCATCCGCATCAAGGTGCCCTGATTTCACAATAAACCGATAATTGACTGTTAACGGCTGATCCGGTGTCACTTCATAGGGAAAAAACTCACCGAACCGGCCATACAGACGCTCTGACATTTCTGCACCGTCAGGGTTGGTGGTATGGCTCAGATATGCTACCGTATAAGGATTTCCCTCAACCACAAATTGTATGGCATTCCAGGGTAAATCCATCATATCGTCACCGTCAATTTCATCATCCGGTTCACGGTGTGAAAGGTATCCCGGACGGATATAGCGTGTCTGGTCTGCATGTTCAGCAACATATTGTGCAGCCCGAAACTGCACTCCGGCATGCTGACGGTCTCCATCAAGCAATACNGGCCCGTCTATCGTTGTTTGTAACGTCGAATAAAAATCAACGATAACCAGGTCATCAGCTTGCTTAAACAAGCGGATCTCTCTGTTTTCATCCAGGAATGGTTCTCCGTCATGATTTTTCCAGAGAATATTAACGATATGGCCACCCATGACTGGACCTGAAAATTCGCGAACGACGGCTTCATGCTCGCTTCGCTCTCCGTCCCTTGCATGCCAAATATCTATTCTTCTGTCGTTTGTATAGACGTGATTATATCCGAAAAATATACCTCTGTGATGTGTATATAAACCGCCCGGTCCTTTGGTTATCAACTCGCCACCTGAGGGGTCAAAAAGGTGATGGAATGGTTTTTTAGTTTGTTCAACTTCCTCAGGGTTGTATTCCGGATGCACATATTGCAACACAGCCTGATTCCCGAACTGCAACTGTGTTGAAAAATCATCTTCAGGTGTCCAGGTAAAAACCTGATCATAACAATTGCCATTCACATTGAAACTGTATGTAACTACTTCCCCGGCCGGTTGTGTCGCCTGCCACCATATTCGTTTATTTGTATCTGATATAGACTGAACCTGGGCGGGGATTACTCCATCTTCTGCTGATACACATAATATATCATTGTCATTAAGATCAGGGTTATTTACCTCTACAAATACAGGTGAGTTTACCAGGTCGAGACCGCCGGAATCAAGCGATGCCTGAAAAAGTTCACTCTCTGCTCCATTACAGGAGACAATCAGGAATAGTAAGACGAGAAAAAATACATGATATTTCATTGATAAGAACCGTTTTCTAAAATTTGAATTGATAAACTTATTCAAGTCTCTATTGAGACCAATGCCGGCATCTCAATAGTTTCCGGATGGATGCCGTTTTCCGCTTCCATCTCTTTTTTCAATTGTTCAAAAGCTCGTTTGCCCAGATCAAAATTTGGTTGATCGATGCAATAGAACGGGACAGATAAATACTGATTAAAGTCACTTTCGCCAAATACGAGAATAGGAATTTCAGCAGGGTCTATGTTAAGCTCTTCCATCTTTATTCTAATCCCAAGGCCCACTGGATAGGTAACCGCATAAATAGCTTCAGGCTTGCCATATTCCTTTATCAGTTTTTCAAATCCTATTGATCCGTCAGATTCACTAAAACCACCCTCTACAATTGCAGATTCGGGCATCGTTATACCGGCTTCTTCAAGAGCTTCAAGGTATCCTTCCTTCCGCTCCTTACCTATGCGTGATGTTTGATATCCGGCTAAATGGGCGATATCCCTGTATCCCATTTCAATCATTCGTTTTACCCCTTTTCTGGAACTCTCTCTGTCAGCAACTTTAACATAACTAAAACCCGCATCTGAAAAACCCCTGTCAAAAAATACCAGATTAATGCCCATATTTTTCAATTTTTTAAATCTTTCAGGGTTACGGGTCTGTTCGGTTACGGAAATTACCAAACCGTCCACCCTCATATTAATCATCGATTCCAGGTGGTCTTTTTCAAGCTTTTCATTCTCATATGAGATTCCAAGAATTACTTTATAACCGAACTCTTCTGCTGTTTTGTAGATTCCTTCAATCGTGGATGCAAAAAAAGTATGTGCAATCTTGGGTACAATGACCCCGATTGTATTGGTAACTTTGGAAGTGAGTGACCGTGCTTGCAAATTGGGATGATAACCCATTTTTTTGGCCATTTTTTTGACCTTATCCCGGGTTTCTGTCGATATATCCTCGTGATCACGAAGTGCTTTTGACACACTAACTTTTGTCAGATTTAACCGCTTGGCTATATCCTCCAGGCGTACATTTTTCATTCCGAATAATTACTGATTAAGGAAGAATTCAGATTATTCACAATCCACAACATCTTCCTTTTTACGACATTTATTCCAGATTCACCGGTCATTTCAATGGGTCATGGAATATACAGATGTGGCTCCCACAATGATTTTCAACGAAAAAATTGAATCAAGCCATCACTATATTCGCTGAATAGTGACAGCTGATTCAATTATATCATGGATATTTGATCAGATCCTTGGTTCCCACCCATGCTCATAATCGCGGCTCCACATGCTCATCGATTCTGAATCCCCGATGATCCGTCCGGTTCTGGTATTGATATTTAACGTTCGTCCCATTTTCTGAGCAATATTACCAAGGTGAAGTGCGTGTACACTGATCTGGCCTTCCCTGATATGTGAATTCAGCTTTTCACCCTGACGTATTCCCATTGCAAAATTATGAACATGGGCATCAGTGAGCCCACCGCCGCCAACAGTATCCAGCGGATCGATCTCTTCATCACGCATCACACTCTTTATCTCCTCGTTATCGAGGTTATAGACTGTGTAACCACTTCGATCGATCATAATAGTTCCCTCGGTTCCATGGATGGTTGTACCACGGCCCTTACCCCAGAATCCAAAACCATTTGAACTGCGTCCCTCCCAGTTGATTGATTTACCCCCTGGAAAATCAAAGGTTACATTCTGGACATCATAGAATTCCCAATCATCGTTGAAGTGATATCTTCCCCCATTAGAAGTAACTCGCTTCGGCATATCAACTCCGAGAGCCCATCGTGCTACATCATACTCGTGGGTTCCATTATTTAAAAGCTCACCGGTACCCCACTTCCAGAACCAATGCCAGTTGTAGTGGATGACATTATCCCGGTACGGAGTCCTTGGTGCCGGCCCCTGCCAAAGTTCATAGTCAAGCCAATCAGGTACAGGGGCAATTTGTCCGTTTCCAATTGGGCCACGGGCATTTGCATAAAAAGCTTTTGCATAATACACATCCCCAATCAAACCATCTGCAATATCCTGCATGCATCGAATTGATTCTGATGAAGAACGCTGCTGGTTCCCCATTTGCACAACCTTGCCGTATCGTTCCTGGGCCTGGACTATCAATTGTGCTTCAGCCGGATTATGGCTTCCCGGCTTTTCCACATAAACATGTTTACCTGCCTTTAATGCCATAATCGTTGCAGGTGTATGCCAATGGTCAGGTGCTGCAATAACGAGCGCATCGATATCGGGATCATCCAAAGCGTTTCTGAAATCCGTTCCACCTGACGGTCGGGTTCCCTGAAGGCCAGCTACAGTGTCCCTTATTCCGTCAAGCGGCCTGTGATCCACATCGAATATAGATTTAACCTCCGTACCATCTACCTGGGCAAATGTTCTTGCAAGTGCACTGGCCCTGCCCCGGCCACCCATAATTGCAACAACGACTTTTTCATTTGGTGCATTAGCCCCCCTGGCAAAAGTGAAAGGGCCTGTCAAGCCAACTGCTGCACCCGTCAATGCGGTTGTTTTAATAAAATTGCGGCGATTCATTTTACTCATAATAAGTAAATTTTGTGTGATTGAAATTGAATGAACTTCCCCTTATACATGCAATATAACAGGAAAGCTATAAAACCGATAGGTCAGGGATCATGCATTTACACAAGATCCGATGGCCTTTTTGCATGAGGTTTGAGACTTGTCATCCCTTCGATCTTAACCGGCCTGCCCATTCTGGCACTTTGTCTTGCAGCAACACCAGCTAAAACTGACATCACACCATCTCTGGTACCGGCTGACTGATGTAACGGATCAGCTCCATCAGGATCAACAAAAAGCTTGTTCAACAGCAGCGGATCACCACCCCAGTGGCCACCTGCTGAAGGTTCAACCGTGATAATCTCAGGATCTTTTCCGCGGGGGGTTAAAATCCATTCTTGCTCATTGCGTCGCGGCCAGCCTCCTTCACGGCCTTCCAGGCGGCCTTCCGTACCATTGAATGCAATCCAGTAACCGGAATGATCTGTATCGGAAGTCAGGGAATAGTTCAGGAATGCATTATTTGCATATTTAACCAGAGCCGAATGTTTATCATGGGAATCGATGTTATGACGAAAAACACAGTTATCCCTGATATATCCGTCATAGTGTTCATTTTCTGCATATAACTGCCGCAAATGATCGTTAGCATTGATATCCCAATGGTAGTCGCACTGATCAGCATGCGGGCAGTTCCGGCAATTTGTGGATCGGAACGGCCCGTTGGATCCAAATATCTCCAACGCATCATGGGCATAAACTTCAACAGGATCGGAATCCAGGAACCAGTTGATCATATCAAAGTGGTGGGTATTCTTATGCACCCATAACGTTCCGCCCCTCTGGCTTTCGCCATGCCAGCGCTGCATATACCTCATCTGGTGAGCATGGCTGATATTCCAGTGGAAATCAACGGTTCTGATATCACCTATTGCACCGCTCATTAATAGTTCTTTCACTTTAGCCCGGTGCGGCGGGTATCGATAGTTAAATGTAACATATACATCATTTTCATATTTCTTGTCAGCATCGATGATTTGCTGACACTTGTCTGCATCAATCGTCAGCGGCTTTTCACACACTACATCAACACCATGCTCCAGGCCGGCGATCACACAATTGTGATGCTCCCAGTCCCAGGTTGTTACGATCAGCCTGTCAATATCAACACTTTCAAGCATTTCATCAAGGTTGGTAAAGGTCGGGCATCCTGCTCCTATATAACCATCGGCATAAGCCAGCCTTCCCGGGTTAGTATCACAAATCCCGACCATCTCGAGATGATCTCCATAATTTTGCACAAGATTTCTTCCATACATCGCAACGCCACGAACACCCGTTCCAACAACTGCAACTCTCATCTTGCCGCTCTGTTTGCGTTTTGCAGGTTTTCCGCTTGCTTTCGACACTACCGGCCCGGCAATGAGTGATCCCCCAAGTGCCGCCCCTGTTGTTTCAATAAACTTTCTTCTGGTAAAACTGTTTTTCGTCATGGCTGTACATTCCTTTTACTTAAAAATTGTTGAAACGATCTTTTCATACATCCCGGCTTTTGGTTGATCACTTTACTTTAAGTTACCGGTTACTTAACTAACCTCAATGTATATTATATTTTTTTAAAAGACAATTTTATTCAGTCCTATTTCACCTTTATTCCTCAATAAAGCAAGGAAAATCACTTTTACGCTTTCAGTATAACACCCTGATCAAATTATATCACGGAAAAGCGAAAGATCTAATGACCCGGTATAAGGTCATCACTCCTCCAGTGAATGGATATAAAGAATAATCGAATCTATTTCATCTTCACTCAGGATACCTAAAAATGACGGCATTCCCTCCTCATAACCTTCAAGCACCCGGTCACCGGGATTCAGTACAGCTTGTCTGAAATACTCTTCATCAGCCACGAGTGATGTGCCATCCTGAAACTGTCGTTCCCTGCCAAATATACCCAGCAGGGAAGGCCCGCGTTCGGTTCCGGCGGTACCATCCACGCTATGACAACCGATACACCCGGTTCGCTGGAACAGGTCTCTTCCCCGTTCTGCAGTTGCAGGCACTTCTTCCTCTTCGCGGGGAACCCAGGTTTCAATATCAGCAAACAAATCTTCAGTATCTACTCCGCTGAAACCTTCTGCCACCAGGTCGATCGGCTCCACATACTTAACTGTAAACCAGAATGCATCATTGAGTTCGGTACCATCGGCCGCATTCAGGTTATATGTAATTTCCATCTGATCCGCTTGATCAATATTCGGAATTGCAAGGTATACCCCTTTGCGATCATCAGACAGGTGAGCAGAAAATACCGGCAGAAACTCCTGGCCCGGCGAACCGTCGAGCCGGAAATGGCCGGAACCATATTCATCCGAGCGCTGATAATTCCATCTTTCTACACGGTAATTATAAATATCCTGAACGCTCTCCTCATCGAGTTCTTCATCAAACCTGATTACCACGCCGCCATCCCTGACACGAAAACCATTTGGCATATAGTTTGGCAAACCGGTATAACGCATCCTCAAAAAAGATGTCAATCCATCAGAATTGGTATCCCAGAGCGCAAATCCTGCAATGTATAATTGGCCATCAGAGGGGCTTATTGATCCCTTCATTGTGGGAGCCGGATAACTGCCCGGCAGAACAGAGACTCCCCCCTGCACTCCAGAGCTTGTACTGTCAAACAATACCCGAAAAAGACCGGGACGCCCGTAAGAAAAATGGATCATATCACCATTCAGTGGGCCCATCCGGTCGCTGGTTACCCAGGCCTGGCTGATACCGGAGCGATCAACATGATGCGGAATCCAGAGTAACGGCGGTGTAATCTCGGGGATCGGATCCCGGTGGGCTGCTGCCGATACACCAAAATAATCTCCCCTTTTAATAACCAAAATCGGGCTGGACGGTACATGGTGTCCTTCCTGGTCGGATGCTGTGAGCAAACCGGTTTCGGGATGTATTCCCAGGTATGGCCCGCGAAAACCGCTTGCAAACACTTCAGCCGACCGGCCGTCTTCTGAAATCTCAAGAACGACCCCGCTATGGTGAGAACCGGCTCTCACACCGCGAATTACAGGTTCGGTAAAAGCCCGCGGGCCCATATCAAGTGCGGCACCTTTTGATACATAAAAACCACCATCAGGTTTGGCTACCAGGTCACTTGCCCACTCCCGTGTCTCAATGGATTGCTGAATCAGGTTCGAAAAATTTTCATAAAAATCAGCAAACCCGTTTCCGTTCAGGTCATGAAGGCGTACAATCCCCTCTTTGCCATAGACATAAATTTGCTCATCCACGATTTCAATACTCTGGGATTCAAAAAATCCGGAAGCAAATCGCTGCCACTGCAGATTTCCTAATTCGTCATCAATTCCGTCAACAATCCAGACATCACCTCCAAATGTCACCAGGGCTGCTCTCCCGTCTTCAAAAAAGGCGACATCAACCACTCGTATATTCCGCTTCCATGGATTTGGTACCGGCAGCGTCAGCTGATCAATGACATAGGCTGATGTATCAGGAGCTACCCGGCCCCGTGTTCTGACAACATCAGGCCAAAGATTCGGCCCGCCATTCTCAACCGCTGGAGTAACCGGTGCCTGGTTTTCTGTAGCTGACAGAATTATATCGACATTCTCTTCTAAACCATTCCAGATAGAGAGGGTAAATTCTACCGGCCCCGGGTGTTCAGAAACTTTTACCGTTGCGTATCGGCCCTCATATACTTCAAAGCTGACCGAACCAGCAGGCCCTTTCAGTTGCATCACTGTAACGGTTTCTTCATGGGGGTGAACCATAACCAAGTGATCGTCATTAATTTGAGTGCGAACAGCTCCGGGGACTTCAACCGCCTTAAGCGATAACTCCTCATTTACCCGATCAATCTGAAACGTCCGGGTAAAAATTGTTTCACCATCTAATTCAATGCTACCGGGTGTTTCAAGAATGTCGGTACTGCTGACTGTATAGGAAAGTACCGGCCCCTCGTCGGTCAGGTAGATGCCATTCCAGCGTCCGATATCCGGTGAGATCGGGCCCCAGGAAGGGTCCTCAGGATGAGGAGGAGCAGGACGCGGATCAGACAAAATTGGTTCTCCGGCATTCCACCCGGGATAAGGCCCGGTCACCATGTGGGGTGGTTCCGGAAGGTAGGGCAACATTCTGTTCCTGGTAAAAAATTCACTGTACGATACCTGGCCCATCGTCTCCATGGGAACAAACTCACCGGTCCAGGCAACTGCCCAGCGAAGCATGTCGGTGTCAAAGCAGGCATAAGATTCTTCTCCGAGAATCAGGGCTATACACCTGACCACCACATTATTCTCAGGGATAAGTTCCTCATTTTGAGTTACCAAAAGTGATGTTGTAATAAAAGGAAATTCCCTCTCTACAAAAGGTGCAAACTCAACCTCATCGTAATTGACTTCTGTAATGACCGGCCTTTCATCTGCTGGTTCTTCACTGCATCCAGCAACCATCAGGCAAAGCACTGATACAAATGCCGCTGCAGCCCATCGAACCGCCGCAAATTTTTTTTTGCATACGGACCAACACTCCCTGCAACTTAATTCCCTCATACGATCTTTCATTCCATCACCACAAAATTTAGTTCATTTCAATTCTGTCTCATCATCTGTAATAATCAACTGGCTGTTACCTGTAACTCAAACAACTGAATAACAGACAAGCTGAATCACAGCTCCCTCACCGTTACCCCAACCGGGTAGGCAAAGTCATCCCACATTTGGTCTATGGCATCAACATCCGGTTCTCCGTCGTAGGTTACATACCGGTATCTGACTACATATGGCGATCCGGGTTCGATTGACATATCCCCGAGCTGAACGGGAGCATAGTTGAAGAACGGCTCATTCGGGTGGATCCGCACCGATTGCGGGTGCCGGGGGTTGGTCGGATGGTCCATAATTGCAATGCCTGCCAATTGGCCGTCACTGTGCCCGCCGATGTGGGTCCACCGCACGCGAGTGGCATGCCCGTCACGGCCAAGTCCGTCGGATGTTAAAAACGTTGCATTATCCGGATCATCCCAGTCGACATGCCCCCTGAAGCCGACACCGCCATAGCGATATTCCGGCAGCTTTAGCGGCTGAGCCGTATTGGCCGTCTGAGTCACCTTTAAGTCAAACACATGAAATCGTCCGTTCCCGGCTGACGGGTATACCTTTACCTTCCATTCTTCATTCAGTGCAACCACGGGAACGGGTGCTGAAAGATCTACAAAATGGTGTTTGGCTCGAAACCCGGCATGTACAGGCCCGTCCCAGGCAACATCCAGGGAATCCTGCTGATCGACCCTTCCGGTATTGGCGTGTACATTCCAGAAATCCGGAGTTCGTCCCTGGAACTCTGTATTCGTCCATGCCGACCAGATACCGGAATGGTGCGGATGCTGATCCGGGTTGAGATGGTTAGTCAGTGTAACACCATTCGGAGATTTTACCGGGTGGAGGTATCCGCCTCGTTTATAGCGTTCATCGAGTACATCAGGTGGGGAATTGTACCCGTGATAGTAACTGATTACTTCACTTCCTCCTGCCTGGAAGGTAACCAGATCCGATCCGATCGTTTTGGAAACCTCTGGATTTGCAGTTACCTGCTCCAAGCTGACCTGGTATGTTCGGGTTTCCCCGGCAGATAATTGATCGAGAATAAACGAACCCTGGTTATTCTCGCCAACTTGCAACAGCACATCACTTCCACCGCTGCCATTCATCCGGTAAACACCCGGATCCACTACTCCGGGAAAATTGAATGTTACGACAGACTGAGATCGATCGATCTCCCCGGCAGAAACCGTGACAGAATAGCTTTGAGCATGCACCGGTTGTGCATTGAAACTCAAAATAAACAGTGAGAAAATAACGATTATCGAAGATGTCTTTTTTGCTGTAAGCATGGTCTTGAATGTTTGGGTTACGGAGACATAGCAGCCGGAATCGTTCCGATCTCTATCCCCATAATAAGTGTGAATAAAAAGTAGGTAAGTATGCTGATTAATATGGCAAAAAACAGGTTTAGCAGCAGGCCGGCTTTTGCCATCTCCGGAATGCTCATAACACCACTGCCATAGACGATCGCATTGGGTGGTGTTGCCACCGGCAGCATAAAAGCACAGCTTGCAACCAGTGCTACCGGTATGGCTAATAGCAGCGGATCCTGGCCGATACTGATCGCTACGGATCCGATAACCGGAAGGAAAGCAGCGGCAGTTGCCGAATTACTGGCCAATTCGGTAAACATGATAATAACAATGGCGACTACAAAAATAATTAAAATGACATGCCAGCCGGCAATAATACCGAAATACCCTCCCACCCATTCGGCCAGTCCTGTGCGCTGAATCGCTCCTGCCAGCGACAACCCGCCACCGAACAGGATTAACACACCCCAGGGAAGTTTTTCCGCATCTTTCCACTTTAAAAGAAATGTGGCATTTTTCAAATTAACCGGGATTAAAAACAAAAGCAGCGCCCCAAATATCGCAATCCCCGCATCCGACAGGCCCGGGATCAGGTCGGCAAACAGCGGCCGTGTCATCCACATCATCCCGGTAAAGATAAATACAACTGCAACCATGATTTCCGGACGCGATATTTTTCCAAGCCGGCTCAGTTCCCCCACGATAAATTCTTTCCCTCCCGGAAGCTTCTGGAACCGTACCGGGTAGACAATGTTAGCCAGAGCATAAAATATAACCGGCAGGCCTAAGATGACCACAGGAATCCCGATCATCATCCATTCGGCAAAATTGATTTCGATTCCATAGGCATCGTGTACGAAAGCAATCATCAGGGCATTCGTTGGTGTCCCGATCACCGTTCCCAGCCCGCCCACACTTGAGGAAAAGGCAATGGCAAGCATCAGGGTAAGTGAAAAATTCCTGAATTCCCTGTGGCTGAGTTTCAGATCATTCCCGCTCCGTGTAAGCTGGATCACCGACATCGCAATCGGGAGCATCATCAGCGTAGCGGCAGTATTACTGACCCACATACTCATAAAAGCCGAGGAAACCATAAACCCTGCAATGATGTTGCGTGGTTTCGAGCCAATCAGGACAATAATATTCAGGGCTATCCTCCGGTGCAGATCCCACCGCTGCATGGCAATTGCAATAATAAACCCGCCCAGAAACAGAAAGATCATCGGGTTAGCATACGGGGTGGCCGTGGCACTGATATCAGCAATGCCGAGTACGGGAAACAGTACCAGCGGCAGCATGGCTGTGGCAGAGATCGGGATCACCTCCGTTACCCACCAGGTAGCCATTAGGGCTGCAACAGCCGCTGTCCGCCATCCGGCCAGGCCCAGGCCTTCCGGCGGACTTGCCAGGATCATCACAACAAACAACAACAGCCCGCCGGCAAATCCGATCCACTTCATCAGGCTGACCGGCCCGCCGGATGACTCATCGGGTTGATTCCCGGTTTGATTTCGGGATTCTTCTGTTGATATCTTCCCTGTTTCCTGTTTGGAATCCACTATGTATCACCTGCCATTCGGCTCACCTTCTGTTTCTATTATAATCTTGGAATGGTTAGTCCGCCATCTACCATCATCACTTCTCCGCTTGAATAGGGAAAATCACCACTTACCAGCGAGAGTACCGCTTTGCCGACATCCTCGGGTGTACCCCATCGCGGCTGTATGGTCAACCCTTCTGCAATCAGTCTATCATATTTTTCCGTTACTGCTGAAGTCATATCAGTTCTGATGACCCCCGGCCTGACTTCGTACACCGGAATCCCGAACTCAGCCAGCCGAACGGCCCAGATTTTACTGTGCATGGCCAGCCCTGCCTTCGAGATGCAGTAATCCCCCCGGTTTTCAGAGACCACGGTAGCTGAAATCGACCCGATTGTCACAATTGTTGCCGAGTAGTCCTCATCCCCGCTGGTCTGCTCCACCATCCAGTTGGCAATAGCCTGAGTGAGAAAATAGGGGCCTTTCAGGTTAATTCGCATCAACCGGTCATAACTCTCTGCTGTTGCCTTGAGCGGATCCAGCCTCTGCTTTGGGGCTACCCCTGCGTTGTTAACCAGTACGTTCAGACGGCCAAACTCCGATTTGAGCTTCCCGACTATTGCGGTGCGGTCTTCATCCGACCCGATATCGCCCTGACAATAAATGACATTCTGTCCGGACTCTCGCAAGCCGGCCAGCACTTCACGGACAGCTTCTGCCTCCCGCACCCCATTGATTGCAACATCATAGCCGTTATCGCATAATTGTCGGGCAATCGCCAGCCCAATTCCCCGGGACCCCCCGGTAACCAGTGCTGCTGGATTCATTGATGATGTATTTGGATTCATGGTTTGTAATGTCTTTTCATCCTTGTTCATGCTCATCCCTGGCAAGGGTGTCTAAAAAACAGATAATATTTAATACGTGCATTACCGGAGTACCCGGTTTTTCTGACCCACCCCGTCCCCTCCCTATGTCGGTCCGAAGTTTCGGACCACCCATATGGAGGGGTGCTCAATAAAGGATACATCGTTAATTTTAGATATTTAGGTTTTGTTACATCGAATAATACAATTTGGACAAACTCAAACTCATTGAAGAGTGAACAAGTTGATTACCACTTTTGATTGCCAATTTAGAACGGTGAACGGCCACCTGCTTCATACTCATATTCCAATTCCGTGGTAAAAGGTGTAATAGGTTTCATCGCGGGCAATCCGGGTCAGGTAGAGGGCCAGTTCCCGCATGTGATAATCGCCCCACATGCTCGACTCACCACACGGTATCTGCTGCCCGTCCGGGATATAATCCCAGCCATTTGGCCGGTGGTAGACCGAATGCAGCAGCAACCCCTGGTGAGTCATCGTCGGTGCTCAGGTAGGGCTCCTGAAACAGCGATTGAGCGGTGGTCAAACCCGCCTGCCAGTATTTGTTTCCTTTTTCTTGTTCACCGGTGGATTTCAGGTACCGGCCCAGCCGTAACAGCCCCTGGGCGCCGATCGCCGCCGCCGAGCTGTCTACCGGTTCATGTTCGTTATACGGATCGGCCTCCGACTGGCTGTAATCCCCCAGTTTGTGCAGGTTCGGCGCGCCGGTATCCCAGTAGGGAATCCCGTCAGACGAAGTGTGATCAATATAAAAATCGCAGGTCGCTTCGGCTGCCTTCAGCATCATGTCTTCAATTTCCCGCCGGTCACCAAATGGTTCCAGTTCCTCATCATCGATCGTTTCCAGGAACTCGAGCTGTTCCGGGTAGCCGCACATCGCCCAGGCCAGCCCGCGGGTCCAGGTCGAGAACGGGGAATAGCCCTGCTGGGAATTCGGGCACCGGAAATTACCGTCGTTCACATTAAAGACAGCCTCATGGGCTGTACGGCCCCGGATGTCATACGAATCCCGCCCTTCACCATAATAGATATTATAGCGGGCAGTCATCGCTGCATGTTCAATGAGCCGGCCGAGCAGGGAAATTTTCTCATCATGCTCGCCGTAAAGAGCGTGGCCAAGCGTGTGGCTGACTGCCAGCGCCCGCAGCGTCCGCACGGTATCCACAAACAGCGAATGCGGCCCGTTAAAAGAGTGGATAAACCCGATCCCGTCGGAAGCATAAGTCCAGCGGGC